>WNGR01011662.1_pt1 | contig 10711 bp, 14 predicted proteins | sample 5407581 | NCBI WGS metagenome assembly WNGR01 (sample SAMN13153383, study PRJNA577476) | soil metagenome | isolation source: 80 cm soil or saprolite under Garry oak tree replicate 2 | place: USA:California | collected 2016-06-15 | reverse complement strand
TGGCAAAAGGCCGGCATCTCGAATGTTGAATTAGTAACTCGACTCATCGCTCTGGCCGAAGAGCGCCACGCCAAGCGCCAGGCGCTGGCAACCAGTTTCGGTACGAGCTATTTGCAACAATTTCAATAAAATATGAAAAAGACCACTACACAGAAAGCGAGGTGGGCGCCCTGGCCGCAACTGTTGGCTGCGCTGGCGGCGGTTTGTTTGCTGGGACTTGGTGCCGCGCTTGCGGGCCATAAGCAGCTGCCGCATACAGCGGAGCGGTCAACTTTAGTTGCCAACTCGGCTCTGCCATCGGCCCAAAGCGTGCAAGCCGTGCTGCCTGTCTCGCACACGGACTGTGCCAGAATGCCGTGCCTCAACCTGAGTTTCGACGACGGGCCAAACCCGATCACTACGCCACAAATCCTGACAATACTCGAGCAAAACCACGTGCATGCCAACTTTTTTGTGGTCGGCCTGCGCGCTGCTGCCATGCCTAGCATTTTACAGCGCGAGTATCGCGACGGTAACGAAATCGGCAACCACAGCTGGAGCCATCCCGACCTCACCACGCTCACGCCTGCGCAAGTGCAAGCCCAGGTTTCGCAAACGCAGGCAGCCGTGGTGACAGCCGGTGTGCCAGCGCCGCGCCTGTTCCGGCCGCCATATGGCGCGATCAACGCCACGGTCAAAAGTCAGATTCATTTAACACTGGCCATGTGGAGCGTTGACCCCGAGGATTGGAATACGAGCGATCCGGCCCAGCTCACACAAAAGGTCATCAGCGAGGCCAAACCAGGCGGCGTGATCGACATGCACGACATCGACGGCTCCACGATCACAGCGCTGCCGGCTATCCTGCAAAACCTCAAAAGCCGCTTCCAACTCGTCACCATGAGTCAACTCTTCAACTTAGCGCCAGGTGAGCAAGGCGAATTTTTCGGCCGCTAAACCTAAACCTGCTTTACAATGTTACACATTCAGTGGTATAACATTGGTCTATAACAAATGGAGCACAGTTTTCGTATGCGGGCTTTTCAAGCAATTAGTTCTTCGGAAATTCAGGCACGCACAACCCGCATAATACCAAAAGGCGGGGGCTGGTATCGGGAGTCCCACCCCGCACTAGCGCCTGTTGTCAATGCGGTTGTGCACGGAGAGCAGCTGCCTGCTTTGGATGAGCCATGGGATGCGCTGCAACCTGGCCAGCTTATGGTGGTTCACGAGCAGCTTCCGCCCACCCAGGAGCATGATGAAAAAATCGAAAAAGTTTCTTTGGCGCTGCCGGCCGTCCCTTCGTTCGTTGTCCGCTCTCTGGAAGCCGTAATACGCACAAATCAAGGCGAAGCCTTCGAGATGCCCTACTTCGGCGAGTTTAGCCCGCCATCCAAGTGGGACGGTTTGCCGCGAGAAGTAGGCATGTCGATACTTTACAGTTTTATTGAAGCACCGCGCGACACTTTCGGAGATTTTTCAGGAGTAAATGTAGTACTCATGCAAGTGGAGCCTCCTCCGGACACGCCGCCGCACCCCATGGTATAATCGTTCCTAGTGAGCACGAACGGGCGCTACCAAACACTTCTCCTCGGCCGTTAGGGCATTGCATTTTATTCTCAAATATAGGAAGCGAATTCAGAAAACTGATAGGATAAACTATGAAACGGTATAACCCTAAAGAAATCGAACCCAGAACGGTCCGGCGGACCGTTTCTGTAGACGCGAGGAGACCGTCGGTATGAAGCGATACAATCCTAAGGAGATCGAACCGCGCTGGCAAAAAAGCTGGGCAGCAGATAATATCTATGAAGCTTCTGAGAATTCGAGCAAGCCTAAGCGCTACATTTTGGAGTACTTCCCCTATCCGAGCGGCGCGGCTATGCACGTCGGCCACGTGCGCAACTACACCATCGGGGACGCCCTAGCGCGCTTTGCTCGCATGAACGGCTACAACGTGCTGCACCCGATGGGCTGGGACGCGTTCGGCTTGCCGGCAGAAAATTACGCTATCAAAACCGGCCTCAGCCCCAAACAGGCGATCGAAGAAAACACCGGTAAATTCAAACAGCAGTTGATGCAAATGGGTTTTAGCTATGACTGGTCGCGCGAGTTCGCCAGCTCCGACCCGGACTATTATCGCTGGACGCAGTGGTTCTTTTTGTTACTGTACAAACGCGGGTTGGCTTATCGCCAGGAAAGTTTGCAGTGGTGGTGTCCGGTCGACAAAACCGTGCTGGCTAACGAGCAAGTCGAAGCTGGTCGCTGCTGGCGCTGCGGTTCTGAAGTTGAAAAAAAGGCGCTGAAGCAGTGGTTCTTTAAAATTACCGACTACGCCGACCGGCTCGCCAAAGACTTGGACGACGTCAACTGGTCGGATTCTATCAAGGCCATGCAGCGCAACTGGATCGGCCGCAGTGAGGGCATGATTTTTACGGCACCCGTGAAAGACACTAACTTGGAAGTGCAAACTTTCTCGGCCCACTTTGAAGCCTTTGCGGCCGATACATTTGTGGTCATCGCACCCGATCATCCCTTCCTTAAAACGCTAGTTGCCGGCACGCCAGAAGAGAAAAAAGTGTTGCATTTTGCCGACGATATGCTCAAAAAGCGTGACATACAAGGCTACGCCGACAACGACGAGGTGCATGGTATTTTCACGGGCCGTTACATTGAAGACCCTGTTGGCAACGGTGACTTACCGATCTGGGTGGCCAGCTATGCCTTAGCCCAATATGGGACGGGCATTGTGAAATGTTCGGCGCACGACGAGCGCGATTTCAAGTTCGCCAAAAAATACGGCCTAAAACTAAAACCGGTACTTTTCCCTGCCGATGCAACAGAGGCACAGAAGGTCAAAAAGCTTGAAATTTGCTACACCGACATGCGGCGCGGAATGCTCGCAGAGCCGGCTGCATTTGCTGGCAAAATCGCCGGGCAAAATCGCCAAGCAATCATCGCTTACTTACAAGAAAACAAACTGGCCGAGCCAAAAGTGAGTTACAAAATGCGTGACTGGCTGATTAGCCGCCAACGATACTGGGGCGCGCCGATCCCGATGATTCACTGCGAAAAAGACGGCGTTGTGCCCGTGCCCGAAGATCAGCTGCCGGTTGCCCTGCCTGACCTGAAAAGTTTTGAGCCCAGTGGCGATGGTAGAAGTCCATTAGCGCGTGTGCCAGAGTTCGTCAGTACGACTTGCCCAAAATGCGGCGGCCCAGCCCAACGCGAAACCGACACCATGGACGGCTTTGCGTGCTCTAGCTGGTATTTCCTGCGCTTTGCCGACCCGCACAACAATGAAAAGCCGTTCGATGCTGAAAAAGTCAAGCGCTGGCTGCCGGTCGACGACTACATCGGCGGCGCCGAGCACGCCGTCATGCACTTGCTCTACGCCCGCATGTGGACAAAAGTAATGCAAGATGAAGGCCTCATCGACTTCGGTGAGCCGTTTAAAACGCTGCGTAACCACGGCATGATCCTGGCGCCCGACGGCCAAAAAATGAGCAAAAGCAAGGGCAATGTTATCGCCCCCGACGAACTCATTGACCAAGGCTACGGCGCCGATGCCATCCGCATCATGGAGCTGTTTATCGGCCCGTGGAACCAGGCGGCCAACTGGAGCGTCGAGGGCATGGGTGGCGCCTTTCGCTTTTTGCAGCGAACGTGGACGATCGCCCAAGAGTTCATCGAACAGGAACAGGCCGAAATCTCGAACAACTCAGCCGACGACAAACCGCTCAAGCAAGTCTTGCACCGCACGATTAAAAAAGTGAGCGAGGACCTGGAAAGCCTGAGCTTCAACACGGCGATCGCAGCCATGATGGAAGCGATCAACGATTTGTATAAGATCAAAACGACGGTTTCGTACGCGCAGGCGCCGCGAACGTGGCGTTGGGCGATCGAGTCGCTACTGCAATTGCTGGCGCCGTTCGCGCCGCACGTCACCGAGGAATTGTGGGCGCAGCTCGGCCACGACAACTCTATTCACCTCAGCGACTGGCCAAAGTATGACGAGCAGTACCTGGTGAGCGACCGCATGACGATCGTCGTGCAGGTGAACGGCAAATTGCGCGCTCAACTGGATTTGCCTAGTGACGCTACTGAGGCTGACATCACTGCGACGGCCAAAGCGCACGAAAAAGTGCAAGCTGCCTTGCAAGCCGCCGACCCGAAAAAAACAATCTACGTTCCCAAAAAACTGATAAACTTTGTGTTGTGAAATTAAGCGACAGGAGGGGTCTGATGGTCGGATTTGGAGAAAGTACGCGAACGCAAACTATTTTTGAGCGGACCATAGTTGGTATTGGCCTTGCGGCCGGCGGGATTGCTCTGGCTGCATGTACGGCGAACGGTCCGTCGCTTCCTGACATTCATTTTCCAGGGACCAAAACCACGGCGAATCACGAAGTAAAAGGCTTGCCGGCTGGCACGAAGATTTATCGGGATTACAAGCATGGAAAACTACAGGATCATTGCGCAACGCTTAGTAAGGACGTGCCGCTGGGCGATCTGAGCGGACCCGACCCCAACCGCGTCGATGAGTTCCTGTATCACCAACCAGGCCTTGAGGCTGCAATAGGCAACGCATGTGAAGGCGGGGGAAAATTGCTGTATGCCGAGCCGAAAGGGTCTACCGTCGGTGCGCCGCAGCCGTAGCATTTTCAGGATCGTTTGCGGCTTTCCGCTTGAGATTTGCAGCCGTTCACGCTATAATAGCTGCAAGTTATCAAAATGTAAGGAAACTTTTTAAGGAGTTGCTTCTTCTCATGGGTAAGCCAAAGAAACGAACAAGCCCACGTAAAACCGGCCTGCGCCGCAGTCACCTGGTTATCAAGTTGGCGCGCGCTGTCAATGCCAAGTCGCCGGTCAAAGTCCGGACTACCGTGCGCGAGTCAAGCAAAAAAGCAGCATAACTCCAGTTTTTGCTGGCACTTGGCATATACTAAGGCAGTAGCCCTGAAGGAATTTAACAGCTATGGCATCGAATCGTCACCTCGGTCGCATTATCGCCCTGCAGACGCTCTACGAGCAGGATTTCCGGCGTGCTTCGGATGACGCCGGGTTTGAACTGGCACCTGTGCTTGCTCGAAATATTGCACGTTACGAGTCGACGGTTGACGACAAAGCGTTCATCGAGCGGCTTGTCAAAGGCGTTGCCAAACACGAAAAAGCGCTCGACGCTACTTTGCAGCCAATTGCACCGGAGTGGCCGATCGACCAAATTGCGCGCATGGATCGCGTGGTTTTACGGATCGGTCTGTACGAGCTGACGTATGAAAAAGACGTGCCGGCAAAAGTGGTTATTAACGAAGCGGTCGAATTGGCCAAAGCTTTTGGGAGCGAAAACTCCTCGAAGTTTGTGAATGGCGTGCTTGGCACGGCACTGCGCGCCCGCGATGAGAGCGCGCCCGAAAAGCCCGCAAAAATGCAAGAAGAAGGGAAGTAACCATGAAAATGAAACGACCCAAGCCGCTCCAAGGCATCAAACGGTTTGTCGCGCAGCGCCGGCCGTCCATTCAAGAGGTGGTGCGCGAAACGACCTCTGGCGGCATCGTGTTCCGCCGTGACCAAGAAAGCAAGAAGCTCGAAATTTTGCTGATGCAAGACGCCAAAAACCGCTGGACGATTCCCAAAGGCCATGTCGAAGAGGGCGAAGAACCCAAACAAACCGCCGAGCGCGAAATCCGCGAAGAAACCGGCCTGCAAGAAATGAAAGTCATGAACTGGCTGGGTAAAGTCAATTTCCGTTACCGTCGCAGCCAGACGCTGGTGCTCATGACCATGCACATTTACTTGGTGCAAGGGCTGGGCGACACCGACAAACTCAATCCCGAAGACTGGCTGAACGACATCAAATGGTTTCCGGCCACTGTCGCGATCGACAAAATCGCCTACGATGACATTGGCAAGTTAATCTTGTTAGGAATGAAAAAAATCCGCGATGCAAGACTTTAGTGCCTATCAGCTGTTTGCTAAGGAGAAACTTGGCATCGTTTTCGACAATATTGAACTGCTGGTGACCGCTTTCACGCACCGCTCGTACGTTAACGAGCACAAGAAAACGGTGCACGAACACAACGAGCGGCTCGAATTTTTGGGTGACGCCGTGCTCGAGCTGGTTACGACTGAGTACTTGTTCAAAAAGTTTAGCGATCCCGAAGGTGTGCTAACTAACTGGCGTAGCAGCTTGGTGCGCACCGAGAGCATTAGCGCGGCCGCCGCGCGTTGCGGTTTTGAGCCGATGTTGCGCTTGAGCCGTGGCGAAAAACGTGGCACTGACCGCGCCCGCGCACAGATTTTGGCCAACAGTTTTGAGGCCGTCATTGGCGCCGTCTACCTCGATCAAGGCTACGAGAGTGCACAAAAGTTCATCACCGAAAAACTGCTCGTTACGTTTCAAGACATTTTAGCGAGCGGTTCGTGGATGGATCCGAAATCGTACTTGCAGGAAGTCGCCCAAAGTCGCGAGGGCCACACGCCGGTGTACAAAGTGCTGACCGAAGATGGTCCTGACCATGAGAAGATATTTACAGTTGGCGTTTTTGTCGCGGGCGAACTCAAAGGGCAAGGCACTGGGCCGAGCAAGCAGGCCGGTCAGCAGAAGGCCGCCGAAGCCGCTCTCAAATTTTATCAAAAGTAGGTGGCGCTGGTGCCGAAGCACAGCACGGCAGGAGTGCATAGGACTCGAGGATTGCCTCGGCATGCATTAGGGAGAGTCCGGTATTTTTGCCTGGTTTGCCGAAAAAGCCAGCAAGCGCAGTAGCGGCCAATCGCTCCTCAAATTTGCCTCGCACGAGTTCTCGCGGCGTACGGAGCACGATGAGACGATCCAGCGTGCGTGAAGCCATGAGATGATAGCGCAAGTCAAGCAGCATTGAACGCCGCGCCTGGGCTTCGGGCGGCATTGTGCGGTACTTGGCGCTCTTGCGAAAGATCTGGCTCAAGCCTGTAATGCCCGGCTTGCCGTGCGTATAGGCTGCCCACCAGGCAGGGAAAATTTCAGGTGCCGCCGTTTGGTATCCTTCAATCGTCTGTCGCAATTTTGGCCTGATGCCGACCATCGACATGGTGCCGTCAATGACTTGTACCAATCCCGGCAGTTCGTCTAGACCGTAGGTTCGTAAAAATTGACCAGCGTCGGTTGCCCGCGGATCGTTCGTTTCGTGGGTTGTAAGTTCGCCCTGTGTCCTGTCTGCATGAATACTGCGGTACTTAGTGACGAAGAATGGATCGCCGCCTTGCCCAACACGTTCTTGCTGAAAGTAGGGGTCTAAGGACCGCGAATCCAACAAGCTAATCGCACCGGCTGCCCAAGCCAGCGGCAAAGTCGCACCAGCAATAAGAACACCGCTGGTAAGGTCAAAAATGCGCTCCTCGGCGCCTCCGATATATTCGTGTCCAGTACTCATGGGGGATTTGTCGGTCTGATTGAAGGAGGTAGTGCCTGTACTTTATGAACGTAAAAGGTCATTATCCGTGATTACAGGTGATAAAGCAATAGCTGGCCTATCAGTCACTGAGTCGGTAAGTAGCAAGAGGGCGAGTACATTCCTTTCCATAACCATTCTGATTTGCCTGCATCAGTAATAGATGCATGTTGGGATAAAGCTGGTTCCACCTACAACCAGCCGCACTAAATATTTATATAGTACAATGAGGGGATGGACCCAGTAGAAAGACATCCTTTAACAGGGGCAGATTTACCAGAATGGTTGGATGGTGTTCCCATGGAAGCGACGGAGCCTACGCTAGTTGTACTGACTGACGGCAAGGCTATTTCTACTGAACTACTAAGTAGTGCCCTACAGGCAGACATAGGTACTGCCTTGGGGAGTATATGTATAGCCTCAGAATTGGCTCAAGCGGTTGCTGAATTTACTGAAAATCCAGCTTGGAAAAACCTCCCATCTGAACCTACTTGGGCAAAGCGAATTGGCGATGATGAGTGGGAAATAACAGTTGGCGATCATCGTGAAGTTTTACGAAGAGCAGACATCGAAGCGAGATTGATCGATGCCCTCGGCGATACTTTAACCTAAGCAGCGCGCCTGCGTAAGTCGCCAGACCGGGACGCTGTTTCGTCCTGGTGGCCTCGTCGAGGTAGACGCCAAAGATGCAGGTACGATTTCTACACCCTAAGTCAGTCTTGCCTGGCAAAAGGGCCATTGCCCGGCCAAGGACGATAAAGAACAAGCTGCGTTTGACATATCAGGGTGTTATCTGTAAAATAAAGCGAGATTGTTTTAAATCTTTTAACGAAAATCATGGAGAAGTAGTCAAGATATGTTATCTATCCGCATGCAACGTACTGGTCGTAAAGGTCACGCAATGTTTCGCGTTGTAGTGCAAGAAGCACGCCTGACTCCAACGAGCGGCCGTGTGGTTGCAACGCTTGGCAGCTATGACCCGCACGTCAAACAGGCGGCGCTTGCCAAAGACAAAGTGACTTTCTATCTTGACCATGGGGCGCAACCCTCGGATCGTGTGGCGCGTTTGCTCCAAAAAGAGGGAGTGAAGTTGCCAAAGTGGGTAAAGCTTGAAGCCAACAAACAGCGCACTTTGCGTAGTCCCGAGAAACTTCGCAAAAATCAGCCAAAGACAAAAACGCCAGACGCTGACGCTGCTCCGGCTCCGACGGCGGAAGAGCCGGCAGCTCCTGCAGAAGCCGAAGAAACAAAGACCGAAAGCTGAAGCGCGGCGTAGTCACCTTATGCCGCTCGTGCCCGGCGTCCGTACTTGGAGGCTGTTTTTATGGTCTGTTATAATAAGAAAGACAGTAATTGAAGGAGACTATGTATGGGTAGTATTGACCAGCAATTCGTAGAGTTCATCGTAAAGTCACTTGTCAGCAAACCGGAGGCAGTACAAATTGAGCGCCGGATAGACGAGAAAGGTGTGCTACTTGAACTGACGGTCGACCCAGAAGATTTGGGGCGTGTCATTGGCAAGCGCGGTGCGACCGCACAATCGCTACGCACATTGCTACGCGCGCTCGGCACCAAGAACGACGCCCGCTACAACCTCAAAATCGTCGACAACGGCGAAGGCGCCGCGGCAACTTCGACTTCGCTGTTGTAAGTAAGACTCGAAAAGAACTTGAAGAACTTGACGACCTCGATGTATAGTTAATCTCAGTCGAAACCGACTGCGACCTTTAAAACAAAAACCCGAATAAGCTCTGCGAGCCACTTCATCAACCTGATGATTTGGGAGCTTTATGTGACAAAAAGAACCTTCTACCAACGTAGAGGTTCTTTTTGGTTTTTAGTCCATTATGTGATATAATGCATTGAAATGAGAGAAGTAGAACCGAATGGTGAAAGCCTCCAGGCTTTTAAGGCATCGCTGTTTGACCTTATGGATGCACGTTTTGAACAAGACTTTATTGATAATCCTGGCCTTAACGAAGTTGCGAATAGGCGTGCAACTTTACTTTCAAACGAGACTTTGCTCAGTCTTAAAGAGCAGGGCATTACAATTAGTGCAAGAGAGCTCGCTAGGATACACTTGGCTACTAAGAAGGTGATTTTTCTTTTCAATGATCCGCGTGATATAGGAGATACTGTTTCCGATAGTGATTTTGTAGATTGGTATGCGGGAACGATTATGGCTGAAGATAATATTGCGAGCGCTGCAAACGCGCTTGACTGTTGCGCGAGCCTGTTGAGAGTCTACAAGATACAAAGCGAAGAACTCGCAGGTAGCGAAGAGTGGGCGAAAATGTCTCAAAGTCAGAGGTTTGGGTTTTCTTGCGAAGTGGCATACGCTAATATACCGCATGACTTTACGGATTAACTCGCGCAATTTTTACTGATATAAGCGACCCGTCCGAGGAATGTCTTATAATGAACGCTATATGAGAATTCAGTTTATTACGCTATTTCCCGACATGTTTCCGGGCGTTTTAAATGCCAGCATGTTGTGGAAGGCGCAGGACCGCGGCATTGTCCAGTTTGAGTATATAGACTTGCGGCAGTTTGGGCTTGGCCCGCGCAAGCAGGTTGACGACACGCCATATGGCGGCGGTGACGGCATGCTGCTCAAGCCGGAGCCGTTGGTTGCGGCCATCGAGCAAGCCCGGGCGAATGACCCAGATGCGCTCGTGCTGCTGCCCACGCCGCGCGGCAAAGCCTACAGGCAGTCCGATGCTAAAGAGCTGGCGGCCAATGGCAAAGGACTCATCATTGTTTGTCCGCGTTACGAAGGCTACGACGAGCGTGTCACGGCCTTCGTCGATCGCCAGTACTGCATCGGCAATTACGTGCTGACCGGGGGCGAGCTACCGGCCATGGTCATCGCCGACAGCGTGGTGCGCTTGTTGCCTGGCGTACTTGGCGGCGAAACGAGCGCTGAGATCGAATCATTCCAAGCCGACGACGAGGCTATCGAATTTCCGCAGTACACGCGGCCCGAAGCGTTCCGCGGCATCAAAGTGCCAGAAGTGTTGCTGGGCGGCCATCACGCCGAAATCGCCAAGTGGCGCGCTAGGCATGGCCGCAAAGCCTAGATTGTGGCCGGCTCTGGTAGTACTACTGCGGCGCTCTCTTTGGATGGTGTGCCAGTCACGCTGGTAGCCGCTGAAATATCTGGCTCCGTCTGGAATACTGAATGCCGGGACGGCAGCTGAGGATTTTACGATGCGCTTATTATTTCCCAAGCGAATGCGTGCCACTCATTCGTGCCGCCAAGCGTAGCGTTCATAGTGACTGGTGTGCCGGCCGCGGCTACT
>WNGR01012809.1_pt1 | contig 10712 bp, 5 predicted proteins | sample 5407581 | NCBI WGS metagenome assembly WNGR01 (sample SAMN13153383, study PRJNA577476) | soil metagenome | isolation source: 80 cm soil or saprolite under Garry oak tree replicate 2 | place: USA:California | collected 2016-06-15 | reverse complement strand
TGCTCCGACATGGGCTGATCGATCTTGCCGGCAGCCGGCAGGCTCAGGAAGGCCAGCAGACCAAAATGGAGATGATGTACTCCTACCTGACGGGCCCCCGCTTCCGCCACCGCATCGACGCGATCGTGGAGAAGTTCACCGACATGCAGGCCGACCTCGACAGCGAACGCAAGACGATGATGCGGCTCTGGGCCAAGCGCGAAGAGCAGCTTCGCGGGGTGCTTGATTCCACCGCGGGCCTCTACGGCGATCTTCAGGGTATTGCCGGTCGGGCAATGCAGGAAATCGAAAGTCTCGATTTGCTAATGATTGAAGCGAAGGGCGAGGCAGCGGAGTAGCTACCTACAGCATCATATTGCGGCAGAAACAATCCGAACGCAGTTCAGTGGGTTCTCTTCACAAAGTCGAATTTCCCGCGCTCAATATCGGTGCAGCACGAAAAGAGAATGCTCGATAGAAACACCATGTCGTAATATTTTGACGCCAGTTCGATTGTGAGCCTGGAGAGCGCGGTCGCAAGGTAGACGGGATGAATGTCCGTCCCATCAATCATTGAGTCAGCGTATGGCTGTAGAACCTCCTCATCGAACTTGACCATATTGGTGATGTGCAGGGGCGTGAGCGGAAGGTCTTGCGGCGGATTTTTTGGACATTGCGCGAGGATCGGCGAGAGACACTGTACCTGGTCTCGGAACAAAGCTAACGCTCCGTCGTGCCCTCGGTACCTAATCGCGCACACCGCACAAACCTTCTGCATCGCCGGCAAAAGGTGCTGCCACTCAAGGCCTGAATGCTCTTTGAACAGATACGCTAGGTCTCGCATCTTCACGAAAAGGAGCTTGGTCGCTTCGTCCTCGTTCGCAGGCGGCTCGGGCCTCTGCTCAGGAGCCGGCGTGTAAACGCCCGCGCGAAGTTCTTTAAGAATGGTTATGATGAATCCGGCCGACAGCAGGGCATCCATCTTTGCCGAGCTTGTAAGAGCGACATTTACAAGCGCATTCGCAATAGCTTCTTTCAGAAATCCCTGACCAACGAGTTCACGCGTCAATGCCTGCAAATGCGCGTCTAGTTCCTGAACATGCGCGGCCGCATGCGGAGGTACCTCGGGCCAACCGAAGCTCTTAAACTGATTTTCCCGAACCGTTCCGTCGGAGGTCAACGAGCTGACGAGGCTCTCATACGTGCGAAGGGCCACGTCGAAGCCAAAATCATCCACATACAGCCTCACCGCGACCTTGTGCATCACCGGGAAGATAAGAATGAAGTGGAGCTTGGTGCGATCGTGAAACGCGACAATGCGCGCCTTAACTATCTCTTCGACCTGCGAAATCTGTGATTTGACGGTCGAATGACCGGTGCCTGCAGCCTTATTTCCAAACAAGCTTCCGAAGAATGACATAGGCAATTCCCCGCATGAGCCGGCCTACACTAAGGGGCCTCATACGGACAATCAATCTCTGGCTGCGGCGGGCGAAAATGCGGCAATGAGCCGAAGTCGCTGCCCAGCGACTGTCCACCCCCTGCTGAGTCTCCCATGTGCAGCGCGAAGAAGTAAAGTATAGTGGGCGTAGAACCGATCAAAACAACCAACCGCAACAGCCTAACATGCGCTTCTCGAAGACCGAGATTATCCAGACATTTGACCGCGAAGACCGATCATACCGCCTCGGAATGATGTGTACCCACTGGATACGCGACGTTGAACGATATGCTCCAAGCGCGGCAGGCCTTGCAGCAACCCTGAACATGGTCGTGAATGATCGGCTGATTTCAAATGCTGACCTTGCCACCTTGTTGCAGGACCCGCACAAGCGAGAACTTTTGTCTTCCGAATTTCTTCTCACGTATCTTCACACAATGATACGTGCACCATTCGAACTGCTATCAGATTACTGCGAGGACTTTGACCAAATCACACCAAGCTCGTCGCTGCTATCACAATTGAAAGCGCAGCCGTGGTACGCCGTCGCCTATATTGTCCGCAACGCTGTCTCGCACAACTTTCGCATCGAACTCGGCAAAATGAGACCCTGCCGGAGCAACCCTTGAAACAGCCATGACGCAGGATCACCAAGCCTATCTCAATAAGCTACTGGCGACCAAAGACATCGCGGCCATTTCCATCAAAGAGGCTTTGCAACGGACCGCACTCCTTGTCGACCTATCGAGCCACTTGGATTGCCCTCAAGGCATCGAGCTTGCGTTGCAGTGGTGCGACAGTCTCCAAAGCTCACCCCTCACTCCAGGTCGGCGCAGCTTGCTCGAGTTCTATCGGGCAAACGCGTGGGACGACGCACGCAAACGAAGATACGACGCCGCGAATTACGCTTGGGCTTGGGAACAACCCGAGCTGCGAAACCAGCTTCTAAGCTTGCGCCGCTCCGCACAGGCCGAAGGCCTTGCTGAACTTCAGCCGATCGAACGAGCACAGATCCTCACCAATTTGGGTAACCAGCTCAATAGCGCCGGCCGCCTTGTCGAAGCAGGGGAATATTGGACGCATGCGATCAAGGAGCAACCGAAATTTGCCATGGCACTCGCGAACCGCGGGTACGCTTGGTATAATTACGCCCGCGCTCACTTCGATACCGGTCATCAAACCGTCTTTCTCTACCGCGCTCATCAAAGTCTATCCGCAGCGCTCGCAAGAGGAGCAGACTGGGCGAGCGCGCCCGACTACGCGCGCGATTTTTTCGTCGATCTTCGCGCACGTATCGCCAAAATGATCGACGTGAAACGCCTCGCGACGGATTTAAAGCTTGATGGTTACGGGCTCGGCCGGTCCCACAAAGAACGCGAGTATCGGCGATGGGCTCTCGACCACGTATTATTCCTCAATTCTCTCAATGATCTGGGAAATAACGATATCGCGGCAACGGACGCCCTATCACTTCCATCCTATCGAACGCCGTTGGACGATGGTCCGACCTTGATCGCCTTCTTTAATCAGATGAAGCAGGAGTTTGCGTCCGCAAGGTGGCTACTCTTTGAGGGCATCACCGATGATACCCCGCATTGTTCCGACAGGGACACCAAGCTCCACGACACCCTCGACGACCCTGGCTATTCACTTTCGATCGAGAAGACGAAGTTGGCGTTCCGGTCGGCTTATTCGCTTCTCGACAAGGTCGCCTTTTTTCTCAACGACTATCTCAAACTAGGAATCCCTCTGCCCGCTGTTTCCTTCCGGTCGCTGTGGTTCGAAAAGAAGGGCAACGCAACATTAAGGCCGGTATTCATTACAGCTCAAAACTGGCCCCTACGAGGGCTGTATTGGATAGCGAAGGACTTCGTCGAAGAGGATTTTCAGGCTTCGACCGAGCCCGACGCGCAAGACATCGCGAAGATTCGTAACCACCTCGAACACCGCTACCTAAAAATACACGAGCGAAATCCGCTTTATTCGCTTCCTAGACCGACAATATACGCGGATCGCCTCGCGCTGTCGGTCGAACGCGAGGATTTTGAAGCCAAAGCACTGCGAGTTCTCAAGCTTGCGAGAGCAGCGCTTATTCACCTTTGCCTGGCAATGCAGCGCGAAGAAAACATCCGAGCGAAGGACGACAAAAGTTTTGCGATGCCGATGACTTTACCCAAATGGATACCGCGGCCAAAGGGTTAGATCGCGGACGGTCCGGCGCTGTGGCCAAGCTGTTGGGCAATTGTGACGAAATCTGCGGCCCGTTCAATCGAGCGGATCACGGATGCAAACAGCTTCGATTTCTGCTTCGCCTGTCGTGACGCTTCAAGCGTACGCTTATCAACGAAAGTCACGTCAGCATAGGCGGCCAGACAGGCCAAATGCCGGTCGGCAAGTTCGCTGCCGTTCCACTCCTTGGTGTCAGGGTGATGGCGTGCGATGGCCCCGCTGATGACGCCGGAGGGTAGACGTTCCTCGCGAACTCGTTCCATTAGTGTCGTCCAAGGGAAGCCCATCTGTTCATTCAATAAAGCGAGCTTCTTGCGGAACACGGCCATATTGCCCACATCGCCAACCGTCGTCTCCGGTCCAATCTTGGACAATTCAATACCGGAGAGCTCTAGTATTCGTCGCGCAGGATTGTCACCGCGCACAGCCTGCAACCCAAGGCGCTTTACGCTGTCGAGAAATGCGGCTGACGAAAGTTCGGGATTGTCGATCCGTTCGTCGCCCCGCGTTCGTAGGTCACCGGCAAGGTTTTGGTGCAACCGTTCGAACTGCTTTTCAACGTCTTCCGGGGTCCGCACTTGCCCCTTCAACAAATCGACGATTTTTTCGCCGGCATTCCCTGCGAAGGTTGACCGCGATATCCCGATGATTTCTCCGTTCCGGAGCTTGCGATCGGCAAAATGCTGACGCAACTCTGTCAAGTACGGCACCAACGGCCCTAACAGGTCTGCACCGCTGCACAGCCGGAAGACGCTCTTTGCGACCTCATCTCGCACCGCAAGCAAGTCTCCGAGTGGGTTGTTGAAAGCGGCCGAAACCTCGAAGGATTGAATGTCCGTAATTGCTCCGATCACACCGTCCTTGCGAAAAGAGGACACGGCCGCGACCATCGGCAATGATTGAATATAACTGACCCGCTGCTGCACGACCTCATCACGCTGATGCGAAAGTAACTCCTCGATATGATGGTAGGAGAGAACAATGACGCTTCCGCTATCGCTGATCGCCGTTTCGAGGAGGCGAGCGCGTTTTTGGCGCACGTGATCCTTGGCCGCCGCATCGGTTGCGACCGCGCCCAGATGCGATGAATCCAGGGCGACAAATTTTGGAAAAAAGATCTTGCTGTCCGAACTTGGCATGGTCTGCTCTCAGCTACGAATTCCCTATAGCAATCCAGCCCAAACCGCCTGACCCACTATTTTCCCTAGCAAAATCATTGATATAGCCGAAACATTTCAGTGACGAGGCACAGCCTCGCACTATGATTGCGAATCAGAATCACCGACACTTCCGGTCACCGGCATCACCATCTGGGAATCCCGTGCGCAAGCGATCCAAGCCAAAATCCACCGACACCAACCTGGTCCGGCCGAGCCGAGACGGGGACCAGTTTCATTATCTGTGGGCGGCGCGGCGTTGCCTCAGTCTCCTCTTGCCGAAATCAGAGCTAAAGGCCGTCACGATCGAAGGGGCTTCACCTTCGGAGAAAACCACGAGCGGACCCATCACCGCCGGAGAAGAGGTGATCGATGTCGCAGAATATTTCGGAGACAGCAAGTTTGAGCGTGCAAGCCGCGTGCGCTATATCCAGCTCAAACATTCGACCGAAGCACCGAACAAGCCATGGCCGCCGAGCGGGCTCGAAAATACGATTGAAGGCTTCGCTAAGCGCTACAAGGCCATTCTCAAGGCGCGGCCAACAGGCGCGAAGAGCCCTGATCTGGAATTCTTGTTCGTCTCAAATCGACCAATCAGCGCAACCTTTTCCACTGCCGTGGAGAGCGTCGCCAAGGGCGCGCCTGTCAAACAAAGCAACCTCGACAAGCTGGAAAAATATACCGGCCTCCAGGGCGAGCAACTCGCGTCCTTTTGCAAATTGCTTAAGCTGGAAGGAAAGCATGATGCGCTGTGGGACCAGCGAAATATCCTCTTTCAAGATGTGAGCCAGTATTTGCCGGATGCGGATGTCGACGCTCCTGCGCAGCTCAAGGAACTTGTTACCCGCAAGGCCCTATCCGATGCCGCTTCCAATCCTGTTATTGAGCGCCTCGACGTTCTTCGCGCGCTAAAAACCGATGAGGACCGCCTTTTTCCTGCGCCGTGCCGCATCGAACAACTGGCGCACGCGGTCCCCCGCGAGCAGGAGCCCGATCTCGTCAAAGCCATCGTTGCGGCCGAGAACACACCTGTCATCGTCCACGCCGAGGGCGGCGTCGGAAAGTCCATCTTCGCAACGCGCATCAACCTGGGACTGCCCCTAGGCTCGACCAGCGTTCTTTATGATTGCTTCGCCAATGGCCAATACCGCAGTGCGACCGGTTTCCGGCATCGCCATAAGGATGCTCTCGTTCAGATCGTCAACGAGCTTGCTGGCAAGAGCCTATGCCACCTATTGATTCCAACCTCCAACGCGGGCGCCTCTGATTACCTAAGAAAATTCATCTTCCGGCTCCAACAGGCCGTTGGAATTCTGAGGGCCGAGCACCCGCAAGCAGTTCTTTGTATCATCGTCGATGCTGCCGACAATGCACAAATGGCCGCCGAAGAAGTCGGAGAGGCGCGCTCTTTCATCCGCGATCTCCTCAGGGAACAAATGCCCGGCGGTGTACGCCTCGTAGCACTGTGCCGCTCGCATCGTCGGGAAATGCTCGATCCGCCGCTAACGGCGCTCTCACTTGAACTCAAAGCCTTCAGCAAGACCGAAACTGCCGCCCATCTACGCCGTGCCTTTCCAGATGGGAGCGATCGGGATGTCGATGAATTCCACCGGCTGAGTTCCCACAATCCGCGGGTTCAATCTCTCGCTCTTGCGGCAGGTGGACCGCTGGCGGAGATCCTGAGAGGGCTTGGTCCCAATCCCACCACGGTCGAAAAAGCGATCGGCGATCTGCTGTCCACTGCCATCGCCAAAATGCGCGATGCCGGCAGCACGGTTGACAAAGCACAGATCGACCGCATATGCGCCGGCCTTGCTGCGCTGAGGCCGCTCGTTCCGATCTCTGTCTTGTCTGCCATGTCAGGCGTACCGGCCTCGGCGATCAAAAGCTTTGCATACGACCTTCGTCGTCCACTTATCGTGACCGGCGAGACAATCAAGTTTTTCGATGAACCTTCCGAGACATGGTTTCGCGAAAAGTTCAAGCCGACGCCTGCGGAACTGGGCGCGTTCATTGCGAGCATCAAGCCCCTGGCGTCAAGCAGCGCTTATGTTGCTGCCGCTCTGCCTCAACTTATGCTCGAGGCGGGCCATTTCGACGATCTGGTCGCGCTCGCGTTGTCTTCCGAAGCGCTTCCAGAATTGAACCCACTTGACCGTCGTGACGTCGAGTTGCAGCGGCTTCAGTTCGCGCTGAAAGCCAGTCTTCGCGCCAAGCGATACCTGGATGCCGCAAAGCTAGCCCTCAAAACAGGCGGAGAAACGGCAGGCGACGAGCGGCAGCGGCGGCTCTTGCAAGAAAACACGGATCTCGCCTCGGCCTTCATGGAAGGGGACCGGATTCAAGAGCTTGTTTCGCGCAGGCTCTTCGGCACCCGTTGGGTCGGTTCACACAACGCTTACGAAGCTGCCCTGATGTCTGGTCATGCCGAACTATTGGGTGAAGCACGCAGCCGGTTGCGCATGGCTGCGGAATGGCTCAGTAACTGGTCTCGACTGCCCCAGGATGAGCGCGGCAACGAAAGGATCACTGATACCGATATCAGCGAACTCGCCGCTGCGTATTTCAATATTCACGGAGCGCCCGCATGTGCAGGCAGCCTTAAGGGTTGGCGACCGCCGGCCGTCGCGTTCAACGTCGGGCGCCATCTCAGCCACCGCTTTGTCGACCATGGCCGATACGTCGATCTCGACAACTTGGCTACTGCCGCAGGCACGAACCTTCATCTTGCCTTGGCGATTATCGTAGAGTTACGTGAGGTTCATCGCACACCACCAAAGGCGGTGGTTAAACTCTGCCTCACCCAACTGCTCAAACCCAGGTTCAAGTTTGAAACAGGCGAGGATTGGAGTGAGCGTGACAATGCATTGAACGCGGTCACGGCTCTCGTCGAGGCATGCCGCCGTCACTCGATTGGTTCTGCCGAAACCCTGGCAAGGCTCCTTTCGCGTTACCTGCCAAAAACTCCTCCCCGCGGCATGGCCTCTCATTACAGTGACGCACGCAGGCTGTTCCTTCGCGCCTACGCTTTGCGTGCGGCGCTTCGCGGTCGAACACTGGACCTCATTGATCTCGCCCATCCGGAGCTACGGACCCAGCTCAAAAAAGAGAAACCCTATTCGCAAACGCGCGAAGCTTCAGAATTCAAGGAAGATGTCGGTGCGCTGCTGCCTTGGTACACGCTCTGGGCTACGCGATTAGTTTCAGCAAGCAATACGATTGCACTCCCGACCGCGATCAGCGAAACCTTAAAAGACTCCGGCACCGCCGCCCGGATAAATCATCGGGAGGAATGGCGAACAGCCGACGAAATCTCGGAGGTATGGTTGGCCATCCTGACCCACGCCGGTGCAAGCGGCGAGATGCCGGCACTGAATGACTGGATCAGCAGCCTCAAGAAGCCCCTGTTTACGCCGACGCTTGCACGCCTTGCACGCCGCACAGCCCGTATCGCAGAACTATCATCTCATTCGTTTCAATACGCGGCGAAGGCCTTTCAATTGACCAACGACGAAAGGGCGCACGCGGACATCAAATCCAGTATGTATATTAGCTTGGCAAGATCGTTGCTCACGGCGAGCCGGTCGGAAGCAGAAGCCTACTTCAATCAGGCAGTCGAGGTCGCCAATAAAATCGGCGACGAGAACATTGATCGCTGGGCCGCACTGCTCGACCTGGCCGAAGCAGCCGCCGATCAGACCCATCCCGCACCAGAGATGGCCTACCGGCTCTCGCGCTGCGCTGAAGTGACCTACGACTACGTCGATCGCGACAAACACTTCGATTGGGAGCGGACGGTTAAAGCCATCGCTAGCCTATGCGCATCGTCATCGTTCGCCATCTTGAGCCGCTGGCGCGATCGCGGTTTCGGATGGACGGAGCGCGTTTTGCCGATTGCGGTAGAGCATCTGCTTGAGGGCAAGACCGTCGATGCGCGGAAAATCGTTCCGTTAATGGGCTTTCGCTCACACTGGAATGAAGTGCGTGTGCTCGCCCCCGCGCTCGATGCGTGCACGGAGCTGGCCGACAAACAGGCCCTCGCGGAATTTGGCTACCGGTACACGCAGATGACCGACCATTCTGCGAGCACATGGCGCGAGCTAAAGGGCCTTCTCAACAAGCACCACGTTGTCGTTCCCGATCTGGCCGCGTGAACTGCAAGAGCGTACCGAAGGGACTAAGCGAAGAGAAAACGACGAGCCCAAGCCTCGCAGTCCGCGACGAGCCGATGACGGCAAGCGGGATTGGGGTGCAGTTTTCAGAGACGTCGACTTGACCGTCGCTAATGAGATTTCAACTGCACAACAGCGCTTTCGCAATGCCAAGCCTCCGTTCTATCAGGATCACTTTTTTGCCCAAGCGATCTCCCGTGTTCCGGTCGGAAAGGAAGCCGAATTCATTGGAGCGCTCAATGACGTTCCTGAATTCAATCTGTACCATTTCCGAAGCTTTCTTGAGGCCGTGCCGGCCCAATGGAAAACCTTTCTTGCTGTAAAATCCGCTCTCGCAACTGCTCTTCGCACATTCAGCCGACGCTATTGCCTGGAGATAACGCGGGGCCGCTATTACGAGGTTCTGCCTTTGAAAACCGCCTGCGAACTCGCTGGCGTACCGGAAAGCGAGGTTGTTGATGTCGTTCTCTCTGGGATCGGTGAGGTAACCGAGATCGTCGGCGTCGGTCGGCTCTTTACGCTGGTTGGGCTACTTGCCGGCAAGCTCTCCCGAAACCAGTCATTGGAGGCGCTCAGCTACGGGCTGCAACTCTTCGACATCGTCCTCAAAGACAACGACGGCGACGGGCCTTGGTCCAACAAACTTCTGCCGCCAGCCGACCTCGACAGCGCGATTGCCGGATATATTTTTGGAGGCTTGGCCGCACCAAGCAGAACGATCCGCTGGGAGGCAGCGCATGCCGCTCGTGCGGTCTGCCTGGTTGGACTCCAAGCGATGCTGTCGGCGCTCATTTCCTTCGCCGATGGATCGACCGGAGGCGCGTTCGCCGATGCCAGCCTCTTCTTTTATTATCTTCATGCACGGCAATGGCTGTTCATCGCGCTCGCGCGGGCAGCGCAAGACCGACCCGACATTATCGTCGCTCATTCGGACTTTATCTTAAAACACCTGCGGGGTTCCGAACCGCACGTCATGATCCGCGAGCTCGCTAAGCGTACTGCGCTCGCGCTGATAGACGCCGGATTGCTAGCTTCAGAATTGCGACCATCTACGTCAAGCGTCAACCTTTCGCCTTTTCCGCCGATTGAGGCACGAGCGCCCAACAGGCCGTCTCTGGGATCCGGCCTTCCAGCCGCCGATGACGACCGGTTCTACTTTGGCTTCGATATCGGACCCTATTGGTTCGCCCCATTGGCGCGATGCTTTGGACTGGTCGAGAAGGACGTCGAGGATCGTGCAGCCACGGTGATCACAACCGACTGGCACTATTCGGGGCGACTGAATTGGGACGAGGACGAACGAAGCCGCCGAAATATCTTCAAGCACGAAGACTCGTACTACAGGCATAGTTCCTACCCCCGCGTGGATGACCTTCGCTTCTACCTTTCATACCACGCGATGATGGTCGTCGCGGGGCAGCTTCTAGCTGCCATGCCCACCTATCGTAGTCCCGATGCCATCGACGAGACCTTTTCCGCCTGGTTTCATTCTCGGCACGATCTCACCCGCCGCGACGGCTATTGGCTCGCGGACCGACGCGATCCGGTGCCGCTCGACACACATGCGTGGAAGAACCACGAAAAGACCGGCGAACCAAATTCCACGATAGGCTCCGAGGACTTTGATCGCGTGCTTTTCCGGTCGGGCGGCATGGTGACGCTTTGGGGTTACTGGACCAGCGCAGCCCATCGACTGGAAGAGGTCTGCAATATCCGGAGCGCGCTTGTGTCGCC
>WNGR01008690.1_pt1 | contig 10712 bp, 4 predicted proteins | sample 5407581 | NCBI WGS metagenome assembly WNGR01 (sample SAMN13153383, study PRJNA577476) | soil metagenome | isolation source: 80 cm soil or saprolite under Garry oak tree replicate 2 | place: USA:California | collected 2016-06-15 | reverse complement strand
GAACAGATTCCGCTAACGAATCTCGATGTCATCGAATTGCCGGGCGCGTTCCTGCAGTTTCAGCGAATGCTGGCGCCGCCGGTGCGAGCCGGCCAGCCAACAGATCAGATCTCGCTCGATAGTCAGCCACTCGTGATCGGCCGCGGCGACCCACACAGCACGGTGGACGCGGCGCGCGTCGATCTCGACCCGGAAGAGATCGCGATCTCGCGCGTTCACGCGATGGTCGAACGCGATGGAGACAATTATTTTCTGACCGATCACAGCCGGCTTGGGACCGAACTGAACGGCGTCGCATTCACACGGGAACGTCTGGTGTTCGGCGATCGGATGCGAATTTCCGGCTACATCTTCGAGTTTACAGGCGATGCGTTGCGTCTGATTCACCCGGAGAGCTCGGGAACAGTGTCAGCAGAAGAGTTGACCGTGATCGCCGATGGCCGGCGGATTTTGGATAAGGTCTCTTTAAATATCGCAGCTGGCGAATTTCTTGGAGTGCTAGGCGGATCAGGGCACGGAAAGACGACGTTGCTGAATGCCCTTTGCGGTATCAACCCCTCCACGTCCGGCGAAGTGCGGCTCGGTGGCGTTCCACTGGCCGACCGAGCGCGGCTGCGAGAAATCGGAATCGGCTACGTTCCGCAGGACGACATCGTTCACCGCGAATTGACCGTGAACGAAGCGATCACCTTTAGCGCCAAATTGCGGTTGAGGTTGCCGGGGCATCAAATCGACGCACTTGTTTCGCGCATTACGACACGCCTGGGCCTGGCGCCGCATGCGCATCAACGTGTAGCCGATCTTTCGGGTGGGCAGCGCAAGCGCGTCAGCATCGCCATAGAATTATTGGCCAAGCCGAGCATTCTGTTTCTGGACGAACCCTCTTCCGGTCTCGATCCGGCCAATGAAGAAGCGCTCATGACGCTGTTGCAATCGCTGACACTGACAAAACTCACTGTGGTTTGCACGACGCACGTTCTCCAGAAGGCTTACCTGTTTGATCGCATCCTTGTGGTACAATCGGGCAAATTGGTTTTTGCCGGCAACAGCGACGAAGCGCGGCGGCATTTTCTGTTGCAATCCAGCGGCGAAGATCATGGATCGCTGCAACACTCGCCTCTGGAGCGGATTTACGGGCTATTGGCGAATTCGTCGAGGTCGGCCAGCGATTGGGAAATTTCGTTCCGGGGTTCGCCGTTTGCCGCGCGTGCTGTTCCCCCATTGCCAGGGGCGCAGCCGATGCACGCATCGCGCGAATCGTCCGACAAGCTGAAGGTTAATCAGTTCACAACGTTTTTGCTGCTGGCCGCCCGTCAGTGGAAAATCATTCGCTCGGATTTTCTAAACATCGCGTTTTTATTGGTGCAGCCGCTGCTCATCGGGTTCCTGATTGGCTGGGTGGCGGACAAAGCGGCTTTGCGAATGTTTCTCTGCATCGTCGCCACGATGTGGTTCGGTTGCAGCAACGGCGCGCAACAAATCGTAGGTGAACTGCCGATCTTTCGGCGTGAACGCGTGTCCGGGCAGGGACTCAACGCTTACGTCCTGAGCAAGCTCGGGTTTCTCTCTACGGTTACGCTTGCGCAGGCGATTTTGCTCTTGTTTGTCACGCTCGTTTTCACAGCCGTTTTTCATCCCGAAGAGGTCGATGCTCAGAACATCCGGAAAGAATTCGCCGATCGGCTTGCGCCGATGGAGCTTTTAACAGGCGAGTCCAGCACAGAGAGCGATTTTAGCGCCGTAGATTCGGGTGAGCCTGCGGCGAACGCACCATCGACATCGCGGCCGCAACCTGAAAAAACGCCCTGGCATCCGAACCCGCTGGTAATCAGCTCACTCTTGAAGCTGGCTGAATTTTTTCAGATATCACAAAACGTTTTGGACTCGGGACCGCGCATTGTCACCGATTCGAATGGGACACCGCGTCTTGATCCGCAAGGCCGGCAGATGATTATTCCCGGAAACAGCATCCTGAACGTGCTACTGGTCGCGTTAGGCCTGCGCTTCTTTGCCGTCGCACTGGCGGCCCTGACCGGGGTGAGCATTGGCCTGACTATTTCGTCGATGGTGACGAATACGACCCAGGCCGTGCTCTGGGTTCCCCTTGTTCTGATTCCGCAGATCCTGTTCGGGGGCGTGGTCGTGACGGTGCCGGACATGAGCAAGTCCGTCCGCGCTTTCAGTCACATTATGCCCAGCTTCGCTGCTCAACGCATTATGGACACGGCGGCATTATACGGCCTAACCACTCCATTTCTCACCAACCGAACGAAGACGCCGGTGTTTCTAACTTCCCGCGGCGAAAAAGAGACTATTGAATGGAAGGAGGGTAATGAGTCTCTTTCCCATAGCTATGATAAGTTGTCGCCGGTGAACATGTCGTGGCAAAACATAGCGGTGGTTCCCGGCTGGTTAGGCCAGCATAAACAGGCCGAGGCCGCTGGCTCCGATTGGTCTCATAAGGAATACCGCGACACCGTTGAGAGCAGGCACGACGTCCGTTTTTCAAAGGGAACGCCCTTTTGGTCGTTGCAAGCGGTTCAGTTTTTCACCGGGATACTGGTTTTTTGGAACGTGGCGTGTTACGGCACGATTTTGTTTGGCTTGGTTCGCAAACAAACCGGGAAATGATCGGCATCGCCGCATTCGCCTGCGCTGAGAAATCGGCCGACTAAATTCATTTGAATATGCTCACCGCACCAACAGGCACAGTCACACTCCTCTTTACCGACATTCAAGGTTCGACCCAACTGTTGCGGCGGTTGGGCGATCGGTATCCAGGAATTCTCTCCGAACACCACATCATTCTGCGCGCTGCGCTGGAAAAGTACGGTGGCTATGAAGTCAGTACCGATGGCGACGCCTTTTTTGTTACCTTTAGCCGCGCGACCGATGGCATTGCTGCGGCGGCGTGCGCGCAACGGGAATTCGCGCAACACAGCTGGCCGGAAAACGCCTCGTTGTCGGTCCGAATGGCGCTGCATACGGGCGAACCGGGTTGCTCGGGAAAAGATTACACTGGCTTGGACATTCACAGGGCTGCCAGGATCCGCGACGCCGCGCACGGCGGGCAGGTCCTTATTTCAGCAGCCACAAAAATTCTCACCGGCAACCGAGTTCCCGGAGAAATCACGTTCCGCGATTTGGGCAAGCATCGTCTGAAAGATCTGGAACACCCGGAACACATTTTCCAACTAGTCATGTCAGGTTTGAGATCGGACTTTCCGCCGATTCGCAGCCTCAACAATTGCCCGAACAATTTGCCGGCCCAAATCGCGCCGCTCATCGGCCGCGCAGAACAATTGGCCGAAGTTTGCGAACTGCTGCGTCGCCCGGATGTAAGGCTCGCCATCCTGACCGGCCCCGGGGGCGTCGGCAAGACATTGCTCGCACTTCAGGCCGCGACCACGCTGTTGGCCGATTTTTCCGACGGCGCCTTTATTGTCGATCTCGCAGACGTTGTCGATCCGGAGCTGGTTCCGAGCAAGATTGCAAGCGTCCTCGGTGTGACAGAAGCCGGGCAGCAATCGACTCTCTTGCGTCTGACGCAGCATCTGCGCGAAAAACGGCTTCTTCTCTTGCTGGATAACATCGAGCAGGTCGCAAAGGCGGCGAAAACATTTTCGGCCATTCTGGCAGCTGCGCCGCTCGTGAAAATATTGGCGACAAGCCGTTCCCCACTCTATCTGCGCAGTGAGCGCATCTATCTTGTTCCACCTCTCGATGTTCCCTGCCTCGATACCGGCCCCAGCACGGGTAAGTTGTTAGGCTCTTCTGCTGTGCGTCTTTTCATCGAACGTGCCGAAGCGGTTCGGGGTGATTTCGTCATTAACGATCAGAATCTCACAGCGGTAGGGCAAATTTGTTCGTTGCTCGATGGTCTGCCGCTGGCGATTGAGCTGGCTGCCGCTCGCATGAAACTGCTCTCGCCCGAAGCGCTGCTGAAGCGACTGGCCTCCACAGATGGTCACGTTTCATTGCATCTGCTGAGCGGTGGCGCGCACGATCTCCCAACTCGCCAACAAACTGTGCGGGACGCCATTTCATGGAGCTATAACCTCCTCGATGACGATTGTAAGAAAATCTTCTGCCGGCTCGCTGTGTTTGCGGGTGGATGCACAATCTCGACCGCCGAAGAAGTTTGTAGTGAGGAGCGTGATTTCGAGACTGAAGTAGTCGACGCCATCGGTGCCCTCATCGATAACAATTTGTTGCGGCATAGCGTCCCTGCCGAAGGCGAGCCAAGAATCAGTATGTTGCAAACCATCCGCGAATTTGGGCTCGAACACTTGCAAAAATCGCCTGCCGACGCGAAAGCGCGTAGCGCACACGCCAAATATTTTGCCTCCTTCGCGGAGGAAGCCGAGGCAAACCGCCGCGGGCCAGAATACGCGATCTGGGCAAAGCGGGTGGCAACTGAGCACGATAATTTTCGTACCGCGCTGAACTGGTCGTTTGAAAACGCGCCAGACCTGGCGATCCGAATCACGGCTGCAGTTGGCGAATTTTGGTTTCGCCAGGGCCACTGGGCTGAGTTGCGAACGGCCTGTGAGAAAGTTACCACAGCAAAATGGATTGATCTGTTGCCGCTTCAAGCGCGATGCGCGCGATTCGCCGGCCAATGCGCCAGAGTCACGGGCGACCCAGAACGCGCGAAAGAAATGTTCGAGAAGAGTCTTGCCATGAGCGAACAATGCGAGGCCAGTGTCCAAACGGTTGAGGCGTTAAACGAGTTGGGCGGCATCCGTCTTCACAACGAAGGCCGTAACTCGGATGCACAGGCGCTGTTCGAGCGCGCCTATGATCTTTCGCTCAAATTGAATGATCAAGATCGCCTCGCCGAAACTTTGTTTCAGCTGGGCGATCTCGCCTTGACCGAATGCGATTTCGATCGGGCCGCCGAAAAATTCGGGGAAGCCGCAGCTATCTGTCGAAAACGGGGCTATCAAGCGGGCATCGCACAATGCACGAGTTATCTGGCGGCGGTGGCGATCTCAACGGGCGAATACGATCGGGCGAGCTCTTTGTTGCAGCGAGCTCTGGAAATTCACGACAAGGCAGGAGAAAAACATAATGCGGCCTGGGATCGCTTTAAACTCGGTGAGGTCGCTGAGGCTCACGGACAATACACTCAGGCGCGAATCGAATTTGAGGAGTCTCAAAAGGCCTTTCAACAAATGAACACAGCCGTGGGTGAAGCCTGGTGTTTGTATGAACTGGGCAAAATCGCGCTCGACACGGAGGAATTCGCCGAGGCCAGCGGTTGTTTCGAGAAATCGCTCTTGATCTTTCGGACCCTTGGGAAAGCCAACGCCTGGATCACGCTGCAACTCGGAAGCACCGCGATCTGCGAGGGCAGATTGAGGTCGGCAAAAAAACTTCTCCAGAAAAGTCTCGACATCTTTCGCCAGTCGGGAAGCAAAGATGGAATCGCGCTGACTTTGTGCGAGATCGCCCATTTGGACAGGCTTCAAGGCGAATACGAAACTGCCGAGTCTGCGCTTACTGAAACAATGGACCTCGTCGTTCAAATGGAATCCAAACGTTATGCCATCGCTGGATTGCAAGAGGCTTTCCAACTTGCCAGCGCACGAGCCCGGCACGAATGCGCTGCCAGGTTGCTCGGCAAACTTGAAGCTTTGCGCCAGGAAATCGGCGCGCCACTGACGCCTCGTCGCCGAACCGAATTCGACCGCGCAATTGCGGCTAGCCGCGAAGCATTGGGAGAAGATGCATTCAAGACCTTGCGAGAAGAAGGACACCTGGCTTCGCTCGAGCGGCTCTACCCATGAAACACGCCGGGCTTGATTGGATTCTTCCGGCTTCGTAACATCGCGATTGCTTTCTCATCGAATCGCCTCTGCCCTGGCTCGGCAGTGCAGCGAAGAGGCGCGCAGTGATCGAAAGCGCCCGACGATTTTCGCGAAGCGCATTCTTGTAGGTGGAAGGCGATTTCCCAAACCGTATCGGAAATTTTTTGGACGTTGTCGATGATGGCCATGTCAATCGCGTTTTCTAAGGTCGGTGCGGAAATAGCTTGGCTTAACCAGCCGCGCCATTGTAAACATGGCGGTTCTAATGGCAGCTGAACCGCTCCTTTCCCCCGGAGAAAAAGCGACCGAAAAGGTGCGCTTCGGCAACTTCGAGGTCATGAACGACCCCGAGGGTCGGCCGGTATTGTTAGGCAAAGGCACATTTGGGCGAACTTATCAGGCGCGGCATTGTTTCCTGGACATTATCGTTGCGCTAAAAATTATCACCGAGCGTTACGTTGCCGACGCCACGGTGCGCCAGCGTTTCCTCACAGAGGCGCGTGCCGTGGCGAAACTATCGCATCCCCACATCGCACGACTCTACGACTTTGGCGAGATGAATGGGGTGTTGCATTACGCGATGGAATACTGCGGCGGCGGCAGCCTGGCTGATTACGTAGCGAAAAACGGCCCGGTGCCGTTGCGGCAGACGATCGAGATCGCCCAACAAATCTCCGGCGCGCTCAAGTGCGCGCACACAGCCGGGTTCATCCACCGGGATCTCAAGCCCTCCAATATCATGTTGATCGCGCCCGATGGGCCGCCGTTTGCGAAGCTGATCGATTTCGGTTTGGTGCAACCGAGCGTTCCCGGCGCGACGCGTTCTTTTGCTGACGATCAATCTGCGGACGGCGCCCGGTTTCTGGGTACGCCGCTGTTCGCCAGCCCTGAACAACTTCGGGAGGAACCGATGGATGTGCGCACCGACTTGTTCTCGTTAGGCATGACTCTTTGGTTTCTAACCGAGGGGCGCGCGCCGGAAGGCGGATCATCAGCGGAGATCGCCGCCAGCCGGCTGAACCGTGAGAGTTACGCTGCGCGATTGCCGGCGAATCTGCCGCTGCAGTTCCGGGAAGTGCTTGGTCGGTTACTGGAGAAAGACCGCAAGAATCGGTTCGCGACCGCGGCCGAGATGTTCACGGCGCTCAATGCATGCGCGGCCGCACTCGGATTTCGCCGGGCGAGAGATTACACGGACCCGGCGGCCGCGATCGAATGGGAGGACACCGAAACGCCGGACAAAGAGCCCTTAGATTCAACAAAGGTCGAGCCGACCGAGATTGAAGAGGTTAATGCACCTTTAACTTCGCAATTCAATATTGTTACCCGAATCAACGAAGACTTCACCGGGATCAATTACGTTGCCGACGAAGTCGGAAAGAAAGGGGCGGTGTCGATCCTGCACGTTCTTCATCCGACATTATTGGAAGATGAGCCGGCGCTCGAGCGTTTTCGTGTGCACATAGCGCAATTGATGCGCGTGGATGTGACTGAAATTGTGCGACCGAAGGCAATCAAACGCTATTCCGATTACGTCGCCGTTATTTCGGATAAACCGGGAGGCATGGACCTGCTGAGTGTGCTGCGCACGGAACGCACCGTGCCTCTGGTTGAAGCTGCGCCGTTACTCGAGAAGATTGCCGACGTCTGTGACAGGCTTTGTGCCGCTCGACTGCCGGGCGCGCAGCTAGCACCGGGTCGCATTTTTGTGGAACGGTCTAACGGTGGCCTGAGCAAACCTCAGATCTGGCTTTGCCCGCGTTTTCTCGCCGTGAGCGAGGCGACCGAACTTGCCCGGATGAACGAGCGGGAAAACACCAGCTCAACCATGACCACAGACATGTTGGGTGATCCGGCGAGGGCGGACAATATGGGCGAGCATTTTGCTTCGCTCCTGTACCGCGTAGTTGCCGGAAGGAACTGTCCGGTCGCCGCTTCGCTCTCCACTCAGGCATACGTGGCGGTCCCTAGTCTGTCCGAAGACTCGAATCGGATTTTAGCGATGGTTATTGCGCGGCAGGTCGAAGATTCATCGTGTGGCAAAGTGTTGCGTGAAGTCTTAAACGCGGAAGGCATCGTTCATCGAGTATCCGGGCACCCTTCTGCCGGATTTACTGAGCGTCCCGCCAGCTCAACTGTCTCGCCGCTTGCCACGCCGCCTCTACTCACGAACAAACCGCCTCTTTATAGCGGTACTAGCGAGCATCAGATTCAAGACACTGCAGCGCCTTCAATGACTCAGCGGCGAAATGAACTGGGAATCCCCGGGAGCGCTAGTCCACTCGCCTGGGAGCAGACGATTACGGCTTGTCTTGCAAAGGAACCGTCGCAACGGCCCCAGAGCGCGACTGAGGGTGACGAAGCACTTGGAGAGCGACGTGTTCGCATTGATCGAAGCTCGCCGGTATGTCCGGCTCCGAAGCAGTCCCGTCCCTCAGTAGCCTACACTGTAGCTGCTATTGGGGGGCTCGCATGCGGCGCGCTTGGCGCTGTGATCTTGTATTTTGGCACTAAGCATTCAAACAGGCCGGCCCAAACGCCGGTTACTTCGGGTGTTCCACGGTCAATGATTGAGACGCGAATTCCCGAACGAGCAACCTCTGCCCAAACTTCAACGAACACGCTGTCAGCGGTTCCGACGGTAACCGCTGCGCCGGTGATTGCGGTTGCGCCCAAACCAACGGTTACGCGACAGTCTTCTTCTTACATGTCATGGACCGACCAGCTCACACAATTTGTAAGAGATTATGTCGATTCGACCGGCGACTGGAACGTGGAGAGAGCGGTTTCTTTCTACGCACCTACGGCTGATATCCTGGACGAGGGACCGAAGAACCTCGATCAGATCCACCAAGAGATCGTGAATCATAATGAACGCTGGCCACTACGGCAAAACAGCATCGTCGGCGGCATTCAGGTGCAGGAACAAGTGCGTGACGAGTCCTACACGATTCGATTTGAGCAGAGCTTTTATGCGGAAAGCGCCGCGCGCCGCGAGTGGTCCAGGGGCAAAGTCGCGGTTACCCTTGAAGTAAGGATTCAAGGCGGAATTCCCGAAATCACATCTCTCAAGCAAAGAACCTTGGAACGACAGAAGGGTGTCCTTAGCACCTATCGCCGTTAGAGAATGCGAATCTTGAGTTCTTACAACGTATCCGCCAAGCCCGTGTTCGTTAGGCCGATCAAGCTCCATTTGGCTGCCATCGGTTTCCTATTCGGTGCAACGATTGCGCAGAGTTTAGCTGATCCCGCTTCTGAAAAATCCGGGAAACAGTTTTGCGTCTGCATCGATCCGGGTCATCCCAGCGAAAACAATGACGGCGGCGCAGTTACCAACGGATTGCGCGAGGTCACGGTGAACTGGGAAGTGGCCGTGTTGCTACGCGATGAGCTGGAGAACGATGGAATGAAAGTAGTCATGACGAAAAAGAGTGAAGGCGAGTTCATCACGAACAAAGATCGTGCTGCGATCGCAAATGAGAGCGATGCCGATTTATTTCTGCGGCTACATGCCGACGCTGGGAAATCTACAGGGTTTACTATTTACTATCCGCGTAAAGAAGGGACGGTTCATGGAGTTACAGGGCCGTCGAAAGACGTGCGGCAATCATCAGCGGCAGCTGCCGACCAGTTTCATACCGCGTTCGCTGCGGCGCTCGAACATAAACTGCGCGACAACGGCGTTAAAGGAGACGAAGACACATTCATTGGCAGCCGGCAGGGGGCGTTAACAGGTTCAATCTTTAGCGAAACGCCAACAATTCTCGTGGAGATGGTGTTCCTAACGAATCCTACGGATGCCGAATGGATTACACAGGACCGGAACAAACAGACGATGGCTAGAGCACTGGCCGCGGGAGTTCGCGCTGTGCGCGACTCTCGCTGACGGATTTATAAAACCGGTCTCAGACGGCGCGGAGCGGAACTCGTTGCTCTGATGAAGAATCGAATCGTGTCAGAACGGGGCGCAGGTGCGGCAGCAGAATTGCGAGCTTTCCGAGACCCGATCCTTCAGTTCGCAACCGGGGCACAGAGCTGCATTCCGCGGGTCACAACACGCGCCACTTCAGTTTGCTCGAATTTTTCTTGGTCTCCCACAGACGTATTCCGCCGAGGAACGCGTTTTCATTTTGTCCGCGCTCGATTCCTTTGGGCAATTGGCGAAAGCGGTGCACAAGGCCGCCGCCGAGGACGACGTAATCGGCGATGAAAGATTTTCTTAATTGTGTGACCGCGTAAGTAACTTCTCGCTTCCATTTTTTCTCGCCCAATGATTCCAGGCCTGGAATGCCGAGATAGTTCTCGATGATTTTTTCGTCAGGATAGGGCAGGTCGCCGAGTTCAAGCGGCATCAAAGTGCTATTCCAGAGAAGCGCGGAGCCCAAGCCGGTTCCGAGCCCGAGAAAGAGCATGCGTCCGCCGCCACGGTAGCTGCCGAGCGCTTGCATGGCGGCGTCGTTGATCAGACGCACCGGTATTCCAAGTCCCTTTGAAAAATTAAAGCCGATCCAGCCCTTACCCAAGTGCTTTGGATCTCTTGTGATCCGTCCGTTGCGAACCGGCACCGGGAACCCGATCGATACCCGGTCGAATTTCCAACCACGCACACTCTCTTTGAATTTTAAGAGAAATTGTTTCGGTCCCATTCGCGGTCCCGAAGCAAATTGGCGCTCGTCGAGAGGCGACATCAGCAGTTTTACATGTGTGCCGCCGACATCGACGACCAAAACTGTTCTTTTCATGAGCGACCGATCCCCGAAATATTCGGGTGAGGCTACCGGTCGCGCTGGCGCGAGCGGCGAAGACGCTGAAAGAAAGTCTGCCGTTCTGGTTTTGCGGCCGTGCTGCCAGGCCAGCATTCCACGATTTCGAGGGCGATAAACCGGAACAACAGTTGCC
>WNGR01047891.1_pt1 | contig 10713 bp, 11 predicted proteins | sample 5407581 | NCBI WGS metagenome assembly WNGR01 (sample SAMN13153383, study PRJNA577476) | soil metagenome | isolation source: 80 cm soil or saprolite under Garry oak tree replicate 2 | place: USA:California | collected 2016-06-15 | reverse complement strand
CACCAACGTTGCTCATATCTGGGCTGCTGGTGATGTGATCGGATGGGAAACCGAGAGCCAGATGGCAACGCCCGTGGGCGCCCACGACGGCAAGATCGCCGCGCACAATGCCCTCTCAGGGGAGCCACTGCAAAAGGTCGATCACAGTGTCATCCCGCGCACCATCTTCACCGATCCCCAGGTGGCGGTCGTGGGATTGACCGACGAGGAGGCCAATGCTGCTGGGATCGCCTGCGAATGCAACACGATCCCCATGAGTGTAGTGCCGCGAGCCGGGGCCATCCGTGACACGCGCGGCGTGATCAAGATGGTGCTCGACGGCCCGACGCGCCGGGTCGTAGGGGTCTCCATGCTTGGGGTGAACGCGAGCGAGGTCATTCACGAGGCGGCTATGGCGCTGCGGTTCGGGGCGACGACGAATGACTTCATGGACATGATCCATGTCTACCCGACGATGGCCGAGGCGCTCAAGCTTGTCGCCATCTCCTTCACCAAAGATGTGAACCGGCTCAGTTGTTGTGCGAGCTGAGCCTGAGCAAAGACGAGCATATTCTGACAAGGAGGAAATCCGATGCAACCGCATCCACCACTTGAGACGATTGCACAGCGCCTGGCCGAGCAACTGCGTTGTGAACAGGAAGACCTTTGCCTTCCGATTTTGCAGCAGGTCAGCCGGGGAAAATTCCTCACGAAAGCGGAGCTTGGCGCGGAACTCCAGCTCGACCAGGATGAATTAGAGCGACTACTGACGCAGTTGCCCGATACGGAGTTCGACCAGCAGGGCAACATCCTTGGTTGGGGAGTGACGCTGGTCCCGACATCCCATCTTTTCCAGATGCGCGGAACGCCAGCCCACGTTCAATCGACGTGTCCGGTCACCGGCCATCCGATTAAGTTCGTGGTCACGCCCGAAGGCAACGTCCAGGATCTGCACCCTGCTGGTAGTGTGCTGTCTCTGATCATTCCGGCGGAGCGCCGTGACTGTGTGCGGGCCACCTTTTGCCAGTACTCCCTCTTTTTTGAGTCAGAGCAAGCCGCCTCAATCTGGCTCACTGCACACCCGGAGGCAGTGGTGCTATCTATCGAGGATGCAGCTTTTGTCGGAAGGTTAGTTGCCGAGACGCGCTTCACCAAAAAGAATGACAAGCAAGAGTGACTCTTCCTGCTCCCGTTGATGATTGCTGAAACACGTCTTGGCTCCTTGACAGCGGGCAGCAACATGTGTCATAGTCAACTCGAGTGGGAGATCCTCCCAGACATCACAACACCATTGTAAAGGAACAGGCATGACCGGCCACACTTGAGTGACCTAGAACGCTTGCAGCACCATCCTTTCTCGCGCAGAGGACGACACTCGCCGAGGTGAGGCACTGCTCCGAACGCCAGTTTCCCCTGGCGGATTTTATGCTGCTCGCGCCCCTCCTTGTATGCGCGCTTCCATTCCTCCGACTTCTGGAAGGTTGAGCAGTTCCCTGCTCCTGCACCCTGTTATATCGACAAGGAGAAATCACATGCTTTCTTTTAGAACACGCTTCCGGCTGCCCCGGCCAGCACGCCTGGTGACGCTGCGCGCCACAGTGCGCCTGCTGTATACCTCCCGTCCTCGTGCCTTTGTCACGAGCAGTATTGCCTCGCTCTTCGAGCCGCTCTTTTTCCCCGCCCTGCTCCTTCTGTTGCACCAGCTCTTGCAGGAGCTCATCGGATCGGACGGCAACGTACACTTCACGCCAACGGTGGCGTTCGTGGGTGTTGGCCTGGTCGCCCTCATCCTGGTGCAACGCCTGGGTATCATCCTGCGGGATAGCTCCTCCACCATCCTGCGCCAGCAGGCCTGGGTGGTGATCAGCAAGCGCATCATGCAGAAATTGCCAGCCGTGCCCTATCCGCTCTTCGAGAACAATGCATTTCAGGCCCGCTACGGCCTGGTGATCCGCGAGGCTTCGCAGCGTTCCATCACGCTGGTGGACTCGTTGCTCTCTACTGCTCCCATCTTCCTGGGGCTGCTTGGGCTAGCTGTGGCACTCTTTGCCCTCGCGCCCTTGTTGGTGCTGGCGATGGTGGCGATTTCCATCCCAGCCTCGCTCGTCGAGCGCCGCTTTAGCGGGGCCATGTACGAATTACAGGAGCACAACGCACCGAACCAGCTGCGCATGGAGGCCCTCACCAACATGCAGGTGGATGCATCCTGGCAACGCGATGTGCGCGTCTATCAGAGCGACATCATCGCCCGCGAACACGCCTGGCTTTCTGAGGCGTACCTGGCAGAACTCAAGAGCCTCACGGCACGCTTTGCTGGACTGCGCACGCTGGCTGCCCTGGTACAAGGCGTGGGCATCGCATTGGCACTGACTGCCCTCTTCGCAATTATCAGCCGCGGACAGATCAGCCTGCCCAGCCTCGCTGTCATTCTTCCCGGGTTGGCCTTGCTCTCCGGCATGATCCAGTCGCTGATCTACTCCATGCGGTCCTTGATCGAGTCACTTAATTATGCGGCCACCCTCTTCGACTTTCTCGCACAGCCTTTTGAGGAAGAGCAGGCAACGAGCCCGTCGACAGGCACCCAGGTGACGGCTGGACAGCGAATCTCGGCCATCAGCCTGCGCAAGATCAGCTATACCTACCCGGAAAACCAGAAAACGGCACTGATGGATATCTCGTGCGACTTCACCCCGGGCCTCACCGCCATCGTGGGCACCAACGGAGCGGGGAAGAGCACGCTGGTCAAGTTGCTCACCGGACTCGTTCCGCCAACAACGGGTACGCTACACGCGACGCGTGCGACAGGCGAGGAGGTGCCGCTCTCGGCTTGTTCGAAGGCCGTCCTATTCCAGGACCCCTCGCACTTCCACTTCAGCATCCGTCAGAATGTGACGATGCAGAGTAAGAGCACTCCAGGGGAAGAGCAGCACATCGCTGAGGCGCTGCGGCTGGCCGGCCTGTGGGAGCTGGTGCAAGCGCTGCCCGATGGCATTGATACCGTGGTGGGAGCCGGATTCGGCGGTGTCACCGATTTGTCCGGTGGACAGTGGCAGCGGCTGGCGCTTGCCCGGCTGCTCTATCACGATGCCCCACTCATCATTCTGGATGAGCCGACCGCAAGCCTGGATCCGGTGGGTGAGCGGCAGATATTCGAGCTTCTGACCACTTTTGCCAAAGAGAAGATCATTCTTTTCACCACGCACCGCTACGATACGATCCGCAAGGCCGACACGATCGTGGTGCTCGTTGATGGGCGCATCGCGGAGATCGGCACGCACGAAGAACTGGCGAGTCACACGCGGGAGTTCTGGTCGCTCTTCCTGGCGCAAGGATCACACTCGGAGTCCTAAGTACGAGCCGGCACTGTCGAGAAACAGCCGTGATCCCCTTTGCCCCTCATTTGCTCTTGGACAAGATGAGCTTGAGCCTTTATCGCAGATTATTCGAGCACTGAATGAGCATTTTGGAGAAGCACATCATACAACTACCTTGCCTTTCCATGAATAGAACAGTAATATAGCGTATGATAGAGCAGTATAGGGGAACACAGCCAACAGGAGGCTCTGCAAAGATTCTTCGAAAGAAAGGAGTATCAGGTTATGCAAACGCTTATCACTGTCGGCATTATTGTACTCGTATTTGCTCTCATTACGGCACTACTTATTCCTCTGATGAAGAAGATGAATCAGTCCGCACGGTTGTGGTACGAGTTAAACCGGGATGGTGTAACTGTACAAGGCCACATTATCTCTGGCTATGAGCATTACGTTCAGGAGAGAGGGGGGGGCACACTATCTTCTATTTGAGGTATACATATCTCTGTGGCGGAGTCTCGTACGAGAGTGAGGAATCGGTGCCCGAAAGCACCTACCGGGCCCTACATGAAGGAGCCGAAGTCAGTGTTATGTGCCTTGCTCGCCATCCAAAAACTGCTCGTCTGCTGCTGGAGGATATGACTGAGGCCGCACAATTGGAGTACGAGTTGAAACAGGATGGTGTAACAGTACAAGGCCACATTATCTCTGGCCACGAGGAACACGTTCCGGCAAGTCGGTACGGCGGAGAGAGGACTTTCTTCTATCTGAGGTACACATATCTCTATGGCGGAGTCTCCTATGAGCGTGAGGAATCGGTGCCCGAAAGCAACTACAAGGCCCTACATGAAGGAGCTGAAGTCAGTGTCACGTGCCTTGCTCGCCATCCAAAAACTGCTCATCTGTTGTTACCGGGGCATCTGGATATAAAATGGATGGAGTAATCCCTTACTGAATATTTGCTACCGGAGATTGCCCACCTCGGCCTGAATCTACATGGTATGCTGGACGTGCTGCATGGGAAGTGGCTTCTTCATACACCAATGATAGGAGATCATATCGCGCACCGTTTCCTACCCCGGAGTCTTGCCTGGCAATGCTGTGTTGGTCACGGGATATTCCTGTTCAAGAGACCGATGTGTCGTATGCTGAGATGAAACGGATAGATCTGTATCCGCATGCAAGAACATATGAGATGGAGGATGCGAGCCACTTTTTACATGAAGATGCGCCTTCGAGCATCGTGCAGCGGATCGAAGAATTTTTGAAAGCAAACCCCTAGAACAAAAAGAGAAGTGAAAGTCTATTTAAATGAACCGTTCTATGTTACAATTGCCTGGATGTTAACAAATACAACCAATATATGGCGGGCTTTTGTCAGTACTAAGGAAAGATTATGGAATATGCAATTTTAGGTGGTGGGGCACTGGGATTAATGGCCGCGTATCGCCTGGCACAGGCAGGCCATGCAGTGATGGTTTTTGAGCAAGAGAAGATCCCTGGAGGTCTCGCGGCAGGCTTTCGGGTAGGTGATGATGGAGAGGCGTGGCTCGAGAAGTTCTACCACCACCTGTTCCGCACTGATAAAACTGCCATCAAAACAATCAAAGAACTTGGGCTGGGTGATCGCCTGGTATGGTCGCATCCACGGACGGTTACCCTCACGGGCGAGAAAATTCATCAATTGGACTCGCCTTTTAACTTGCTCCTTTTTCCCCCGCTGCGCTTCACTGAACGCTTACGGGTGTTTGCCGTGCTGGCTTTCCTCAAATTGACCTCTTCGGCCCCCCTGGAAGGGAAAACCGCTGATGCCTGGTTGCGACGCTGGATGGGCAAGCAGGCTTATGAGGTGTTATTCGAACCGCTGTTTGTGAGTAAATTTGGCGCTTTGCGCGAGCAGATTGCCATGTCATGGTTCTGGGCGCGTGTTCATGATCGCACCACCTACCTGGGCTACCTGCGTGGGGGATTCCAGCTGGTTTACGAGCGGCTGGTAGAGCGTATTAGCGAGAAGGGCGGAAAGGTTTTACTGGGTACGCGCGTGGAGAAGGTCGAGCAACTGGAGGATGAGCGCTGGCAGGTACAGACCAGCCAGGGCTCATGGACAGTTGACCGGGTCATCTCCACACTGCCGACTCGTCTTACCTGTCGCCTTATTCCTGCCCTGCCCGAGGACTACCGGGCCAGGTACGAATGGGGCCAGGCTTACGGGGCGCAGTGCCTCATCCTGGCCCTGGATCGGCAGCTCACGGATAGCTACTGGGTCAACATCTGTGATCCAGGCTATCCTTTCACCGGCCTGTTTGAGCATACTAATTTCCGTCCCCCCGGCGAATATGGAGGGCGGCACCTGATCTACCTCGGCAACTACCGGCCGATGGATGATCCCCTGTTCAAAATGAGCAAGGAAGAGGTACTTGACGAGTTTCTCCCTCATTTGAAACGCGTCAAGCCTGATTTTGAGCCTGAGTGGGTAAAGGAAAGCTGGCTATTCCAGGCTCCCTTCGCTCAACCCATTGTCACCACAGATTACCGCGAGCATATTCCTCCCCTGCACACTCCACTTAAGGGCTTGTGGGTTGCGAACATGTTCCAGATTTACCCGCACGATCGCGGGCAGAACTATTCATTTGCCCTGGCAAATCAGCTGGTGCGCGAACTTGAAAAAGCATAGTCTTACTTCTCGATAAGCGCAGACATCATATCCTGTATGTGGCGTATCTCATCGCGATTGGTCGTATGACCCATGCGAGGATACAGGCGAGTGGTGACATTTCCCCCTAATCTTTGCAGCACTTCGGCGGAGATCTCTACGCGTTTTTTGGGAACATGGGGATCTACGTCGCTGCAGCCGAGAAAGACGGGGGTGCCATCTAGAGATCCGGGATAGTCGCGTGGCGTTCCATCGGGACCGATAAGGCCGCCGCTCAAGCCTGCGAGTCCACCATAGCGGCGAGCGTTGCGAGCCGCAAATTCTAGTGATAGACATGCTCCCTGCGAAAAACCCAGGAGGATAGTGCGCTCGGGTGGAATGCCGGCCTCTGCGAGTTTTTCGAGCAGGGAGGCTATGACTGCCAGGCCGGATGAGAGACCAGGCTCATTACTGGCTATGGGCGCAAGGAAGCTATTGGGATACCATGTATATCCGGCAGCCTGCGGAGCAAGGTAGGCAAAGCCAGGCTGGTTCAGTTCGGTGGTCAGCGATAAGATATCTTCTGCCGAAGCTCCGCGCCCGTGCACCATTATCATGGCTGCTTTTGCTTTGTCGAGCGGCTCGCCGGCGGTTAGAACTGGCTGTCCCTGGTGCGGACCTCTAATCTGATTGGAAGCTTCGCTCATGATTTGACCTCCAGAGTATGCCAGCGGAGAATTTGCTCAATAGCGTCGCGATTCTCCTCTAGCCATGGTGGCAACTGCAAGTGCTGACCAAGCACCTGTGTATAGAAATCGACGGTGCGCTGGGCATTTGAACAGACAAGGGTGATGTGGTGTAGGCCTTGTATGTTCATCGTAGATGACATGTTTGTTTTTCCTCTCTTCTTGATTTCTCACTGCCTGCGACAGCTCGCAAGAATTTTTGTGTGAGTTGCAGGTTTTGCCGCCGCCGGCGGCAAAACCTGCAACTCACACCTGAATGGGCTTTGCCGCCTACGGCGGCGAGAAGTCGTGTATGGTTATATTTATTAAAATTATAGCGTAAAGGTGTCATCGGGGCGTCAATGCCTTTGCAATTGCGCCTGAATGAGATCCCAGTGTGTGTAATGCCAAGAGTGATATACTAGAGAAGTACTACTTTTCTCTTCTCGACATTTTCCTCATGCGAGGGTGCCACTATGACGATTCTTTCTGATCGTTCCGACGTTGTTCTTGAAGAGGTACAGATTGCCAGTGAGATCGCCACCATCCTCCGCGCCAAATCTCCAACGGCTCCCTGTGCCAGTTACGGGACCATCTCAAAGCGAGTGCAAAGCCTGTCAAATGAAAGTCCAGAGCACTGGAGGTGAGGTATAGAAACATTGTGGTCGCGACGACCCGTCATCTACGAGATCAATACGTGGGTATGGCTCAATGCATTGAGCCACCATTACAAACAGGCCATCACACTAGGCACTATTCCGATGGAACAGTGGGATGCGCTTGCCTCGCTCAGGGTGGACGCCGTATGGCTGATGGGGGTCTGGGAGCGAAGCCCAGAGGGAATTCGTATTGCGAACGAAAACGTAGGCCTGCAAGCCGATTTCCTTCACGCACTACCAGACTATACCCCTGCGGATAATGTCGGCTCGGCTTACAGCGTGCACAGATACGTCGTGGATGCACACCTCGGCGGACCAGAGGGGCTCGCCACTGCGAGGCAGATGCTCACGCAGTGCGGCCTGCGCTTGATCCTGGATTTTGTACCCAATCATGTGGCAGCGGATCACCCCTGGGTCTTCGAGCATCCCGAATACTTTGTGCAAGGGACACGCGAGGATCTGGCGCAAGCGCCAGGCGCATTTTTTGAGGCGAGTGGAACAGTGATTGCCAACGGACGCGATCCGTACTTCCCGCCGTGGCCGGATGTCGCACAGCTCAACGCCTTCAGTCCTGGCCTGCGTCGGGCAGCCGGCGAGACATTGAATTCGATTGCCGAGCAATGCGACGGAGTACGCTGCGATATGGCGATGCTGCTGCTCAACCGTGTCTTTGAGCACACGTGGAATGGGCGAGTCGGTGGGCACCCGCCAGAAGAGTACTGGTGCGAGGTGATCTCCGCCGTGCGGCTCCAGCACCCCAACGTGCTTTTTCTGGCGGAAGTCTATTGGGACCTGGAATGGGATCTGATGCAGCTCGGTTTCGACTATTGCTACGACAAGCGGCTCTACGATCGGCTGGAACGCGACAACGCGGAAAGCATTCGACTGCATCTTACCGCTGGTCTCGACTACCAGGACAAGCTCGTGCGTTTCATTGAGAACCATGACGAGGCGCGCGCGGCGGCAAAATTCTCGCCGGAAAAAGAACGCGCGGCCGCGGTGACGATGATGACGCTGCCTGGAGCGAAACTCTTGTACGAGGGCCAATGTGAAGGATGGCGGGTGAGTCCTCCAGTTTTCCTGGGGCGCCGCCCGGTCGAACCGATTGATGCGGATTTGCGCGCGTTCTACCAGACCCTGCTGGCAGCGGTCAAGGGAGCGGGACTGCGCGAGAGCGAATGGCAGCTGTGTGAACGCACGGGTTGGCCCGACAACAGCAGCTACTTGAACCTGGGAGCCTGGTGCTGGGACCAGGGCCGGGAGTGTTACCTGGTCATCGTGAACCTCTCGGAGTATCGATCGCAGGGTCGCATTCGGCTGCCCCGGAACGAACTGGCCGGAAGAACGTGGTATCTGACGGATGTACTCAGCGGCGATATCTTCGAGCGGGATGGCGGCGAGATGCAGTCAGCAGGCCTGTATGTGGATTTGTCTGCGTGGAAATTTCACTTCCTGCGCTTCCAATCCGATCGGAACGGCGAGTGAAGGAGTTTCCATTTATACTGAGAAGAAGACCACCAAAACCATCGGGCGCGACTGGCTGCTCTGGGCGATCTACCTCGTCACTGCGGCGGTGACCATCATCACCCAAACCGAGCAGGTGCTGCTCTTCATCGGCGCAGGTCTCCTAGTCTGGCTGGTGAAAGCTCCTCCCACACTGTCAGGGAAGCGATGGGGGAACGGGAAAACGAAGGTGCTCCATCACTAGTCCATCGCGAGGAGGATTGACGGGTGGAACAACCGCAAGGAACGACATGGGTGCTGCTCGTCTACAGAATTCCGCGCGAGCCGACGTCCAGCCGCGCTATGATCTGGCGCAAACTCAAACGGCTGGGTGCGCTGCTCTAGCATGATGCCATGTGGGTGCTGCCCGCCACCCCCTGGACACGCGAACAGTTTCAATGGTTAGCTGTGGAGATTGGCGAACTCGAGGGAGAAGCCTAGCTGTGGGAATCGCGCCTGCTTTTGAATGGGCAGGAAGATGCGCTCGTTCGCCAGTTTCAGGCCCGTGTGGATGCCGCTCTCGTCGTCTATCGTTTGAAAAGCTGTCGATGCAACAAGAAGGAGCACAATGCAATGAAATGGATTACCCGTGAACGCGTCAAAGTAGACCGTGTAGCATGTCCCTGGCTGATCAAGAAATTTGTCGATAAGGATGCCGAGTTCCTGTTCGTTCCTACCGATCAAGTGATGGAGGTGGCTGAACGAGAGGGGGCTATTCCCTATGACGTGAAAAATGTGGAATTGGGGCATCACGGCAAGGAGTGTTCGTTTGAGGCCATCCTCAAGAAGTACCACCTGACGAGTGATGCGGCCCTGGTACTGCTGGGCAAGATTGTCAACGGCGCGGATACCGACAATACGCTCTGGGACCAGCCCGAGGGAGCAGGACTGGAGGCAATTGCCGAGGGTTTTCGCCATCTGGGCTTCAAGGATGACCATGAGCAGAACGCCGCCGAATGGATTGTCTACGATGCCCTCTACGCCTACTGCCAGGAGATGATCCGCCAGGGCAAGCCAAATGGCGCATTCAAAGCAGACCTGGCTCAGTGATGCCCGAAGGTGACGAACGATCGCACCAGGCAGATGCCCCGCGTATCCTTGTCATGCGCGGCCTGCGCTCGCTGGCCTATGGGTTGCTGTCGGTGCTGCTGGGCGTAGCCCTCGCAAGTGCAGGATTCTCGCCTGCCGCTATCGGCGTGCTACTCACCGTGTCCCTGGTCGGCGATGTGGTCGGAACCTACATCATCGGTCTTCTGGCTGACACCTGGGGACGGCGGCGCACGCTCGCGCTCCTGGCATTGCTTATGGCTGGAACGGGCGCGATCTTTGGACTGACGACGAGCTATCCTGTGCTGCTGGTGGCCGCATTCTTTGGTACCCTTGGGATCTCGGCCTCCGAGACTGCCCCGTTTCTGCCCATCGACCAGGCAATGATGGCGCAGATCACGACGATGGAGCGCCGTACCGCGCTCTTCGCCCGCTATAATCTCGTTGCCTCGCTCAGTGTGGCGCTGGGAGCGCTGGCGGCAGGGCTGCCTGACCTGCTGGTTCATCTCGGTATACCCCTTGCCTCCGGCATACACCTCCTGTTCGGCGCGTACGCGGCGCTGGCTCTCGTTGTGGCCGGGCTTGCGCTACGGCTCTCTCCGCACGTGGAAGCTCCGCGAAATAGCGCTGTTCAGGTACAGAGCTCAAGGTCTCGACTCGTTCCGAGGCTTTCCCGTTCGCGCGGGATCGTCTGGCGGCTGACTGCCCTTTTCAGTGTGGATGCACTGGCCGGGGGACTGGTGGTTCAGAGCCTGATGGCGCTCTTCTTCCACTTGCGCTTCGGCGTTGCGCTCGCGGGTCTCTCGCTACTCTTCTTTGCAGCGAACCTGCTCTCAGCGCTCTCGTTCCTGGCG
>WNGR01008689.1_pt1 | contig 10716 bp, 9 predicted proteins | sample 5407581 | NCBI WGS metagenome assembly WNGR01 (sample SAMN13153383, study PRJNA577476) | soil metagenome | isolation source: 80 cm soil or saprolite under Garry oak tree replicate 2 | place: USA:California | collected 2016-06-15 | reverse complement strand
CGTAGAAAGAACGCTGCTGTTACAGGCGTCAACAGCAACCAGAGCCCTCGCTCGGCGAACGCCTGAAGAGTCTGTACAAAGGGCCTGTCAGTGCCATAGGGGCCTGAGCGGAGCGCACTCCTTGGAGCTTGCCTGGCTGCGTAGCAGTAGACGCTCGCGTAGCTGACCCAGCGTCGTTGGCAAGCTGTCTTGGGTCAGCGGAGCGCGTTTCAATTCCTTCGCCACCCATCGCCGATTATGAAATTTCCCGACCAAGATCGGCAATGTTTTGTCACCCTGAGCGCAGCGAAGGGTCTATCGCGATCGGCAGAGAGATGCTTCGCTGCGCTCAGCATGACAGGACCGGTTTTGATTGGGAAAAATCATTATCGGCCCCTACGCTAGAGATGTATACACAACCAACCGCAAGGCCGTCTGGTGCTGCTCAGGAATCCAATCCCCCGCACAGGTGATCAGATTGAGTTGAATGGCTCCCTGACTTCCAAAGATATCCTCAAAAGGCGCTGTCTCGGCAGAGTAGAACACAACACGCCTAACAGCAAAACGAACTGTTTTTCCGTAGGCATCAATCACCACCACTGAGTCTCCAACATGCAGATCGCGTAGACGCCAGAATACTGCTGGATATCCACCTGGACGATCAAGGTGTCCATCAATCACAGCACTTCCCGGGTTACCTGGACGTGGCCCAGGCTCATACCATCCTACATCATTCCAGGGACTCTGGCCTGGCGTTGCCAGCTCTCCATTCGACAAAATCTCCACCGCCTCAACAGGCGCATTGACATCTATGGCCGCAATGACCAGCCGGACTGGCCTGCCTATTCCCAGTATTTTATCCGATGCTGACCTCATAGCCGACAGAGCAGCCCGTGATGCTATGACTGTTGAACCCCTGGCATGAGCCACATCAGGAGATAAGCTATATTGCGTATTCTGATCAATGAGCAGCAGACCAAGTGCACCAAAAGGCAGAATCACCAGCAGTGCAATGAGACACAATAACAGTCCTATTGTGCGCCGGGATATAGTGACACCCTTTGCCATGGTGGGCATTGTACGCATCCGCATAAGAGAAACTCCGTTCTCCGATACCAAGACATTTATGGACGGGCCACAAATGCTGGTCGGTTCCTGGTTCAGCGACCGCCGCGTGGAGTCCCACGTCTTACGCAATCTTCCCAGGCGTGACTTCCCGCGGAACTCGCGGTAGTGCTTGGATGATATTCTTGGCGGCGTTGTAATCTCGGTCGGCCACATAGCCACAATCCAGGCAGACAAAGACGCGATCTGCCAGTTGCAACTCAGCATGTTCCCACCCACAGCAGGAGCAGGTTTTGGACGTTGGCTCCCAACGCGAGATGAACTTGACCTGAACACCCGCAAAGAACGCCTTGTACTCGATCTGCCTACGGAACTCATCCATCCCCACATCACTGATCGCACGGCTTAACTTCCGATTCTTGAGCATGCCCGCGATATTCAAATCCTCTAGCACGATCACACATGGCCTTTCCTCTGGTGACTTGGTTTTCGCCACAATCTGAGAAGTGGCCTTGTGCAAGGTATCCTGGCGAATGTGGGCAATGCGAGTATGCATCCTGGCAAGACGATGCTTCGCCTTCTGCCTGCTCTTGGAGTCTTTTTGCTTTCTGGAATGTCGCCTGGACAAGCGTCTGAGTTGTTTGAGTCGAGTGCGAAGTGCCTTGGGATTGTCAAATATTCTGCCATCGGAGAGAGTGGCAAGTGTCTTCACGCCCAGATCAATGCCAAGAGGCTCCCCTTTCGCCTCTGTGGGTTCTGGCTGTTCCTCATGCACGCAGATGGAGACATACCAGCGACCGGCCTTTTCGGAGAGGGTGGCAGAGCCAATCTTGACATTCATCGGCAAGTAGTTCTGTTCCTTGAATCGCAAGAGACCCAGGCGGGGCAATTGGATGGCATCAGGATACACATGGATGGAGCCGGTAAAACGAGCGCCTCCAATGGCCTTCTTCTTGGATTTGAACTTGGGATAGCCACACTTACCCTTCCACTTACCTTCTTTCTTCAGCTCAACCTTCCGAAAGAAGTTCTTGAAAGCCGTATCCAGGTCGCGCAGGGCTTCCTGGGGAGCACATTTCGAGACCTCATACATCCAAGGAATTTCTGTTTTCTTCAGGGCATTGATCTCACGGTGCAAGTCTTTGGCTGTGGGAACAGGCAAACCAGCTTTGTAGGCTTCCTGCTTGCGTCGAAGTCCATAATTGTAGGCCCACCGGGCGGCCCCTGCATGCTTGCGACAGAGCGTGAGTTGCTCGTTATTCAGATCAAGTTCAGCTTTGTAGCCTCGTTTGACTAGCATTCTTCATCCTGCTCTCCTGCCAAAAAAGCAGCATGCTCCTCTGGTGACATCTGCTCAATGGTGTACACAATTTCCTGTTTGTTCTCGTCCCAACTCCATTCAAGGACAAAGCCATTTCGGTTCGCTTCCTGCTGAAGCTCGTCTAACTCGATGTCAACACTGGAAAAGAAGTCGTAGTCACCCCGTGCAACCCTGCGCTTGACATCAGGGAGGTGGTCAAACTCAGCATGTCGCCTCTCCCAGAGTTCAATAGAGCGTGCCAGGGCTTGTTCTTTGTTGAATTCAGTCATCAGCTTGCTCCTCTTGCGTCATGACCTGCTCGACACATTGCTTGATCTTTTCCGCACGCCTCTTTGAGGTACGGTGTCCATAGATACGGCTGACCATACTGGTGATGACCGCTATGAAATCATCCACCAGCTCATTGTCGGTATCGGAGGGAAAGACCACCTCTAAGCGGCGTCCTTGCATCTGCATCAATTGCTCAATGTAGGTGAGACCAAAGCGAGTAGCACGGTCGCTGTGCTCAACCACGATCACGCCAATACTGGCATCCGTGAGCAACTTGAGGAACTTCGGACGGCTCTCATTGAGTCCTGATGCCAGTTCGCTCACGGCCTTGGTCACATGATAGCCTCTGGCGGCGGCATAATCCTTGAGACGTTGCATCTGTCGCGCTAAGTCCTCTTTCTGGTCTGCCGATGACACGCGGGCATAGAGTGCTACGGAGGCTTCCGGCTCAGATGAAACAGGTTCACGTACAATGATGGTGCCAGTGTCTAATTGGTAGGCGTCCAGTTTGCCTGCTTTCCACCAACGAAAGGCCGTGCGATAACTGACACCCATCTTTTTCGCATACTGACTTAACCTCATGGTGATAAAATAGCATAAACGTCGTCAAATGTCAACATTCCGTTTAGCTATTTATCTCCCTCCCTTGCGGTCGTCCTCTTCACGCTACTTAAACCCTCACCTTTGTACCTGCCTCTTGAAGAACCGTCAGACCAAAGATCGCCACACCACCACCGATGCCTACCGCAATCAGAGCGACCAGGAGCCAGGGAACCAGGCGTTGTGAACTATCCGGCTGTAGATTTGGATCACTGCCAGTTCCAGGCCAACCAGGTATGCCGTTCGTCTGTGCAAAAACCAGGCGCATCTGGGGAGTACCATTGAACAAACCAACACCGAAAACACTCGCCACACCACGCTCTTTTAGAGTTACTGACGTTGAAATTGTTAGATTTGTCTGAATGGTGGTCACCTGGAAGGTTGACGATCCAGGAGAAAGCATGAAATAATCACTGACTTGCTCATAGGATAGCCCGCTAATGATCGTTTTCCCATTTGCTGTTACATTCACAGCGCCTGCGTCCGGGGCAAGGTGATAGAAACGTACCTTTGCATTGTTGTCAGAAATCAGGTCATTGTCTGTAAACACCTTCAGTAAAAAGCCCGTTGATTTCGTGCCGAGAGCAGCCACTGTATAGGCCACACCAGCACTGACTGAGAGATCCTGTGTAATGATGGCTGCACCAGGGCCTTTGCCAATCAGAGCCACCTGAACTTTGTGGGAGCCTGTGGGGAGTGACACATAGTCTGTAACCGTTGCAAACTGGAAATTACTGAGTAATTTTGTACCATCCACGAAAATATCCGCAGTTCCAATATCCGGTGAAGCGTGGATGATACGGACAAGAGCCATACTCTCAGCCGATGCAGGGGGTGCCTGCGTACTGAAGAGTGCCAGAAAAGCAAGCATTCCTAACGTTAGGGAGAGGGTGCGCACCAGAAGAGCCAGAAAAAGTTTCAGCTTCATCACTTCGTTCCCCTTTCCAAATATAAGAATACGTGGATGCTCGTTCTGTAGACGCAAGAAACGGTTGATCAGGGAGCCTTACCTCAATAATACACTATTTTTCCTGAACTTGTTAAGATGAGGGACGTTTGGCTATAATGAATGGGGGTAAATTGTATCGAGTTCTTGAGGTGTAAAGTGCAGCAGGCGCAGCTTACTCTCTCTGTTGGAACCATCATACGAGAACGCTATAGGATAGAAGCTCTCCTCGGCCAGGATAGTTCTGGCGCTCTCTATTTGGTGAAAGATCAGTTGGCCGGACAGAGCCTTTATATACTCAAAGAGCGGGTGGAACCTGATAAGCGGGAGCGGGATCGCTTTATTTTTGAATGTGTGATGCTCAAGCGACTCGATCACCAGGCTCTGCCTCATATCTACCGCGTATTCGATGAACCCACTCATCAGCGGGCGTATGCGCTCATAGAGTATATTCCGGGACCGAACCTGGAAACGCTCAGGCAACAGCAACCAGAGGAATGTTTTCCATTGCTCCAGGTTCTCACTCTCATGGCACCCGTTCTAGATGCCGTTAGCTACCTGCATAGTCAACATCCCCCTATCATCCACGAAGATATTAAACCAGCGAACATCATTGTGCCAACTACAGGAAGTGGTAGTGTACTCGTTAATTTTGCAATTGCCGGGGAAGCGGGAAGTTCTGCCACCGTTCCTCCTTGTTCACCAGGATATGGAGCACCTGAACAATACGATGGCAAGGCCAATACTCGTAGTGATATTTATGCTCTGGGGGCAACCGTCTATACCTTACTGACGGGCATCGTTCCGCCTGATGCTCGTGACCGAAAGACGCAACTGGAGAACCAGGACTCTGATCCTCTCATACCAGTGAATGCCATAGAACCGACAATTCCGGCAGCCAGGGCCGAGGCCATCCAGCGTGCTCTCTCCATAAAGAGCGAGAGTCGCTTCTCTAAGGTCGAGGAGTTCTGGCAGGCAGTAAACAGTGATGATCCTCTATTTACTGCCGAGGAGTTCGAGCGCATATTGAATACGCTTCCTGTTACGCCCGTACCTTTTTCGTTCTCACCTGTTGCCGACGAGCAGAGAGAAGGAGATGTTGTTACTCAACCTCTGCAAAGCCAAAGACCTTCTGTCATCCGTCCCAGGAAATCTGCTATCCTCTTATCCATTGTCCTTGTCCTGCTGATCGGTTCAGGTGTTGGGATGGGTCTTTGGGTTTTTGTAGGAGGTCATTATAGTTCCAATGCTGTTACGGCAACGTCAGGAGTGCCACCAAAGACCACGTCTGCTCATCCTACGCCCCAATCAACGGGAGTCCCTACTCCTAATCCCTATCCTGGCCTGGCCAGTTCATACACTGGCACTATTCACAACATAGCAGCGAACACTACTGCAAACATGTCCCTCACAGGCATTCAACAAAACCAGGAGAACTTCACTGGCTACTTCACACCAGGGAACGGACTTCAAGGCAATAGTCCTTTCAGCGGAACTTTCAATACTTCTAAACACTTTCAGTTCATAGTTATACGCTCTGGCGGTCAGATGCCCCTCTCTTTCGAGGGCGCAGTGCAATCCGATGGGACCCTTGCGGGCAGCTACTGTAGCCTTGACCAGCAGAAGCACTGTGCTGGTGAGTATGGTCTGTGGAGCGTTATTCCTGCTTCATAGTGGACCAGGTCTACGAATCGAAAGAAGTGTAAACGACTAACCGCAGAGTGGTCTGGTGCTGTGCAGGGATCCAATCCCCTGCGCAGGTGATCAAATTGAGATAGATGCCTCCCGGATCGCCAAATATCTCCTGAAAAGGCACTGTTCCTGCAGAATAGAAGGTGATACGTGTAACATGGAAGTGCAATGTTTTTCCATGTGCATCAACCACCATCACCTTGTCTCCAGCGTGGAGATCACGCAAACGCCAGAACACCGCCGGGGACCCACCCGGACGATCAAGATGTCCGTCCATCACCGCGCTCCCCCGCTCTCCTGGACGTGGGCCAGGGTTGTACCATCCCGCATCGGTCCATGGATTTCGTGTAGGGATTGCCATACTGCCATCGGGTAGAATTCCCAGCGATTCAACGGGAGCATTGACACCTATGACAGGAATGAGCAAACGTACCGGGTCCGCTATTCCCCTCGATGCTGAGTGCGACGTTGAAAGAACCGTTGGTGAGGCTATGACCGTTGGACCCGCCGTATGATGCACAACAGCAGGTGCTGCGTGTGGCTCATAGACGCCACACGCAGCACAAGTAAGAGTTAGCAGAGCGATAAGACAGGATAACAATTTTGTGCGTGTGCGCATAAGACGTACTTCCTCTACCAGGGTAAAACGCCTTAGTTGAGAACCTGGCATACGCCAAAGTTACCTGCACTCATTCTTTAACGGTAGTAGACTTTCGAGCCAGTATAAGGCGACGGCTTGTGATACCTGTGCCAATTGCGGCCAGCACCAGAACCCCCAGGAGCCAGGGAATCAGCGGTTGCGAGTTCGCAGGCTGGGCCTGTGCATTTGGATCACTGCCAGTTTTGGGAAAACCAGGTACCCCATTTGCCTGTGCAACTACCAGCTGTAGCTGAGGAGTGCCATTAAATAAGCCCACACTAAAAATACTCGTCACAGTATTCACCTTGAGGGTTGCCGACACTGAAGCGCTCTGGGGCATCTGGGCTGCAGTCACCTGGAATGTAGACGAGCCAGCAGGAAGGGAGAGGTAATCACTGGCCTGCTTATAGGTCAGTCCATTAAAGAGCATCTGTCCATTTGCCGCTACATTTACCGAGCTTGCATCTGGAGAAAGATCATAGGCACGCACCTTTGCCTTGCCGCTAGCAACCTGGTTATCGTCTATAAAAGCCTCCAGCGAGAGGCCAGTTGATTTCGTACCAACAGCCGCCACAGTGTAGGTAACGCCAACTTTGACATTGAGATCCTGTGTAATGATAGCCGCTCCAGGACCCTTCCCGATAAGAGCTACCTGGACTTTGTGAAAGCCTGCCGGTACTGCTACATAGTCCGTGATCTGTCCGAATGGGAAGCTACTCAGCAATTTTGTGCCATCCACGAAGATATCCGCAGTTCCAATATCGGGTGAACCGTGAATAATGCGGACAAGGGTCGTGCTGTCAGCCGAGACAGGCGATGCCTGGATGGTCAAGAATGCAAGAGAAGCAGACATCCCAAAGGTCAACGACATACTACACAACAGAAGTGCCAGAAACCGTTTCACTTTCATGGGCGCATTCCATCCTTTCGATTAACAATACGTACAATCTCATTTTTTGGACGCCTGGGAACTATTTCTCTGGAAATTTGTCCCAACATCAATAATACACTATTTTCTTGAGCTTGTTAAGATGAGATTTACAGGTATATAATTGGAGAAAACAAAAAGAGAAATAGTTGAGTTTTTTGGAGTTTACGAGTGCAAGGCGAACAAATTGCTCTCCCTGCCGGGAGTATTATACGAGAGCGTTATCTTGTACAAGGCCTCCTCAGCGAGGACGGTTTTGGTCCCGTTTATCTAGTGAAAGACTGGGAAGATAAGCAGAAGCATTTCGCCCTCAAAGAGTGGATCGTCCCGAACAAGCCAGAGAGGGACCGCTTCAGGCTTGAATATAGAAGGTTCAAGCAGCTGAACCACCACGCCTTGCCCCGTGTTTATGATATATTTGATGATGACATACGAAATCGAGTCTATATGCTCATGGAGTACATCAGGGGGATAAACCTCGAAATCCTGCGGCAACAGCAGTCAGACAAACGGTTTTCGCTGCGCCGGGTTTTCTCTATTATGTCACCTGTCATAAATGCACTTGCCTACCTGCATGGTCAACATCCCCCGATTATCCACCGCAATATTGAACCGGCGAACATGATTGTACCAACAGAATGGCCTGGCACTATATTGGTTAATTTTGGCGTTGCCGGAGAAATTGATCCAGGTAGAATTCTCACGGCTACTCGTCATCATTCTCCCTATGGAGCACCAGAACAATACAGCAGGGAGGCTGACCCTCGTACTGATATCTATGCATTAGGGGCAACTCTCTATACTTTATTGACAGGTCTTGTTCCTGTTGATGCCTTTGAGCGCATATCCCAACGGACGAGCCAGGGAATCGATCCTCTCAGGCCAGTGGATCGGATAATTGGCCTACCATTTAGAGCCGAGGCCATCCAGCGTGCTATGTCAATCAGTATTGACGATCGTTTCCCTACAATCAAGGAGTTCTGGGAAGCATTCTGGCAGACGGGGAAACTCTCCGAAGTGCGACAACAGAGCAGCGTACCCCGTGTTTCAGCAGAAACTTTATCTCGTCCGGCTGTGGTTCAGAAACGCCCAGATAGAAAGATCTCTCCCCCACCGAGTCAGGCTCCAGGCGAACAGCAATCTCCTCTCATTCCTCCTGGACCAGAAGCTCCGTCGCGCCCGGCTGTCGTTCAGAGGCGAACGGAGGGAAAGGTTTCTCAACCATCGAGTCCCCCACCTATGGGACAACAGGTCACCGCATCACTTCCTCCACCGAAAATCCAACCTCCTCCTGCTGTCGCTCAGAGGCGAACGGAGGGAAAGCTTCCTCAACTATCGAGTCCCACACCTATGGGACAACAGGTCACCGCACCACCTCCTCCACCGAAAATCCAACCTCCTCCTGCTGTCGCTCAGAAACAAGCGGAGAGGAATCTTCCTACTGAGTCCCCGGCAAAACAACCTCATATTCCTCGCCTGCATATTCCACATCCACGACTCCCGCGCTGGCAAGCTCCCCACTTGCCCGTCCTTCGTTTGCACATTGCACATCCACGACTCCCGCGCTGGCAAGCTCCCCACTTGCCCGCCCCTCGTTTGCACATTCCACGTCTACAACCGCCTCACCTGCACATTCCACGTTTGCAACCTCCTCATATACGCATTCCTGGTTCCAGGAGACGAGCAGTGCTATGGCTTATCGCCCTCATTCTACTCATTAGTGTAGGTATTGCGCCGGGTCCCCTGGCTCTTACTGGCAGTTACTATGGTTCCAGTTCTGTCACTTCAACGCCGACAGTTCAACATAAGGCCACACCCTCCCATCCAACTCCTCAGTCAACGGGAGCAGCTACTCCTACCTCAGCGTCGACTCCCTATCCGAATATAGCCAGCTCATATACTGGCACTATTCACGAGATTTCGTCGAACATTACCACAAAAATGTCCCTCACAGGCATTCAACAAAGCCAAAAGAATATTAGTGGCTACTTCACAGTAGGCAGCGAACTTCAAGGGAATGGTTCCTTCACTGGGACCGTCGATACTTCGCAAGATGTCCAGTTCACTGTTGTAAACTCTACCGGGCACGCAATTCTGTACTTCGAAGGATTAGTAGGTCCAGATGGAACTCTTGCGGGAAATTATTGCAGTCTTGACCAGCAGGGGCATTGTGCTGGGGGGTATGGTCTGTGGAGCGTTACTCCTGTATAATGTGATGGACGAATTATACTACTCAAAAGAGGATCATTATCAGAGAATTGTACATGCCAAAGCGCGAAGTTCTAAAAGAGCAATTCAGCTGGTATGAATCTGGCTTGTCACGAACAGAACGCAAGAGGCGCGGACACTACTCGACTCCCCCGGTACTGGTTGAGCAGATATTGGATGCCTGTGGCTACACTCCAGAAGCCGATCTGAGATCAATACGTGTACTTGACCCCGCCTGCGGTAGTGGCAACTTCCTGGCCACAGCAGCCCGTCGTCTTCTAGACTTTAGTGTACACCAGCAGCTTGCCCAGGAAGAACTCATAACACTTCTTCAACGAAATCTCTGGGGTTTCGATCCCGATCCCATCGCCTGTTTCCTGGCCGAAATGCAACTGCGTACCATCCTGGGGCCTGCTCAGGACACCCGATTGCATATCCACCAGGCCGATGGCCTCACTTTGCCCTGGGAGCCATGCGTTGATCTCCTTCTTACCAATCCCCCCTACCTGGCCGCCAAAAATAGCGATCTCAGTGGTTATCAATTCGCACAGCAGCGTGGTCAGGCTGATAGCTACCTGCTCTTCCTCAATTTAGCATTCTCCATTGTACGTCCTGGTGGCTGGATAGGTCTGGTACTGCCCGATCCATTGTTGGCACGTACCAACGCCGTCCAGGAACGCAGGCGCTTGCTCGAAGAATTCACTTTACATCACCTCTGGCATCTATCAGCTGTCTTTGCCGCCCACGTCGGTGCGGTCGTCCTGATTGCCCAGTTGTGCCCACCGCAGCAGGGACACCAGGTATCGTGGGTACGAGAACGATGGCGCGATGAGAGCCTGAAATCGACGGGCAACGTTACAACTGTTGACAACCACTGTTACATTGTTCGTCAGTCTCAGGCAAAAACAATTCCCCAACAACTTTTCCTGCGCCAGCCCTCAGCCGAACTTCGCTATCTCTTAGCTGAGGTACAGGGTACAACAATTGAGCGATTGGGCGCAATGATGGATGTTGACAAAATAGTCGGGATTACCTGCCCCCCAGGCAGGGTCCCCCTGGCCCCCTTG
>WNGR01015743.1_pt1 | contig 10717 bp, 9 predicted proteins | sample 5407581 | NCBI WGS metagenome assembly WNGR01 (sample SAMN13153383, study PRJNA577476) | soil metagenome | isolation source: 80 cm soil or saprolite under Garry oak tree replicate 2 | place: USA:California | collected 2016-06-15 | reverse complement strand
TAAGTATGTGGGGATGGGGAAAGAAGCTTAGGACTGATTACAGCAGCGGCGCTTATTCCTTCAGACCACCGATCTCGTGATCCCGAAAGAAGGAACGCCAGGGACCACAGCCGAGCATGAAGGGTTGCATGATCGCTCGTTCGGCTTGGACGGTGTGGTTCAAATCGTGAGCGGCCCAGGTATGCAGCATCTCTGCCAGAGTGACTGTGCCCAGTTTCGGATGCTGTTTGGTCCGTCCCAGATCGTCATCCTTCAGGTGCTCGAGCAGGACCAGGCTTTCTTGACGAGAGTGGGCGAACGCCGCCGCAAGCTGCTCAGGAGTCGGTAAATCGGGGTCTGCGTGTTGCTGGTTTGGATCGAAATCGACAAAATCCTGTTCTGTCAAAAAAGCGTGGAGTCGAACAGGAAAGACCTGGCGTTCCGCGTCCAATAAATGCTGTAAGCAATGGAGCGCTGACCACTCTCTTTCGGCAGGCGGACGTGTCAGCAGGTCAATGGGAAGAGTGCTGACCAGTCGCTGCCAGCGTTCTGGGGTGGTGGAGAGGACCGCGTGTACGTGCTCTACCAAGCTCTTCAATGGACACCTCCTTGTGTCTGTTCCCAAGTCCAAAGAGGACAGGAACAGGTATCTGTTCTAACAATGCTTTCTGACAGGTACCCCTCTCACCTCAATCATACAACGTAAAAAGGATGCCCGGCCATTTTCTGCCCTGATTTTTGCACAGGGAAGAAAAAACTTGCTCGATGTTGACAAGGCGGGCGAAGTGAAAGCGTCTTCTGCGTCTCGTAGTAGAGCATTTACATCTGTTACAGTGCTATAATACCCCTCATCAAATATCCTCCCCATTATGGGGCTAAAGCAAACCCACAAACTCTCTTGCTACGTTGACGAAACCGGCCAGGACATGCTGGGCAACTTTTTCATTGTCGCCATAGTGGTCGCCAATCGAGCAGAATGAGGGGCTTGTCCACATTGCAGAGAATCAGGCAACAGCAGTATTGCTTCAGGCGCTTGAACTTGTCGTGGGTAGTGTTGATCTTCTCGCGCAGCGGCGGGTACGTTCCGCATCTTCACGCAAGGCAACGCTCGCGCGAAACGTGGGATGGAGAATCGATTACTTCCTCGTCTCGTCCGCACTCAAGAACTCGGCAAAAAAGCGCTGCTCTCCACGCTGGCGTTATGAGCAGCGATCATTGTCCTGGAAGTCGGGAGATCGCAGCTTAGTCAGGCTACGGGTCACGGGCTACCGGCCACAGACAGAAAAGTGGTCTGCCTCTTCTCCGGCAGTTGCCTATTCCATTGCTCCATACCCCAGTGTCCAGAAGTCGGTGAAGACCTTCGGCGGTTCCGGCGAATCCATCATGCGCTGCGTGAAGAGGATGCCGATCATTCCCTCCGTAGGATCGGTGTAGGCCGATGTGCCGAAGCCGCCGGTCCAACCGAATCGGCCTGGAGTGTGGAAGATGTCCTTGCGCCGAATGTCCACCGCCATTCCAAAGCCCCAACTGGAATGCGTACCGAAAAAGATTTCGGAGCCTGCGCGTTGCTCAGGCGTGAGTTGATCTGAGGTCATCAGCTCCACGGTAGCGCGTGAAAGAATGTGTTCGCGACCGTGCCGGCCTTTGTTGAGCATCATGCGGCTGAAGGCAAAGTAGTCATCGATCGTCGAGACGAGCCCGCCTCCGCCCGATTCGAACGGCGGCTCAGACCGCCAGGCACTGTTCGCCACGTCGTCAAAGAAATCCAGCTTATTCGTCTGACGGTTGAAGAAGTAGAACGCGGGCAAGCGGTCGATTTTCTCGGGAGGCACGTGGAAAGCGGTGTCTTTCATGCCCAGCGGATCGAAGATGCGCTGGCGCATGAACGTGCCGAGGGATTGTCCTGACACGCGCGCGATCAAGGCCCCCAGCACATCGCCGCTCACCTGATACATCCACCGCTCGCCCGGCTGCGCCAGCAACGGCAGCGAGCCGAGCTTCTGCAACCATTCGTCCATACCAGGCGCGAGTGTCGGCAGCATTGGGCCATCGCCGCCAATGCGATAGTCACGAATGAACTTCTGGATGGGATACGTGTCCGGCATGGCCATCACACTGCCGAAGCCCATGCAGTATGTCAGCAGATCGCGAAGGGTGATCGCGCGCTGCGCAGGCACCGTCTCATCGAGATCCGAGGAGATGGATGTGAGCACACGACGATTTGCCAGTTCCGGCAGCCACGGCTCGACCGAGTCGTCGAGCCGTAACCTACATTCCTCGACCAGAATCATTGCCGCGACTGCCGTGATGGGCTTCGTGATCGAAGCGATGCGAAAGATCGTGTCGCGATTCATTGGAGCCGGATCGCCGAACGCCAGGGTGCCGAAAGCTTCCACATGAACGTCGTCATGATGACTGACGAGGGCAACGAGCCCGGGCATCTCTTGACGTTCGACGTATCCCGACAACACATGATGCATTCGCTCGAGCCGCGACTTCGAAAGACCTGCCATGCTCATGTTCAGCTCCTCTGATGTGGCAAACGTACTGTTGTTACTTTTTGATGAAATCTCACAGGCTACCTCTCTTTTTCTGGCTTTTCCTTTATGAGGAGGATAACAATTTGCTCCACTAACTCATAAGGGAGAGGTTTATCTAAGGGGAACTGTATGGTGCCCTTGGCTCGTTTATAGTGCGCTATTTCTTGCTGGAAAGCCTCATCGCCTGCCGGGAGCGGATACAAGGAAATATGCTGTTTCCAACCAGCGAAGAACGCGATTCTGCTGCTATACTGCAAGTAGAACTGTGAAGTTTACCATGATTACTATATATCCTCTCTTTTACCTTTGCAGCGCTATTGTATCACATGGCTGCTTTTGCAGTCGTTCGTGTACGCTCGCACCTTACTTGACCACGCGGAACCACAGATCGGTTCTCGTCGGGGACTCGAACACTCTCGTTCGTTCCAGTTCCAGCTGCTCATTGGCTCCAGGCTCGAAAAAGCGCAGGCCCTCACCCAAGAGGACCGGAACGATGCCCATATGGATTTCGTCAACCAGCCCGGCTCGGAGGCATTGCTGAGCGGTATTTGCGCCGCCTACCACCATGACATGTTTCTCTTCTGCGGCGGCTTTGGCCTGCTCAATCGTCTTGTGGATGCCATCGGTGACGAAGGTCACCGTCAACTGGTCGTTCTCTCCTTTGACCACCTGTTGTGGAAGATGATGAGTCAGGACAAAGATCGGCACTTGATATTCGTAATCCGTGAGATCGCCCTCGGCCATGTCGTGGGCACGTCGGCCCATTACCACCGCGCCGGTCGTCCGGATTTCTTCCTGTAACATCTCGGTTTGTCGCAACGCTTCCAGATCTGGGTACAGGCGGCTCACATCACCGTTGCGGTCATTCATAAACCAGTCCAGTGACATAGTGGCACCGATAATAACGTTTCCCATAGCACCTCCAGAGCATGAGTGAACGATTCTTCACTCCAAGCATACTCGCTTCCAGCGAAAAAACTTCTGGTATCTTGCTCTTCTCCTGGAGCATACGCGTGTATCAAGCCCCTTTCCTATTGCTACAGCGACCCCTATAATACACTCATAAATACCTCCTTATGCGGCAAAAACAAACCCGCAAGCTCTATTGCTACGTTGACGAAACCGGCCAGGACACTATGGGCAACTTTTTCATTAAAATGATTAAGCAATCACTACCCTGGTGGGCACGATTTCCCGCTGCCGGAACTCGGCGATCTCACCTGCGAGTACTATGGTCTGCTCGGCCCGGATGTCAGCTGATGAAGCTCCAATATTAAAGGTAAAAGCGCCTGGCTCGGTGACGAAACGCATCTGCGGGTCGTAGAACGCGAGCCGGGACGGATGTACTGTAAATGTTACCCTCCGTGCTTGCCCAGGGACGAGGGAGACGCGAGCAAAACCGATGAGCATATAGTCAGGGCGGGCAACAGAAGCGATCAGGTCGCGGCAGTAGAGCTGCACCACTTCGTCGCCTGCGCGCTCTCCGGTGTTACGTACCTCGATGGACACCTCAATCAGCCCGGTAGTACTCGTCGCCTGCACGGTAAAGCCGTTGTATGCAAAGGTGGTGTAGCTCAGCCCGTGCCCGAAGGCGAACAGTGGTGCCGCGGGAGAGTCGGTGTAGTCGCCATAGAACATGGCGCGGTCACCTCCGGCACGGTGCCCAACATGGTTTGGGACCTGGCCGACCGCGCGTGGCATGCTCACAGGCAGACGGCCAGCCGGATTTATCTTCCCGGTCAGCACATCTGCGAGGCCGTTGCCACCCTCCTCACCTGCCGGAAATAGTTGCAGCAGCGCGTTTGCGCGCTCAGCGACGTGAGCAAGAGTATGGACGCGCCCACTGAGCACGATGACAACGAGCGGTGTGCGTGTATCAGCAATCGCAGCGATGAGTTCTTGCTGGACGCCCGTGAGATCGAGGCTGGCAGCGTCGTTGCCCTCGCCAACGGTTGCAGGGCGCATGACGCCGCTGCGCCCTGCAACCACAACTATGGCAATGGCGGCATCACGCGCTGCCTGGGCCGCTTCAGCGAAGCCAGAGCGGTCATCGCCTTGCACCGCGCACCCTCTGGCGTACTGCACCTCTATGCTTTTTCCCAGAGCCGTGCGCAGGCCTGCAAGCGGCGTGACGTGTGGCGTGAAGTACGGGCCAGGAGCATAAGATTTACCCATGCGGGTGGGCAGGTCCACGTCCGGGGGATTCTGGTTGTAGCTGGCTGCATAGGCGATCTCCAGGTGGGTAGGGTAGTGATAGTCACCCTGGAGGAGTCGTTGGTCATCTGCGCCTGGCCCAATGACTGCGATGCGTTTGACCCTGGAGGCAAGCGGTAGTACACCATCGTTGGTGAGCAGGATGATCGACTCTGCGACAACCTGGCGAGCCAAAGCGCGCTGCTCAGGCGCCTGGAATGCCGCATTGGCGGTCGAGGCGTCGACGTACGGGTTCTCGAAGAGCCCGAGTTTGAATTTCAGCCGGAGTACCCGGCGGACGGAGACATCGACGACATCAAGTAACACCCGCCCGGCCATGACCTCCGCTTTGAGTGGCTCCCCGTAGCAGTCTGTAGCTGGCAATTCCATGTCAAGACCAGCAAACAATGCGAGCCGGGCAGCCTCCCCTGCGTTTGCTGCGACACGGTGGTGCGACTGGAGTTGTGAGACGGAAAAATAGTCTGCCACGACGACACCAGCGAAGCCGAGTTCGTCACGCAGCAACCCGCTGAGGATGGCGGGGCTGCCCGCACAAGGTAGTCCATCGACAGATGCATAGGAGTTCATGACACAGGCGAGTCCAGCATCCCGGATAACGGCGGCGAAAGATTCGGCATAGACCTCGCGCAGCTCGCGCGAACCCATTTGAACAGGACCCCAGTTGCGCCCGCCCTCCGACATAGAGTAAGCGAGGAAGTGCTTGCCCGTGGCGGCCACTCCGTGGCGCAGATCGCTGGTCTGCAGGCCCTGGGTGTACGCGGTGCCGATTATACCCGCCAGCACAGCATCCTCGCCATAGGTCTCCTCGACCCGTCCCCAGCGGGGATCGCGGGCGACGTCAAGCACAGGGGCAAGCGCGAGCCGGGCGCCAACTGCCAGCATCTGTGTGCGAATCACCCCGGCAACCTGCTTGACGAGAGCCGGGTTCCATGTCGCTGCAAGCCCGATCCCCTGTGGAAAGACCGTCGCATCACGGTGACAAAATCCACCTGTGGACTCCTCGTGGAGGATGACAGGAATGCCGAGCCGGGTGCGCTCAACCGCAAACTGCTGGATGGAGTTCATGAACGCTGCACTCTCGTGTGGGTGCAGGCCAGTAGAGGCGCCAATGCGCGTGATCTGCCCAATTCCATGCGGCATTTTTTCAGCAATGATATCAGGGTCGAAGGCTCCCTTACTCACGAAAGTAGTACTCCAGAGGCACCCAAGCTGGGCAAGTTTCTCATCGAGGGTCATAATAGAGAGCAAATGCTCGACCCGGTCGTCAACGGAGGCGTTCGGGTCACGGTAGAGCGATGAGGACATATATGAGTTCCTTTTCCAAATAGTTTGCGCCTAGTGCTTACATTATAATAATGTATTTGCCATCAAGCGAATCTTCTTTTTGATACAGTATAAAGGAGATAGCTGGATCGATCTTTAAGTAAGAGAAAGTTCCCATCAGGTATGTAGATGCGGAATTTCCATAATGCAGAGGTCAGCGCGGCCAGCGGCCAGGATGGTATTGATTTCGTTACTTGTTGTAAGGTAGCCACCGACTATAGTGGGAATACTCGCTTCGTTGCGCAGCCTATCGCTGAAGGCGGTCAGAAAGCCACGGCCATAGGCTGGTTCACTATCTATCGTTGTCTGGCCCGCCAGTATCTCAAGCATATCACATCCATGTGCTTTCAGAGTCCTGGCGACGACTATTGCATCCTCGATGGTGAAGCCTCCCTTCACACAATCGGTAACAGAGAGCGCGACCGAGATAGGCTTGTCCTGCGGCCAGGCGGCTCGCACGGCATCAAATACCTCCAATGGGAAGCACAAACGCCGTTCCAGGTCACCGCCATACTCATCATTACGCAGGTTGGTGAGCGGTGAGAGAAAGCTTGCCAACAAGTAACCGCGGGCGAAGTGAAGGTGCAGCAAGTCAAAGCCAGCTTCTTGCGCCAACCAGGCCGCACGAACGAACTCATTGCGCACCTGGTCCATAGTGGCACGGTCCATCTCCCTAGGAACCTGGCTTTGCGGCGTGTAAGGGATGGACGAGGCAGAGAGGAGTGGCCAGTTGCCCCGGCGCAGCGGTCTATCCAGGCCTTCTGACCTCGGCCGGGTCGAGCCGCGCCGCCCGGCGTGGCCCAACTGGAGGGCAATTTTTGCCGGGGAGACGCTATGTATATGTTCGACGATGCGCTTCCAGGCTGCTCGCTGTTCCGCGTTGTATATGCCGGGACTGTCTGGAGTGATACGCCCCTCTGCGGACACGGCGGTCAGTTCGGGCAGGACCAGGCCAACGTTGCCAGGAGGCACCTGCACCCCCTCAGGACAGCCTTCACGATTATCCCCTGGCGAAGACATTTCTGCACTGGCTCTTTGCAAGAGGACTATACGAGTGGATATAGTAATCCCACGCAGCCTCATAGGTGCAAACACCGGGGGCGGGGCGACAATGGTTTCCGTATCACCGGCTTTCTGCATGTACCAACGGTCGACGGATTCGCCAAAGCGAACGTCGCGGAATTTGAGATCGTCGTAGCTGATCCTGCCGCTGCGCGTGAGTAACTGGAATGCGAACTGCAGCGGGTCGAGGCCGAGGTAGCGTTTGATAGTCTCGAAGTAAGTCTGACTTTCCGCTGCTGCTTTCTGGAAGACTTCAACGACGGGTTTGCGCTCTAACTCATAGGCATTGAGAGCAGTTTCGAGGTCCTGGTGCTGCTCAAGCGAGCTAGCAAGAGCAATAGCATCCTCCATCGCCAGTTTTGTGCCTGAGCCGATAGAGAAATGTGCAGTGTGTGCACAGTCACCGAGCAACACCATATTCTTATGATGCCAGAGCGCGATGCACCATCCAGGTTTTCAGAGAGAAGGTGCTGGCAGTAAGCGAGGTTTTCCGCCTCGCTGGCCTTATCGAGACCGGCATTGAGCCAGGATGCCTCGTCACATTCGAGCAGAAAGGTGCTGGCAGTGCCGCTAAAAGGGTAAGCATGTACTTGAAACAGGCCGTGCTTGTTCTCGCGAAAGATAAATGTGAAGGCATCAAGCACTTTATCCGCGCCCAGCCAGATGTATTTGGCTTTGCCAGGCTCTATGGCTGGCCTAAAAAAGTGCGCATATGTCCTGCGCGCTACGCTGTTAATGCCATCGGCGGCGATCAGCAAGTCATAGGCGGGAAGCTCCGCGAGGTCGTTCACCTCGCGACTAAATTGCAAGCTGATGCCTAGTTCCAGGCAGCGCTTTTGCAAAATGTTGAGCAGAGCTCTGCGCGAGATGCCGGCGATCACATGGCCACCGCAATGCAGCTTCGCGCCGCGAAAATAGACATCGATAGTATCCCAGATCACGAACTGGTTGGCAATCTGCTCATAGGATTTGTAGTCCGCTCTCTGGAATGAAGCCAGCGTGCGATCAGAAAAAACGACTCCCCAGCCGTAGGTAACGCCGGCAGCATTGCGCTCAATGATAGTAATGTCGTGCGCGGGATTGGCTTTTTTAATGAGCAGGCCGCTGTAGAGACCGGCCGGGCCACCGCCGAGGATAATGATTTTCATCGCGCGCTCCTGCCAAGGGAAATGAGGATTTCAGCGAGTTGCTCAAGCTGGTAAATAGCGGGCAGTGCCGGGAAAAGGACTAATTCATCGCACCCGGCTTCTTCGTAGCCGCGCAGGAACTGAGCTATGGCTTGTGGATTGGTAAGCAGCCCGGCGGCGATCTTTTCAGCGAAAGGTCCGGTGAAGGCGTAGTAGGTCTTCATATAGCGGCGGCCTGCCTCAAGAGTAGCATCATCGCCGAGCGCGAAGTAGGCCTGGGCCCACAGTTGCGGTTGACCTGGACGCCCGGCATCAAGCCAGGCGGCGCGGGCTTTGTCAGCGGCGCGGGCGAATGTCCTGGGGGGTCCGCCCCCATGTATATAGCCATCTGCGTAACGAGCCACGCGCGCGTATCCATGGTCGCTCAGTCCGCCAACCAGTAAAGCAGGGCCAGCAGGACGAACTGTTTGTGGACCTACCATCTCCACTTCCCATAGAGAGCGCAGGGTGGAGAGCTGTTCCGAAAGTCGCTTCCCCCGGGTCCGGTAATCTATACCGGCGGCATCATAGTCCTCCTTGCGAGCGCCAATAGCCAGGCCCAGCACCAGTCTACCACCAGAGAGCGCATCAATGGTCGCTGCCATTTTCGCCAACAATGCATCAGCATGGAGAGGCCCGATGACGATGGCGGTCACTAATTTGACGTGAGAAGTGACGGCGGCTGCAGTCGCCAAGGTTGTCAATGGCTCGTAGCTATCGTAGACGAGCCGGTCGATCACTCCAAGGCTCGAAAAAGGACCTTTGTCTGCTTTATGCGCCCATTCTATGATGAGACGACTACTTGTGCCAGGGATGCCGGTTGGCAGCCCGACTCCGACCCGCATACGCGCAATCCCCCTGTTTGCTTGAGACTTGCTTAAAGAATACCACCCTTCCATTAAGAGCGCTTGCTAAAAGTATCTCACAAAGTGCATACCGTCTCAAAGTGACTGGGTAGCGATGCTGGCTCATCTGAGGCAAAGTCGAGCGGAAATGCACGAGAAGGACGAGAACGGTCAAGAGATTTGATCTGGCTTGCGTGCCCGAAGATAGGCGCGCTGCGTCGCTACCTCAAAGCCCTCGTAGGGGTCTCGTTCGATGCTCTCCTCGATCTCGAAGCCTATTGCTCTGAGATGATCCTCTATCCGCGCGCGCGGATAGAACCAGAAATCGAGGGAGACCTGATGCTCCCATAACGTGTCGAGATGGCGTACCTCGTCTCCCACATGAAAGGCCAGCAGCGCCTCTCCGCTTGGTCGCAGCACACGCCAGAACTCGCCTAGCACGGCGGCTAGCTCTGTTGGCGGAATGTGGATGATCGAGTAGAAAGCCGCAATGCCACTCCAGCTTCTGTCGGCCACATCCAGAGCCGCCATGTTCCCGACACGAAACTCAATGCCAGCATTGAGTTGCCGCGCCCGCTCAATCATGCGTGGCGAAAGATCCATACCCAGCACGTGCGCGCCCTGCTCGGACAGATAGCGAGCAACATGTCCCGGCCCGCAGCCCAAATCGCAGATGGGGCCAGGGGTTCCTACCGCTGCGGCGAAACGCGTGAGCCAGTCACGGTCCAATGGCTTGTGTTCTAGCTCGTGGTAGATGCGTGCGATATATTCGTCCGCGAGTGCATCGTAGCCAGAACTGATCTGCTGAAAATACTCGTTCATCCATCGTCTCCTGAATGCCGAAACACTTTTCTACATTTTGTTCGGGTGTGGTTCTCGCAGCAGCTTTCTTGTGCTCAAGTGCCTCTTAGCCCGCGTTCTCTCTCCGTTGTTCCCGACTCTCCGCTCACAGTTACTCATCTGCTCGTTTTTGTGTCAAATCGACCTTGACACAGCAGTCACAGCCGGGTCGCAGTCACGTGCTGATAGCTCTCCGGGTGCTGGCGGAAGTAGTCAGCGAATGCCTGGGGAACATGACCGGTGAGCGCCTGAACTGTGTGGCTGACGACAGACATCTCACCTGTGGCGATGGCGACGTAGGTGCTCACCCAGGCCTCAAGCTCCCAGTCTGTAGGATTGAACCTGGCTCGCGACGCTCTGGCTTCCTCGAGGGTTTCAGGCTGGTAGAAAGCAGGGAGACCCGTGGCAAGCGAGAACTGTTCGGCGGCCTCAGCAAGCGTGAATGCCTGAGCCCCGGTGATGTCATAGCTGGCCCCATCGTGCCCACTGGTAGTCAGGACGGCGACGGTTACATCAGCCAGGTCATCGCGTGAGACCCAGGAGATGGTGCCGTTGCCAGCAGGCCCCTTGATGACGCCCTCGGGGGAGAACCAACGAGGCGCCCTATCGAGGTAGAAGGTCGGGCGCAGGAACGTATAGCGTCTCCCGCTTGCGCGGATATGCTGCTCTGTGAGGTAGTGCTCGCGGGCATGCGTGAAGGTCGCCTGTGGGGCGGCTGCCAGGAAGGAGGTGTAGACGATGCGTTCGA
>WNGR01013667.1_pt1 | contig 10717 bp, 11 predicted proteins | sample 5407581 | NCBI WGS metagenome assembly WNGR01 (sample SAMN13153383, study PRJNA577476) | soil metagenome | isolation source: 80 cm soil or saprolite under Garry oak tree replicate 2 | place: USA:California | collected 2016-06-15 | reverse complement strand
TGTCTCACCTTTGTAGTAAGGAGAAGACTTTGGGAGTAGAGGTTTATGTGTGTGTGCACAAGTGAGGACGAGCGAAGGGGATGTGATTTCACCACTCTCCCCATAGGGGGATTTATATACTCTATGACCCACCCATGTCCATTTGCGTAAAAATGATGAGTAAAGGTGTCCACAATATCGCGTTTTTACACATGCCTGATATGCGACACCTTTTACAGAAGGCGTAAAGCCTTCAGGGTCATAGGACGTGATACGCCCACTACCGTGCGCATCATGACTACCGTATATAGTAAGTATACTACCGTAACTTATGCTGTAATGTCGTAACTGCTATAGATAAGACTCTTACGTACTTATCACGTTCCAACACAAGTCTCTTGAACAGACACTGTGGGGTTCGATGACTGTAACTCTGGCAATATGCACACTGTCTGTTCGGGCATTGATGCTCTGGGCACTGTTTGCGGCGATGCGCGTGACTTCTGCACTCCCAGCAACCACGGTTGCGAGGTTCGTCATGTAGCTGGGGCATTTCAAGTGGTCCCCTTGCCCTCAGACCTAGTGGTCAGTCAGATGGAGACGCAGTGGGTCTGACGACCATGTGAGCGTAGGTGTCAGCCAATGTTTGATAGAGGCGCACTCGCTCCATGCAGTCTCTAATGGCGTCAATGGTCTGCTCGACGTCGAACTGCACTCCTACCAACCTCCTCTCCTGTCTTCGTACGTTGTCCAACTGCTTCTGAATCTTCATCTGAAGGTCTAGCTTCTCTCTAAGCCTAGACACTTCGGCGTCGATACACGGGTCCTCCAGTCTCCGCAATACCTCGTCGATGGTGTATGCCCGAGGGTCTTCCCTTGCGAACTGCCGGATCTGCGTATTAGTGAGAGGTATAGGAAGTTGGATAGGGTTTGGTGTGTGTAAGTAGACAGGGGGCGCCATAGGGGGGTGCTCCTTGCTTCATGCATCCTACTACCTCTTGGTAGTTGTTGCAGTAATAGATGTAAGGTGCAAGCACCTTAGTCATGTCATCGTTGGTTTGGGGGATGTATAATGGATAGAAACGGAGTGAGGCGGGGTTGTTGGGGAAGTAAGGGAGTCCCGGGTCGTCGTCCTCTATGACCTCTTCCTCCTGATGGTAGTTGATAGGTTCTTCTACCATCTCTATGTGGGTTGCAGCACTGGCAAGGCTCTCAAGCATGGTTACAAAGCTCAAGTCGGGGACTTCTCGGATCATGTCGGCAGAGGGGATAAGCACTGGTGGGGGTGTGGTGATGTGCACCGGGGATGAGGGGATGACGGTTGTGACTCGGGGTGAGGATATTCTATCTCTTTCGGCCTCAGTGGCCAGGACAGCATTGCGGTATGCACCACGCTCTCCTACAGATTCGTACTCGTCGATGAAAGAGCTCATGATGTTTTTGGGTACTTGGGAAAGGAATGGGGAGAAGAGGAATGGTTCATTTGCCGTTGATTCCCTTCTTCTTTTATGTGCTTTTGGGTGCTCCTTCCTTGTCAGGGTATCGGCGATAGAAGTTGGTGATTAGTTCTGGGGTGTGTTTCAGATGCTTCATGGGTTCCCAGGTGCTGTCACTTGTGGGAAAACCCTTCCACTTGACTAGGTAATGAAGCTTGCGCCCTCGGCCTTGTCAGCAGACTTTCTGTATTTCTTCGGCTTCATACTCCTCTTCTCCATCGATAAGGTCAGGTGGAGGTTGGGTGAAGTTGGGGCCGTGTAACGCCGTCTCCTTATAGGGTGTTAGGAGATTGGCGTGGATCACCGGGTGTATCTTCCATTGTGCCGGAAGTTCTAGCTTGTACAAAACGTCTGATAGAACCTTCTTGATAGGAAAAGGTCTGTATCTTTTTGGTGCAAGTTTTGATGTAGGGTAATGGGTGCGAAGATTTACCCCTTCTAGCCAAACAAGTGTTCCTTGGGCGTAGGGCATAAACTTGGTTTTGCCCCTTTCTGCCATGAGGCATTGCACATGTTTAATACAATCTTGTGCCTTGCTGCGGGCATGTTGTATATCTTGAAGGCAGTCGTCTACTGCTTGGACCATTGTTCTTCTTTCCTCCCATGTTGTCCTTGGTTCACTTCCCATGAGCAACTTGAATGGTGAGCTCTTTGTTGTCGCATTTGGCCATGAGTTATGGGCAAACTGGGCGATTGGTAATAGGTCGGCCCAGTTGTCCTGTTGTACGTTGCTCCAATGCCGGAGGAACTGTTCCACCCATTGATTGCTTCATTCTGACTGTCCATCAGTCTGCGGGTGGTACGCTGACAATATATTCTGTTTGATCCCTAGGACTTGGCAGAGATTTCTCATGAAGATTGATATGAACTGAGCTCCTCTGTCAGTAATCAGTCTCTTCGGGAGACCATAGTGAGGGTACGCGTGTTGTAGGTATAGTTTTGTGACTCCTTCACTGGTGATGGTCTCGTTACAGGGGATAAACAGGGCTGCCTTAGTGCAATCGTGGTCTGTGATCATGAGGATTGAGTCGTATCCTCTTGACGGGGGAAGTTTGGTGATGAAGTCCATTGTGACGACTTCAAATGGCTGCGCTTCTGGGTCTGTTGTGATGGGATACAAGTGTGGCTTTTGGTGGTGCGTGTTAATTTTGTTAGCTTGACACACTGCACACCCTTTGATGTATTCTTCCATGTCCTTTTTGAGGTTTGGCCACCAGTAGTTTTGTTTTAGGAGTGCCGTTGTGTTGCCTATTCCAGGGTGTCCGTGATATGGTGGGTCGTGAAATGCGGAAATTACCCCCCTCTTAAGATTGTTGTCACCGGCAACAACCAATGCATCCTCCTTCCACCAAGTATTGTGCTCCTGGTGTAACTGGTATGTGTTGGCCCATTTCTTGATGATTTCCTCGTTTTCCAGATTGCTCATATTGATTTTTGAGCGGGTGTCTACTTCTTCTATTGGTTTGTCATTGGCTAGTTTGATGAAGACATGTGATGGCAGTACCACCACATTGTCGTTATCTTCCTCTCCAGTGTTGTAGTCTGGTCATCTGGAGAGGGTGTCTGCTCGTGCGTTTTTATTTCCGGCAACATGTTTGAGTATGAAGTTATACTCCTGGAGTTCTTGGAATTCTCAGGCTATTCTTCAGCTAATCTTGCGAGGTTCTTTCCAATATAGTAGGTTGGAATGATCTGTGTGTATGACGATCTGATGTGGTGCCCCTGCAAGGTAGGTTCTCCAGTGACGAAGGGATTTTACAACAGCTAATAGTTCTTTGTCGTAAATGTCGTAATTTCGTTCAGTTTCAGAGAGTGTGGTGGAGTAATAGGCCACTGGGTGCCAATGTCCAAGTTCGTCCTTTTGATTCAGGGTTGTGCCTATCGCATAATTTGACGTGTCTACTTCTAGTTCAAACAGCTGTTCCAACTTTGGCATGAGTAGTACCGGTTCTTCGCATATGAGCCTTTTGAGCGTTTGGAAAGCCTCTTCTCTCTCTTCCGTCCATTCCCATGGTACATTCTTCTTCATGAGTTCATTGAGGACTCTTGCGATCTTTGAGAATCCTCTGATGAATCGTTGATAGAAGTTGATGAATCCCATCCACCCTCTTAGTTCCGTGAGGGTTTTTGGGCGTTGCCAGCCATCGACTCCCTGGACTTTCACGCGATCCATGCGCACTCTCCCACCCCCTATGACTAGTCCCAGATATTCAATTTCTGGTACTTCAAACGTACACTTTTCTGGTTTGAGGAAAAGGTCGTGTTCCTCTAGTTTGTCCAGCACTTGATGTACGAGTTGTCGATGGTGGGGGATGTCATGGGGTGTCGCGATTAAGATGTCGTCCATGTAGATCACTACTTCTCCTGTTGCCATAAGGTCTCAAAATATAGTGTCCATCATGGTTTGGAACGTGCTTGGGGAGTTCGTCAGTCCAAAGAACATGACACATGGTTCATAGAGTCCCAAATTGGTCTTGAAGGCTCCTTTCTCCTGGTCTCCTTCCCTTATCCAAATGTTATTGTATCCCCAACGAATGTCAAGTTTAGTGAACAGGGTGGCATTTCGAAGTCGATCAATTAGTTCTGGGATTAATGGGAGTGGGTATTGGTTTTTGACTGTTAGCGAGTTTAACTTTCGGTAGTCCTGTACCGGTCGTAACTTCCCATCTTTCTTCTTGATGAAGAAGAACGGTGACACGTATGGGGATTTTGATGGTCGGATGTACCCTTTTTCTAGTTGCTCCTTAATAAATTCTCGTAATGAGTCTTCTTCTCCCCTGGCCATGGGATATATTTTGCAATCGAATGACTTAGGAGCGTCTGGTAGGAGTTCTATTGTGTGATCCCATGTCCTCTCAGGTGGGAATTGATGAGACTCCTTTTCATTGAATGTTCGAGCGTGGCGTCAATACTCTTCTGGTACCATTTGTTCGAAGGTTTTTGTGGTTTTGTCCATAGCCTTTTGAGCTAACTCTGACGCTGTTGTTGTCTTTCGTAAGATTGCATATGACCCTTCTTCCGTATTTTGGGCCTTCCACTCTTCTTCTGTCCATGTTGTTGCTACTTGGGTTTCTTCCGGTTTGACGCTTGATATTATCACTGGTTGGCATTCTTTGTCCAATGTTGCATCCTTCCAGTGGATTACAGGCTTGAAGGCAGTTAACCATGGGTAACCCAGGATTACTTTGTCTTTCCCCAAGTTTGTTATAAGGAAACATAGAGTTTTCGTTTCTGTCCCGGTGCGCACTTGTAAGTCGGTAAAATGACTGATGGCGCCGTCTTGATTGTGGGTTCTGTCTACGTTCCAAATTTTAATAGGGGTTTCTACCGGCAGATACCCAATCTTGAGTCGGTGAAGTAGATTTTTCGAGATGAAGTTGTCAGTGGCTCCCGAATCGATGAGGACTTCTCGTTCAGCCGTCGCGTGTGCAGATGTAAATAGGACTGGGATTCGCATAGATTGATATCTGCTATTGTACACGCTAATTCGTAATGCCTTTGCCCAGGCTGCCAGGTTTAGGCATTGAGAAAATCCTTTTTGCTGAATAGTTCATCTGTGAAACAGTCTCGAACTTCTTCCGATTCCGCGTGGAGGGTGGCGATGAGGGCTTGTGCCTTTTGTGATGCGCTGACTGGTCCTTGAGTTTGGACTGTAACGACTGGGGTGTTGGACGTGGATGCTTCCACTACTCACGAGTTTTGTTGTGGACAGTATCGAGCGATGTGCCCTTTTTGGTTGCAGTGGAAACACAGTCCACTTTGGATCCTTTGTCGTTTGTCTTCGTCAGTGAAGGTTGCACGTGCCCTAGTACGCCCTATGTCCATGGCGTTTGGGTTGCAGTTAAGTGCGTTTCTCCATTGGAACTTTGACGCCCCTCCTCACCATTCGCCTCCCTTGATCCTTTCTTTTAGGTAGATGTATTCTTGCTGATGGTGCCTTGTTGCCCTGGTCCAGTCGTTCCATGTTACTGGGTGGTCAAATTTTACACAGTTGGCCACCAGTTTGTATGGGAGGGCCCTTTGGAATACGTCAAGAGTGGCTTCACTGTCGAGATCGTATCCTGCTTTTTTTGCCATGGTGGTGAATTGGGCTATGAACCCATCTAGATCGTCACCCTTCATCTTGAGTTCCCGCACGTTATGCTGGGCTTTTTGTTTTTCCGCAGTGTCTGTGTAGGCCTGACGGAATCTTGTTTCAACTGTTGCCCACAGGTTTTCTTCGGTGTGGGGTACTCCTCCTGCTATTTGATCTATAAGCCACTGGGCTTGTTCTTCAACCCAATCATTTACAAGGGGTCCTCGGATATATAACAGAAAAGTCATGCTTCTTTGGTATGGGATGGCGAGTTGTTCCACGTGTGGGTTCATTCCCCAATAAAGGAGGAAGTTGAGTAGGAAGGATTTGCTTTCCTCCCTATCTCTGTGGAACTCCTTTGGTGGGTTGCCCCCCAGCTTTCCTGTGAGAACAGGTGGTACCGCGGGGGCGCCGCTGGCGGCGCTGCCTCCGCTGCCTCCACCGCCTCCACCGCCTAAGGGAATGGCTTGAACGGTGAGTCCACTTCCCAAGGTGGTAGTGTGTGCAGTGGTGGTGGTTTGTGCTTGTGTGCTGGTCATGGCGTAAGGTGTGAAAGGTTGAGGGGTGAGTGTCCTTTGTTTTCCCTTGTCTGTGGGATCTTTGGTGTCTGCGAGTTCTCCTTCTGATGAATCGACGTCTATCCCATGTATGGGTTTGCTTCTGTAGGGTCCTAAACTGTATTCAAGTGGAGCCGGCTCAGTTGTGTACCAGCTTCCTACTTTGTCGTTGTAGTCGATTAGTGTCCAAAGACGTTTGTCTTCAAGGAAGTGGATTGGGAGGTATCCTTGAAGGTTTTTATCAAATACGTAATACCCTTCTTGATCGTCGAAACTTTTGTAGACTGCTGCTCCTTTGACGTCGTCGGGAAGATCGTCGTCTGTACTTCTTTCTATGAGTTCTGACTTGAACATCGCTCTGGCTCTGCTAGTTGAAGCCACGGTGGTGAGAGACTTGACTTAGTGTAACGCCATGACTGGCATTATCGTGCGACGTGCATTCAAGGTCTGGGTTCTTCGTAGAGTGAAGCCATATCAGGGCTTCAGTTCGATGATGCACAAGTACCAAGTCGAGCCGCGCTCAAGACTGGTGTGAGTGGAAATGCCAAGTTGTCAATTACGACTAGCGGGTGCGAGACAAAACGAAGGTCCGCTTCTGGTTGGGTATGCGAGGCAAAAGACGAAGGCCTGCGACGACTGAGAGGCTGAAGATGAAAGCCCTCCTTTGGAACAACCCAAGAGTTTCCTATCTGGTTGAGACTATGTCGTGATTGTGGAAGAAGTCAAGTCTACCGTACAAGCTAGGTAGACTAGGGTTTATATACTAATACGGGATGTTTGTGTTGAACAAACCTATGACGTAGTTGGAGTCAGTATGAGTCATGATGATGTAGGTGAGATGAGTATGCATGAGTCAGCGTGCGTTATAGTGACGTCAGTAATGATGTCATATGGAATGATCAGTAAGCAGCAAGTCATAAGTCTGAGTCAGAATGAGTCATGGGGTCCCGGCATGTGTAAGGTAGTGAGTCAGATGAGAGAAAAATAGGTGAACATGTCCAAGATCGTAACAACAAAGTCTTGCACATTGGGTCATCAGGCTCTTCAGTCCGAATGGAGTCAGAGGCTTCTCCTATAGAGAAGTCCTCTAGTTTCTACCCCTCCGTCAAGAAAGCTTGCACACTTGCTAAATGGATGGATGTACCCACTACAATCCAAACCGTAAAGATGCTTGAGGAGCGCTTTACTGACATTGATGCTCAAATGTGTCCATGCATTGATGCTTTCATGGATGAGGAATATGACTCTGATTTCGATGTGGATATGTCGCAGCCTGTTAAAGGCACACTACCCATTATCGACTTTGAAGCACTGGATAGTGAGTCAATTAATGCCCTTGGCTTACAATTCGGAGAGCTGACTATGGATGGGGGCTCTGATAAAGAAAATTGTGCCCCTACACCTCCCTATGTCGCACCTGAAGATATCCCTAAGGCTAGGGAAATCATGGCAATGTGGGAGAACCCTCCTTACTCCAAGCAACTCGAACACAAAACCTCTAATAAGGTAATTGATGACATTTATAACAGTCATCAAGAGTATTTGGCGGATAAAGAGTTTGGCACTCTTATCTTGCCTGCAGGATCTCACACCGCAACTCCAGAAGTGGAGTATCTCTCTGGTCCTCCAGATGATGATGAGCCCCCCTATGACATCCTTGACTGGGGCTTAGATGATGAAGAGTACATTTCTTCATTATCTATTGTGCCTTACACTAAAAGTCATACAGTATCGCTCCCCTCCCTAAAAGGGTTTGAGGATGGGGCTTGTAAAACTGTAGTATGATCTAGTGTAAATTGTAAATCTGATTTGTACTATGTTAACACTATTTTGTTTGATCTCTTAAAGTGTGAACATAATAAGTACCTCAGTCAATGCGCAAAGTGTAAAGAACATACAGATAATATGTGGCTTCTTGATTCAGGAGCATCAGCACATTTCACTAATAATATTAGTGACTTCATCGACTATACACCAATTGCCAAGTCTGACAGAATGCCTGTTAAGACTGCGGCTCATACAATATATGTAGAAGGAACTGGTAGTGTTTTGCTAAAGCATTACATTGCTAACAAACTCATTACTACACGAGTTAATCCAGTATTCTACATACCTTATATGAGTACACGACTTGAGCAAAGGTCACTAGTCCGACTGACAAAACAAAAAGGTAGGTCACTTGTGGTTTCTGAGTGCTAAGTCCAACGAGGACTTAGACAGTTACTGATGAGAAGTAGTAACCCTCGAGTACTTCAAGTACGAGAGGAATACTTTGAACGGATCAGACAGGGGATGGATAGGAAAGACTCTGTTCTAGCTCTGTACCGTAAGATACAAGAAGTCAAGTCTAAGGCAGTAGGGCCAAAGATGAACAGTACTTATAGTACTACAGAACAATAGAGTCACAGGAATAATAGCAGTCACAACAACAATAAGAGTCACAAGAACAATGAGTCATGAGAACAATGAGTCACGAGAACAATAGTCGTCACATGGACAATAGCCGTCACATGGACAATAGGTCACATACGATGAGTCGAGTCATGCCACATCATGAAACAGTATAGTAGGTGAGTCACCTGAGACAATGCGGTGCTCACCATGAATCGTATGAGAAAGAGTCTGTAAATATCAGAAAATTAAATAGAACGGTCTGGGACGTAACACTATGGGAGTATTTCTTCAGCAAGGTTTGCGCATTTTGGGGAATTCGCACCATATAAACTTGCTTGATAACTCTAACACCATTGTCCAATGTAAACCCCTTCTACCTGGACAATCATTGTATTGGCTAGATGCCTCTACAGTTGATCTACTTGAGTATTATGATGCTAACACATCTTTAATCTACAATGTAGGTTATGATCTTATGCATCGCCACCTTGGTCACCCATCCAAAGAGGTATTAAGGCATGCCAAAGATCACACCAAGGGTTTCCCTAAGGTAATTAATATTCCTACAACCACAGGATTATGTCCTGGTTGTGCACAAGGCAAAATGCCTGCTGCATCTCACCCTCCATCTGATACAAGGGCTAAAGCTCGATTTGAATGGATTCATTCCGATTTGAAGAGCTTCCCTGTGTGTCATGATCTGGACGCTTTGGGTCATCGGACTTGTATCACCACAGTATGTCTTCTTATCTTGACCACTTCATATGTTCCCTTTGTCCCCTTTGGTCATGTCCACCCCATGATTGTCTTATCTATGATAACACACTGCTTGACCTGTTTCAACTGTGTTTGGTTGTGTCCTGCCTTGTGTCCTTGTCTTTGTGATCACCCCAGTATATAAACCCTGTGTATACATAGTTCAAAGCCAGACTTGGCTTCGTTTGTAATCTAGCAAACTTGCCTCTGAATCTTCAAGTGTGCAACCGTCTTATCTTCCTCTTGTAAACCATCTCCCTCAGGCTCTTCTAGAGCTGAACCCTCCTATCAAAGTTTTTGCAGTTGTACTATAACAACGCCACACTTAGCTGAGACTTAGCACACCTGCAACTAGGTGTAGAGAGGTGTCTCCACACCTTGGACGAGAAGTCCTCCTTGCTAAGTTGTTGTACACCTAGTGTACAACACCCAGACACACTTGTATATGATACGTTGCCACTGAACATTAGCCTTGACTTAGGCCCTGGACGTGGGGTGCTACACAACTTAGCAATAATAGACACAGAGTCTTCCTGTCATGTGCTATGGTAAGTCACAAGGCCCTTAAGCACTTGGACACGAAGTGAGAACCATCGATGGTTCACGAGTGGAGAAAGAGAGAGTGCTTAGATCTCACAGAGTAGAAGAGAAGGCGAGTGGCGATTCAAGAAGACCAAGCTGGAGAGCTTGGTCTTCGACGACTACATCTTAAGTACTACAATGAGAGGGCTTTAAAGTGCCTCTTGAATCAGAAACCAAGTACTGCTATCCTAGGATCGAGTCATACTATCGTACATGTGATACTCGTGCTGACTGATACGTAAGTCCATGACTAATTACCGCTTACCCATGTAGTCATAACCTATGAGTAAGTGTCTTTGCGCACTGATACGTAACATATATCATAGCTATTAGACAATAGATGTCTTTGCTTCTTACTTGTGTGACACTGCCCTCAGGGTTACCCCAAACCCTCAAACTTAGTCCACGTCTGTTACGTCCTAGCAGGGACGTGACTTAAGTTCGGAGGTTTGTGGTAGCCCAAAGGGCAGTGTCACACAGTGTCAGAGCAAAGACATCTATTGTCTTATAGCTACGATGTACAAGGGTGTTCAAGGTGTTGTACACAGAGTGCACAACGACTTAGCAATGAGGACTTTCGTCCGAGGTGCCGGAGCACTTCTCTGCACCTAGTTGCTGGTGCGCTAAGTCTTCAGCGGAGTGTGGCGTTGTTATAGTACAACTGCAAAGACTTCGGAGGAAGGGTTCGGTTCTAGAAGAACCTGAGGGAGATGGTTCACAAGGAGAGGATAGGACGTTCGCACACTCGAGAGTTCAGAGGCAAGTTTGCTAGATTACAAACGAAGCCAAGTCTGGCTTCGTGCTATGTGTACACAAGGTTTATATACTAAGGCAATCACAAAGCTGGTACCACAAAGCGGGACACAACCAAACACAGT
>WNGR01009491.1_pt1 | contig 10717 bp, 5 predicted proteins | sample 5407581 | NCBI WGS metagenome assembly WNGR01 (sample SAMN13153383, study PRJNA577476) | soil metagenome | isolation source: 80 cm soil or saprolite under Garry oak tree replicate 2 | place: USA:California | collected 2016-06-15 | reverse complement strand
AGTGGAAGGAAAGAGATCATCGCTGCCAGAACCGGAACCTTCAATTGCAGAACCATAATAATCGTCAATGGCCACACCAGCATGAGGAAAGCCTGGAAGAGTGGGTAGGACAAAGTGTAGATGGCCAGGAGGCGCTGGCTGAAGCGCGAAAGGCTCATCCACGTACCTTTGTGCAACACTTGCAAGAAGCCTTGCAACCAGCGTGTGCGCTGTCGGACAAATGACCTCATGCTGCCAGGTGTCTCTTCGCGTGTGACGTGCTGGGCATCATAGACTACACGAATAGGTACACCTAACGTGCTCAGGCGGAGGCCAATATCCGCGTCCTCCGTCAGGCACTGCTCGTCCCAACCGCCGACACGCTCAATCAAGCTGCGTCGCATAAACACGGTGTTGCCGCCCAAAGGAATCATGCCGACCTTGGCGTGGAAGTGGAGTCGGCTCTTGAACCAGAAAAAATACTCCAGGCAGTTGTGGACGGCAAACCAGTGATCGCGGAAGTTCATCAGTTGAACGCCAGCCTGAACAATCCCGACCCCTTCTTGCAGCATAACGGTGTTAACGACATTGAAGATATCGGGGTGGATATCATCTTCAGCATCAAAAATGGTCACCACCTGATGGCGGGTGCAATGCAAACCAACGTTGAGCCCATGTGGCTTATTAATGGGAGGAGTGGAGAATGTCGCAATCTGAACCTGTGGCGATCCAATGGTTTTGATCGCTCGCTCAGCCTCAGCGATTGTTCCAGTATCATCGATGTGGCAAATCACCACGATCTCCAGCAGATGCGAGGGGTAATTGGCCGCCCAGACCCGTTTGATTGTTTCGTAAATTACAGCTTCTTCATGTCGTGCCGGTAACAGAACAGTGAACGAGAGCCGAGGGGGTAAAAATGAGTTTGGCCCCTTGCTTGCTTGCACCCTCTCTGGATGCTCCCAGGAGTAGAGCATGAGATAGAGGGAAAAGAGAGACTGTGCAAAGAGAGCGAGTGAGACAAAGCATACAATGAAAGCTATTGCGTCCATATTTCTGCAATCCTAATCCTACAGTAGCACTTATGATGATATTGCCTGTTTGATATCGCGTTTATACTAATGGGTCAACTTACAAATAACTTGAAAAATGGAAACGGCAAAACTGGCCTAAATGGCTCAGAGGCGACCTTGGTCAGGGAAACTCCTTTCCCAAACTAATTGCAGATTGACCCACCAGGATACATGGGCACTCCCGCAAACGTGGGAATTGCTCATTGCTTGCTATAAAGCCAGGAACCATCACAAAGTGCTGCTCTAGTATTAGAGACCAGGGCAGACACCTTGTATTTAAGAGTGCAAATGTATGGATGCAAAACTACCAGCTGGCAAGCCCCTTTGAGGAAAAAGCACAGACTCATCCTCTAAGAGAGGCAGATTTTGCCCTCCATGAACATGTGAATTTTATCCCGGCTCCATCCAGGCGATACGAGTGGAAATCGCTCCGCTGCCATCTACCCCAAGGTGCAGTGCAGCTCTGACTGCCAACACTGCTGACCTTCCCCTAAGGAGATGAGATCGCGATATATGCGGTTGGTTGTGGGCGCCGAGATTAGGCTGCGCAATGTGCAAGTTGCAAACTTCATCAGAAAGATGGGAGAGAACTATGGTCGTTCTGTATTACAGGAAACCAGGGAAAGGAAGTTGCTTTAGAAAACATTTCACTTAGTAGCTATGCGTCTTTTGCCAGATTTTCCTGCAAAGAGAGACAATCAAGCGGCGTATTGAATCAATTGATTGATTATGCAAGTTATGCTTCAGAACTTCCCATCTTTTCTGGAGTGCAATCAACTTATTATTAGTTGAAGTTCAGCAAGACTTTTTGGACAGTTTCTATCCCTACTTGAAAAAGTGACCTCAGAGGAGTGGGCGACTTCGAGAGGTTCTTTCACGTGACTTAAAATCCCACGGGATGCGCAACGAGATGACAAGAAGGCGATAGTGTGTGAATCGGCTTCACAAGCATTCGGTCCTATTACTTTCTTGCTGGTGATTTCGTGGAAATTCCACTTCATCGCAGAGAACACGAATGCAACAAAGAAAGGTCTAGAGCCACTTCATTGATAGACATATCTCGTTGCACATCCCGTGGGAAAATGGACGCTACTAAAGTTACATTGAAAAACATTGATACACGGTGGGACATCTCCCGCACAAAGTATAGCCTATCTTCATTACATTGTCAAGTGATTGGAATCACAAAACTTTTATAAATATAAAAACAGGTATAACATGGAATCCAGGCAGTCACTGATAGTGTAAACAAGCAACCACTGATAGTGTAGGCAAGCAGTCAATATATGCTAGCTATTTACCTCGTATATCCACCTCTTAGCAGGTGTGAAGGTTCAGGCAGCCCCTCGGTAGCAGTTATGTAAACCTCCTATAGTTCACTAATCTCCTCCTAGCTTTGGCATCCAGAGAAGTATAGTAAGAGCAGCCAAAGACATGTGGAAGGACAATGAAAAGCCCAGAAAACGTGCTATACTGAATTACATATTTGACCAATCTCGAAGATAAGGAGCGAACACACATGACAGTAGATATCAGCGACATTGAGGACATCGTAGCACGCCAGAATACGTGGCGGCAGACTCAGACTATCAATTTGATTGCCAGCGAGAATACTCCCAGTGAAGCGGTGCGCCGCGTGCAAAACTCGGACTTTATGGGGCGTTATGCCGAAGGGCATCCCAACGAGGGCGATAAGGTCAATCGTTATTACCAGGGTACCCGCTATATTGACGAGATCGAGCGCATGGCTACGAAGGAGATTCTCGACCTCTTTGATGCCAGGCAGGCGGATGTGCGACCAATCAGTGGGAATGCGGCTAATACTGCTCTCGCCCTGGGTTGGCTGCGAGGAGGCGATACGATTATTGCCAACTCGACCGATGCAGGTGGGCATATCAGCCATGGAGCGGTGGGGGTGTTTGGTCGTCGCATTCAGATGCGGGGTCAATCCTTGAAGGTCGGTGGGCCAAACTCGATCAATCTTCATTATCTGCCACTGACTGAGGATCATTATCACATTGATGCCCAGAAGACTATTGAACTGGTTGACAAAATAGCTCCCCAAATCGTTATCATGGGCAAGAGTCTGTTCCTCTTCCCAGAGCCTGTCTCGGAGGTGGCTGCTTTCTGCAAGACCAAAGATATTCCCTTGCTCTACGATGGTGCGCATGTGCTTGGTTTGATTGCGGGCGGGCAGTTCCAGGATCCGTTACGTGAGGGGGCAACATGGCTGACGGGTAGTACCCATAAGACCTTTCCTGGCCCACAGCGCGGTGTAATTCTCGGCAACCTGGATGCAGAAGGTGAGAAGAAATACTGGTCCGCCGCCGACCGGGGTGTCTTCCCAGGCTCCTCCAGCAACCATCACCTTCACACGTTGCCGGCATTGCTTGTCGCGATACGTGAGATGAAGAAGTATGGGCGCGAGTATGCAGCGCAGATTGTACGCAATGCCCAGGCACTCGGTCGTAGCCTGGATGAACTTGGCACACCCGTTGAGGCCCGTGAGTATGGCTATAGCCGGAGCCACACGATTGCTGTAAATGTCTCCCAATGGGGAGGTGGTGTTGAGGTTGCCAAGGGTCTGGAGGGCAATGATATCATCGTGAACTACAACATGGTTCCCGGCGATACCGACCCGCGCAATCCTTCAGGTCTGCGTATCGGTGTTCCCGAAGTTACCCGCTTCGACATGGATGAGCGTGCGCTGGCTGAGCTGGCTCAATTGAGCCAGGACGCTATCCGCGGGAAGAATGTGAAGGAGCAGGTGCATGGCTTGCGAAGGCGTTTCCTGGAGATGAAGTACGTGTAGCCTTGTTGCTCTTGCTACCTAACAGGATGGCCGCCTGGGCACTGCATGCAGTGCCCAGGCGGCCATCCTGTTAGACTGTGACCTCATGCTCTTTCAAGAGATCAATCAACCACTGCTCATCATGAATCTGCACACCGGCTTTTTGAGCTTTTGCCAGTTTTGAACCAGCATCCTCACCGACGATCAGGTGGTTGAGCGACTTGCTCACACCGGAGGCAATCGTGCCACCTAGCCTCATGATCGCCTCTTCAGCCTGTGGGCGTGTCATACTGGCGAGGCGTCCGGTGAGCAGGAAGGTCTGGCCTGCCAATGGACCAGTCGCTTGCGCCTGTGGCTCTGCTTTCATGTTCACACCCGCGGCACGCAGCCTATCGATCAGTGCCCGGTTATCGGGATCCTGCAACCACTTGTACAGGCTCTCCGCAATCTTGGGGCCGATGCCTGGTACGGCAGCAATCTCAGCTTCGCTTGCGGCTAGCAGCCGGTCGATGTCTCCAAAAGCGTTTGCAATGATCTGGGCTGTCTTCTCACCAGCATAACGGATGTTCAGACCAAAGAGCACCCGCCAGAAGGGACGCTGTTTGCTGGCTTCGATGCCTGCGAGTATGTTGTCAGCACTTTTTGCTTTGATACCATCCAGTTCCAGCAGTTGTTCACGAGTCAGGCTATAGAAATCGGCAACAGTCTTGACGTAGCCAGCACTGACCAGTTGCTCACACATCTTCTCGCCAACAGTCTCGATATCCATGGCACCTTTTGAGGCGAAGTGAATGATGCCTTCAAGATTGCGTGCTGGACATTGCGTGTTCGGGCAGTAGGCCATGGCCTGGTCTGGAATGCGTACAATCGGGGTCTCACACAATGGACACTTCTCTGGCAGGTGATAGACCTGCTCTTCGCCAGTGCGTCGCTCCACGATCGGTTTGACAACCTGGGGAATCACTTCACCAGCGCGTTGTACCAGTACCCAATCGCCGATACGCAGGTCTTTGCGCTGAATATCGCCTTCGTTATGCAGAGCGGCACGGGAAACCACCACGCCACGAATATTAACGGGTTCTAGCAGGGCCCAGGGATTTACAGAGCCGGTACGCCCAATATTTACGCGGATATCAAGTAATTTTGTGGCGACCTGGATAGGAGGATATTTGAAGGCAATCGCCCAGCGTGGGTCTCGCGCTACTGTTCCCAGTTCTTGCTGTTGTGCAAGGTCATTGATCTTGATTACAACACCATCAATCTCATAGGGCAGGTTAAAACGCTCCTTCTCCCACTTCTGACAGTACTCCATCACCTCCTCGAGGCTCTTTGCCAGTGCAATATGAGGATTAACCGGAAAACCCCACTCGCGTATCAGTTGCAGAGCTTCCCATTGGCTGCTAAAATCCATCCCTTGCATATAGCCAATCTGGTAGCCAAAGAAGTCGAGGTGGCGTGTGGCAGTGATACGAGCGTCCTTCTGGCGAAGTGAACCGGCTGCCGCATTACGTGGATTGGCGAACAATCGGTCGTCCTGCATCTCTTCGTTCAGCTTCTCAAAGTTCTTGGTGGACATATAGATTTCGCCACGCACCTCGACCTTCTCGGGAATGCGCTCTCCGCGCAACTTCGGGGGAATGGTGCGAATAGTACGTATATTCGGCGTCCAATCCTCACCTACCATACCGTCTCCACGGGTAGCCCCAACCGTGAGTTTGCCGTGCTCATAGGTCAAGGCCATTGCCAGCCCATCGATTTTCAGTTCGCAGACGTATTCAAACTTTGCATTGGGTAAGATGTTCTGCGCTCGTCTATACCATGCACGCAGTTCTTCCTCGTTGCGTGCGTTCGCCAGGCTCAGCATGGGAACCGGATGTCGATGCTGTGGCACATCCTGTACCGGACCCGCTCCTACGCGCTGCGTTGGTGAGTCAGGTGTTTGTAGTTCCGGGTGTTCCTGCTCGATGCGCTGTAGTTCAGGCATGAGCTGGTCATATTCAGCGTCCGTTAGTACTGGATTGTCCTGGACATAATATTGGTAGTTGGCCTCTTCGATCTTGTGGCGTAGCTCGGCAACGTGGGCTGCTAACCGTTCTTCTTCGCTTTTCCCTGCCTGTTCCAGGGTGAATGTGTCAGTTGTACCAGTTGTACCAGTTGTACCAGTTGTGCCGGGCTGATTATTGTTTTCGTGAACATTTTGTTGTTCGGGCATGCGAAATAACTCCTCCCCACGGCACCCACAAGGGGTGCCGCTACATGTTAGGCTTCCCCACCCCCATGGCGCCCACAAGGGGTGCCACTACATTTTTATGCAATTGCGGATGACGTGCATCAATAAAACGTCTCAGTTTCTTTAGATCACTATTCTTTTCGGACTTCTTTATAATGGAAAACAACAGGCGCACCCTCAAACAATCCATTGATGTGGCTGCGCCATTGGGGAAAAAGTGGTCCCCCGCGGAAATCGACGGTATGTGCTTCAAGCGAGGTCCAGACGTTGATAAGCATATACCGTCCTGGCTCTTCAATACAGCGCTGCACCTGCGACGAGATACATTCTGGATGCTGGCGGATGACTTCCATCCCGCGCAAAATAGCCTGTCCCAGTTTATCCTCTGCTCCTGGAACGGCAGTGAAGATGGCAACTTCTGTGATCATAATTGAGATACCTCCTTTTTAGGAGTATGGTATCACAATAGTACAAGCCCGAATAAGGAATATCAGGGAAGCGTCAAGGACAAACGTAAGCTCCCAGCAGGGCGACCGCAAGGGTACGCCCCTACCCAGGTACGAACGATCACGCCGTCCTGGGTAGGGGCGACCATGTGCTCGATACATCTATTACCTCTCCCCCAGAGAGGGTGCTCTACCGGTCGCCCTGGAGAAGATGCTTTACACGCTTTGTGAATCTCCCCAGTCTGACTGGAACGTCTGCTGAAGTGTATTCAGCACATTCTGGTCTGAGACAAGAATACCCAGTTCGCGGTTCTGGTCAAGTGATCGCGTCGAAATGTTCTCGGAGCCAACAAACGCCTCTTTGCCATCTACAACGATGATCTTGGCATGCATGTAGAGGCGTGGATCTTCCCTCACCTGTACGCCACCTTGTTTGATGGCTGCGATACCCTGGCTGTTGCTGTCCCCTGATGAACCGTTTGGAGCGGGTAAGATGACCTGAACGTGGACTCCGTGCTGTGCTGCACTTGCAATAGCCTGCTCGATAGCGCTATCTTGCATCTCTTCTGCCTCGATAAGCAATGTGTTATGAGCGCTATTGATGAGCGAGGCGAAGTCACTACGCGAGTTAATCGGACTGACGACCAGATTGGGGTCATTTAATTGAACGTCTGTGCGATCCCAATCAGCGCTGAAGATGTTGATAACTGCCTGGACATCCTGGGGATTGGTGTCGATAACGCCGTACTCCCGGTTTTGCACGCTGCTACTGCCTCCAAGAGCAGAAGCGGTGAAGTTTGCGGTCATGATGTAAGCGGTTGACCCGTCGATAATCATCCCCTTCTCGTGCGTCAATGCGAAATTGGGATTGGTAGTCTTCACCTGGATGCCAGCGGCTCTCAGTCGATCCATGGTTTCGGTAGGTGAGACGCTCCCACCTCCAAATGGATGCGGCTCCAGCATAACGCGCACATCTACTTGCCGGTTCGCTGCATCTTCCAGTGCATTAATCACAGCACGGTTGGTCAGGAGATAGATCTCGACCCAGACAGATTTCTTCGCACCTCTGATGGCATCAGTGATCACATGCGCACCAGCGTCTGGTTCGACAAAAACCTGGACTCCCTGTACGCCTGTACCCGGTGTACAATTGCCCTGGCATGAGTTGCTTCTACCAGTACCACCCGGCGAGATAGATACTGTGCATCCGGCCAGGAGTAGGGACAGAACCAGAACGACAAAGAAAGCAAGAGAGATAATGCCTGTTTTGTATTTGAATGCTGAATGATACATAATGGCTCCTTTATGTGTGAGTGGACAAGGCGAGCGCAAGGCATCGCCCCTACCCAACCTACGAGCGATAGTTTATCGTGCCTGGGTGGGGGCGATGCCTTGCGCTCGCCCTGTTTTATTCAGCGCGATCAGCCAAACCTACGGGTGCAGCGCCACGTACAGAGGAGCCAGCACCAGCGTAATTGTACTCAGCAGCTTGATCAGCACGTGGAGCGACGGGCCGGCGGTGTCCTTGAAGGGGTCGCCAACGGTATCACCAACGACGCCAGCTTTGTGTGGCTCGCTCTTCTTACCGAGAACGGTGCCGTTGGGATCGAGACGGTCAACCATCTCGCCCTGGGCATTCACGCGCAGGTAGCCAGCCTCGATATACTTCTTGGCATTGTCCCATGCGCCACCACCATTGTTCAGGAAGGTTGCCATGACGATACCACCCATTGTGCCAAGCATGAGTAGACCAGCCTCTGCCTGGGGGCCAAGGAGAACGCCAATCGTAATCGGTGTCAGTACGGCGACGACACCAGGTAGAACCATGGCACGCAGAGCACCACGAGTGCTGATGTCTACGCAGCGAGCATAGTCGGGATCAACACGGTCGGCAGGGTTTTCCGCCATAATCTTGGGATTCTCGCGGAATTGGCGACGCACCTCTTCAATCATACGCTTGGCAGCAGCACCAACGGCACGAATTGCCAGTGCACTGAAGAAGAAGATCAACGTGAGGCCAATTAATGCGGCGATGAAGACCACAATATCGGCCAGGTCAACGCGGTAAACGGGGGAAGCAAGGGCAGCAGAAGCCGCCGTTGTGCAATGGCCGGCAACCTGTTGGCACTTGAAACTATAGAGAACATCCAGGTAGGCGCTGAAGAGCAGGAAGGCAGCAAGTGCTGCGGAACCGATACCATAGCCCTTTGTCAGAGTCTTTGTGGTGTTGCCCACGCCATCAAGTGCATCAGTGATATCGCGTACAGACTCGGCCTGTCCACCCATCTCGGTAATACCACCCGCGTTGTCGGTGATGGGACCAAAGGTGTCCATAGCAAGAATATAGGCGCAACTCATCAGCATACCCATGGTGGCGACAGCAGTACCGAAGATACCGCCGACGTTGATTACGCCGGGGTTGCTTGTGAGAGGAATGGTAAAGTGTACCTGGCTGCCCAGGAAGAAGGATAGGCCCAGTGCAGCACTGATAGCCAGTACAGGAAGGGCGACACATTCAAAACCAACTGCAATACCTGTGATGATCGTCGTTGCAGGACCGGTCAAGGTCGCCGCAGCGATTTCACGGACGGGCCGCCAGGTTCCAGCGGTGTAGTACTGTGTGATGTACACAAAAGCAATGCTCAGCAGAATACCAGTGGTACCTGCCAGGCCAAACCAGACCCAGGGAGCAATACCATAATTTGCTGTGATACCACCACCGTTCAGCAAGAGATAGCTCCCAAGGAAGACCCCGACGATCGCGAGGGCGCAGGTGATGAAGTAGCCGATGTTAAGCTGGTTCATGGCGATTTCGCCCGGGTCTTTGCCTGCGGCTTTGTCCGGCTCGGTGACTATCGAGGAGCGAATCCAGAGCAAGCCAATGGCGGAGGCGATCAGACCAAAGGCACGCACAACGAGCGGGAAGAGGATCCAGCCGATATTACTCGTCGCGACAAAGAGTGCTACACCCAAAATCATCGCACCGATGTTCTCGGCGGCTGTAGATTCGAAAAGGTCAGCACCGCGGCCTGCGCAGTCGCCTACGTTGTCGCCCACCAGGTCGGCGATAACGGCGGGGTTACGTGGGTCATCTTCGGGAATACCGGCTTCTATCTTACCAACGAGGTCAGCGCCCACATCGGCAGCTTTCGTATAGATACCACCGCCAAGCTGCGCGAATAGAGCAACAAAGCTGGCACCAAAACCAAAACCGACGATGAGCGAGGGAGCCAGTTCTACAGACCTGACACTCCCCAAACCGCCGGGGCCGCCAGCGTAGCTAAGGAAGATCAGGGATACACCGAGCAGGGACAGCGACACCACCAGGAAGCCCGAAACTGCACCACCACGCAGGGAGACCATCAGTGCCTCACCAAGACTGCGTGTAGCAGCGCTGGCGGTACGGCTATTGGATTTTACTGCAACATACATCCCAATGTAACCAGCGACGCCAGAACAGAACGCGCCGATTAAGAAAGCGAGGGCAGTGTGCCATGCCAGGTCGATCCTGGCAGCCTGATCACCCTGGGCGAGCAGGGCAAGGACTGCAGCGACGACAATGGCAGCACAAGATAAGCTGCGAACCCCACCGCGAGTAGTCCTACGCCAATAGGAACCCAAATATAGTTACTCACGTTAGAAAACGCCCTCCTTCAGGCATAAAAAAAGATAAGCTGGTCAGTATTGACCGTTAGCTACATTGCACTGTTATTATTATAAGGAAAGTGTGATCGAGGGTGTCCGCAAGGGACACGCCTACCAGGGGCGAGTAAAATTGTGAATTCGCCCTCACATCTGAGTCGGCTTTAGTGTAGCATAGTTGTTTGTCATTTGACAAGTATATTTTCTGAGGAAGGGTGCGCGTATGATTGTTGCGTAGGTCTAACAGGGCGACCGCAAGGGATCGCCCATAGGCACCAACTTAAGGGTTGAGGGAAGCCGGTGTCCAGCACCACCCAGGGCGGGGACAAGCCGCCGCCCCTACTATGGGACGACCCAGGCGAGCCTCTCCGTGGTTTGGGAGGGGCGACCGCAAGGGTCGTCCTGAGGTGGGGGGCCATGCTGCAACCCGCCTGAAGTTGATGCCTATGGGCGACCGCAAGGGATCGCCCCTCCCCAACTACGGATGGGCGTGCGAAGTGTATGAGTTACTCACATCGTGACCCTAGATGGTTACCAACATCGTAGACAGCGGGGGGAG
>WNGR01008687.1_pt1 | contig 10717 bp, 5 predicted proteins | sample 5407581 | NCBI WGS metagenome assembly WNGR01 (sample SAMN13153383, study PRJNA577476) | soil metagenome | isolation source: 80 cm soil or saprolite under Garry oak tree replicate 2 | place: USA:California | collected 2016-06-15 | reverse complement strand
CGCACCCTCGAGTACTCCATCAACGGGGCCGCTGCCGCATCACTCAACATGGGTGGCGGAAGCTTCCAACTGCCGCAGCGCTCCACGGTTCCCGTCGCGCTCAATGCTGGCAACAACACCATCACGTTCCTGAACCCCTCCGGCTACGGAGCCGACCTCGACCGCATTGCCATCTCCGGCGACGGCAAAGAGCACGCGCCAACCTTCACCACCTACGAGGCCGAAGGCGCGCAACTCGCCGGCACCGCCGGCTTCAACTACAGCACCCGCGCCTCCGGTGGCGCCTATGTCGGCAGCTTCGGTGCCGGTCCCGCCAACACCATCACCTTCAACAACGTTACCGCCCCAACCACCGGTACTTATCAGCTCGAAATCGACTACGTTACCGACGGTCCCCGCACCGTCTACGTTTCCATCAACGGCGCGACTCCACTGCAGCTCACCTTCAACGGCAACAACTGGTACGACCCCGTGCCCTACGTTTTGCCCGTACAACTTCGCGTCGGCACGAACACCATCATCTTCTCCAACCCCAATCCCACCGGATACGCTCCCGGCATCGACAGCATCATCGTGTCCGCCGCTCCCAAATTCGAATAGCACCGGCGCACGATCGCAAACAATAGGGGCAGCCCCATCCGGGGGCCGCCCCTGTTCTTCCTGTCCGGAAGTTACCCTCACCTATTGAGGTTCGCATTCCGTCCGGTTGGAGAAAGGGAGCCAATCCTTAAAAGAGGAAACGCCCGCCGACCTGGATGATGCGTTGACTGCCTCCACTGCCGGTGATCTGGCCATACGTGCTGCTCGTCATTGAAGCCGACGGTGCACCGAGATTCACGAGGTTGAAGACGTTTGAGACTTCGCCGCGCAGCTGGAATCTCATGCGCTCATATACGCCAAATTCGCGAAAGAGCGAAGCATCAACGTTCCGGTAGCCGGGATCGTCTAGTTGGGCGGGGCGCTCGCTGCCTAACAGGTTCAGGGGGCCGATGCCAGGACAACCGGCATCGACTCCAGGTCTGCAATACACAGAAGTATCAAACCATTGCTTCATGGCCGCAACGCGAGACTTCGGATTGAGCGTGTGCGGAGTTTTGCCGGGGATAATGCTGGGCCGGTTGTTGCCAAGACCTGAGAAGTAGTTGTCAGAGCCGGTTGTCACTGTGAAGGGCTGACCACTGTTCGCCGTCCAGATTCCGGAGAGCGACCATCCATTCAGCGCTCCCCTAACGAGGCGGTTGTAGCCATCGAAGTAGTTTGGTTTCCATACGAACGACATCGTCATCATCTGCCGACGGTCTTGATCTGAACGCTGCCGATATTCGAGCTGCGGATAGTTGGCATCGACAAATGCGCCGTTGAGGCCGCCGGTGCTGTCGAGTGCGTTGCTTTGCAGTGTCTTGCTCCAGCTGTAGTAGCCGTGAGCACTGACGTGATGTGAGATCCGCTTGTCCACCGTAACTTGGAGGCCGTTGTAGTTGGAGTTCTGATTGGAGCGGATGACCCACACGTTGCTGTACATCGGACTAGCTGCCGAGGCTCCGAACATGGAATTGAGAGGGCGGCGATTGTTGATTGTGCCGCTGGTGTTGGCGTATCCGCAGGCTTGTGTCTTGTCAGTGCAGCTTGCCCCGCTTGTGCTACTTGCAGTGACGTTGAACTGAGGCCCGTTAATGTCGTTGTAAAGTGGGGACTTGCGGTTCAGCGAAGCAACGTAATTGACGCTCACAGCGAGGCTTTTGCCAATCTGCTGCTGGATGCCGAAGTTGACTTGGATTGAGTACGGCCAGCGGTAGTGCGGATCGAAGGCTACATCCTGTGTCAGAGGAAGGAAGGTTGCAATTCCATTCTTATAGTCGAATTTCAGGCTGGGGTATGGATTGGAGCCGGTCGGAAATTCAGTCGGGTCGCCGCTATACGGGTGGGTCAGGGAAACGACCTTGTTATAGCCACTGTTGCGTACTGCGTAGGGAGAGAAGTTCGACGGGAATTCCCACTCATTGCCGGATATCCCACCGAAGAAGATGCCTCCCGCTCCATGAACAACCGTCTTGCCATTGCCATACGGATCCCAGGCAAAGCCAACACGGGGTGAGAAGTGATTGTTGGGCGTGAAGACGCCGCCTTTCGGAACGCCCGGGTCTCCCGGGAAGAGCATCCCTATGGGAGCAAGGTTTCCAGTCTTTCCGATGATCGACACCTTGGGGAATGCGTGGGACTGCACGCCTGGAGAGAAGTTTGTTTGCATGCGCTGGGGATCGGTCGGGGCCTGCTGCCAGTCGTAACGCACGCCGAGGTTCACAGTCAGGTTGTGAAGAAGTTTCCAATCGTCCTGCGCGAAAATACCGTAGTTGAAGTAGTCGGCGTTCGCATACAGGCCGGTGTCCTGGCCCATACTGACCGGAGTTCCAGCAAGGAAGTCCGACAGACCATTTGTCGTGCGAGCGGCGGATTTTCCGTTGGTCGTAGAGAAGGTGAAGGTGCCGTAATTGTTGAGAGAGGTTAGTTGGAAATCCTTTTCCAAGCCTGCTTCGCCGCCGAGATACAGAGAGTGATTGCCGCGCGTGGTACTCAGCACATCGCGGACGCCATAGACATTGGCGCCTGCTTTGGGTCCAGTGATTGCCTGGGCTAGAGTGAAACCTTCCACGCCGCCGACACTGATGTTTGAGCGCGAGGGAGTTCCTACAACTCCAAGGTCGGAGCCAAAATCCGCGAGAGTAGTGCCCGGAGTCGCATTACGTCCGCCATTCTGGCGCGTGTAGTTGACCCAGAATTGGTTAACGGTACGGGCACTGACTGTCCAGACGTCGCTGATGTTGGCATTCTGCTGCTTGTTCTTGTACACCGAGGATGACCATGCTTGCGTAAATCCCCCCAAGTTCGCAACGACCTGGTAATTCAAAAGGAAGTAGCTGAGGCTCAGGCGGTGGGACGGCGTGATCTGATGATCACTCTTGATGAGATACTCTTCGTTCTGTTCCGGCAGAGGCAAGCGTGTGCGATAGGTGTACTGGGTATCGCCGATGCGAGCCGGTTGCCTCGCCGGGAGATTCTTCGCCAGATAATTGAGGATGTTTACAGCGGTTGGATCGACCGTCGGAAGTGTGTTGTTGGGATACGGCTTCAGAGTGGTTGGATCGCATACCAGGAAGTGAACCGCCGTATTGGCCGCCGCAGTCGGAGCTGTCGTGCAGTTCGCCTGCTCAGCTGCTGTTGGCGTGTTCTCAGAGAAGTTGCCGGCAATCTGTGCTGGACTCGGCAGGCTACCGCTATAGTCGCCGTATTGAATAAAGCGATACCCGCCAAAGCTGCCAAAGAAGAAATCCTTATCGTGGCGAATTGGACCACCTAAGGTAGCGCCAAAGCGGTGCTGGTTATATGGATTCTTGGTGGCATTGGCTCCGGAGTTATGCCCGATTGCATTGAAATTCCTGTCACGGAAGAATTCGAAGGCGGATCCGTGGAACTGGTTGCTGCCGTTTTTGGTGACGATGCTGACAACAGCCGAAGAGTACCGGCCAAGCTGCGCACTATAGTCGTTGGTGACCACATTGAACTGGCTGACAGCATCTGGATCTGGTACCTGATTGCCACTATTGCGAAGGCCGGTCATGTTAAGACCTCCGTCGAGGTAATAAGATACCTGGCCGACAAAGCCGTCCGTGGAACCGTTCGCCAAAACCTTGATCTCTTGGTAGCCGAGGTTGTTAATTGTTTGAACCGACTGTACTCCTGGCACGAGTTGCAATAAACGGTCAACGTTTCGATTGACCAACGGAAGATTGTCGATTTCTTCATTGGAGATTGTTTGGCCCAGTGTGGAGTCGCTCAGATTTACGAGCGGAACGTCGGCTGTAACGCTGACCGTTTCGCTTTGAGTGCCGATGTCCAGCGTCAGATTCAATGTAGCGTCCTGCATGACTGCGAGGACGATGCCGCTGCGCTCCAGCGTCTTGAAGTTCGCAGCGGAGACCAGAATCTTGTAGGAACCAACCGGCAGAAATTCTTCGTGATAGGTCCCATCTGCCTTGGAGGTCGCGATTCGAGTGAAATTCGTTTCGGTCTGGATCAATGTAATCTTCGCATGGGCCACAACGGCACCCGTGGGATCTGTGATGCTTCCGGAGAGGCTTGCGGTGCTGAGCTGCGCGGACGCTCCAATCGTCGCAAACATGACAGCCAGTAGAACGACAAGTGTCCAACGTTTGAAGTGTGTGGCGTGCATAGTGAGGCCTTCCCTTCGAGGTTGTGCGTGGATTTCATTGGTGCGCATAGGCAGAATCGATTTGAGGGCGGCACTCTCGGATTGGGAGTGTCTTGTGTGAACTGGTTTGTACAGCGTCATGGCCTTCTCCTCAGGTTTTAGGCTGCCGCTGCACTCGATCGGAGTGCAACGGTGCGCCGACGATCAAAGTTTTAGAGATGCCGCGGGCAGCCCTGCAGGCTTGGCCTCGATCGTGCATCCACCATTACGAATCAATGAGATTTCGGCGCGTCCATTTGAAAGTTGCAGCTCGCGTGAAGCGCGTGTGGTGCCCAAGTTGTCGATAAGAGTGCCTGCACCCGCGAGAGAGAAGCGGACACTCGTGGCCGCATCCAGGCAGAGGACTCCATTTTCGTCAAGGAGCTTCGCCTCGACAGCGATGTGATTGTCTTTGCGCGATTTTTCATATAGCCGCAATTCGGCTGGTTGACCCCAGGGCTCCGTCTGGTAGATCAGGTCAATCTCATCTGTGACCGTGACTCCTCCCTTGACTGCAATTGCGCGCAAAGTATTGGGTCCACTCGTAAATTCAACCTTCCATCGCAGTCCCGCCGCTGGAAAGTCCTGGCTGTTGCGTTGCTTAGTTCCAAGCGAGACGTTATTCAGAAAGAGTTCCGCGCGGTCGCAATTTGAGTACACGTGTACGCTGCGCTTCTCACCGCTCTTTCCCCAGCGAACCGGCCAGCTATGCCCATAGATATGGACCATCGGCTTCTCTGCCCAGTAGGACTGAAAGACAAAATAGGATTCCTTCTTTGTCAGGTCGCGCTCTACAACGCCTTTTTGATTCACTCGCGGAATGCCGTTGTCATCCCGCAAAGGAGATGCAAAGTCCTTGAAGACCCATTGGGCAGATCCTGTAAGCCAATCGAGCTTTTCCTGTGTCTTGAGATACCAGTCGAAGAGTGTGCATGCATACGTTTCCGACCAGTCACCGTCTCTTGAAACACGAAAAATGCCACCGGTCTTCAGGTAATCAAGCCCCCGTTCGTCCGTTCCGTTGCCGGTGGAGATTTTGCCCAGGGCGGCGTCGGGATCTTCGGCGTGGCGGCCTGCCTGGCTGTCCGCACCCCACTCGATATGGATGAATCTCTTAACGCGGCTGCGCTCTGCAACGAGGCTTTGCTCGTATTCGCGATAGTTGCCGCGGTACCAACCGGCCCAGATTGAAGGAGAATAGACGTCCGGAATATCGCGCGCGAAATCACAGCGGCGGAAGGATGTCATCCGGGAACTGTCAATCTGATGCGCCATATCGCGCATCTCAGTCATGAATTCACGAATGGCGTGCTTGTCAATGGACGGATATTCATCTGGCCAGTCATCCTCGTTGCCGAGGCCCCAGAGAATGATTGAGGGATGGTTATGGTGTTGCTCGATCATATGAGCGAGCATGTCCTTCGCGTTTTGCTGAAACGCGGCGCTTCCAATGCCCGCGCGACACCAGGGAACTTCTTCCCAGACCATGAGACCAAGCTCGTCGCACAAATCAAGTACGAGACGGTCCTGTTGGTAGTGAGCGAGGCGAATGAAGTTGGCACCCATCTCACGAATGAGCCGGATCTCCTCGCGGACAAGGTCGTCGCTCATTGCGGCAGCCACACCCGCATGGTCTGCGTGACGTTGAGTGCCACGCAACAGGACTCGCTTGCCGTTCAGCTTGAATGGCCCGTTTTCGACAAATTCTATTGGGCGAATTCCAAAGCGTTCTTCGAGACGTGTCTCTCCTGAATTGCTTGAAAGTGTTACCTGGCACCGATAAAGGTGGGGAGACTCAGGCGACCAGAGTTCTGGGGTTGAAACGCTGAATTCTGCAAGATGATTGAAACCTGTCCAAGGGGAATGAGCCCGTGATGATCGATGGATCGATCGACCCTGTCCGTCCAGGACTTCTATGGAAATGGAGCACTCAGCACGTTGGCTCTTGGGATTGTAGAGTCTCCCTTCCACCGAGACTTTGGCGGTCCCGTCCGATCGGACTACGGGCGAAATATGAATGGAATCCAAGGCGACTGAAGGGAGATAGACAAGGTTCACGTGTCGATAGAGGCCGCCATAGAGGCAGAAGTCGCTGAGATCCGATGGGACGCGATCAAGGTCAGGGGAGTTGTCGCAGAGAACTGCAACCGGCACACCCTCTGCTTTCTCTGCCAAAGGAAGTCGCTGAACAGCTTCGGTGATGTCAAAGGCAAACTCATCGTAGCCGCCTTTATGCATCCCGACGAGCACGGAACCAACCCATAGCGTGGTGGTCTGGCCGGCGCCCTGGAAGTGCAACAAGGTTTGTCCATCCGGTAGAGAATCGGTGATCGGAAGGCGCGCCCGGTACCAGCCCTCGCCCCGAAAATAGGACTTGTCGGGGTCGCACGCATCATGGGCATTGAAGCAGTGGGGAAGATCAACAGTCTTCCAAAGCTCAACTTCTTCGGCGTGCCAAACTCCATCGATTCCACCGATCGAGCCCTTCCGGAATTGCCACTCTGAATCCAGGCGCTTTGGCGAGGTGAGGATTCCGCCTTTCACGGAAGTCGACCACATATCCACCGCGCGAACCGGTGCGGACAAGACAACGGCGGCAGCCGAAATGGATGAATTCACCAAAAACTGCCGCCGTGACAATTCAAACAAGAGGGCCTCTTTCCGCAAGCTGGAGGGTGTTTCACAGCTAAGTCGCCTTGGGTGACGTTTCATACGTCCTGACGCTCTCGCACTGAACGCGGCGATTGGTTCTACTTCAAAGCGGACCCATGCTCGGCTCTACAGTTGATCACTTGCAAGTGACTCACCGTTTGGTTCTAAGAACCCCTCGCATCCTGCCTTAAATCTGCGTGTTAACGTTCATGTTTCCCTTGTGTCAAACGTCCTTGCAACCCGTAGAACAGGGCGCGTATGATCCTGAGAATCGGATGAACAGGACGATTTCAGCGCGGGATGGATGGCACCCGCAGACGTCGCAAGACAGAGAAGCGATACTGCGCGAGTTGCAGGAAGTAATTGCCAGCCCGCAATTCTGTAACAGCAAACGTTATCCCGCATTGCTCCAATACATCGTCGAATGCACTCTGGCAGGTAAATCAGACTTGCTGAAGGAACGGACTCTGGGTATCGAGGTCTTCGACCGCCCTCCAACGTATGACACCAATGCGGACACCGTTGTGCGATACACCGCCGGTGAGGTGCGCAAGCGACTCTTGCTCTATTACTCGGAACGGGGTCGACACTCCGGAATCCGAATCTCCCTGCCAGCAGGTTCGTATATCCCCGAGTTTCTGCATGGGCAGGACGAGCTCGAAGATCTGGGCGAACTAGCGGGATACCCGGCAGCTCAAATCACCCCTGATGCCCTTGTGGACACTGCGAACGAAACGCAGGCTTCAGGATCGATCTCCCCATTGATCCTGTCGGATCGCACTTTCAGCTCGCCACTGATTGCGGAAGTGAGTCGTGGCGAATTGCGCGAACGAGGTACTTCCATCACCAGGCGCGTAGCCTGGTCGGCGCTGGCGGCCTTGGTTCTGGTTGCCGTCATTGCGGGTCTTAAATGGAGATATGACGTTGCTCAGCCGAAAGGAGCGGTAGAGGATTTCTGGGGACCGGTGGTGCGTGAACAACACACGGCTGTGATCTGCACAGGTGGAGTAGTCTTTGCCGACAACAAATATTCCGGCGTTATAACCGCGGGCAAAGACATCGAGTATCCATTTGTTTCCGTGCAGATCGCCTCGGCAATCTCGCAGATTAGCGCTACGCTCGAGCGTTTTGGAGCGACCACACAGCTTCAACCGGCACCTTCCACCCCTCTAACGGAACTGCGCGAACACTCAGTCATCTTGCTCGGCGGCTATAACAACCAGTGGACGATGCGTTTGCTCGAGCCTCTGCGTTTTCACTTCACACCGGAACCGGTGGAGTCGATTGTCGATCGGATGCAGCCTCAGGTGCATTGGTCACGCGATCACTCGCTTCCTTACTCCAGTGCCGACGATTACGCCTTGCTGGCAAGATATCGTGATACGACAACCGACAGTTGGGTGGTCGTTCTGGCCGGGCTTGGACGCAACGGAAGCGAGGCTGCCGCTCAATTCGCAACCAGCCCCCACTACATGCAGCTGCTCCGGGAGCAGATGGGAAGAGATTTCTCGAACCGCAATATCGAGGTCGTCCTTAAAGTCCGTGTGATTGATGGAAAGACTGGGGCGCCGTCAATCCAGGCTGTCCAAGCCTGGTGATCGATGGAAATTTGAGATTTACTTAGTCCTCACAAATATGCTGTTCACACCCAAAGCAGCGGCTGCCTGATTGGAAAGTTGCGGATAATTTCCTTGTCCGTTGGATCTGGATTCAACGTCTTCCAAAGATGGACGTATTCCTGTTCATGGCACGCGATACCTGAGAACAGTAACCCTGGCGAGCGAACAGGAAGCGCGTCAAAATGCTCGACGTCCTTCGCCCACTTCCACGCGCGCTTGTCTTTGATGAAGGGGTAGATAAACTCCGCTGCCTTGCAGAGCCCGCGTCCGTCCGAAAGTTTGAAAGTTGGAGGGTCAGGAGAGAGGCCTTTGAGCGACTGGCATAATCCCGCCATCACGTCGAAGTTGAAGATCGAATAGCTGTATGGCTTGGTGCGCTTCAGTTCGCGTGGAAACGAACCATCGGCAGCCATCTGGTCAGGCAACAGAGTCTCCCTGTACAGTCGGAACACCTTTTTCCGTGCGACCTCGTCCTCTGCCAGGCGCGCAAATTCGGCCGCCTGCAAAGCCCAACAAATGGCGTGGTTGTTTGTTGTGTCGCGCTCCTTTAATCCCCGCTCGCTGCTGGAAAGCCATTCCAGATAACTGCCGAACCACCTCTTCACTTCGGAACTGTCCTTTGTGCTCATCATCTTGGGCGTCAAAAAGCTGGCCGCTCTCGCTACCTCCACAAGATGAAGTGTGTCGATGATGCCGTAGGATCGCCCTGTAGAAGCGCCTTGAACCGCCTGGGCATAAAGCAGATTTGGATTCATACGCGTCTCGGGAGTGACAAACCAGGCGCGAAGATGATCGCACGCCTTTTGCCCGTAAACGTCATTGCCTGTCAGAAGCCAAGCCACCATCAACGCAGGCATCTGAATGGAGAGCGCAATCATGACCCTGCGATGTTCGTCGAAATTCTCTGGATTGCTCTGCCCATCCCGATTTGAGTACGGCCCATTTGGGTCCTTCGGATTCGGCCAAAAGTAATCCGCCTGGGAATAGAAATCGTGAAGCCCACCTGCACTTCGACTGGCGGGAAAGGACGTTATTGTCGATGGCGCCTGTGATAGATACGTGGTCGCAGCCGCTATTATTCGCTTGCGATCGGTGTTGGCCACAATTCGGTAGGCGTCAGATTGCCCAGATTGCCACGGCAAGCTCCAGACAACGCCAGCGGCCGATGCACAACCGGTTGCGGTTGCCGCTTTCAGAAAAGTTCTTCTATCGAATGCGGTTGTGGAGTGCATTATCCTCCTTCTACAACGGCGGCTCCGCCACCTGCCCTGTGAGCTCTTATATACGGCACTCTCGATCAAGTTGCGCCATTGCGCTTCGATCCTACACCAATTGGCGAAATGCTCGGCACGCCGCTCACGGTCGTTCTCCAATCTCCAACCGAGATGGCGTGGGCAGAGGCCGAGCTTGCCTCGTAAGCGTTCGTTCAGTCCCTTTAAGGCCAAAAGGAGTGTGTCTTCAAGTGTCCGCTACTTTTCTGGTGGACAATTGTCTATGCAGCTTGGAAAGCGTGGGTCTGAAGGGCAGTAGCTCGTTGATTTTGCTGATGGGTTGATCGGCGATCCGAGCCAGCACGGTGCGAAGCTAGAGTTCCAGCTCAAGTCCGTTGAGCTTCGCGGAACCAATCAGGGCATACATAGCCGTGCCCGCTCGCCGCCGCAATCGGAACCCACGAATCGGAAGTTCTTCCGGCCGAGAGCAACGGCCCGGAGCACCCGTTCGGCGGCGCTATTCTCGATCTCGAGCAAACTGCTTTTGATGTAGCCGGTGAGCGCACGCCATCGTGAGAGCGCGTATCGGATCGCGCCGGCGGTCTCGCTCTTCGATGACAATCTGCGGAGTGCCTCCTCCATCCATCTTCGAAGTCATCGAGCAACGGCTTAGCTCGTGACTGGCGAATGCTCAGTCTTAGATCGCGGCCCTTGCCACCGATCTCCTCTCGATCGCATAGAGAACGCCGATCCGGGCGGAGCCTCCGTTGTTGTCGGTGAAGCGTGAATGACATGGATCTCGTGAAACTTGCTTCGCGCATGCGCCTTATCCAGAGCTCTGGATAAGAGCCATTATCTGGAGAGAGGATTTATCTGGAATAGCTTCCCAAGAGTGGTGCCAGCGGGAACCGAAGTGGTAACTGACTCCAGATAATACTGGCACGCGTCGGCGGTAGATGCCGCGTCGGTCGGTTTGTGAATCAGCAATT
>WNGR01018143.1_pt1 | contig 10718 bp, 14 predicted proteins | sample 5407581 | NCBI WGS metagenome assembly WNGR01 (sample SAMN13153383, study PRJNA577476) | soil metagenome | isolation source: 80 cm soil or saprolite under Garry oak tree replicate 2 | place: USA:California | collected 2016-06-15 | reverse complement strand
ACGACTTGCAGAACGTTAGGATCGTAGCCAAATCCCTGCATGGCTGCCTTCAAACGCGGCACATAGCCGTGGTGATCCGCGCCCCAGACGTTAATCAGCTTGCCAAACCTGCGCTCGAACTTGTTTCGATGATAAGCGATGTCGCTGGCGAAGTAGGTCAGCTCACCGTCGCTTTTGATCACCGTCCGATCTTTGTCATCGCCAAACTGGGTCGATTTGAACCACTCCGCACCGTCCTGGGAATAGATCAAGCCGCGCGACCGTAAGAGCTCCATGGTTTGCACGACTTCATTTCGTTCGCGGAGCCCTTTCTCACTGAAAAACGAATCGAACCGAATCCCAAAATCGCCGAGTTGACTCCGAATGGTGTTCAGGAGCGAGTCGCCGCCATATTGGCGAAAGAAGTCGATGGCCGTCTCTTTTGACTCGGTAAGAAACTTATCGCCTTTTTGCTCCTTGACCTCGGCTGCGATGTCTTTCACGTAATCGCCTGGATAGCCGTCCTCCGGAAAATCGATCTTCTCCCCGAACAGCTCACGGTAGCGGGCATACAATGACCGTCCCAGGTTTTCCATCTGTTTGCCGGTGTCATTGACGTAGTACTCACGCTGCACGTCGAATCCGGCCGCCTCGTGCAACCGCGCTAAAACATCTCCGATCACGGCCACCCGTCCATGGCCTGCATGGAGCGGCCCGGTTGGATTGACGCTGGCAAATTCGACTTGCACTTTTTCGCCGTGGCCGAGATCAACCTTGACCTCTTTTCCTTCCGCGAGCTCTCGTAGACGCCGGAAATAAAACTTGGGCGAGAATGCGAAATTCAGAAAGCCTGGTCCAGCGATCTCCTTGCGCGCGAGTATTCCTTCCGGGTCTTCGAGGTTTTTCAGTATCGCCTCCGCGATCACACGCGGCGGCTTCTTGGCATTTTTGGCCCAGAGCATCGCCACGTTGGTCGCCAGATCGCCGAACTCCCTCTGTTTCGGCGGCTCAAGAAACAAAGGGGGGAGTTCTGTCGAATCCAGCTCTCCCCCCTTCGCCGTTTTCTCGATGGCTTGAGTCAAAAGCTCCTTAAGGTGACTGCGCATCGTGTCCTTGTTTCATCCTTTTCTGCTCCACGCGCAGGTTCCGCCACCAGACAAGAAGTCTTGCCGTCCAATGTAAGGGAAATCGCTCGCACGAAGACACTCTAACGTAAGCATTTATAATGATTTTCCGCGCGCAAAGCAACAAGCGGAACGCCAACCGATGAGGGCGATTGACACTGAAGAACGCTCCCAGCCAATGAACGGCTAGCCCGTCGCGGACAGATTGAACCCTGTGTTACGTGACGCACTCACCCCCGCGCAATTTTTCAGGACGCTCTCGCGACAGCGGCTATCCGGCAACACACGGCTACCGCAGTGACAGGAATTCAGGCGGAACATTTTCGACAAGAAATAGAGGTCCGGACCGGTAAAAACGAACGCCTCCCGCGTGCGCGGCACGGCAATCGACGACCACGATGACCGCAGACGGATCGTGCCTTTGTCCCACCGCCGGAGCTTCCTGGAGGGAGGTGATGAGGTGAACGTATCGCCGATCGCGCGGTTTGAGGCCGCCGCGTAAAATCGACTGAGCGAGATCGCGGGCGGTCCCGTGGTAAAGCTCCGACGGCGGCTCCACCGCTTCCAACCCGAGATCTACGGGAAAGGAATGGCCGTAGGTAGCGCGGACCTTTCCCTCTTTTAACTCGAAGCGTTGCTTATCCGAGTCCTCGATCACCTCACGAATTTCGTCCTCGGTAATATCTGGAAAACGTTCTTGGACCACATCGACGATATCGTGCCACGAGACAAATCCCTGCCGGTCGAAGGACAACGGATACTCCTTGGGACAATGCCGCAGGAGATAGCTCAGAAAACGGGAGATACGTTCCGGTGGAATCAATCGTGTCGCCTATAAGCCCTTTTTTTGTCCGGTGATCAAGTCGAAAACATTGCAGGCAATGCCGGTCGCTTCGTAGCCGTCCATGCCAGTGGCCTGAGCAATGGAAAACATCTGGTAAGCCAGCGCCGTGAAGGGCACCGGCACTTCCATCTCGCGCGCCATATCCAATCCGAAACCCACGTCTTTGGGCATCCAGGATTTACGCGGTTTGTACTTCCGACTCACGACGATCTCGCAGATGCGCTCGATGGCTTCGGAGTTCTGTTGGGAATTCTTCAAAACGGTGTGAAACGTGTCTTCAGTCACACCGCCTTTTTTAAGCCAAGAAAAAATCTCCACCAGCCCCAGGTGTTGAATCGCCGCGAACATCGCCATAGCGTTCTTCACCAGCTTGGCGTTACCCAACTCTCCGACGTGAACGATTTTTTTACCCATGGCCTGAAACACAGGTTGATGTTGGTCAAATAGCTCCTTGGAGCCCGAGAGCCACAGCGCCAGGGTGCCCGCCGCCGCTGCCTCTTCCACGCCCCCGGCCGAGCCGTCAAGTACCTTCCAGCCGTTTTTCGCCAATTCCGCGTTGACACCCACGATAGTCTTTTTGTCAATGCTGCTGAAATCCACCCACAGTTTCGCGCCGCTGGACGCTTCGTGTAATCCGCTCTGGCCTAAACCAACGGTCCTGACCGCATCATTGTAGGGCAGCATTGAGAGCACCATCTCACAAGATTCTGCAACCGCCTTGGGAGATGCTTTAAACACTGCGCCCTGGCCTTCCAGGCCCTGCGCCTGCTCCCGCCGCAAATCATTGACGACCAAACTATAACCGGCTTTGATGAGATTCGCCGCCATAGCGCTGCCCATGCCGCCCGTGCCGATAAAACCTAGGGTCTTCATGTCACCCTCCGTTTGTTTCGCTGATCAACCTGCGTCAATCGACGATGCGCACGCCTTCCGGCCACAGCACCAGAACCAGCGTGTCGCCGACGGCCCGCGGTGTGTGAATCGACTTTGGATCCAAGAAGACGATGTCCCCTTCTTCATACTCGCCGGTTTCGTCGATAATCTTGCCTCTGAGCATCAAGTAAAATTCACCGCCGATATGTTCGTGTTTCAAAAAAGCATCTGTTGCCGCGTCGGCTCGGACGCGGTAGAAAACCAACTCCCGGCTGCCTTGCCGCGCCAGCCGGGCCATAGACAGCCCGTTGCCAAAATCCTTCCATTGAAGACGCTCCAGGGCGTCCATATCTAAGTCAACCCGCATTAGATTGTTAATCGAGTACCGTAAGACGCTCATGGCACGTTCTGGAGCGTAAATATCACGGCGGCAGAGTTAACAAAAGAGGGCCGGACGGGACGGGTCAGCCGTTGATTGAGAAAATAACGATCCGATTTCTTGAGATCGGATGGTTGAAGCGATTTTCGATTTAGCTGGAAATGGCGCCGAAGTCTTCTTGGTGAAATAAAAAAGCCGGAATCAGGTGGATCACCTCCACACGAGTCCGGCTTTTGGAGGTAGTCCTAAAACCAGTGCTCTGGCAGCTAAGAAATACTAAGCGCTCGCCTTTTCCTCGGCTTTTTTCCGCCGGCTCCTTCTCCCTTTCTTCTCGCCGCTGGACGGTGCCTGACCACGATCGGCCTATCGTCTAAGCTCCTTTGCCTTCGGATCGGTGGTTCGAATCTTCTCGTCGCGCAGCAAAGCGGTAACGAGGTTCCGCATCAAAGCCCAGCGATGACTGGAGGTACGGTTGAGTTTTCTGCCAGATTTGAGGTGGCGCATGGTCTACGCAGACTCCTTGTCGGTGGCGCGCTTGCGGGCCTCGATTTCCTCACGCGAAGGGAAGCGCTCAATCTTCATGCCCAACTCGAGTCCCATTTCTCGGAGAATCTCTTTGATCTCGTTCAGCGATTTGTGGCCGAAGTTTTTGGTCTTCAGCATCTCCTGCTCGCTCTTCTGCACCAGCTCACCGATATACTTGATATCCGCGTTCTGCAGACAGTTTTGCGAGCGCACCGAAAACTCCAACTCGTCCACGCTGCGGAAGAGATTATCGTTCAACGGAACCGTCGGTCCGTCGTCGTTCTTTTCCGGCCGGGGTTCTTCCTGGAAATTCACAAAGATGCTGACTTGGTCCTGAAGGATCTTCGCGGCATAGGCCATGGCATCGTCAGGTTTAATGCTCCCGTCCGTATGAACCTCGAAAACCAAGCGATCGTAGTCCGTTCGGTGACCCACGCGAGCGTTAGTGACCGCGAAATTGACCTTCTGGACCGGCGCGAAAATCGCATCGATAAAAATCGTATCCACGGGCGCTCCTTCGTCCTTGTTTCTCTCCGCCGGCACGTAGCCGCGCCCTAGTTTGGCAATCATCTCCATCTCAAGCTTTGCGTCGCGGGCAAGCGTGGCGATTTTGTGTTCCGGATTTAAGATGTCTACCGCTGGAGGGGCGATGATGTCTTTGGCCTGAATCGTTCCGGGCCCTTTCCCTTCGATCTTGAGCGTTTGTTGCTCGCTGTCATTGAGTCGGAGGCGGACTTCCTTGAGATTCAAGATGATATCGGCGACATCTTCGGTCACCCCCGTGATGGTTGAGAACTCATGCAAGATCCCTTTGATGCGAATGGCAACAATCGACGCTCCCATGAGAGAAGAAAGTAGGATTCTCCGCAAGCAATTGCCGATCGTTTGCCCAAAGCCTCGCTCAAACGGTTCGGCATAAAACTTCCCATACGTAGAGGTCAGCGTTTTTTCCTCCACCTCCAATTGCTTGGGTTTGGTCAAATCGGTCCAATGTCTGTACGTTGTAGACATAGCGTCTCCCAGGATTCGAAAATTACTTCGAATACAACTCTACGATTAGTTTTTCGTTAATCGGCATCGTGATGTCACTGCGGGTAGGCAAAAGTTTGATTCTGCCACTGAAGGTGTCTCGGTCCACCTCCGCCCACTCCGGCACGCCCCGCCGTTGCGACCCTTCCATCGCCGACAGCACGCGCGTCATTTGACGGCTCTGCTCCTTCACCGACACCACGTCGCCCACGCGCACGAAATAGGAAGGGATGTTCACTCTCTTACCATTTACCAAAATGTGACCATGCCGAACGAGTGATCTTGCTTCAGCCCGCGAACTGGCGAATCCAAGCCGATACGTCGTGCTATCGAGCCGCCGCTCTAATAGGATCAGCAGCGTCTCGCCGGTAATGCCTTTGATTCGGGCCGCTTCCGCGAAAGTGCGGCGGAATTGATTTTCCAAAAGCCCGTAGATGCGCTTCACCTTTTGTTTCTCGCGCAGCTGGATACTATAGGCAGAAAATTTGGGCCTCGCTTGGCCGTGCTGCCCCGGCGGATAATTGCGTCTCTCAATGGCGCACTTGTCGGTATAACAGCGCTCGCCCTTGAGAAATAGCTTCAGGTTCTCTCGCCTGCACAGCCGGCAGACGGACTCTGTGTGTCTAGCCAATCCTTCCTCCGTGTTAGACGCGTCTTCTTTTCGGCGGGCGACAGCCGTTATGCGGAATCGGGGTCACGTCCTTAATCAGACTGATGTTGATTCCCGCCGATTGCAGGGCGCGAAGCGCCGATTCTCTTCCCGCCCCCGGACCCCGGACAAAAATCTGCACGCTGCGGAGTCCGTGATCCATCGCCTTCTTGGCCGCGCTATCCGCCGCCTGTTGCGCTGCGAAGGGAGTGCCTTTGCGCGAGCCCTTAAAACCCATCGCTCCCGCACTGGACCAGGAGATCACGTTTCCTTGATAGTCCGTAATCGTGACGATCGTGTTGTTGAAAGTCGAATGGATATGAACCACGCCTTCGGCGATATTCTTTCGCCCTCGTTTTTTGCGCGCCGCGGCCTTGTCGCTGGGCTTTTGCTCCGGCGGGCCTTCGGCCTTCTGTTTTTCTTCTGTGGCTTCGTCGGCTGTCGCCATAATGGTCTCCTCGAAACGACTAACCTTTGGATGGGGCCGCCTTCTTCCCGGCGACGGTCTTTCGCGGCCCCTTGCGGGTGCGCGCGTTGGTGTGGGTCCGCTGTCCGCGCACCGGCAAGTTCTTGCGATGACGCTGGCCGCGGTAGGACCCCATGTCGAGATGGCGCTTGATACTCATCGCCATTTCGCGGCGCAGATCCCCTTCGACTTTGTATCCCTGATCGATGATCTGGCGGATCTTGACTACATCATCATCACTGAGATCATCGCTCTTAAGATCCAGCGAAACCCCCGCCTGCTCGAGAATTTTCCTTGAAGCGCTGCGCCCAATCCCGTAAATATAGGTGAGAGCGACTTCCATTCTTTTGCTTCTCGGAAGATCTACACCTGCGATACGTGCCATAACCTCACTCCTTGCCTCTTAACCCTTCAACCCGTGAACCTTCTCTAGCCCTGCCGTTGCTTGTGCTTGGTATTGACGCACAACACTCGCACCACTCCCTTGCGCCGAATGATTTTGCATTTGTTACAGATTTTTTTGACCGAGGCCCTAACCTTCACGACGCTCTCCCGTTCTTACCGCTCCCGGAAAATGATTCGTCCCCGTGCCAAATCATAGGGAGACAGTTCAATTTTGACCTTGTCCCCGGGAAGTATCTTGATGTAGTGCATGCGCATCTTTCCGGAGATGTGAGCGAGTACTTTGTGTCCATTTTCCAACTGCACGCGAAACATCGCGTTAGGCAGCGTCTCCAATACGGTACCGGTGACTTCAATGGCATCTTCTTTTGGCATGTGACCCTTAGGCTCGCCGGATTCGGTATTTCTCAAACTATAGTTGACTCAAGATGTACGGCCCGTTTTTCGTAATAGCGACCGAGTGCTCGAAATGGGCTGCCAAGCTGCCATCTTTGGTTACCGCCGTCCATCCGTCTTCTTTAATTTCGACTTCGTAATTTCCGGCGTTGACCATGGGTTCAATCGCCAAGACCATGCCTTCTTTCAAGCGCAGCCCGCGGTCAGGCTCACCATAGTTTAGCACCAACGGTTCTTCATGCAGCTTCTTGCCGATGCCGTGGCCGACAAATGCCCTCACCACCGAGTATCCGGCGCTTTCCGCTACCCCCTGCACAGCCGCACCTAAATCGCCTAATCGCTTTCCCACCTGCAGCTGCTCAATACCTTTGTGTAACGACAGTTCGGTCACAGCCATCAACCGTCGCGCTTGTTCACTCACGTTTCCGACGCCCACGGTGACCGCCGAATCCCCATAAAATCCCTCATAGACCACTCCGAAATCCAACGCCACGATGTCACCTTCCCGTAGCGCCCGGGCGGAGGGGATTCCGTGCACGATCTCTTCGTTAATCGAAACACAGAGGCAGCACGGAAAAATTCGGCCCCCGACGGCATATCCCTTGAAAGCAGGTATGGCCTTTTTTTTTAGCGTGAGATCTTCGGCGACGGCGTCCAGTTCCAGCGTTGTGATGCCGGGGGCAACCCGCTGCTTCAGTTCTTGAAGAATCTCGGCAACGATGATATTCGCCCGCCTCATGACCTCGATTTCTCGAGCCGATTTGAGCGAAATCATGTTCCCCGATCTCCCAGAGCCTGGAGGACTCGGCTGCGAATCTCATTCACCTTGCCGACGCCATCAATCTCCCTTAGCATGCCCCGTTCTCGATAATAGTTGACCAGGGGTGCCGTTTGAGCCTCGTAGACTTTGAGACGAGCGGTAATCGTCTCTTCCCGATCATCGTCCCTTTGGTAAAGCTCGCCGCCACACCGATCACAAACTCCCTCCTTGCTCGGAGGGTCAAGAGTCAAATGATAAAGGGCGCCACAACCTTTGCACGTGCGCCTTCCCGCCAACCTTTCAACGATCACGCGGTGGGGCACCTGGACAGACAAAACACAATCCAGCGCCAATCCCATCTTCTTCAGGATCTCTTCGAGGCTCTCGGCCTGAGAAATCGTCCTCGGAAAACCATCCAGGACAAAACCCTTGTCGCAATCTTTTTCCTTTAGCTGCTCAGCGACCAAGTCTACAATCAAGCTGTCAGGAACCAACGCCCCTCGGTTAATATAGGCCGCCGCTTGTTTACCCAACGGGGTCTGTTCGGCTACCGCTTTTCTCAGGATGTCGCCCGTCGATACCTGACAGGCTTCGAACCGTTCCTGGAGCCATTTCGCCTGAGTTCCTTTCCCTGCACCGGGAGGGCCCAGTAAAACAACGCGTACGCTGCCCGCCAATCGTCAGCCCCTTCTTCCCCGCAACCGGCCCCGCTTCATGAATCCCTCATAGTTGCGGGTAATCAAATGAGTCTCCATCTGTGCTACGGTATCCAAAGCGACTCCCACCACGATCAAAAGCGCGGTTCCACCGAAATAAAAGGGCACATTCAGCTGCCTAACGAGAATCGTGGGCAAGAGGCAGACGATCGACAGGTAAATAGCCCCACTCAAAGTGACGCGCGAAAGCACTCGCTCAATAAACTCAGCGGTTTTCTGTCCGGGTCGAATGCCGGGAATGTAACCGCCGAATTTTTTCATATTTTCAGCCACATCCACCGGGTTAAACACCACCGCCGTGTAGAAGAATGCGAAAAAGATGATCAACGCTACATACACGACATCATGCAGCCACTGGCCCGGAGTGAGCATACTCGCCGCGGTCTGTAACCAAGGATGATTCGCGAATTGTGCCAAGGTCGCAGGGAAAATAAGAATGGAAGAAGCAAAAATTGGCGGTATGACATTGGCCGTGTTGAGCTTGAGCGGCAGGTGCGAGCTTTGCCCGCCGTACATCTTTCGTCCGACGACCCGCTTGGCGTACTGTACCGGTATCCGGCGCTGACCTTGTTCAACAAAAATGATCGCTCCCACAACGACCACGCTCAGGACGAGAATGACCAAGGCGACCAATGGCGCCAGTTCTCCTTCCCGAATGAATTGCATGGTCGTGGATACGGCCGAGGGTAGTCGCGCAACGATGCCCGCAAAGATAATTAGAGAAATACCATTGCCAATGCCGCGCTCGGTAATTTGTTCGCCCAGCCACATAATAAACGCCGTACCGGAGGTCAATGTGATAACGGTCATCAAGCGAAAGCTCCACCCCGGATTCAACACCAGGCTATAGCCGCCCGGCCCGTGCGTCCCTTCCAAACCCATGCTGATCATCATCCCTTGAACAATGGACAGCACGACGGTTCCATAACGGGTGTACTGGGTGATTTTGCGTCGGCCCACCTCGCCCTCTTTTGAAAGCCGTTCCAAATAAGGAAAGACGACCGTAAGAAGCTGCAAAATAATGGAAGCGCTGATATAGGGCATGATGCCCAGCGAAAAAACCGAGAACTGCTCCAGGGCGCCACCGGAAAAAAGGTTAAGAAACCCGAAAAGAGTTCCTTTCTGTTGCTCAAAAAAGGCTGCCATGGCGTGGCGGTCGATACCCGGTGTGGGAACGTGGACACCGAGACGATAGACGGCTAGCATCGCCAGCGTGAAAAGCACACGGCGCCTAAGCTCGGGAATTCTTGATGCGTTCTGAAAACCGCTAAGCATGGACCCCTATCAATTCCGCCTTTCCCCCCAGGGCTTCGATCTTCTCTTTCGCTTTGGCGGAAAAGCCGTGTGCTTTGACAATCAAGGATTTGGATAACGAACCATCCCCCAAAATCTTGATCCGCTTGTCCTTCCCCCGAACCAGACCCTGCTGAACTAGTCGCTCAGGGGTCACTTCACTGCCCGAAGGAAAAACTTCCAGCCGCTCCAGATTGACCACTGACATCTCAATTCGTGATGGATTATGGAAGCCGCGCTTTGGCAGGCGTCGTTGGAGCGGCATCTGACCACCCTCAAATCCGGGTTTGGTACCCCCCCCGGACCGGGCCCCTTGCCCCTTGTGGCCTCGACAAGAAGTTTTACCGTGACCTGAACCATCGCCACGACCGACGCGTTTGCGATTTTTATTCGAACCGGCGGCCGGTTTTAGATCATCCAGTTTCATAATCAGCGAATCTCCGCCAACGCCTTTCCTCGCCGGTCGGCAATTTCCTCCGGAGCGCGAAGCTCCCGGAGCGCCTCAAACGTTGCCTTGACCATGTTGTGCGGATTGTTGGAGCCGATACACTTGGTCAAAACGTTTTGAATCCCGGAGGCCTCCACCACCGCGCGGACGCCGCCGCCCGCGATAACTCCAGTTCCATCGGAGGCGGGTTTGAGAATCACATAACCCGCTCCGAATCGTCCGCTTACTTCGAAGGGAATCGTTCCTGCTATGACGGGAACCCGAATCAAACTCTTCTTCGCCTGCTCCAGCCCTTTGCGGATCGCTTCCGGCACTTCATTGGCCTTTCCCATTCCATAGCCGACGACTGAACGACTGTCCCCAACAACCACCAATGCGCTAAAGCTAAAACGGCGGCCGCCCTTGACAACTTTGGCCACACGGCTGATGTGAACCACCTTCTCTTTCAGTTCTAAACCCTGCGGATCAATGCGTTCCAAAGCGACCTCATGTTCTTATCCTATTAAAATTCTAATCCGCCTTCACGGATCCCATCTGCCACGGCCTTCACTTGCCCGTGGAACAAAAATCCGTTTCGATCAAAAATCACCCGAGTAATATTCTTTTCTTTGCAAATTTTGGCCAATACTAAGCCGACCTGCTTGGCCGCCTCAACGCCTTTGCTTTTTTTCACCGCCTCGGCAAGATCCCCCCCGAGGGTCGATACCGAGGCCAGAGTCATTCCTCGATCGTCGGAAATCACCTGAGCATAAATATGCTTGTTGCTCCGATATACGCAGATCCTCGGACGTGCGTCCGTCCCCAGCACCTTCTTGCGAACTCGCTCCTGGCGTCG
>WNGR01009560.1_pt1 | contig 10718 bp, 7 predicted proteins | sample 5407581 | NCBI WGS metagenome assembly WNGR01 (sample SAMN13153383, study PRJNA577476) | soil metagenome | isolation source: 80 cm soil or saprolite under Garry oak tree replicate 2 | place: USA:California | collected 2016-06-15 | reverse complement strand
GATCAAATCACGCAACCCCGCCTGCCCAAATGCGAGACCGGCTTTGAGGTCCGCGCCGCTCATGAGCGGCGGTCGCCAGCCCGCAGCATCGGCTGGGGAAACGGGGGTGGCTGGAGCTAAGGGGACGGGGTGCTGCGAGGAGCGGCCGCCGCAAGGGCTGGCGAGGACGACGAGGGTGGGGTGTGGGCGTGGGCGCGCGAGCGGGGGCCTGAGTGCCGGGCGGGTGCGCGGGGGACGCGGTTGATAAAAGGATGGGCGTGACGATGGACAAGGACAGCGCGGACGAGGACGGCGTCGGTACCGCCGCCACGCCAAGCCCGAACAGCGCGCGGGGCCTGAGCAGATCCCTGGGAGATTTGAGTCATTCGTGCTAGTGACCGTTCAGAGCGCATAACCACGACGATGGCGACGTTGTCGCATGTTTATGTCGTAGATAATCTAGGTATGTGTGTAGTAGGTCAGCTGGGTGCTTTTACATTACTGTAGCCGACAACGTGCAGTAAGAGGAAAGCGCTGAGCGCGCAGTTCTTCTACCCCCCAAATCGGTCTCATCATCAGTAACCACGCTTTCATCCGTAGCGAAATGTCGCTGAAACTGGCAATCACGCCTCCTAATTTTCGACTCATCGTCGATGCATTCGATCACTACGCCAACCAGGTTGGCATAGACCTTGCCAAGAACCCGCTCGTCGACGCACTCCGAGGCTGTGACTCCCCCAACGCTGTCCTCGAACTGCTTCAAGACAAGGCCCATGCGTTTAAGGACTATCGGGATGGAGGTCGAACACTGATAAACTGGCTCAAACCAGTAGTGCAGGTAGTCCATGGATTTTCTGGTGTTCTCGGAGAGGCCATTAGTCTGGTGAGCCGAACACGTTAATTCTTGCCCTTTGCATTTTCACTCTTCAGCAACTAGGTTCCATTCCCACCAGCGAGTGCAATCTTCGTCAGCGTGAATGTTCTCCTCACGGTACGTATCCTGTTATATTCTCCACCTTCATCTTCCCGATATCTCGACACATCAGGCAGCCAGTGATGTCAGCTCGAGCTACGATTCCCTCGTAGACTTGTTTGAATGCCTCGGAAATTTTCTTAAACGCCTTCAAATCTACACCTCGATCCCGTTTACTCCTTCGATGACGGACATCATTGTAAAGATAATGGGTGAGCTACTGTCCGTGCTCGCACTCGCCACTAAACAGGTTCAGCAAGGTAGATTGAGTAAGTGGATTCTTGGCTGTAAGTTCTGATAGCTCAACGTGGTACAGAGAAGTTTGCAAAGAAGCTGCTAGGAGAGAGTGAAATCGAGGCTGTCCTGCAGAAGCTGGATCGTCTGACCCAGGAAGAAGCTCGGATGATGGCAGCGCAGACCCTAGAGGTGGTGCACTGTCTCGTAAATAATGTGAAGGTGGTCATGGATGGTGAGTGACTCATGCTCGGATGGATATTGGTGTTCTTCTGAGCTGGTATCTGGATAGACGGTAGGGCATCGCTGGATGGGATCAGGAACGTTCTGGGTATGTTACGAGTTATCCTATGTGCCTGGTTGTATTGTGCGCCGGTTGACGACTTGTACCAGTTACGATGCAAGGGATAGCGAGCGAGATAAATAAGATGAAACGTTCGTCACTACTTTCTTCTGCCTCCCTTAATAACTGAAGCTGAACCTATTTCGTAGGTGACCAGCTGCAAAAGGACGCGCGAAATTGGATCTCCCCCCCAGATCCGTCAAAGAACTACAACATAGCGTGTGAGGCTTACCAAACCGGAACAGGCTTATGGCTCTTGCAAGGCGGCATGTTCTCTGAGTGGAACGCCAAGGGTACGCTGTTGTGGATTCATGGTAAACGTGTGTGTCCCTCAGTGCTTTCCATGTTATGGGCTCTGATGAGTTCCTTACTTTATAGCGGGCTCGGGAAAAAGTATTCTCCTGTATGTCATTTCTCGTCGTCTTCGCTTGGTGTTACTCAGACTCTCCCCTAGCTCCGTGATCATTCGGGACATCGAGGGCCTGTGTGCAGCTGGATTGGCATTGATGGGATACTTTTATTTCGATTTCAGGGACACCGACAATCAACACCGCCGTGGGTTACTCTCTTCTCTCGTTTGCCAGCTCTGCGCCAGGTCGGATCCTTGCTATGAAATTCTGTCTCGCTTATATTCAACTCACGCCTGGGGGATACGAGAGCCTAGCGATGGTGCGCTTGCGCGGTGTCTCATGGATATGCTCCAACTCGAAGGACAACCGGCAATTTACATCATTGTGGACGCTCTCGACGAATGTCCTAACACCTCTGGGATGCCGACGCCACGTGAAAAGGTGTTGGAGTTTTTGGAAGATCTCATCGATTCTCAGCTTCCAAATGTACATATATGTATTTCTAGTCGTCCGGAGTTCGACATCCGAACCATTCTTGAGCCGTTGGCGCCGTTCCGAGTGTCCCTCCACGATGAAACGGGGCAAAAGAAAGACATACTCGATTATGTCAGCACTGTCGTCCACTCAGATCGGAGGATGCGGAAATGGAGAGCACAGGACAAGCAGCTGGTAATTGATACCCTCTCTGAGAGAGCGGATGGGATGTAAGCAATCCCTGCGCTAGTTTTTCAGTTTATTCGCTTACGTAACCGGACAGGTTTCGGTGGGTCTTCTGCCAGCTGGAAACCCTGCGCCATAGTTTTCCTGGAGCAATTCGACAGACTCTCGACGAGTTGCCCGAAACTTTAGACGAAACATACGAGCAGATCCTGCTTAGCATTGAGAAGAGGAAACGAAACTCTGCCTACCGCCTCTTCCAATGCCTGACAGTAGCTATCCGTCCGCTTCGCGTTGACGAACTCGCAGAGGTTCTTGCACTCCGCTTTGACCCCGGACACCCTGCCGAATACCGCGTACATTGGCGCCCAGAGGATTCACACGAAGCCGTGTTATCAGCATGTTCCAGCTTAGTCACCGTTGTCGACGTCGACGGTTCACAGGTCGTACAATTTTCACATTTCTCGGTGAAGGAGTTCTTGACCTCGGACCGCCTCGCGACAGCCGGACAAGACCTTTCCCGTTATCATATCCTTCCCCATCTTGCGCATACGCTCCTCGCTCAAGCTTGCCTCGGTGTCTTACTTCAGCTAGATGACAGCGTCGACAAGGACAGCATCAAGAACCTTCCACTCGCTGTCTATGCCGCCCGGCATTGGGTTGACCATTGCCGGTTCGGGGATGTGTCGTCTAGCATCCTGGATGAAATGGAGCGTCTTTTTGATAGAGACGAGCCACACTTTTCCACGTGGGTCTGGCTGTATGATATTGACCATCCTTGGAAGAGACCCGCATCCACGGCACGCCCGAAAGAGCCAGAGACGACCCCGCTATACTATGCAGTACTCTGCGGCTTTCGGGGCCTCGTAGAGCGCCTACTTGGTATTCGTCCGGGGGATGTCGGTTCCGGTGGTGGCTATTTCGGGACTCCCTTGCACGCTGCGCTCTCCCGGGGACACATCGATATCGCCCTTTTGCTCTTAGAGCACGGTGCAGACATTAATGCCCTAGACGAAGACGAGTCGAGTCCGTTACACGAGGCATCACGGGGTGGGCGCGGCGACATTGTACAGTTACTGCTCGAACATCACGCGGATGTCAACCTACCGAACAGGGATCGTCGGACCCCACTCTGGGTGACGGCGTGGCAGGGAGAACTCGAAATTGCACGACTATTACTACAGAACGGTGCAGACGTCGAGCTTTGTGATGACCAGAGCCAGACCGCGATGAATGTCGCATCGGAACGCGGCCATCCAGAAGTTGTACGATTACTGCTCGATAGTGGCGCGCAGCTAGACACGCGAGGCAACGACGGCTGGACCCCTCTGGACGCGGCATCGCGGAACGGATATCCGGATGTCGTGCGATTACTCCTCGACCATGGTGCGGACGTGAATTCCAAAGATAACGATGGCTGGACCCCATTGCACGGAGCAGCAAATTTCGGGTTTCTCGATATTGTGAAGCAGCTACTCGACCACGGGGCAGATATTAACACCCGCGATTGCGAAGGCGAGACTCCCTTCCACAGAACGTTGGATGACGACCAACTCGAAATCATCCGTTTATTTCTCGCACACGGCACGGAAGTTGATATTCTGAATGGGGAGCTTAACACACCCTTGGCTGTAGCGTCGACCTATGGCCAAGTCAAGACTTCACGCTTTCTAATCGAACAAGGTGCGAACGTGCACTCGAGCGACGACGAGGGCTGGACTCCTTTGCATTTCGCATCACGATACGGACATCTTGACGCCGTGCGGTTGTTACTTGACCACGGGGCGAATGTAAATTCGCAGGAAGTCGATTTTTGGACTCCGCTGCATATCGTGTCGGTGCATGGGCATCTCAAGATCGCGGAGTTGCTAATCGAACGCGGTGCAGACGTGGACAAGCAAAACAACAGTCAAGAAACACCACTGGATCGTGCTTCGGGTACCGGAATGCTCGAGATTGCACGCTTTCTTCTCAAGTGCGGCTCAAATGTGAATTCCAGCGATAGCAAGGGGTGGACACCATTACACACGGCGGCACGAGAGGGGCATCTAGACATCGTGAGGCTGTTACTGGAGTCTGGGGCGGACGTCGATGTGCGGAACAGCAACGACAAATCTCCGTTTGATCTGGCAATTGTCAACGAGAAGCACGAGGTCGCGAGCTTTCTGGCCGAGCGCATGGGGTTAGCTCTACCGGAAATAGCATCTCAAAGCAAGCGTACGGATGTCGTTGAGCCCCGACCAGAAGGTGGAAACAGTGGAAGCGTCGACAAGACTCCCGATAACGTGGAAGAGATGACACTGCATACTGCTTCTGAAAGCGGACGACTTGATGTGGTGCGAACGTTACTTGATCGTGGGGCAGATGTCGATACTCGAAATGAGGACTACGGGACACCATTGGATGTGGCATCGACTGGAGGAAAATTGGAGGTTGTACGCCTACTGATCGATCGTGGCGCAGACGTGAATTGTCACGACTGGCGCGGCTGGACTCCGTTACACGAGGCATCCTATCAAGGACATTTCTACGTCGCGCAGTTGTTGCTTGAATTCGGCGCCGATGTTGACGCAGTCAACATGTATCGCTGGACTCCGCTGCACATCGCATCCTCACACGGGTACTTCGAGATTGTGCAGCTGCTGCTTGAGCGAGGCGCCAACATAAATGCGATCAATGATGAAGGCAGGACACCGTCCCGAGAAGCAATGGCGAATGGGTATCGTAGCATTGCAAAATTACTTTCAAATCATGGCGTGCGTGGGCTATAGTGCTTCGACGAACCTGATATCGCTCAATGTATATTATAAATTCACTCGGACTCCAGATTCGTGCCTTATGCTCTTGGTAGTATTTGTTCCGAGAACTCGGGAAAAGTATATCGGCAAGATGAAATCGGCTAAGTATGATTAGGCCAAGCTTCAGGCTGTGGTTTTTTTCTAGGACCCAAGTTTGGGACTAGTAGTACGCACACACTGGGGTGACTTGGAATCAGACTGTATCAACTCGGTATCGGAGGCATCGGACACGTGTACCGATTGCGTGCAAACAACCGGTAGAGCCCTATGGATAGGCAACGAAGTAGCCTCGCGCCGCGCGACCCGACTACATCCTGGATCACCTGGAGAGTAATAAAGGTTACACGGCCCCCGAATAACATTATTGTTTTGCGCGCAAAAGCTACTACATGGTCACGAAGAACAGGAGACGTACAAGTCGTGTCAGTGCCGCGGCCGCAATCGATCGTGTCCATATCAAGAAAAAGAAATCACCAGAGCGGACAGCAATCGACGGGTCTGTAAAAAAAAGGTCCAGCGAGGGGCGGCATACACAAAAACAAACCAAAACAAAATAGTTGTAATAGTACTCGATACAAAAAAGTCGAGCAAGCATTGCATACATAACGCACGCGGCATCGTTACACTAGTCGGTCGTGGGTATGTATATAAGCAGCACAGACGAGAACAAGAACAAGAACAACAAAGACGACGATGACGAGTCCATTTTCATCGTCGTCTAAAAGACGAAAAGAAAAAAAGAAAAGAAAAGAAAAATATAAATACCGTACCAATATCGTAAAAGTCATCGGGAAGGGGGGCGCTGACCTGAGTCCGCACCTCCCTGAGAAATCACGCAGCCTGCCCCTGATACCGCCTGATCAAATCACGCAACCGCGCCTGCCCAAACGCAAGATCAGCCTTGAAGCCGGCGCCACTCACGAGCGGCGCTCGCCAGCCCGCAGCAGCAGCGGGCTGTGGCTGTGGCTGGGACGGGGGCGGCGGGGGCCGAGGGGACGGGGTGCTGCGAGAAGCGGCTGGAGAGGACGAAGAGGGTGGGGGCGTAGGCGTGGGCACGCGAGTGCGGGCCCGAGAGCCGGGTGGTTGGGCGAGGGACGCGGTTGAAGAAAGGACGGGGGTGGCGATGGACGAGGATAGCGCGGGCGAGGACGGCGTCGCTGCCGCTACGCCGAGCCCGAAGAGCGCACGGGACACGCGCGCCGCAGCAGGCGGCGGCGCGTCCTCTTTCTCGACTTTCGCTGGTGCAGCTGCGGGCGCGGCGGGTCTGCCTCGGCCGACGAAAATACGCCTGTCCTCGTCCTTGGCGGCACGCACGGGCTGTCTGGGAGAGGGTGCCTTGGTTGCTCCCGGCGCGACGATGGACATCGTCGGCTTGACCGGCTTGGCCTGTGGCGCAGACGCTGGCATCGGGGTCGAGGCAACGTTCTTGTTGTTACCGTTGCTCTTAGGGGCCGCGGCTTTGGGCTGTGCGGGATTGCCCTTGGCCTTGGCCGCCGGTCCCACTGCCTTGGCCGCCTGCGTCGGCGCACTGGCACCCCCAGCTTTGGAGGCCTCCGCCCAGATGGACGCCACTGCAGTGACCCGCCCCCCGCGCCCGCCGCGCGCAGACTTGACGTTATACTTCATCTCTACTTGAGAGGGCGGCGGGTATCTATTCGCGACGCGCGGAGCAGTGGGGACGTTTCGCGGTGCAGTTGGCGCGGACTCGGGCGCAGGTGGGGGTTGGAGAGAGATTGGTGCGCGCCGGAGTGTGGCGACGGAAATGAAGCCCGACGAGCGCGGGTTCGGTTTCGACTCGACGATGACCAATGGCTCTGGGGCGGGGGCGGCAGCGACGGTGGGCTCGGGCACTGGGGTGGGTGCAGGCGCCGGTTCCGGTGGAAGTGAGGGGGGCGAACGAGTGTCCTGCTGCGCCTCTGCATCCGCCACCGCGGGCTCCCGCTCCGGCTCTGGCGCCAGCTTCTCCAACCACTCCGCGACGCGGCCCTTCGCAGCGCGTTTAAGCTTCGCGGCCTCCTCGTCGCGCACCTCGCGCTTCTTCTTCGCCTTCTTCTCCTTGTCTTTCTCCTTGTCCTTAGAGTCGGACTTGGCGGACTTGCGCGAGCGCGCCTTGTGCGTGCCGCGCTCGCTGCCCGACGACGCACCCGCGCCTTTGCTCAGGCGCTGCGTGCGCCCATCGGCGTCTGCATCGACGTCTTCGCCCTCGACATCCTCGCCTTCGCCCTCCAGTCCAGCAAGCACGTCGACGCTGGCGTTGGCGTTGCGGCCCCCAAAGTCCTCCTCGGCACCAAGCGCGAGACTCGATATCGCGCTCTCGTTCACGGCCGCGCCGGCGCCGAGCACCTCGTCCGCGCTTTCGAGTTCCTCTGCAGTGGGCGCCGCCTTCCCCTTCCCCTTCCCTTTTCCGGGAACGGGTACAGGGGCAGGCATGGGGGCGGGTGGGGGATCAGCCATGACGGCTGGCACAGGGAGATGCCTGCGCGTGCCGACTTGTTCCACGAGGCGCCGCTCGAGGGCGTCCAGACCGCTGTCCTCCTTCATTCGTCCTAGCTCCTGCTCCGCGTACGACGAGAACACGAGCTGGTCATGGCGCTGCGGTGGTCGCAGGAGCGACAGGGCAGAAAGGGACGGCGTGCGGGGCACCATCTCCGGCTCTGCGTTGGTTCCCACACTCACCTGCTCAAAAGGTTCCAGTTTCCCGAAAATATCCTGGGCACCTAGGCGCCTAATTTCGCCGTGTCCCAGCGGTTTCCCAGATGGGACAGGCGGAGCGGGAAGCGTCTTATCCGCGGCTGCCGCCTTGGCCTCAGTCTCCGCTGCAGCGCGCGCGGCCATCTCCTCGAGCTTCACGACGCTCAAGCTTCGCGTACGCGTTCCCACCCTCCCGAAGCTCTGCGCGAACGGGTCTACGCTGAGCGTCTCGCTAACGAGTTTCGGGGAGGGCATCGGCTTTGGCGCTAGTACCTCTACCTCTACTTGTGTAGGCGGGGGCGGGGCCAACTGAGATGGAGCAGGAGCGGGCGAAACGGAGCGGGCGCGTGAGGTCGCGCGGAGGTGATGTGATATCCGCGCCGCGAGTACACCGTGACCGATCGTCTGCTGTGGTTGAGGCGGCGGGTACTGTTGCTGTTGTTGGTGATGGGAGAAAGAACTGAGCACGTGATCGGGTGTGCCTGAAGGGGGCAGTCCGGACGGCGGAATCGGAGCCAGCACGGTGCTGGGATTGGCACTCGCTGGCCGAAGTGGCGGCGGCTGGTCATAGGGGCCGCCGACGTATGCGGGAGGAGGGGGTGGGAACCAGAGCTGTCCATCGTGTGATCTATATGGTGGGATAACCAGCGGCCCGTTTAGAGGCGCTGGAGGTAACGCAGGAGGAAGGGTCATAGGATAGGCGTAGAGCGGAGACTGTGCGCGTTCTGCGTAGAGCATCGGCGTCGGGGTGGGGAGAAGTGGTGGTGGTGATGCAGAGGGATTGCGGTTCGAATATGGGTCCAAATACGCGTCTGGAGCCGGATACGGGTATGGTTCTGGTGGAGGAGGGGGCAAAGTTGCAGGGTGAAATATAGCGACGGGTAGCTCAAGCACAATGTCCTTACTAAGCGTCAGCCCCGCGTAGATTAGCGATTCGTTCACCCGAAGGACGGACGGGTCACCAACCTGCCCAGGGGCATAGACATGCGTAGAGAGACGACACCGCGGACCTCAAATAACGGCGGGGTCTTTTTTTTCACCGCGATTGCTTCACCTTCGTCCTCGTCTACGTCACCACCGTGACGTGGATGTGCCGAGACGGTGCGGGCGGTACGCGGTACGTCAAATACAAGCTGTGCAATACCCTCAGTTCCCGGGTCGGCAACGTAATCGGGACCACGAAAGGCGATGCTTGCGAGGGTATCCGAGATCTGTAGTGGTGGTGGCACCTTTTTGCCGGTACCATGAGCCGGCGAGGGCAGATGCAAGTGCCGGCCAAGGGTGATGTGTAGACCCGTCGTCTATGCAAAGCACGTAAGAAAAAAACGCAAGGCAAAGAACGGGGAGAGTGAACGCACTTTCTTCGCGGAGTGATTCTTCACCTGGAGCTCGACGCAAGCACTCTCGCCTGCGACCAGCATACCGCCGACAACACGGGCCTGCGCCCAAATTTTGCCGCCCTCGCCGATGACCAGACATTCTGGTGCGGGCCAGGTGTGTAGGCCATCCTCCTCTAGGACAGTGTCATCGCCTGGGTATCGCTGGAGGACGTCGACCGGACACTGGCTGGTGACGAGCCGGTTCTGATTCTTCCAGGCAACGCCTACAGAGGCGCGGACCTCGTATCGTATTCGGGCGAGCCCATTTCCGAAGTCTATTGACGGAGGGGAGGAAGGTGGGAGAGGGAGGCGGAAAAGGAAGGTGGTGAGGCCGCGCCGAGCCTGGTGGTAGTTCGCGGGTAAGGGTGGTCCGCCGGCAACTGGGTGGGGTAGCACGGCGTTCGACGGGGGCAGGCCAGGACCTTGGTAAAGACGACGGGTGTGTATGAACGTCGAGGTTGCAGAGTGATCCCGGGATGTCAGCTCTGGTGGGGAGGAGACAGGATGAGTCAGACGACAAGAGAAAAGAGGTGACGGGAAAGAACGACCTTCGATAGCAACGAGCTCGACCACGATGATGCCAATACCGAGGCCCGCATGATGGCATCGCCCGCGATGTAGAACTTGTCGGAAAGGGTGACGGAGATCCTGACCTTTGAATGATAGGGCGTAGCGTTCATAGGCTCTGGCCTTGATTGAGATTGAAGGGCCATTTTTTGCAAATTGGTTATGGCGAGGGATTGGTAGCAAATAAGCGAATAATTGACATGAGATCACGGCCGTACTCTTGCGTTGCAGTCGACACTGCTCCAGTGCCACCGCTGCGACTGCGACATCCCTCAAAGTTCCCACGCTCCAATTTCATCATCAATGGAAACCTTTTCTTGTCGCCTATTACAGTGCTACTAGTATCTACGAGAGGTCTTCGAGCTCCACAGCTTCTCTCTCTTTTCGCTCCCTCGCTCCAACAACAAACAAGCAAAAGTGTGCTATCTCGCATATACCGGGTGATCAACCCCGCCAAGGTGCATAGCATGAGGGGAGAACCTGCTAGGCCTGCCAGCCGCGGATCTTTGCCGCGGAACACGTGACGTCATTAGGGCCTGCGACTCGGAGGCTCGTCCTCGGGGCTTCACTCTCGTCATTAGTATCTTATGTGCCTAGAGCGCTCAGTCGCAATCTTTGAGCCGGCGCCATATACAACACATGTTAGAGCAGGCAAACACACAGATGTCAAGACAGTTCACAAGTCAGGTACAGCATCGAGGCATTGACCAGGGGAAGAAGTAATATGTCGGGGGGTAATCATGTAGA
>WNGR01014102.1_pt1 | contig 10719 bp, 6 predicted proteins | sample 5407581 | NCBI WGS metagenome assembly WNGR01 (sample SAMN13153383, study PRJNA577476) | soil metagenome | isolation source: 80 cm soil or saprolite under Garry oak tree replicate 2 | place: USA:California | collected 2016-06-15 | reverse complement strand
AGAATGTCCAGCCATGCGCCCGATCGATGTCGAACGGATCAAGCGCCCAATAGATCTCGGCGAGACCCCGCCCCAACTGATAAGCACACGCCTGCATCTCCGAAGCCGCCGTCAGCACGTCCTGGACGTGAGCATCGAAGTCCCACAACACCTCGGCGAGGGTCCCCCACAACTGCGCCACGTCCGCGGGCGCGGTCTTGGCCGACTTCCTGGCCTGCGCCAACCGGTAAGCGTCCTGATCGACACGTTTGCCGTAGCTGCCACCATGACCGTCGTCGTCGACCCGGAATTCCGTGGCGAGTTCGGCCAACACCCCCTGCGCCTCGATGCGCCGCTCGATCGGCGTGCGCTCGATGCGCAACGGCAGCGGATGATGGTCACCGCCCGGCACTCCAGGATCGTCCTGTTCCGGCGCGTTCGGCCGATTCCGGCCCCGAACCTCAGCGAGATACCAGCCAAGGCGAAACGCCCTGAGCACGATTGTGGTGTCCAGCGGCAGCACCATGACCCCCCTTGGTTCGATGGCTACCGCGCCGGTGATGCACGGCGCGAATGCTGCATCATAGTGCCCCTGACCTTGCCGAGGTGCGATTTTCACGTTCACGAGGCAACAGCTCCGGACGGCAGTGACGGAGTTGGAACCATGATGGAGGTCCAGCGGAAAGGTCCGCTATGCGATGATCACCGGGACGGGGCCGGAGGCGGCCAGGCAGGTGAGGTGGTGGCGCGGGTGACGAGTGCGCGGTGGGATGAGCCGGTGCCAGCCGATCCGGATGTGACCCACCCCAACGTTGCGCGGATGTATGACTACCTGCTGGGTGGTGGGGCGAACTTCGCGGTCGATCGGGAGGCGGCGGATGCCGCTGAGACGGCGTGGCCCTACCTTCGGCAGGGGGCCCGGATTCAGCGGGCGTTTCTGGGGCGGGCCGTGCGGTGCCTGGCCGAGCAGGGGGTGGACCAGTTCCTCGACCTGGGCTCGGGGATTCCGACGGCGGGTAACGTGCATGAGATCGCGCTGCGGCACAACCCGGCCGCGCGGGTGGCGTATGTGGACTACGAACCCGTCGCCGTGCAGGCCGCGCGTGGGATGTTGGGGGACGATCCTCGGGTCAGCGTCACGCAGGCCGACATCCGGGAACCGGATGCCGTGTTATCCGCGCCGACGGTGGCCGGGCTGATCGACTTCGGTCGGCCGGTCGCGGTGCTGGCCGTCGGCATCCTGCACTTCCTGCCCGATACCGACGATCCGGCCGGGGTTCTCGGTGTCTACCGGCGGACCGTCGAGCAGATTCGGCCGTTCCTGGACGGTTACCGGCTGGTCGACCCCGGTCTGGTGCTGTTGCCGCTGTGGCGGCCCGACTATCCCGTCAGCGACACGCATGCCGCCGAGTCCAACATCTACGGGGCCGTCGGCGTTCTCTGACCGACCATCCCTATTTCGCGATTGCCTCGCGGACCGCGGGGGCGATCTCCTGGGCCCAGTATCCGAGCGTCACGTCCACCGGGGTGTTGCCCTGCGGGAAGAGGATGAAGCCGGTCGCGTCGTGTTCGAGTACCGCGCTGGTCAGTTCCGCCACCCACTGGTCGACCGAGCCGCCGATCCAGCGGCCGGTGTCGTTGTCGCGCACCGCGTTCAGCGGCCGCTCGGTGATCTGGCCGGGGAGGTTGTAGACGGTGTCGATGTGCGCCGGGTCCCGGCCCGCGGCCACGGCGGCGTCGTCGATGATCGGCCGGGACGTCCGGTAGAGGTCGCTGCGCCAGTCGGACGCGCGGCCCGGAATCCAGCCGTCGGCCAGCCTTCCGGTCACGGCGAGGGACTTCGGGCCGACCGAGCCCGTCCAGATCGGCGGGGTCGGCACCGGCGCCGGTTCGATCTGGGTGACCTGGTAGAACTCACCGTCGAAGGTGACCGGTGGCCCACCCGCCGACAGCGCCCGGACCAGCGTGATCGCCTCCGCCAGCGCGGCGACCGCGGCACCGAGCCCCAGCCGTGGCACCCCCATCCGGACGATCTGGTCCCAGTAGCCGCCGGCGCCCATGCCGAGCACGAACCGGCCGCCGGACAGTGCCGACAGCGCCGTGACCGCGCGGGCCAGCATCGGGGCCGGGCGGGTCGGCACGTTGGTGACGTCCGCGATGCCGGCGATGTTGAAGGTGCGCCCCAGCACAAAGCTGAGGGTGGCGTAGGCATCCAGGCCGTGGCCGCGATAGGGGTGATCGGGCACGGAGAACAGGTCCAGGCCGTCGCGGTCGGCCCGCTGCGCCAGCCGAACCACCTCCGCCGGATGGCGGACGTCGGCTGCCGGGCCGAAGCCGAAGATGGTCGTGTCCATCACTGTCTCCTCGGTCAGGCGTCGACTTGGGCGGCCGGTGCCGGGTTCGGCTGGGGGGCCGGTAGCGGCACGAAGTCGCGGCGTCGGATGAGGACGACGCTGAACACCGCGCACGCGTAGGCGAGAATGCCGCCGATGAGCAGGATCACGTTGAAGCCGTTGGTGAATCCGGTGCGGGACGCCTGGGTGAAGATCGAGCCGAGCACCGCGATCCCGGCGGCGAGGCCGATCTGGCGGGCGGTGGCGTTCGCACCGGATGCCATCCCGGCCATGGACCGGTCGACGACGCCGACCGCGGTCGAGGCCAGCGGCACGGTGACCAGCCCGACGCCGAGGCCGGCCACGATCAGGCCGGGCACCAGACGTGTCCAGCTCGACGCCGAGTTGAGGCCGGTCATCAACAGGATGCCGGTACCGACGAGGACGAACCCGCCGGTGATCATCGCGCGGACCGGGACGACCGTGGTCAGCCGGCCGGCAATGGTGGACGCGACGGACATTGCCGCGGTGAGCGCCAGCGAGCGCAGCCCCGCCTGCACGGCCGAGTAGCCGAGTTGCTGTTGCAGGTAGAGCACGACGAAGGTGAACAGGGCGTAGATGGAGGCGTTGAGCCCGAACGCGGCGATCAGGCCGCCGTTGAAGGTCGGCTTGCGAAACAGTGCCAGGTCCAGCATCGGATGGCGGCGGCGTGCCTCGATCACCAGGAACCCGACCAGGAACACGACCGACGCGATGAGGCTGAGGTAGACGTCGGGCCGGTCCCAGCCGTGCGCCGAACTGATCAGCCCGTAGACGAGCGGGCCGAGGAAGCCGGTGAAGGTGACGAAGCCGGCCCAGTCCGGGCGGGCGGCGGCCGGGTTCCTGGACTCGCTGAGCTTGACCAGCGTCACCACGATGGTGGCAATGCCGATCGGGACGTTGACGAAGAAGATCCACCGCCAGCTGATGCCACTGGTGATCACGCCGCCCAACAGCGGCCCGGCCGCGGCGCCGATGCCGAGCACCGCGCCGTAGATGCCGAACGCCAGCCCGCGGTCCTTGCCACGGAACGCGTCACCGAGCAGGGCGAGGGACGTGGCCCACACGATCGCGCCGCCGATCCCCTGTCCGGCCCTGGCCAGCGCGAGGAACAGCGGCCCGGTGGCCAGGCCGCACAGCAGCGAGCCGATGGTGAAGACCGCCAGCCCCACCGCGTAGAGCTTGCGGCGCCCCCACAGGTCGGCGAGCGACCCGCCGGTGAGCAGGCCGGCGGCCAGGGCCAGCGCGTAGGCGTCCACGACCCACTGCAGGTCCGACAGTGACGAGTGGAAGTCCTTGCCGATGTCGGCCAGCGCGACGTTCACGATCAGGATGTCGAGCACGAGCATGAAGACCCCGGCGACGACAGCCGCCAGCGTCCACCACTTCCGTGGCATCTCCGGTTACCGTTCCTCGTCACTGTGCAGGAGTGAGTCCTGTACAGCGGCACACCCCGAACGGTGTTGGGCGCACTGGTCCCCAGCGTTCTCAACCCGGACAGCGACACGCATCCCGTGCGTGGTCCGTTCCGGGCGGGCCGGTTCCCTCACGATCTGGCCAGCTGGATACGGCCAGAAGCGACGGGGAGGTCCCAGCCCATCACACTGGCGGGAAAGGAGCCCCGCACGCCGGCACCGAACCCGATGTCCAGATCGCAGCCCGAATATTACCGGGCAGCGACCGAGCACCGAGGACCGGGTGTCAGGGGACGGGGGCTTGTTCGTCCTCACAGTCACTTATGCGCACCCCCGAACGAGCAGTTGAAACCCCTCCAGCATTGCGTTCTCAGCCGCCAACTCTAGCGTCATCGGATCTAATCGTCAACGCATCTAATCATCTGGCCACCTTGCTATAATGTCGGCGATGACCGCGATCGACGACCCGAGCAGCGCGCTCGACCCCCGGCTGGCCGGCCACACCAGCTACCTGGCGCGCGAGGCCGTCGTGCGCGTCGAATCGTGCCTACGCACGGCGTTGCCACCCGGCCACACCCTGCGCGACCTGGCGGTGTTGAGCGTGCTGGCGGTGCGCCCGCTGTCCCAGTCCCAACTCGGCGCGCTGCTGCACGTCAACCGAACCGTCATGATCTCGGTGATCGACGGCATCGAGGCCGCCGGCTACGCGTGCCGCGACCGCGACCCGGCCGACCGCCGCCGCTACGCACTACGCATCACCGACGAAGGACGGGCCGCACTCCCCCGACTGCACGCCGCCGCGCAGCAGTGCCCGGCCGCCCCCGGTCGGCTCGTCGAGTTGCTACGCCGCGCAGTCCCCGACCTGGTCGACACGCTCCCGCCCGAACTGACGACCCTGACGGCGTTCCTGCTGGAGCACGTGTCGCAACAGTTGCGCGCCCGCAGCGAGCAGGCGTTGACCAGCCGAGGCATGAAAGCGCGTTGCGTACGGATGCTGGTGGCACTGGACGCCGCCGCACCATGCACCCAGGAACGCTTGGCCGCCAAGATGTCCGTCACCGCCCCCACGATCGTCGGCGCACTGGACGAACTACACGTCAACGGCCTGATCGACCGGGACCGCAACCCAGAAGACCGCCGCGAACACGTACTACGCCTGTCCGCCGACGGCCGCCGCTACCTCGCCGACGCACTGCACGCCGAGGACACCGCCCAGGAACAACCCATCGGCCTACTCAACACCGAGGAAACCCTGGAACTCAACAGGTTGCTCGCCAACCTGGTGACCTAGGCGAACCCCAGGTCGTGACCGTACCAAGCGACTTGGCCAAGCGACTTGTCGGCTGCCGTACAAACACCGTACACTGCGAGATGGAGGCACCCACACCCCGGGCGACATACACATGACCACTAAAGAAGCGCGTCTGGACTTCCGGCTAGACGCGGACACCAAAGATCGGATTGAGCAGGCAGCGAAGCTAACGCGTGAGTCGACCAGCACGTTCGTGGTCCATGCGGCCGCTGCACGAGCTGATCAGGTCCTCGCTCGCGCGGACGTCACCATGATGCCCTCAGAGCAGTTCGACGAGCTACTAGCGTCCCTGGACGTTGCCGATGAGGCATCGCCACTCGCTCGATTGGGTCATAGCGAACGGCGGTATGTACGAAAGTGACCGATTTTTCCTCTGCCGCGCTTGACGACTATCACCAGCTCAACAAGTTCGACTGCGGCGTGCCATCACTCAACGAGTGGCTCGTCGCACAGGCATACCGGGCGAAGGAATCCGGAACTGCCAAGACATATGTGTGGACACTCGCGGGGAGCGATCAGGTGATCGCCTACTATGCGATCGCTCCACACCTTGTGAGTCGCAATGAGGTCTCTGGCGGGCTCGCAGGTGGTGTGAGTGCCATACCTAGCTATCTCCTGGCACGCTTGGCTCTAGACGGGAGCATGCAAGGACAAGGTCTCGGTGGACAACTCCTTCGCGATGCGCTCGAGCGGATTATGGAGGCTGCTGCTATTGGCTCAGGCCGTCTGATCATCGTTGACGCTGTGGACGATCAAGCAGCCAGCTTCTACCGAAAGTTCGGCTTCCGGCCAGTCAAGGACAACCCCCGAAGGCTTGTCCACAAGATCGCCACTGTTCGCAAGAGCCTTCACGGGTAGTACGGTCGGTCAGGAGGCGGCGATGATGTCGACGACGAAGACCAGGGTGTCGGTCGGGTTGATGTCCGGCGGATTTCCCTGGTTGCCGTAGCCAAGTGGGGACGGCACGGTCAGCAGGATCCGACTGCCCACGGTGTGGCCGCCCAACCCCTGCTCCCACCCGGCGATCACCTGGCCGGCGCCCAAAACGAAAGCCTGCGGGAAACCCCTGGTCCACGACGAGTCGAACACCTTGCCGGTCCGCCACACCACGCCGGTGTACTGGGCGATGACCGTGTTTCCGTTGACTATCCGCGACCCCGTTCCCTTGCGCAGCACCGTGCTGGTCAGGTTGACCGGTGGGGTCGCGCTGGGCACGGTGATCTTCGGGCCGTTTCGGCCGTCGGCGACCGTTGGCATGCTGGTGCCGGGGTGGTAGGAGACCGGCGGGCCGGTGGCGTCCGCGTTCTTTGCCAGGGTGTCGACCACGTCGAAGACGAATACCAGCGTGTCGCTGCCCATGATGTTGGCCTTCGGGTTGCCGGCCGAACCGTAGCCGTCCTTCGGGGGGACCACCATCAGCACTCTGCTGCCCACGCGCTGGCCGGCCAGGCGGCGCCACGCCGGCATCGCGGTGGCCAGCGGTAGGCCCTGTGGCTGACGGACCGTGTAGCTGTCCACTACGAGTCGGTCGCCGGCCCACACCTTTCCTTCGACGTTCATCAGGACGTAGTCGTCGGAGCGCACGACCGGGCCCTTGCCCTGGATCACGGTGTTCACCACCAGGTTTCCGCCGGGCGTCCCGTTGGGAATCGCGATCACCGGATCAGCGCCGAACTGGCCGGTGACCGTCGGCGTCGGATCTGTGCTGCCGCACGCGGTCAGACCCGCGGCGCCCAGCAAACACAGAACCAGCAGGAAAACACGCATGGGAACCATCCATCCATCAACGCCGTAACGGGGTGTGCGCACCGGCCCAGGTGCGCACACCCCCCGACTACCGGCTCAGAAGCCAGCCGGCGGTTGTACGGTCGGGAACAACTGGGCGAACGTGTCGAACGCCGTGGCGACGTCCGCCTCCGCCCAGAACCTGTGGTAGTTGAAGACCGGGGCGGAGCCGCCGTTCAGGAATGCCTGAACCTTGGGCCACGCCGGGTCGTTCTTGTACCACGGGCGGATGGACAGGAAGGTGTTCGTCGACGAGTTGATCGTGATACCGCCGGGCATCGTGCCGGTGAAACCGGATGGGATGAACACGCCTTCGAAATTGGTCGTGTTGTAGGCGACGTTGAAGTTCTTGTAGTCGTCGCGGGTTTCCGGGGCGGAGAAGCCCAGGGAATCCGAGAAGTTCTTGTGGACGATGTCAAGAATGTTCTGCGCCGCGGTCTGTGCCGTGGTGTTGCCGGACTTGGCCGCGTAGTACGCGTACACCTTGGCCAGTGACGTCGCCACGCCGATATCCGTGGCCGTGCCGGACGTCGTGACGTGCAGACCGGCGTTCGCTGCCGGTGGGGTCGTGCCGGACGTGTAGCTGGTGTCCGGCTGGCCGCTCCAGGTCAGCGTGCCCGGTGTGGTCAGGACGCCGGTGGTCGGGTTGACCGTGGTCACCGACTCGGCCCAGGACACCCACTTGTCCAGGATCGCCTTTGCCTGCGCGTTGCCGCTGACGAAGTAGTACTCCGCGACCCGCTCCATCGGCCAGGTCTGGTAGCCGAACCACTGGTTGCTCGGCGGGTTGTGGTACTGCGGCGCCGGGTCGTAGTACATCCCGTCGAACGTGGTGTCACCGGCCGGCGGCTTGGTCACGTCGCCGTAGTTGCCCTGCCAGTTGTTCTCGACACCACCAGCGATGCCGCCCTCGGCCGACTGCAGCCACTGGAACATGTTCAGCTGCGTGGTCAGGCTCGTCGTCCAGTCCGCCTTCGCGGTGGGCGACGTCGGAATCAGGCTGGTGTCGTTGGACAGTGCCCACGCCGCCAGCGGGTTCTGGTAACCCTCGTGGATCGAGTCACCGCTGATCCGCCAGGACCACGCGCCACCGGCGTCGCCACCCCAGGCGTAGTACCAGCTCAGCAGGAACGTGTCCTCATTGGACTTGCCGGTCCCTGCCGGGCACGCCACCGAGCCGACCTGGCTGCAGTTGGGGGTGATCTGCTTGAAATACTTGTCGAACATCGAGTAGCGCAGGTAGTCGCCCAGCTTCGCGGCCTTGGCCAGGGTGGCGGAGACGTCCGCGGACTTGCTCTGTCCCCTGGCGTACACGTCGGCCCAGTACGCCGCCTGCACCATGCGGGCGTCCGCGTCCGGGGCGTCGGTGTACTTGTACTGCTTGGCGAAGCTGCCGCCGCCGTTGTTGAACAGGTCGAGGAACCCGTTCGGGCCACCGAACTTGAACATGTCGCAGTCCGGCTGCGGAACGGTGTCCCATACCGACTCCTGCGGCCCACGCTGGAACGTGTTGATCAGGCTCGGCGTCGACGTGCCGTCCTCGCACTGGCCGAAGCCGTACTTGTTGTCGGGGTCCATGATCCACGCCGGTCCGTAGAGGTTCGACGTGCCGTACGTGGTCTGCAGCTCGGCGGCGAGCGGGTCGGAACCAGCCTTCACCGCGGAGTTCAGCGCCACCGGGTAGTTGTTCGGCTGTGGCATCACCGGCCCGTAGGTGGCGGGCGATGACGCGTTGTAGACGTTCTGGCCCGGCTGCTGGGCGGCGCTCGGGATCATGAACTGTTCCATGTTGGCCCAGGCGTTGTTGAAGCCGGTCCAGTCCCCGGTCACCCGGCCGAAGTCGGCCTCCATCCACAGCCAGTAGCTGTAGGTTTCCGAGGTCGTCTCGTGGCCGTAGTCCGGCGCCTCCACGATCAGCGTTTCCACCGAGTGGTAAGGAATGCCCTTCGGGCTGAAGTAGCCGTTCGCCGGGTTCTTGATGATGTTGTACAGCGACAGGAACCAGGCGTCGTAGCCCGATGCGGAGCCGGACGCGGCTGCCTCGGTGACGCCGACGGACGCCGAGGTCCAACCGGTCGCGGTGGCGGCGAACGTGCCGTGGCCGCCCGCGTTCGCGGTCGCGGTGCCGGCGGCGACGGTGACCGTCTGCGGCAGGTTCCAGTTCGCCGTGGTGAAGGTGAGCGTGCCGCCCGAGCTGACGGTCAGGTCCGGGTCACCGGATCCGGCCACGGCGACCGTCACGTTCGCGGTCGGCTGGGCGGACAGGACCACGGTGAACGTCCCGGTGCCGCCCTGCTGCACGGTCAGCGTGGTCGGGTTGGCCACGATGCTGTTGGCAGCCACCGTGATCGCCACCGGGTTGGACGTGGTGCTCTGGCCGAGGTTGTCGGTGACCACCGCCGTGATCGAGTACGTGCCGGCCGGCACGTTCGTCCACTGGAACGCCCACGGGCTGGCCGACGCGACGCCGATCAGGTTGTTGGAGGTGGTGGTGGCGCTGGAGTAGAACGCCACCGACTTGACGGTGCCGGTGCCGCTGCTGGCCGCGTTGGCCTGCAGCGTGATCGCCGAGCCTGGGGTGAAGATCTCAGCGGCGGTCGGGCTGGTGATGGACACCGTCGGCGCCGGCTGGGTCCGGGGCGGCACCGTTGCAGGTCGTGCCGTTGAGGCTGAACACGGTCGGTGCGGTGTTCGTGCCGCTGTTGGTGAAGTTGCCACCGATCTGGGTGGACGCGCCGGTGGCCAGGTTGCCGTTCCAGCTCGCGTTCGTGGCGGTGACCTGGGGGCCGGTCTGCGACCACGTGGCGCTCCAGCCCTGTTGCAGCTGCTGGCTGCCGGCGTAGGAGTAGCTCAGCGTCCAACTGGTCAGCGCGGGCCCGTTGTTGGTGATGGAGATCGAGATGCCGAAGCCGGTGCCCCAGTCGTTGGTGACCGTGTAGACGACCTGGCAGGACGGCGTGGTGGCCGCCGGTTTCGCGGACGCGGCCGGTCCGGCGCCAGTGGCCGACGCGGCACCACCGATGCCCAGCACGGCGGCGACACAGGCCAGGCAGGACAGCCAGGCGATCAGCCGTATCCGTGTTCGTCGAGTTCGTGTTCGCATCCACATTCTCCTCGTTGATATGTGTGGCGGCAGGCAGGCAGCGAAACGGAAACATCGCGCGATGCTGACATCGGGAACGGTATGTCGCGGCACGTGCGCCGTGCAGCGAACTTGGCATTCGGCCTGGTCACGGTGTGTACGTTTCACTCGCGACAGCGCAAAACCGTGCCACCCCACCGAGATCGGCGAGGTGGCACGGCGCCCCGGTCATGCGCAAGCAGTACCGTTCAGGCTGAACGAACTCGGTGCGGTGTCGTTGGCCGTCCACGTGCCCTGGTAGCCGTAGGACACGTTGCCGCCCGGTGCGATGGTGGCGTCGAAACTCATGTTGGTGGCGCTCACCGCGGCGCCGTTCTGGGTCACGGTGGCATTCCACGCGTTGGTGATCTTCTGGTCACCAGGGAATGCGTACGTCAGCGTCCAACCGTTGATCGCCGACGTACCGGTGTTGTTGATGGTGATGTTGGCGACGAAACCGCCTGCCCACTCACTGGCCTTGGTGTAAACGACATGGCAGGTGCCGCCGCCACCGGTGCCGGAGCCGGCGATGGTCCACGTGACCGCCGCCGCGCCGGACGCGCCGGTGCCGTCGGTGGCGGTGATCGTGGAGTTGAACGTGCCGGCCGTCGTCGGTGTGCCGGAGACCAGGCCGGCGGAACTGATGGCGAGGCCAGGTGGCAGTCCGGTGGCCGAGAACGTCATGGTCTGGCCGGCCGCCGAGTCGGTGGCACGTACCTGCACGCTGGCCGCGGT
>WNGR01008685.1_pt1 | contig 10719 bp, 12 predicted proteins | sample 5407581 | NCBI WGS metagenome assembly WNGR01 (sample SAMN13153383, study PRJNA577476) | soil metagenome | isolation source: 80 cm soil or saprolite under Garry oak tree replicate 2 | place: USA:California | collected 2016-06-15 | reverse complement strand
CTCCACCTGGATGCTGCGCCACTTCCCCTGGCGGAACCGCAGGACGCTCAGCGCGCAGCGCGTCATGTGGCCCAGTAAGATGGCCGTCCAGATATCGGCGGGGCGCAAGCCGCGCGTCGCTTGGAAGAGCGCGCACAGGCCGAGCGGCACGACGACCTGGGAGACGATCGAGATGAACAGGGGTGAGCGAGTGTCGCCCGTGCCCTGGAGGCCTCCGGTGTAGGTGAGCGCGACGGTGACGAAGAGCCCCGACATACTAAGGAAGCCGAGCAGCTGCACTCCGAGGCCGACGACGACCGGGTCGGTCATACCGAACAGCCCCAGCAGGGCGCGCGGGATCGTGATGAACAGCAGGCCGATCGCCGCCGCGACGCCGAGCCCGAGTCCCGCGGCGACGTGCACGCCGTGCACCGAGCGGTCGGGGCGGCCCGCTCCCAGGTTCTGACCCGCGACTGCGGCCGCTGCGCCCATCAACCCCACCGACGTCCACGTGATGAACGAGAACAGCTCGGTATAGCCGACCGCATAGGCGGCCTGGGCCTCGGCGCTCTGCGCCAGCGAGCCGATGAACCGCAGCAGCAACACACCCGCGACGTTCATCGCGATCCCCTGGAACCCGGTCGGGAGGCCGAAGCGGAACAGCGCCCGGATGATGCCCCAGTCGGGCCGCCAGTCCATACCGCGGTGCCACACGACCGGCAGCCTTCCCGAGAGCAACAAGTACACGGCGACGCCACTGATCACGAGGCCCGCCACCGTGGTGCCGACCGCGGCGCCGGCAGTGCCCAAACGGGGGAACGGTCCCATCCCCGTGATGAATGCCACGTTGCATGCGATGTTCAGCACGGTGAGCAGCACGCCCAACCGCAGCGGCGTGCGCGCGTCGCCTGCCGCCCGCAGGGCTCCCCCGACCATGAAGAAGAGCAGCATCCCGATGCTGCCGACGAACATGATCCGGAGGAACGGCAACGCCTCGGTGCGGACCGCGGGTGCAGCGTTCACCACGCCAAGGAGCGAGGGCGCGAGGAACCAGCCCAGCGGCGCCAGCAGCAATCCCCAGAGCGCCAGCGCCGCGAGGAAGGCCTGGTAGACGGTACGATTGACCTTCTCTGGCTCGTTGGCTCCGGCGAAGCGAGCCACGAGGACCCCCATCCCGCTGAACACCGACATGACGAACACGATTACGACGATGAAGATCTGGATGGCTACGCCGATGGCGGCGTTGCCGGCGTACCCCACGAAATGACCCACCAGGGCGTGATCGACCACGCCCTGGAGTCCGCCGATGAGATTCTGCAGCATCGTGGGCCAGGCGAGCATCCAGACGGCTCGAGCGAGCGGGCCCTCGACGATGGAGCGATCGAGCGGCTTACCTCCCCCGCTTGGCATCCAGGCTCCACGGCCCCGCGCCCGCGGCCGAGATGTAGAGCCAGACGAAGCAGCACAGCGCCGGGAGGACGCCGTTGTTGGCGATGGGCCAGAACCCCAGAGGAGCCGAGAACTGGAAGTAGGCCACCGCCATCTCGCCGGCCAGCACAAAGGCGATCGGACGTGTGAACAGGCCGAGGAGCAGGAAGGCCCCGCCGACGACCTCGAGGACGCCGGCGATCCAAAACTCGGACAGCGGCGTGGCGGTGGCTCCGTTTGGAGGCATCCCGATCGGGAAGGCGACGAGCTTCATCGTGCCGGCCTGAATGAAGATGAACGCGGTGAAGATGCGGAGCACGCTGAGCAGCCGCGGGGCCCAGCTCGACCACTTCGCGACGACGTTCGGGGCGGTCATGATGTGCACCTCCTCAGTGAGCCGTGGCGGCCTCTCCTCTTGAATCTGGCCTCTCCTCCTACGTCGAACGAGGCTCTAGGAAATCGACCTTACGTTTCGATGGCCGTGTCCAGGAGCGCTCGGCACCGCCGCAGCAGACGAGCGTCTCCCAAGTGCTCGGCGCACGCGGCGAATTCACTGGTAGGGCCGCGCCACTTGAGCTCGTCCATATCGCGGAACAGCGGCGCATCGGTCCGGAGTGTCGCCAGACGCTTGAACAGCAGCGCCAGATCGCGCTGCTCCCCGAGGACGGTGGGCGGGAAGTCCTCGATGACGCCGTGCTGGTTCAGGAGCCGGGCCGCGGTGACCGCACCGATCCCCGGAATGCCTGGATATCCGTCTGCCGCGTCGCCGACGAGGGCGAGGAAGTCCGGGATCAGCGCGGGATCCACCCCGAACTTCTCCCGCACGCCCGCCGCATTGCGGACCTGCTGCCCTTTGCGATCCACCTGTACGACGCGGTCCCCGCGGACGCACTGCGCCAGATCCTTGTCGGGAGTCCAGATGCAGACTTTCTCCACGCTCGCATCAGCCGAGGCGATGTGGGCCGCGGAGGCGAGCGCGTCGTCGGCCTCGAGCTCGATCATGGGCCATACGGCCACGCCCATGGCGGCGAGGGCGGCTTCGAGCGGGTGGAACTGCGCGAGCAGTCCCGGCTCGATGCCAGCCCCCGTCTTGTACTCGGACCAGAGCGCGTTGCGGAAGGACTCGATGACGTGGTCGGTCGCGACCCCGATGTGGGTGGCCCCCTGCTCGATCATCTCCAATACCGAATGCAGCACGCCGCCGACGGCGCCGAAGGGCTCGTCTTCGCCCTTGGTGAAGCGACGCCGGCCGTAGAACTGGCGGAACAGCTCGTACGTGCCGTCCACGAGATGAACGATCATCGTGCTGCCGTAGGTCTAACGGGCGGGTTCCTGGTACAGGCCGATCACGTTCCCCGCGGGATCCCGGAACCTCGCGGTTATCTCGGGCGCATCCGCGCCGATCGGTTGCACGAGCGCGCCGCCGTGGGCAACGACGGCGTCGATGGTCGCGGCCACGCTGTCCACCATGATGTAGACGAGCAGGCCCGGTTGCGACAACGCCGGTCGCCCCAGCACCCACGTGCCGCTCACCTGGCCGGTCGCGTCGTCGAACGCGGTGGAACCGTCTCCGCGCTTCCGGATCTTCCAGCCGAACACCTTGGCGTAGAACTCGGCCGAGCGCCGGATGTCGACCGCGGGAATCTCGATGTAGCAGATCTTGCCGTTCGTCGGGGCCGGGGCCATCAAAGCTCCTTTGGACCGTCGGGCGCCGCTCCGCGCGCGCACGCGGCGGCACGCGCGAGGAGCAGGTGGCGCTCGCGGGCGTTGCGCGTGAGCGAGGCCGCGCGCTCGAACTCCGCCCGCGCCTCGTCGAAGCGGCCCAGCTTGAAGAGGAAGTCGCCCCGCACGCTCGGCAGAAGGTGGTAGCTCGCGAGCGCGGGCTCTGCGGTCAGCGCATCGACGATTTCGAGGCCCGCCGCCGGACCGAATGCCATGGTGTACGCCACCGCCCGATTCACCTCCACGACAGGCGATTGCGTGAGTTGGGCGAGCGCATCGTACAGCGCTGTGATGCGGGTCCAGTCCGTTTCCTCCGGGGTGCGCGCTCGCGCGTGACAGGCGGCAATCGCGGCCTGGAGCGCGTAGGGACCGAGGGCGCCGGCGAGCTGCTCGGCTCGCTCGAGCGCTGCGAGCCCGCGACGGACGAGCAGCTGGTCCCAGCGCGCGCGGTCCTGATCGGCCAACAGAATTGGCTCACCCCGTGGGCCGACGCGCGCGTGCAGGCGCGACGCCTGGATTTCCAGCAGCGCCACGAGGCCGTGAACCTCGGGCTCCTCGGGAACCAGCTCGGCCAGAATCCGGCCGAGCCGGAGCGCGTCTTCGCACAGCGCCGGCCGCACCCACTCGTCGCCGGCGGTCGCCGAGTAGCCCTCGTTGAAGACGAGATAGATGACCTCGAGGACCGACGACAGGCGCGCCGTGAGCTCGGCCCCGCGGGGGACTTCAAACGGGACGCGTGCCTCGCGCAAGGTCCGCTTGGCCCGGACGATGCGCTGTGCGACCGTCGACTCCGGTACGAGAAACGCCCGCGCGATCTCGTCGGTCGTGAGCCCCCCGAGTAGCCGCAGCGTGAGCGCCACGCGCGCCTCCGTCGAGAGCACCGGGTGACACGTCGTGAAGATCAGGCCCAACAGGTCGTCGCCGACGTGATCGTCGAGCGCCGCGTCGAGATCGCGCTCGGGGCTCTGTTCCCGGGCGCGCAGCTCGTGACCGACCTCTACGTGCTTGCGCTCGAGCAGCTTGCCGCGGCGAAACAGGTCGATGGCCCGATGCTTCGCGGTGGCCATCAGCCAGGCGCCGGGATTGTCCGGGACGCCTGACTCCGGCCAGCGCTCGAGTGCGGCGACGAGCGCGTCCTGCGCGAGATCCTCCGCGGTGCCGACGTCGCCCGTGATGCGCGTGAGCCCGGCGATGAGTTTGGCCGACTCGATTCGCCAGACAGCATCGATCGCGCGGTGGGCATCGGACGCCGTCATCGCTTGGCCTCGTTCTGCGCCATCCGCGCCCTGACGAGCTTCCGTACCAGCGCCGCGGGGAGGGGCTTGTCGACGGTGAAGCGGATGGTGCCTTTGGCGGTCTGGTACGATGCGAGCTCCTGCTTGAGCGTCTTCGTGAGGTAGGTGCTCATGAAGAGACTGCAGTGATCCTTGAACGCGGCGAAGCACAGCAGGGTTCCGTGGTACTTGAAACACGGCATTCCGTAGCTGATGACCTCGGTCGCCTCGGGCGCGGCGGCCTTGATCGTGTTGCGCAGCTTCTGGAGAGCGGCTCGCGGGGCGGGCGGGACCGCCCTGAGGTACGCGGCCACCGAGGCGAATTTCTTCATGGGACGAAGAACTCCTTCAGTACGGGGGCGAGCGCCGCCGCTGCTACGTTATGCGTCTGACCCGGCAGCCTGCGGAGTTGCGCGCCTGGGATGACTTCCGAGAGCCGCTGGGCCGCCTCGCGCAGCACCGGCATGCTCTTGTCGCCACAGATCACGAGCGCCGGCAGCGCGAGTGAGGCGGCCCGCTTGGCCGGTAACGAGAAGTCTCCCATGATCGCCGAGTCATAGGGGAGTGAGGGGGCCACCGCCTTGAGCTTGGACCACATCGGCAAGAAGCGGAACACCGCTACGAGCAGGCCGGGCATGCCGATGATGTCTTTCATGTAGTATCTGACCGCATCGCCACGGCGGCCCTCCGCGATGAGCCGAACGAGCTGCGCCTGGTGGTCCGCGGGAGGCAGATGCGCAGGGGTCCCGACGATGAACGGTGGCTCGTACAACGCGAGCTTCCTGATGCTGAGGCCGTTCGCCGCCGCGTGGAGGGCGAGGACCGCGCCCGAGGACATCGCAAACAGGCATGCCGATCCCCCCGCTTGGCGAATCAAGGCGTCGAGATCCTCGACCTCGCGCTCGACCGCGTACGGCGCCGTGTCGCCACTGTCGCCGCGACCACGGCGATCGTACATGAGTACTGTGAAGTCCCGCGCCAGGTGCGGCGCCAGCTTCGGCATCGGCCCGAACGACCGACTGCAGAACGCGCCGTCGACCAGGATGACCGGCGGTCCCGCGCCCAGCTGATCGTAGGCGATCGAGGTCCCGTCGCGCGAGCGTACCAGTTTCATCGCACCTCTGGCAGATCCGCTATGGGGATGACCGGCCGGACCTCGATCGTGCCGCGATGGGCCATGGGAATGCGCGCGGCGATGGCGATCGCCTCGTCGCGATCGCTCGCATCGATCAGGAAGTAGCCGCCCAGCTGCTCCTTGGTCTCCGCGAACGGGCCGTCGGTCACCACGCGCTTGCCCCCCCGGACCCGGACGCTGGTCGCCGTCGCGGTGGGCTGGAGCGGGGCCGCGGCGACATACTGGCCCGCGACGTCCAGCTGGTGGGCCAGCTGCGTAGAGTCGCGGTAGCATTGCTCCCGCTCGCTCTCACTCAGGGCCTGCTCGTCCAGGTAGATCAACAGCATGTATCTCACGAATGTGCCTCCATACCCTGTTTAGGTCCTTCTCCGAAGGGTCCTCACCCCCTGTCCCCCTCTCCCTTCGGGAGAGGGGGAACGCCATAGGTCCCCCCTCTCCGGAACCGAGAGGGGGCATAGGGGGTGAGGACTACCCTCCTGCGATCGCCCCAATCACGAGGAAGGGCTCCGCCCCCGCCGCGACCGCGTCGGGGAGCGGGGCATCAGGCGGGTCGTGGGTCAGGTCCCGCTCGCATGCAAAGAATCGCAGGAACGGCCGTCGCTGCGCGGTGCCGTGGTCCCGAATGGTCCCCCGTAGCATGGGATAGCGCGCCTCGAGCGCATCGAGCACCGACGTCCGCGTGACCTGTCCCGGGACGTCGAGCTGCACCTCGCCTTTGACCTGCGCCAGCGTTCGCAGGTGCGGAGGGAGCACGACGCGGATCATGGCAGCGTCTGGACCTCGACCGACAGTACGGCGGGAAGGTCGCGGACGATGGGCGCCCAGCTGTCGCCGGCATCGGCCGATGCGTACACCTGCCCGCCCGACGTGCCGAAATACACCCCGCACGGCTCGAGCGAGTCGACGGCCATGGCGTCGCGCAGCACGTTCACGTAGCAGTCGCGCTGCGGCAGCCCCTGCGTGAGCGCCTCCCACTCCGTGCCGCCGGAGCGGCTGCGGTACACCCGCAGCTTTCCGTCGGCCACGTAATGCTCGGAGTCGCTCTTGATGGGGACGACGTAGATGGTCTCCGGCTCGTGGGCGTGCACGTCGACCACGAACCCGAAGTCGGTGGGCAGATTCCCACTGACCTCACGCCACGAGTCGCCGGCGTCGTCCGAACGCAGGACGTCCCAGTGCTTCTGCATGAACAGCACGTTGGGCCGCGAACGGTGCAGCGCGATGCGGTGCACGCAGTGGCCGACCTCGGCGTTCGGATCGGGGATGTACTGCGAGTGCAGGCCGCGGTTGATCGGCTTCCACGTCTTGCCGCCGTCGTCGGTGCGGAACGCGCCCGCGGCAGAGATGGCGACGTACATCCGGCGCGGGTTGGCGGGATCGAGCAGGATCGTGTGGAGGCACATGCCGCCGGCGCCCGGCTGCCACTTGGGCCCCGTACCGTGACCGCGCAGCCCGGCGAGCTCCTGCCACGTCTTGCCGCCGTCGCTCGAGCGAAACAGCGCCGCGTCTTCCACGCCGGCGTAGACCGCATCCGGATCGGTCAGCGACGGCTCGAGATGCCAGACGCGCTTGAACTCCCACGGGTGCTGTGTGCCGTCGTACCACTGGTGCGTGGTGAGGGGCTTGCCGGTCTCCGGGGACGCGTCGTAGACGAACTTGTTGCTCTCGCCTTTGGGGAAGCCTTCCGGGGTCTTTTCCAACACACCTCCCGGCGTCTCCCACGTCTTGCCGCCGTCGCAGGAGCGTTGGATGATCTGTCCGAACCACCCGCTCGTCTGTGACGCGTACAGCCGATTCGGATCGGCGGGCGATCCCTTCATGTGATAAATCTCCCAGCCCGCGAAGTGCGGGCCGCTCACGTTCCACTGCTTGCGCTTGCCGTCCCCTGCCAGGATGAACGCACCCTTGCGGGTACCCACCAGCACCCGTACACCGCTCATGACTGACTCCTTTCATGACGTGCCCAACGAATGACGGCGGACAATCTACGCATTCCTCGGTGCGAGGAAATACTAGTTGATGAATCTCGCACTCCCCTTCCCACGTCGGCCAGTGCTGATGGTGCAGTCGCAGGCAGGCGTGGCTTACCTCCCCGCAGCCTTCTGAACGTCGGGTGGAAAGTCCGAGATCTCCTGCACCTGGCGCACTTCGATAATGTCGCCGTCCAGCATGGGCGCGCGCTTCGCCCATTCGATCGCTTCGGCGCGGGACTTCACCTGGATCATCCAGTAGCCGCCGAGCACCTCCTTCGCCTCGGTGAACGGCCCGTCGGTCACCTTGGCCTTGTCACCGGAGAAGCGTACGCGGGCGCCCGTGGCGGGTGGCTGCAGCCCGTCGAGCCCGAGCAGGACGCCGGCCTTGGTGAGGGACTCGTTGTACTGCGTCATCTTGGCGACGAGGTCGGCCGGCGGCGCGAAGTCCGCTGCCGCCTTCTCGTACCCCTTCGGGATCACCAGCATCATGAATCGCATTGTGCTCGGTCCCTTCTGGTTTCGGGTGCGGCGCCGGGCCATCCCGGCTCCATAGAAGCGTCGAACGAGGGGCCCCGGAATCGACACGCCGGATTCACCCCTTCGCCAGGTCCTCCAGGAGGCCGCCCTACAACCACTATGCCGGCCTTCGAGTCGCGCAGCCGTCCAAGGGGCTCGTCAGATGTATGTCAGCTCGCGGCCCTCGGCGGCGCACCGGAGCATGAGCGCGCCTCGGCTCATGTCTCCCCGCCCGATGAACTCCCGGGGAAAACGCAGGCGCGGTCCCAACACCTGTTTCAGGGGCTCCAAGTACTTCGCCGTCGCGATGCTGCCGAGCAGGACGACGGCGTCTGTCGGGTGCAGGCGCTCGGCCAGGCGAGCGGCATCGCGCTGTAACGGGTGGGTGTAGCGCCGATCGCCCGGATCGACCGGAATCCGGGCGATCGCTCGTAACCCGGCGAGATCGATGATCGTTCGGGGAGGACAGAGACCGCGGCCCGGCACGATGACCTGAACGCCACCGCAGTCGTGCGGCGGCTTGGCGAACGCCAACGCGTAGGCCAGCTTGCCCCGAAAATACAGCCCGCTCATGAAGGTGAAGACCTCGCCGATGGTTGCACCTTGTTCCGATCGCAGGCGCTGCGCCAGCGCCGAGCGGGCCTCCTTCCGCAGTAAAAACCCGGCGCGCTTGCCCGCGCAGTTGGCCGGCGAGAGCAGGAAGATCTGGTGACCTGGCGACATATATTCTTTCAAGCTATGCCCGGACTGCGCCGCAAGGTACCGACGCGCACGAGTGTCGAACCCGAGCCGATCGTCGTCGCGGGGCACGAGATCGCCGTCTCGAACCCCAACAAAGTGCTCTTCCCGAAGCCCAAGTACACGAAGCTCGATCTGGTGCGCTACTACCTCGCCGTGGCCGAGGGAGCGCTGCGTGGGGCTGGCGGCCGGCCCAACGTGCTGGTGCGCTACCCCAACGGCATCACCGGTGAGTTCTTCTATCAGAAGCGCGCGCCGGAATCACGCCCGCCGTGGATCGAGGTCGTCACGCTGCGCTTTCCCTCCGGCCGCACGGCGGAGGAGGTCGTGCCGCGCGACGCCGCCGCGCTCGTGTGGCTCGCCAACCTCGCCTGCCTGGAGCTGCACCCGCACCCGGTGCGCGCCGAGGACTTGGACCATCCCGACGAGCTGCGCGTGGACTTGGATCCAGTGCCCGGCGTGAAGTGGCCGCAGGTGCGCGCCGTGGCACGCGTGGTCCAAGCCGCGCTTGGCGACTTCGGGCTCACCGGCTGGCCGAAGACGTCGGGCTCGCGCGGTATGCACGTCCTCGTGCGCATCGAACGGCGCTGGACCTTTGACGAAGTCCGTCGCGCGGCGTTGGCGCTGGCGCGCGAGGTGGAGCGCCGCGCGCCCACGCTCGCGACGAGCAAGTGGTGGAAGGAAGAGCGCCACGGCGTGTTCGTGGACTACAACCAGAACGCCAAAGACCGTACCGTGGCCTCCGCCTACTCGGTGCGGCCGACGCCCGATGCGCGGGTCTCGGCGCCGCTCAGCTGGGACGAAGTGGCGAGCGCCGACCCGGCCGATTTCACGCTCGCCACCATGCCCAAGCGCTTCGCCAAGCTGGGCGATCGCCACGTGGGGATAGACGGGGCCCCCGGATCGCTGGCGGGCTTGCTTGAGCTATCGGCGCGGCACGAGCGCGCCGGGCTGGGTGACGCGCCGTGGCCGCCGCACTTCAAGAAGCAGCGTGGCGAGCCCCCGCGCGTGCAACCGTCCAGGGCCCGCGCAGCCAAGCACCCGTTGATCGAGATCGCGCGGGCCAAGCGCAAGCAGGACGCGCTCGCGGGGCTCAAACGTTGGAAGGCGCGTCACCCGAAAGCGGCGAAGCATCTCGAGCCTGCCGACGTGCTGGTCGATTCGATGCGCGGCCGCTCGTCCACCTGGACGCGGATCCGGGTGAACCTGCAGCACGTGCCGCCGAAGCTCCGGCCCCGTCAGGAGCGCCTCGACCCCGACGAGAAGACCTTGGCGAGCTGGTAGGGACGCGCGACCTCGAGCTGGTCGTAACGACAGACGGCGGGCCGCTTGTCCGGTCGCCAGCGCAGGAAGGTCGCGGCGTGGCGGAAGCGGTCGCCCTGCAAGTGGTCGTATTTCACCTCGCACACGCGCTCGATGCGCAGCGGCTCCCAGGAGAGATCCTTGCCGGCGCTCCAGCGACTCTGCCCGCCGGGCATGCGGCCACTGCGCGCGTCCGCTTGCGCCCATTCCCGCCACGGGTGCTTCGCCAAGGCCTGCTTCCGCAGCGGGGCCAGCTCTTTCACGAGCTGTTTGCGCATCGTCATCGTGAACGACGAAGTCACGCCGACGTGTTGCAGCGTGCCGCGGTCATCGTACAGGCCGAGCAGTAGTGAGCCGACCGCCTCCTGCCCCGTTTTGTGCCAGCGGAATCCCGCCACCACGCAGTCGGCGGTACGCGCGTGCTTGACCTTGATCATCGCGCGTTTGCCGGGCTGGTAGGTGAGCGCCGCGGCCTTGGCGATGACGCCATCCAGGCCCGCGCCCTCGAACTGTTCGAGCCACGTGGCCGCGAGGCCCCGGTCTTGCGTCATCGGCGTGAGATGGAGCGGCGCAGCTAACTTCGCGAACAGCTGCTCCAAGAGCGCCCGTCGCTCGTTTTGCGACGCGGCCATACGGTCGCGCCCCCCGGAGG
>WNGR01050254.1_pt1 | contig 10720 bp, 17 predicted proteins | sample 5407581 | NCBI WGS metagenome assembly WNGR01 (sample SAMN13153383, study PRJNA577476) | soil metagenome | isolation source: 80 cm soil or saprolite under Garry oak tree replicate 2 | place: USA:California | collected 2016-06-15 | reverse complement strand
ACCACAACGTCCATATCTGCAAACCGGAATACATCGCCAGCGAGCTCGGCAACTTGCAGGGCTAGATTGATCACGCGAACTCGACGTTGGCCGTCGGTAGTGGTGTGCAGTACCGCACACTGGATAGATGCATATTCGTGTGGTGATATTGTTGCTGAATGTGTGAAGGACACGGAAATGGCTTGATCGGCATCGAGAGTGCCAAAGGTTGGGGTGGTAGGATTGGGGAGGTGAAAATTACCCGTTAACTTATCAGCCCGGAGGCCTGCGAGCACGCTTCAAATCAGTAAGGATACCGAGAAGGTAACGAAGACCCAACCGCTCGAAGCACGAACTCGGAGGGTACAGTTGTAACCTGTCTTGCGCGTAACAATTCGGCGTAACTGTGATTCCAGAATCGGGCCGTCGCGCAGAGGTTTGAAGTCCCAATGGTAGAAAATATCACCGCCAGACAGTGACGATACTACACCTGAACTCGCAGGATTCAGAAACACGGATTCCTGAAAAGTTTAGATGCATACCTATAGACGCAATGTCTAAGAACTTCGCCGGCGCCATAAACATGGTGACGCCCACGCCTGCATCCGCACATGCCTCGCCCAAATTGTTCCACTCAATATCACGAGGCAGGTAGGACTTCTTATCGTCCGGTGTTTCATCGCGATTGGAATGTTCTAGCGGAACCAAACCGCCTGGGCCCAGCGTCGGAAGAGTGCAAACAAAGGATACTACATGGCCGCCGGTATACACCTGAGCGACACAGACGCACCTAAGGTCAGTTAGAGCCGGTTGGTGACTGGGCACATACCAAGGCCGCGAGACAGGTGCGGAGAGCAGAACCCAAACATGACTGGGAGGCGGAACTGGGAGGCAAGGTCGCTTGGCGCTGCTGGAGAATGTCGAACAAACTTTCAATCACTGCCCTAGGGCGAGATAGTATTGAGCTTAATCTCAAAGCCCTTGAAAGAGTGGGCGCACCGAGACTGATGCGGATCTACGAACAAGGCGGATGGAGGTAATGGAAGGAAGGGTTCGCCAACATCCGGAATAACTAGTTGATGTGGTGTGGTTTGATTAGGCTGCACGGAAATGTCAATACTTGGGTAGCCAAAGCTGAAACACGGTGCATACGGAGAGCTCATAAAGATGGACAGCATCATCGAACGTAACCAGCGCAATGCTACATCCTGGTGGTAGGCTTTCTTGGACTATTTCAGAGCCATCCTCTGAGAAACGGCCATAGAGAATAGTCCTTAGGGCGACACATGCTGAGGTGAGAAAGCCAGAAAGAATAGATGTGTGGGAGACATCCAACGCGAATACGTATCGAATCGTTTGAGGTATTCGCGCCGCATCGCTCTGAGTTGGGTCAGCAAAGGAGGTCAAAGTAAGATGACGAGGGGGATTGGAGGCCCAATAATCGGATGATTGGGAAACAACGAAGTCAACGGTGCCCTTTTGCAGTTCTGGGCGCTCCAAATAGTCAAGACGATTGAAGTTGGCGTCCAAAGAGGAGAAGTAGTCCGACGCGACTTACAGCATCCTAACGTGATAAGTCTAGCATCGATGTCAAGTCCGTGGGTGACTCACCGGGTGTCTCGTGTGCGCATAAATTACATTTCCACTTGGTTCCACCGGCAGTCCAGGTGCACCATGGGTTCACGTATCCCCCGCATTTCTCACAGCGAGCAGGCCCAGACTCTCCGCACTCGATGAGCGGGACAGGTTCTTCCCGGTCATCCAGATCAGCGAATGGCTGGATGATGGCAACAACGGGAACGTTGAGATCTTCAGCAAGGCGGGAAGTGTTTGGCATGTTCCAAGTAGAGACACGAATGAACTTTGGTGATGAGTTGCCTGCGCGAATTGGGATTCAGAGGGAAGTGGGAGAGGACTGGAGAGGTGGAAACGCGCCTTGGTCAATTGCAAGGAAGTCTGTGGTGGATTGAGGAACGTGGCTTCCAGGAAGTGTCATGTATGTCTGGTTTGCCCATTTTGCGCGATCTGCTTCAATGCTGTCCACGGGCGAAGGAACCTGACGGGGCTCGATGTGGGCGCGAAAGCCTACTGAATGAGCAAGGACAAGAGTGAGGAGAGAGAGAAGGGTAGATATACCTGACAAAGTCGCTCCCGCACTGTGAGGCGGCTGTGCGATGTGTGCGCCGTGCGGAGACATCGCCTGTCAATGGAAGGTGAATCGAGGCCAAGCCGCCACACTGACACCGATACCAAAACTTACCACGGCCCGGGATTGCAAATTACTGTAACTCGAAGCTGAATGTCAAAGAAGCGGAAAACAAGACACGTCCCTCTCGATGATTTATCTTGGCAGCCTGTAGTGCGTACGCATGCGGCTGGCCTGGATTTCGACGAAGGACTCCTCGAATTAGAGGAAGTGGTCGGTGTACAGATCGAGTATCACCAAACTGCAAATGGGCGCGTAGCTACATTCTCAGTGCGTTTTATCTCTCAGAGCTGGGCTTTTGGAATGTGCATCTCCCTGATACGCCTCAGGTGGATGACTCGAAAGACACTTCGAAAGCGGTTGAGGAGCAGACACGTCCACGGACCACCGTCGCATCTGGAGAGGTCACCCAGACAGCCTTCGCCGAGTGCAGGACTGTCACGGCGTTTGATTGTATGTCCTACTGCAGGTTTGAACGTCTGTCAGACATTCAAGCTCAATGCGCGATTTTTCCCAGCAAACAATTTACTACCGGAATGGCACTCCTTCTCACTCCACCCACAGCTGTATGCGACCCTTTATTCACAGAAATTTGTAAACCCGACTCCAATTCAGTCTCTAACCATACCAAAGGCACTCAGTGGGCGCGATGTCATTGGCATTGCCGAGACCGTCCGTTCCTTGGGTTCCAGACTCCCGTGCCACACTTACTTCGACGTTTAGGGCAACGCTTGTTTGAACCACCACGATGTAACTACGACTGCCGACGGGGAACCCCAGAAGCAGAAGCGCAAGACTACTTCTGACAGGGGAAGAGAGGGGGGACCATCCGTGCCGCGCTCGCCACCGCTCGTGAGCGTCGCCGCAATTGTTGGCGGGATGTCAACGCAAAAACAGAGGCGGATACTGGAGCGCGGTGTTGACGTCCTTGTCGCCACTCCTGGGCGATTATGGGATATCCTCGAGGAGGCAAGCCACCACCGAGTTCTTGGGTTGCAGGTTTAATAAGCGTGACTAGGACGACGAACTCGCGGAGAATGTGAAGAATCTCCGGTACTTGGTGTTAGACGAAGCAGATAGGATGATCGAAGCGGGTCACTTTGCCCAGTTGGACAACATCTTACGATTAACACGAAGGCAGTTCAGGTATCCTTCCTTGTCTCTCTGTCGCGCGTCACTGCTAATTCGTGGAATCCTCAAGCGAAGTCGTCACAGATCCAGAGTTCCATTCTGAGCACCAACCCGTTCCATCGAATGATGCGAGCCCGTGGCCTGCTATGCAGACCTTCGTGTTCTCTGCCACACTTAGTAAGGGGCTCCAGCAGAACTTGAAAAAGCGTTGGCAGCCCAAAGGGGTCAAAAGAAAAAACGGACCAGCCTCTACTCTTGATGACCTACTCTTGCGACTCGACTTTCGAGACTCTGAACCCGAAATCATCGACATTAGCCCTGAGGGTGGCGCGGTCTCGACGTTGAAGGAAAGCAGGATCGAATGCCTTGCCACCGACAAGGTTTGTGTGATTAGTGGGGTGTATCATATCATCGAGTCACCCTGCATAGGACATCCATCTCTACTATTTCCTTCTGCGATACCCCGGGCGCACGCTCGTGTTTCTATCATCAATAGACGGGATTCGCAGACTGACACCTCTTCTTGAGCTACTCGGCTTGCCGACTTTCCCACTTCACTCGCAACTCGAGCAGCGTCAGCGCCTTAAGAATCTCGACCGGTGCGTGCTCAGACGTTGCCCGGAATTCACTAAAGTCATTGTCGTAGCTTCAAGTCACATGAGCACTCTATCCTGCTCGCGACGGACATTGCTGCTCGCGGACTCGACATCCCATCGGTATCCCATGTCGTTCATTACCAGATTCCTCGGACTGTGGACACCTACATCCACCGTAACGGGCGCACAGCGCGAGCGCAGCGGCGCGGCTTTAGTTTATTGATATGCGCACCGGACGAGCGACGAGTCGCGCGCGCGTTGTTTGGAAGTCTCGGCCGTCGTGCGTGCTGTCTCACACCACCCTAGTCTGTACTGACGGGCATATAGAGGTCACGGACGTTGGGGAGATGAACGTTGAGCATCACCTTTTGGACAAGCTTAAACGGCGTTTACGGGTCGCCAAAGAGATCGATGTCATGCAACACCGCGCGAATAAGGCAACCCATGAGAAGAAATGGATGCGTGCGACAGCAGACTCTCTGGATATAGAACTGGATTCCGATTACTTGTCCGAGTGCGCACACACGTCTTTATTCTCTCGAGTTTTCCCTTCCGTTGATCGAATTAAATCAGCGATGGTGCAGACCGTTCGAGTAAGGCCCGCGGCTCGAGATTAGTCCAGCTCAAGGCTGAGCTCAAAGAACTGCTAAACCAACCACTTGTCGCGAAAGGGGTGTCCACGCGGTACGTCACATATGGCAGCCGGCCCGTTGCGCCCGCCATACTGGCGGGAGAATGTGAGTGCTTTCGTTTTCTCCGCCGCCGTGTCTTCCTAACCGTGTACAGACCAAGAGGGGATGATAGGCGTGGAGAAGACAGACGCTAGCGCCAACGCCGCTCCCCCGAAAGAAAAAAAGATGACCAAAACAAAGGCGGTTGAATTTGAGGAGTGGACGGGGATTCAACCATGAGTACAACAAGTGTTAGGCACGGCGTTCAAAGTGCCTCGACATGGCAACGTGTCCGGATGCCACAATCACCAGAACTATTATTGTTGTTACGTTCCCGTCTAGCTTCGTCATGACACCCCCCTTATTGGAACACTTGTGTGGAAATGGCTGTGCCCTGTTGGACTTGTATAGAAATTTATCAAATGCTGTGCGATCGGAAGCTCCCCAAGTATGGGTTGTTGGCCGACCTTAACTCCCCGCGGGATCGATAGACCCGAATATACACGCCATGCCTTCTCCACACCCCACATCAAACGTGAGTCTCAGCGTGGTATAAAGCCCACATCGACGGCCGCACACCTCTGCCATTTGTGTCATGTCTACCTCCAGTCAGTACCTCAGCGTGCCTCAGTTGAGCCATCGGCCCTCGCAACACCGCAACGATCGCGGACCCAGACGTCCAGCGCAGTCTCCACAAGCGCATCATCAATCTGTGGCGGCAGGTCATGCGGCATCTTCCTCCAAAGTGAAGCTCGAAGATACCCCCCTCGGAACTCGTGCCCCCCTCGGAACCCCCACTCCCACCCAGAAGGCTTCTCCAGTCCAAACTGTCCGCACTTTATCCCCCACCCCTGCCTCGTCCACCCCGGCGACGCCTCCAAGTCATACCTCACCGTCACCTCGTAGCAGCACGGTACAGTATCACACTCCTCCCCCCCAAATCCTCCCACCCAACGTCGAATTCAACTAACTTTCCCCAAACAAACAGTCCCAACTCTCCCCGCGCAGCATATTCCGCGCTATGCCGTTCCTCGTCAGACTGCGCTCTCCGCGATCAGACCTGTTGAGCCTCTCATGCACTTCTGGCGCTCCGCGCACGCACCCCGTCCTCCGCCGGTCTCAGATGTACAAGGCCTCCCAGTCGCTCACTTATAGCAGGACTCTCGTGTGCGTGGATGCGGTCAACGCAGATGTTCTGCTGCGCTTCGCGCGCAACGAACTATTCGAACGTGCCCAGCAGGCAAATCGACATGTCACAGCCCTTGTGGATGAGGAGTACGTGTTCGCTTGCTCCGTTCCGTGGATCAATCCGCACGGGGCCAATATGATCACATAGGTGGCAGTATACCGTTCAGCAGACCAAAAGTGGTGATTACAACGTTCAGGTGCGTGACTCAGCTATTTCATCCGTAATCGCAGAAACTTCTTAAAATGACACGACGGTGGATCCTCGGAAGCCAATTGCGATGAGTCATGTCACGAATATTCCAGGTCTTATGCGTATCATTCAGCGCGAATAATTCTATTATTCTTTCTATGTATCACCGACTTCTGTACTCATTACCACCAGTTCTTGTACTTTGTTTCTCTGTATTGTCCTCGCGCTGAAATGGAATCAGGTTCATCTTTATTGCTCGCAGTTCTTCTGACCGTACACTATCTCAAACATTTAATAGTAACACTGCCGACACAACCGGTCCCACATAGTTCATAAAGGAGCGCTCTAACATTCAATATTCCGATTAGTATGGACCTTGTCCATATCTGCCGTAACCCGTTGATCCATAGCCGGACCCGGATTGTGCGTCCGAAGCATCTGGGAACCCAGGACCGCTCTGCGGGAAGTTGGGCGCGGTTCCGGGAAAGCTTGATGGCGGATCGGGGGGAGGAGCATACGAAGAATTGAAACTGCCGCCTGAGTCAGGCATGCCCAAGTATCCAGTCCCCTGTTGACCTGGATACAACGACTGTCCGGGGAAGGACGATCCTGGATACGACGGTTCCTGCAGAGGGACAGGGGGGCCACCTATGTACGGAGGTTGCGATCCAGAATCGGGGAAGCCTGGGGATGAAGGTAGGTAAGGTGGCTGACCCGGCACGCCTGGGAGGCCAGGCTGAGTTGGAGAATGATATCCGTGCCCGTGCCCATGATGTGGACGCGGAGATTGCGGCTGTGGCAGTGGCGCTCCACCAGGATATGACGGGGGCATGTACGACTGGGATGCAAAAGGGGTAGGACTGTCCCCAAAGAAGCTAGCTGCTTGTCCCCCACCGGGTCTTGGCGAGACTGGGACCGGAGGCGGGGCTGCTCCAGGCACTGGCACAGTACCCATGGTCGTGCCGTATCCATCACGTCCTGTACCAGCCCCGCCACTGAACTGGTTGTATAACCCTTGAGCCTGCGCCATTCCCGGAATGCCATGGAGGAGGTTCCCTTGCCCAGGAAATCCTGCATTGCCAGCGAAAGTACCGTGGCTCTGACTCACAGGCGCACTACCTTCGCCACCTAGACGTACGTTTTGATGATTGCGCACGGCTTCCTTAGATAAACGCGCGAGAACCGCGCTTTGCTTGTGCCCGAGGGACTGTAACCAGTTTCTGATACAAGCCAGCATTTCGCGCTGAATCTGGGAGGAGTGGTTTTGAAAGTCGGGATGAAATCTACGATGAGTAAGCAAGACATCCTTAATGGGACCCGAGCAATGTACGAACAGGCATTGCAATATTTCATCTGTCACCGACTTCACGTTCACAGAATTGTCATCCCATGCCTTGACTACCCCCGTCACCGTGTGTTTCTTGGCATCAATTAAACCAGATGTCTACATATTATGGAGAGCGAACGTACCACGATTACTTTGGCTACGTTTCCCGCTGGTTCATTAAGAATTAAATTCTAGACGCCACACCGTCAGCTTGGCGCGCACTCTCGTACGTCGTCGCGAACGCACGAAATGGTCTTTGCTCAAGAATGAGTGGGTCGGGTCCGACTACCCAGTATGAGTTATGCTGTGTTCCATTGAAGTGCAGGGATGACTCACCGCTTGTGGATCATTGAAGATCTACGGCAACGAACGTGTTAATGAAGTTACTGTATGCTCGAAACCCCACCAACCTCATACTGGTCATGGGTATTGATGACTTCGCTTGAAGCTGCCATCAATTGAGTACTCGCCGTTGACAAGAGAGGTTTCAGGTAGGGCTAAGTGAAATGAGGAAGAACAATTACGCCAAAAAATACTTGACACTAACCTCGAGTGTAGTAAAAACGAAAACTTGAAGACAGTCAACGTTGATATATCCTTGAGACTTCTCCCACTCACCTGATATTGTTTCAGAAATCTTCTCGATTAATGACCCGAGTCCTGGAATTCTTTCTGGGATACAAATGTGGTTAGTTTGTCATTGGCTTGATATAGACCAAGCAACGCCTGTCCTACCGATCGTTTTCTCGATCTTCTTTGCCACTGACGTTGGAAGATCAATTAGAGATTATATATGGGGACAGACACAGCGAACACACCTGAATCCCTGAAGCTCAACACCTGCCAAAGCACGGCATGTAATTCTTGGGGACTCATTTGGTCCGGAGGTTTGCCACCTTGAGCGGGAGCATCACGAATACGCTCTATTCCTTCCATATCGCGAGTAATCTCGGTGCCCGACCCTCCAGGTAATTTGAATAGTAGGTCCCGAAGGGTATCTGTGGGTGACCGCCCTGCAGACACTGAGCGGTCGCGTGCGGAACTTATAGCTTTGTTGAGGTCGGAAACAGAAGCCTCGCTCTGGCCGATTTGTCAGTTAAGAGCCCCCGAGGGTCAAATATCCAGTACGTACGATGTGATCGGTAGCCTCTGATCGTTGCGTCAGAACAAATTCTCGGCGTGGATTGAGGACTCACCGCCAAGAAGGCTGTGCAGAAAATCGCTGGACCCGAAGGTGCCAGTGACCAAAGGAGCGACCCATCTACCTTTAGGGGATTGTATGCGCACATTGTCGCCGACTTGTACGAATACGTTAGAGTGACCCAACGCCACAAGCGCGAGTTCGCAAAAGTTCGAATGTGCACTGAAGTCCTCGAGGGTGTGCATCTGGAATCGAAAATATGCCTCCATGAGCAAGACGCGTAAGAGTACTGAGTCACTAGTACGGACGGCTTGCCCAAGAAGACGATAAGCTTCGTATTCGTCCTGCTTCCTCCCCTCGGCGCGATGCTGCCGGCCTATATGTATGCAACGCTCAAGAGTACGGCGAACGAGGGCTTTTGAAGTATCCCATGGCCCGATTTCTGCATAGCTACAGGTCATTACGGAATGTAATTGAGGGCTATGGTCACTACCATTGGCAATGTAGTTTTTCATGCCTGTGCGAGGGTCCACCTCCAGTTCTCTAGGCTATGATAGGTAGATTGAGTTGATTCAAGCAACCTGGCAAAGTGCTCATGCACATACATCGACCGGTCCACGTAGTCTTGGATCGAATTTGCGCGCGTCTTGACCATCACCATAGCCCTTAGGGTTATCTATGTGTTCCGCCTAAAGAACGAAGAATGAGTAATCTCTTGGAGGCACGTTTCAAAAAGTTCATACAGGGAGATAAACACCAAGTCTTTCCACAGTCACCTCGAATTCATTCGTCGCGTATCCATGCGCCTACAAAGAAAATCAATGAATAGAGGCACGTGCTATACTGCAACCGACGCACTAGAAATCCAAGAGCCATGCACAAATTGATGATCGTCTGAAATTATGCATTAACAGCCGAGAGTTGTCTCAAGGATGATTGGCGCTTACCTGAAGCGGAAGCTTCTGTAAACCTGTTATATCCACAGCCTTGCATTACAGGTATCAACAGAAAATCGCGCCAGTACGTGGCGATACAAACCTGACTGTAATCTCGGAGCCAATTTCTATTCAAGAATAGGGGTCGGTCTCTTGGCGTGAAGACAATACGAATTATGCGCACCCAAAGTATATGCGTTTGATGTCCAAACCACCGAATTTCGTTCCCCCCTTTCCAATGAGAGCACCAATTGCAAATCCACCTGTCTTCTTTGCCAGCCCAGACAGTGTGTCTTCCTGTATTGGGAACACGATGAAGGGAACTACTACTCGTATTAAAGGTGACCACGCACTATATCACCGTGGCGGAAAGCACGACCCTCCATAAACGCGAAGCTGATGCGCAGATCTCGTGGCACGAAGGGATGTTGCCAGCGCCGAATGCGTGGACGCCATTTCCAGGTAGACACACGACCAAGATTGTTAACAAGAGCAAAAAAACCGACCTGGAGAAGGACATCTGGGAAGGAAACTGACAGATGAATGGGTTGAGCGTGTAGTAAAAGGGAAGGAGAAGCTGCGATTGCTGACTTGCTTTCCTTGGGGTATTCCAGATTCAAATCAATGATGTAACGTGATTGGCAGATTACACCAAGCTACTGCCCCATTTAGTAGTCTCACCCTGAAATAAATCACAAATTTCCCAGGTTGGCCCCTGAGTAGATAACAAGTCAGTTTACAGTAAGATCCCGCAATATTCTCAAATTATAATATTAACATATTAATTTAATTAAATTTACCCCCTATTATCAATATTATGACAGTAAGATCCCGCAGATGAGATCCACTCGTTTGGGCCTCAGACGGTTGTGAAGTTTCAAATTCAGGTGGATGACATGTTGGGAATGCATTGTCATTTATTAGTAGCTGCCATGCTGGCGACCCCAGCTTGTGACAACACAGTCGACGTGTCCACTCTTAGGGTGCCGTTCTACATTGGGTCTTTTTCCCAATAGTTTCCTATTTGCCCGCAGGATCGATCATCTGGGACTGGCCCTTCCCCTTACCGATAGACTTGGGGTTATCACCTCGGTCGGATTCTCGGACCCGATTTCCTCTTACCTCTCTTGGCTCTCCGTTTCAACATCGACGGACTCTCTATAACTCGAATATGGGTATGAGCAAGCAAATGCACTTATCCTTATTACCATCTTGCGGTCTCTCCCTGTGCCAAGCTGGCGCTACTTTCTGACTCTCAGACCAAACGAGATTTCGATATGCCTATAGCACCATTGTCCGTCCCAGTCCTTGATTTGAAAAGCAGTGACAGGTTGACTCCGTGTTTCTTTGAATACC
>WNGR01015261.1_pt1 | contig 10724 bp, 5 predicted proteins | sample 5407581 | NCBI WGS metagenome assembly WNGR01 (sample SAMN13153383, study PRJNA577476) | soil metagenome | isolation source: 80 cm soil or saprolite under Garry oak tree replicate 2 | place: USA:California | collected 2016-06-15 | reverse complement strand
GACAAACCCTGGCAACACACCTCCCACGCCTTCGGCTACCTAGCTCCCTCTCTTCCAGAGAGTGATCCGCAGCCCATTTATTCAATCGGTAATATATCCCCCGATCCCAACCTCAAGAATGCCCGCATTAAAATTGCCCTCAACCGCCTACGTGTAGCCGCCTATCCTGGCGGGGGCATGCACCGTGTCCTGCTGCACTTCTTCGCTCAGAACCAGGTACCAGGGAAAACTGAGAATCTACACTTCAATGCCACCTACCGTGTCCGAGAGGGCGACCATGCCGGCGTCCAGGGCTATCCCATCTTCGTCGGACTGCACCTCGGCAGCGAAGGCCTGAACTTTAAATGCCGCACCATCAACGTCCGCAACGACCAGGACGAGGCCTTCCTCGACTTCCTGGATTCCGATGTCTTCAAGGCCGGACTAAAACTCGCCACGACCGCGCAGCCGGTCATCGCCCCATTCTCAGAGATGGCTCTCGGCCTTGCTAAAGCCATTGGCAATCGCAATCGCAACGTCCCCGTGCAGGATTTCGACCTCGGCCTCGACTTCAGCACCATCCCCCTGGGCGCCCGCCTGGCCGAAGGCGCCTACCTGGCCGTTCAGATCCCCGAGAGTTTCCAGCCCATCTGGGACTGGAGCGAGTGGGTCTACAATCCCGCCAGCGGCCAGGTAGTGAAAAAGGCCAACCCTCAACAGTTGATTCCCTACAACTATCTCGTCTTCAGCATCAGCCGCTACGAAGGAAAATAGTCGTTCTTGAGAAGGAGCCATCATGAGCCAGCTACTCGACCTGTCTATCACGCTCACACCTCCGCCCGCGGGCTCACCACCGGAAGTAATCGCAAGTATTGCTTTACGTTGCGATCCCCAGGGATTGACTTACACAGGTGATCTGTTGAGCGACCCGCTGACAAAACCGGAGCTCGCAAACTTGCGCTGGTACCTCGAGGAATATAGTGACTGGCCTTACGAGCAGTTTCTTGAGCGAGCAAAGCAGATCGAGGCATTACTTCCAGAACTGGGCAATCGGCTGTATAAAACCGTATTTGGAAGTTTCGGGGCTATGGGCATCCTGCAAGCGTGGCGCTTGCAACCCGTCGAGCAGCGCCAGATCAGCATCATAAGCGATATCTCCCGCGCCCTCAGCTTGCCCTGGGAACTGCTGCACGATGAACAGGGTTTCCTGGCCTTGCGTACCCGTCATCCTGTTTCAATTATACGTCGCCTGTCGCAAAAAGAACTGGCTGCATTTCCAACTCCTTTTGAACCCCCTCTGCGTATATTGCTTGTTACGGCGCGACCCGAAGGCACAGGTTTTGTAGACCCGCGAGGTATTGCCCGTGAGCTGGTAGACGAGGTACAAGGTCAAATAGAAGCAGGAGCTATCGAACTAGAGTTCTTGCGTCCGCCAACACGGAAGGCTCTTCGGGCTCGCCTGGCCGACCTCAAGCGTCCGACGATTCATATTCTGCATTTCGATGGTCACGGAACGTTCGCCGATGATGTGGATGAACGGGATAGGTTGCATCTAAGCGGCGGTAAGCAGGGTATGCTGTGTTTTGAGAACGACGAGGGTAGGCTTGACCTGGTCAAGGCTGAAGACATAGCGCAGGTGCTACAGGACAGCGGTGTACGTCTGGCAATGTTAACTGCTTGTCAAAGCGCGATGAGTAGAGAAGACAGTGCATTTAGTAGCGTAGCAGGCCAATTGATTAAGAGTGGAGTAGATGCTGTAGCAGCAATGAGTACAAGCGTGCTGGTGGCCAGTGCCGCCCTCTATGTTGAAGCTTTTTACCGTGAACTGGCTTCCGGCTCATCTGCGCCAACAGCCCAGGAAAGGGCACGCCAGGCCCTGTATGATGATCCACGAAGACATGTTCTCCGTCGTAGCCGTGATGAAGAGGGAAAGCCAGTAGAGCTGCGCGACTGGTGGCTACCGCACTTCTACCAGCAGCGTCCATTGGAACTACGCCCAACCAAACCATCAGGTGAACTCAAAGAGCCAATAGCTCCACCTTCAGTCCGTTTGAACGAGGGTATGCCGGCCGAACCGCGCTACGGCTTCAGTGGACGCGCCCGCGAACTGCTCCAGCTCGAGCGCTTGCTAATGCAGGGAAAGCTGGTGGTGATTCACGGCTTTGGGGGAGTTGGCAAGACCGCGCTCGTGCGTGAGATGTCTGACTGGCTGACACGCACAAAGATGTATGAGGGGGCCTGTTTTGTCTCCTTCGAGCATGGAGGAGATGCGACGGTACTCCTTAGCGCGCTTGGCAATTTCCTGGGAGTCTACGATGGCAACTACAATCCCAATGACCCGAAAGTGGCACTGGCGCGACTGAAATCTGCTCTAAGAGAGAAGCGTACCCTGGTGATTGCTGATAATCTAGAAAGCCTCCTGCCCGGTGGAGAGGCTCCCTTAGAGGCGCCAATACGCGGCCAGTTATGGGAGATACTGCTAGAACTGGCGAAAATGGGTGCTGGTGTGCTACTGACCAGCCGTGATACCAACTTCGGTGATGGCCGGCTGGCACCCGGGAAGCAAGTAGCCCACCTTCCGTTGGGTGGCCTGCATCCTGAAGACGCCTACGCGCTTGCCAGCCGCCTGCTGGAAGATCTGGGCATTGATCGTGCCCGTGCTCCTTACCAGGAATTGCGCGACTTGCTGGTGCAACTGGATCACCACCCGCTGGCGATCCAACTGGTGCTACCTGCACTGCGCGAACTGCCTCTCGCGAAGATCAAAGCCGATTTTGGGTCGCTGTTGCCCAAGTTTGTAGACGACACCACGACAGGCCGCAACCGGTCGTTATTGGCCTCGCTAGACTACTCGCTGCGGCGACTGAGCGAGGAGCAGCGGGCACTGCTACCTCGCCTGGCACTCTTCGAGGGCGGAGCAAGTAAGGATGACTTGCTGGCGATTACAGAAATCCCCGAAACTGAATGGGCGAAGCTGCGGCCAGCATTAGAGCAAGCCGCGCTGCTGACGGCGGAGCAGGTAGCCAATTTCACTGCCCCGTTTCTGCGTTTTCATCCAGTGCTGGCCCCTTACCTGCGCAGCCAGCCGGGTGCGGATGATCCGGTACTACGCGAACGCTATGCTCAGCGTTACTATGGGTTGGCAGACTACTTGTACCATGAAGACAGCCGCAACCCACAGTCCGTACGTGCCCTGGTGCGCCGAGAATTGCCCAACTTGCGACGAGCGCTGGATTTGCTGCTGGAGATGGGTGAGCTGGATGCGGCCTCTGGCATGGCTACCTGCATAGCCAGGTTTTTGAACTATTTCGGGTTACAGCGAGAGCTTGACGAACTGCGACGACAAGTGGCTGTAGCTGTAGCAAGTGCCCTAGCAGGTGAGACGCTGACACAAGCTGAATATCTGCGCGAGTACGGTTTGGGTGAGGACGAGTTTAATAAGGGCAACCTGCCTGCTGCATATACCCGATTTACGAACCTGCAAAAGCGTATCGAGGAACTGCCAGAGGACGCGCTTTTGGGTCGTGGGTCGTATGAGCATTGCTTAACGTTATTTTGGTTGGCTTGCTGCCTCAGTAATGGAGGGCAACCTGCTGCTGCTGAATGGCGGTTGCGGCAGGCTCTGACAGTCATCGACGCGCTTATCAAGCAGCAAACTGGGATCAAACTTTCATCCGCCAACGTGGCGTACTTCTAACTGGACTAGGCGACTTGCTGAGGGATCAGGGACAGTACCAACAGGCACAGAGAGCGTATGAGGAGACAATAGATATCGCTAAACAACAAAATGACCTGCGAGCTCAGGCTGTAGCTCTTGGCCAACGTGGCGCATTGGCATTGAAACAGCGGGAATATGCTGAGGCACGGTCACGCTACGCAGAAGCACTGGGAAACTTCCGTTCTCTGGGTGAACCTGCAATGGAGGCAGTAATATGGCATCAACTGGGTATGGTTGCGGAGGAGCAGGAAGAGTGGACAGAGGCCGAGCGGTGCTATCGTGAGGCTCTGGCACTTGATGAACAGCAGGGAAACCTAGCTGGTGCTGCTATGACCTGCAATCAACTTGCTAACGTTGCAAATAATTCTGGTCATCCCTCCGAAGCCGAAGGCTGGTATAAGCGTACGTTGGAACTCGATGAGCGAGTGCATTCCGGTGGTCCCTCGAATGCAAATCACTTAAACAACCTCGCAGACCTATTGGTGAATGAAGTGAGGGCTGGCCATATCTCGAAGACTCGCTTGATCGAGGCACGTAGCTATGCTGAGCGATCATTAGCAATAAAGGAAACACTCGATGCTTCAGCGGTAATCTGGGCCACTTTGAACATTCTTGCTCGTATTGCCGACTTAGAGGGTCGAGCAGATGCGGCGCGGGACTATCGCCAACTTGAGCGCGAGACCTTTGCTGCCTTCGCGGGCAACCGCTACCATATTGATCGCCAGCATGGGCGGCTTATTGCTGGTATCGCTGAAGCTGCGAAGGGCAGTGCGCAGGCACGAGAGGCGGTCGAGGCGGTTCTGCCAAAGCTTGAGGAAAAAGGCTGGCACATTGCTGTCGCCACAAAGCGTATCTGGGCGGGCGAGCGGGATTGGCATGCACTGGCTGAAGATATCGATTCGAATAGTGCGCTGTTGGTGTTGCGGCTGTTGGAGACCATTGAGCAGCCGAATGATGCAGGGTCTACTGGAGCAGAGAATAGAACGTCGGAACAGGTGATTGCCTCCTTGCCTGCTGCTATCCGCGAGGCATTGGCAAAGGGTGACCAGGCTGCATTCGAGCAGGCGTTAGAGGCTCTTCCGCCGGAAGCGCTGGCTTTTTTGCAAGCCCGGCAGGGAGAGGAAGGGGATGAGGAATCGGATGTGCCAGATGGAGACGATGTTGTCCAGCAATTTGAGCCGTTGTTGCAGGCGATTGCGGCGGTGGTGATGGGAGATGCTACTCATAAGGGTGAGATTGAGGAAGTACTGGCGGATTTGGAAGGGAAAGGGCGGCATCTCAAAGAGGCGGTACAACGCGTGTGGGAAGGGGAGCGGGAGACGGAGGAATTGACGAGGGGACTAGATGAGCAGGATTCGGCGGTGGTGTTGCGGGTGTTGGGGATTATTGGTGAGGGTGGGGAGTAGTTGTCGGTGTGGGAGGAGGGGTCGTTTGAGGAGAGATGAGAATCTGCGGTGCGTGGCGTACCCGTATATAGTAGGGGCGAGCGGGGAGAGGATGTGGAAGGGTGGGCCCTCGTGGTCGCCCGTCGCGTTCACCCATCGAGATTTTTGTGGGCTCGTTTGAGGAGAGGTGAGAATCAACAGGGGTTAGGCCGACGCGCGACCACAAGGGTACCCACCCAACCCCGCACCGCTCCCGCCCCTACTATACTGCGGTGCATGTCGTGCCCGTATATAGTGGGGGCGAGCGGGGTGAGGATGGGTTGGGTGGACCCTTGTGGTCGCTCGTCCCCTTTTGAAACACCCACTGCCCGCTCCCCTATACCGCGTTGTATGTCATGCCCTCATGTGTAACGATTGGGGTTTTCTGCCCATCGTTGAGGATTCTCGCGAATGTAACGGCGTTTCTCCTCTAAATCCAGGACATCACGAATCACGTGTTCATGATAGTTGCCTTGCCACAGCAGACCGGACCACGAGATAGTGTGGGTTTTGAGGTAGTTGAACCAGGTGACGGTAGTAATAGATTTGTATGCTCCTATGACTTGACCGAGGGATGGCGCTTTGTTGTCGGTAGCATGGAAATGCAAGATGCCGTGAACGTGGTCTGGCATAATGATAAACTCGTCGAGCGACACGCACGGAAAACGTTCGGGCAGCCCTATCCAGGTCTCCTGAAGCATGGTACGAAGCTCGCTCATCTCAAAGACGGGCTGATGATGGGCTGCACGAATAGTCACAAAATAACTGGCCGTCCAGCTGTAATTATGATCAGGCAGGCGCACTGAACGTCTCTTGGGCAAATCTTCTTCGGAAGTTTTTCGGTTCATGGATGGTTCTCTCCCCACAAAAAGATAGGATGTATTGTAACAGAAAAAACTCATCTTTACAATATATGTGCATCATGGGCATCGTGATAACGTAGAGGCGATCGGGATATGCTTGTGCCCCCACGACGGGTGGTCACAAGAAACCGACAATGACATGTGAGCCCCCACGACGGGCGACCACAAGGGTCAATACCGCTTAAATAAGCAGGATATCAGCAAAGGAAGTACGTTTGAAGGTGAGATTGTGATGCTCGGGACGTTTGCGACGAAAGCGAGTACAGATGTGTTTGACGGCGCGACAATTGAAACGCAGTCGCCGGGGAGCGACCAAGGCTCCCTTGGAGGTCAGATCCGCACACATGCGCTTGAACAGGCGCTGGACCTGCTCCGGGGAAGCGAGAGTACTGTGAATGATGCCTTGCCCCAGCACCTGGATGGCTCCGGTAAAACTGATGCGATCGGGGTCCAAGCCCTTGGTCTGAGCCGCTTGCCACATCAAGCAGCGGACGGCATAATGGGCCAGCAGCAAGGCGTAGAACTCCTGCAAGACCAGCTTGGGCGAGCGACTGCGCAGGGGCTGTTGGCTGAGGCGCTGCTGATTTCTGGTCTCGTCGATGGTCTCTTCAACTTCCCAGCGTTCGTGAGAGCACAGACACAGCGCCTGGGCGGGAGCCTGCTCGGGGGAGAGCAAGGTGGTGATGAGCCGATGGACCTGGCGCACTTGCGGATTGGTGCTCCCGCTGGCACTATGCATGCGCGAGGGGGTCACCTGCTCGAGTTGCTGGGCGACCTGCGGGTCAATGAGGTACTCAATGACGCGCACCTGCAAAGGAGCCGACAGGCCCTGGCAATTCTGCGGGTCCAGGGTCGTCAGGTAGCTGCCATCGGGCAGGACCTGCTCTTTGTGGGTAAAGACGCCTTGGGACAGCCGACCCAGCACATGGGCTCCGCGCGCGCGAATGGCCTCCACCAAGGCACCCGAGATGAAGCCCCGATCCACCAGCACGAGCATGCCGGGTTTGAGCGCTGGCAGCAGGCCGCGGGCCAAGCACACTTCGGAGGCCTGGCAGGGCGCGGCAATGACCTTGACGATGGCATGGGTGCCGGCTTCGACCAGGTAGAGGCAACGCAGTTGGGGGTAAGGACTGCTCGTTTTGCCTTGGGAGATGCGCCCAAAATACTGGGCATTGGCGGCCGTATCATTGACATCTTCCAGCGTGCCATCCATGGCCATCAAGCGCAAGCCAAAGGCAAAAGCACCGGGTGTGTCCTCAGTGGCCAACGGCACGCAGAAGTGCTCCACGAGGGCACGCAGGAGGCGCACCCCGAGCTGTTTGCGCCGATAAGTCCAGGCGGCACGCGTGGGCAGCGCTTCGGGTTCCTCTTCTGCCAGCCATCGTTCGGCACTACTCAACTTGAGGAAGACGGCACTCAAGCTGTGGCGCACATACAGGTGCCAACAGATGAGCACCCAGACGACCAGCGCCAGCGTCAACTTGCGCACCCGCGTGGTCTGGCCACAGTAGGTCTCGATGAGGTGCTCGATGCGAGGGCTCGGAAAGAACTGTTCCAAGATGGACCACGAAAGGGTGTGACAGAGTTTGTCTTCACTGGGCAGCTGCGTTATTCTAAAGGGCATGAGGAGTCTCCTTTCGACATACCAGATGATGCTCGGTGCATATCGGGCCCGTGTATCGTAGGGGCGAGGGCGGCTGGGATGTGGGGTGGTGGACCCTTGTGGTCGCCCGCCGCGTTCTCCATGTTTGAAACGTATTGGCCCTGGTGGTCGCCCTCCCTTTTGAAATACCCACACATGGCATCACTTCTGGAAAACCCACACATTGCTGAAAACAGCTTCACTCCCCCCGGCGCTATCTCCGCCTACAAGGAAGCCGATCAGCCCCGAGGAGTAGAGCGAATCTGAGAAGTTGGTGACGATGAGTTGCTGGTTAATGTAGAAGCGGAATTGTGACCTTTTGGCCACGATCAAAAAGGCGTTGATGTGGCTGTAGCCGCTGAGGATGGCGTTGGAGTGGGTCCAGTCGATCAAGGTTAGCCATTGCGAGGGGTCACTGCCGGATGCTCGCACGAAACGGTATTCACCCAGTCTGTTTAGCTCTAACACGTAAAACTCCCGCCTGATCGGACTGAGACGAAAGAGGAGGCCGTAGATATCCCCGCGCAGCAATTGTGCTTGCGCGGTAATGACGACGTCGGAAAATTGCTGCTGGTTAGAGTAACACCACGCGGCGGTGTGTGGTGAATATGTTTGCACATGATAGCCGCCTGGCTTGAAAGAACATTGAAGACCATCATTAACCCAGCCTCCACTGGTATCGGTCGAAGGGTCCGCGTCAGGATTGGTGAGCGTATCCCCATACAGTATTTTGCCTGCACCAATGGATGAAGTGATGCCCGCTGTAGCCTGGACGCGTGACTGCGCTGCCACGGTTGCCTGCACTTGCAGTTGTGCCTGGGCTGTCGCTGTCAGATTTGTGTCTTCTTGCTGAGTATTAAGTGATTGCGTTCTATGTTTCAGGTTACCTCCGCTTGGTGGTTGTATTTTCCATGCCAGCCCTAGTGTTACCAGTAGCATCAAGGCAAGTAGGCATGATAGGGCTATGACCCCGGGACGGTGCCGCTTACGTTGAATGGCTGGATTGGAAGCCGGGGAAGGCTGTGACTTCTCAAGCAGAGGAAAAAGCATAGGTGTGAGGTGGCGCTGCATAAGCTCTCGTTCCTTTTCAGGTAAGACCTTTGTTGTGGTGGATGATGCGGCATTTTTTTGTGCATTTTCGCTAATGAGGTTGCTATCCACTTCCAGTGTGGGAGTGGGAGCAGCTCCGTTGGCATTTGAACAGGTCTGTTCGAGTTGCAGCGCTTGCCAGTAAGCGGCGGATAGGGCCTGAGCTTCCTGGTAGCGTTCATTGGGGTCTTTGGCCATGGCTTTGAGGATAACCTCTTCAACGGGCTGCGGAATCTCGCTGTTGAGCTCGCGAGGTGCGATAGGCTCGATCTGAATGTGTTTCAGGGAGATTGCTACCGGTGTCTCGGCTGTGAAGGGTACGCGCCCGGTCAACATTTGATATAAGATGACACCCAGGGAGTAGATATCGCTGCGGTAGTCGTTCAAGCCGTTGGATTGTTCGGGAGCCATGTATTCTGGAGTGCCGACCATGGCTCCATCAGTGGTAAGTGACTCGGCGCCCATCATAGCTTTTGCCAGCCCAAAATCGACGAGATAGGCATAGCCGTCAGGGCGCAGCAGGATGTTAGAAGGTTTTACATCGCGGTGGACAACCCCGTGATTGTGGGCATACTGTAAGGCTGAGGCTACCTGGTCGACGAAACTGGCCGCCTCTTCCAGGGTGAGTCGCTTGCGTCGGAGTAGATATTCGCGTAGCGTGCCACCTTCGATGTAGGGCATTACCAGGTAGTACCAGGGCCGTTGTTCGCCAAAGTCGTAGAGTGGCAAAATGTGATCGTGAGAGAGAGTACCAACAGCCAGAGCCTCGCGCTCGAAGCGTCGAACAAAAGATTCGTCTCGCCCGTAGAGCACTTTAATAGCTACTCGTCGTCGCACGCGGCGATCATATCCCAGATAGACCTCCGCCATCCCTCCCTGGGCCACACGTCGCCTCAGCTCATAACGTCCCAGCGTCAAACCTTCGATCCCCTTCATCAAACCTCCAGTTGCATTCCTCACCTACGCCCACCTATATCCACATTCTTATTATGGCAGTTGTTTCAAATGATACTTTTACATATATCCAGAAATCTTCATAAGACCCCTACTTTATAAAGACGAAAGAGGCAATATCCCCAGTTCGATACAAATATATAGGTAGCATCCTGTCTGGGGGACAGGTGCAAACCCTTGTGGTCGCAGGGCACCCTCCCCCTGCCTGCTCTCACGGGTAGTTTTTCGTGAAACCCCTTGGGAAGGCGTTCGGACGCGTAGGGGCAGGGACCCTATCTGGGGGATAGGTAACGGAGTGGATGTGAGGAGGGGACCCTTGTGGCTAATACATTGCAAATAGAGGGATGTGTGTAGACTGGACACCGGACGGGCGACCACAAGGGCCCACCCACCACAACCTCTCCCCGCTCGCCCCTCCGATACGACGAAGCGGCAGGCCTCGCCCGTCTATAGTAGGGGCCCTTGTGGCTGCCCGTCCGTACCCATCACCACATCTCTTCTCCCTATTTGAAAGGTATTGAACCTTGTGGTCGCCAGGCTCATTCCACCATCGATCAGCCTTTCCCCTATTTGAAAGGTATTGAACTTTGTGCTCGCCAATCCCCATAGGCCACAAGAATCCCCTGCGTTTACGCTTGGGGAGTACTCACCGAGTTGTCCAATAGCGCTCTAAATGTACGGTCTGTACAGGACGAATCCCATGGGTGTAATTTTCCATAATTCTGTGCATCCTGACCCGGTCACCAAAATTTACCTGTATTTGCGATGTATAGAAGTCCGCTGCCTCTAGACGTATGGGAAGCATTTCTGACATTTCGACGTAAGCCGGTTCCATCGCTCCCCCTAGCTCCTTGATGCGCGCTTCCAATGCCCCTTGTTGTAAAACGTATGGGAAGTCTTCATAGAATTTGACATTTGCCCCGCGCTGGATCAGGTGATCAGCAGCGGAAGCAACGATCTGGTGATCGACATGCCGTCCTATACTGAGAGGGGCATACCAGACAGTGTCAGGGAGCCTCGCGTGTAGAGCTACCAGGTCTTGCGCCAGTTGTCTT
>WNGR01013009.1_pt1 | contig 10724 bp, 6 predicted proteins | sample 5407581 | NCBI WGS metagenome assembly WNGR01 (sample SAMN13153383, study PRJNA577476) | soil metagenome | isolation source: 80 cm soil or saprolite under Garry oak tree replicate 2 | place: USA:California | collected 2016-06-15 | reverse complement strand
ATCGAACGCGCAGGCCACGTGGGTGATGCCCGGCGTGGTCAACAGCATCAGCAGGCTGCGTAAAAGGCCCAGCGTTGCGCGGCGGCGCGCCGAAGTGGCTGCGAAACAGCTCGTAGGTACCATCCACCAGGTAGATCTTCATAGAATAACCGGTGCTCCTCTCATCATTTCAGAATTGTCCAGTCTCTGCTAAAATAGACATCACCAGAGGGCGAGTGAAGGAATATCCTCCACCTCATGCGGCTTTGCATAGTGAAGCGGAGAGAGGGGATCGAGCCCCGCGTGCTGGTCGCTCTTGATTCTAAAAGTTGATCCATATCTCAGCCGCTCGCAAAATCTCTCCCCCAGCGTATTATAGGGGCGACGTGAAGCTCCAGTCAGCTTGAAGACGCTGACAAAGCGTTCCGCATGCCAATGTCAGTGGGCATGACAGCCCGGCTCATGGAGAGCGACAACCATCTTTGTGCAAGAGCAAGGAGCGGGTCTGGACCGCCCCATAGTGTTTGCGCCTCTTCGCTCTGCCACATGCTGCCAGGCACCTCAAAAGCCATTGTCTCAATCGCATCGGTGATCAGATCGGCTCGCATGTGATCATCGAAAGCGATCAAGAGCACCTGGCGCGTGCGGTGACGAAGCGCAAAACAGCCGCGAACCCGGGTGCCATCGGCTAGCTTGACCTCCAGTATATCGGAGAAGACCACTTCGTTGCCGACCCACTCACACGCTTCTTCACGCAGCTTATTGGGCACAATCTCGGTTGCGAGGCCTTGGTAGACATACGCGCTTCGCGTTTGCGTCGGGCAGCGATCCCATCTGTGTGCATCACTCGCCTGTTGCGATTCTTCCCGGTTCCCAACAGCGCGGCCAATTTGCGATGGCCCATGGTATCGTCTTTCTCATGTGCTGCCTCAATACGCACCGCTAGGGCTTTATCCTGCTTGGGACGTTTGAGTTGGAGGTAGAGACTACTGCGCGCAATGCCCAACACCCGTGCCAGCGGGCTTTTGTTGATCGGACTGCGCGGCGCGCACACAGCGTGCGCGCCACCTCCATTTTGTGCTGCTTGTTCATTTGCCCAACAGTGACGCTCCGATTTTTTTAGGATGTCATTCTGCTCCCAGTGCTTTTCTTCGACTCATGGGATCGCGCTGATCGCTAAAGATCTCCGGCCCGATCTCGTGCAAGGCCTGACGCCACCGGCTCACCATCGAAGAGAAGACCGTGTACTTCCGATACACCTCTTCTAGTGTCGTATCCCGCTGCAAGCTTTCCAACACCACTTTGAACTTGAACTCCGGTGTATACTGTTTCCTTTTCCTGCCATTTTGTCTGGTCCCTTTCCTGCTTATCCTTGTGTCTATTTTAGCAGAGACGGGACAGGCTCAAGTGTACCTCCAAATTAGGCATCTAGCAGAGCCTTTTCTTCTTGTGGGAGAGGGAGATTCGGGCTTGGTTGTACATGTATCCAACCCAGCACATTCAAATCTCGTATTGTCTGGGCAATTTCATCATCCTGCAGAGGTGGTTTGCGCCTCTGTTTCCACAGTTTCACCCCTTCAAAAACATCTAATTCGGTGACAGGGGTGTCAGCTACGCGATGCAGAGTTTGAGCGGTATAATGAACCGTTGCGGCCACTTCTGCTTCATGCGTATGCATGCGAAGAAAAAGATCAACGATTCGATTGATACTGCTTTCCCACTGATCTAAGTCAGTTCGAAACGCTCGAACAGCGTCGCTGTAAGTCGGACCTGGTTTTATGGCAAGCATATCCCTGAGCTTCACTTCTTGTATGACACCGTTGTTTACGAGACGGGTAATCAGCACCTGCACTTCAGGAGAAAAAGGACCATAGCTTTCACGAATGAAATGTAAGTCGGTGGGTACTCCTGCTTCGGTGGCAAAATAGGCAATCTTTTGGAAGATAACTCTACCTATGGGCCAGTGGAATGGTTCGCGCTCGATGCGTGCCAGGATTTCAACGAGGCACACATGGGCAGGGTTCAATTTCCCTCGCTCTCTTTGAGGGCCGTCCAGCGATGGTAGAGCAGGCGATTGGGCCAGGAAAGATTCCTCGATTTCTTCCTGGGGAGTTCCATAAGGCGCATACAATTCGACCGGAATATCAAGTCGACTCAAATGCCGGTACAGGGTGGGGCCTACGACGCGCCACTCCAACTGGCCATTGCTGCAGCCAAGCGCGGGAACAGCCAGGGAAGTGATCTCCCATTCACGGTAGTGCCTCTCGAGATATTCGAGGCCAGCCACGATGTCAGAGAGACGAGATACGGAACGCCAGTGATCTTTTGTCGGGAAGTTGAGCACCCAGGGCGGGAATAGTCCTCGATAGAGATACGGTTCACCCAACTTCACTTTATGCGCCTTGCAGCGTGCCACATACTCTTCGTACATGTCGGGAAAAAGCTTCTTGAATTCAAGTGCCAGACCCTTGCCCATGATGCCGACACAGTTCACCGTGTTCACAAGGGTTTGTGCCTTGGATTCAAAAATGTTCCCTATTAATGAATGAACCATTGTCGTTGCTCCTGGAAAAACAGATGGGCATCTATAGTCACAGAAAGTTGAGGGGCAATTTCCCCTAATCTTCTCATGCTCTGGACGCAAGATATGTATGCTCCGACTATGTAATTTGGAGGTATGCGGCTAGGGACAAGGACTTCGGCGCATTTGATTTTTTTATGATTATCGGTTGCCAACTCATCACCGGGATGAGTCCAATATTCTGCGAAAACCTGCTCGAGATCGATCAAAGACAGTCCAGTTGAACCTGGGCTAAAACGGGCATGTGAAGCTGCGTTTCTATCGGTAACAATGACTCCATCCAGTTCCAGAACGGCAGGATCAATACGGAGAACACAGAGTTCAGCATGAGAATCTCTCTTAAGAAAAAGCATAGGATTCCTTGCACATATGTAGGTATTTGCATATTCGTGCAACATGCGCCCACCTGGTACTATTTTAGTACTTCTTCTGTTCTGAACTTCTTGCATCGCTATCGACCTATGTTGCACTTTCTCTGCCAAATAATGTGACAGGATGCCTTGCGTGAGGATGGAAGGTACATTATCGATGAGCGTAATATAATGCAGCTCATGAAGCTCATCCCTCCTCATACAGTACTCGTACTCTCCACATCAAAGAACGTTTGTACTATAAAATTATACAGCCTGATCAACGCCTTTGTCAAAGCACTTGGAAGGTCCATTTACTTCCACCCTACCTTAGCTATAAATAAAGTTCTAGCGGTTTTTCCTCACGAATTGCTCTCATAGTAATCTCTTTCAGTGCCATTGTCAAATAGTGCTCTTCGAGATCAGCCAATTTTCTATCTTGACGGCACTGCTTTTGCAAGCGAACTCTCGACCTCTATTAGAACTACCCACGGGGCATGCAACGAGATGCATTCCAGGCTCATGGAACTGCAGAGGGTCGTTCAGCGCTCGTGCTGAAAGCAGGAGAGTCAAGAAGAAAGCTGTTAAGCTAGAATTAGGAAGGGATAACCCTTTTCGCATCCTGTGGTCTGTCTTCTCGTTATAGCTGGCTTTGGAGCCTCTCTGTCAATGACGCGCGTTTCTAGGTGTTGAAAGTAGTCCCCGTCGAAACCGACTCCAGAGAGTGGTGGATCCAGTCAAAGTGGTAGGTGTCTGGTTTTCGCTCTGGAAGATTGGCTCTCCTTGCAAACACTCAGGCTAGTCCACATGTACCCGATGAACTGTGACTGCCCGCTGAATAATGAAAAATTGATGCAATCTACTATAGTTTACCTGGATGTTGGAGTTCAGGTAGAGTAGCCGGAAAGGGTGAAAATATGGGAGAGAAACAAGACGTCACAAAGTGCCTGCAGAACCCCTCTCCTCTAGAACGAAGAGGAAAGAGAAAGTATATCAGAAAGCTGTTAGAAGCCTTTGAACCACATCAAGATGCTCCATTTGCTGATTTGGACCAGCAGATAGAAGAGAGTAATCCAGACCTTATTCTTCACCGGTTAGATGAAGTGCGCAAGAGAGAAAAAAAACGAGACACACAATTGCATCAGATATTGAGCCAACTCAAACAGGAAGAAACAGCGAACGAGGAGGAAAATGCTGCACTCATCGCACTAACTGATGAGATGCTAGCAAATGGTAAAGAGGAATTGGCGCTCCTGCGGCAGCATAAGATAGTAGGGCAACAAAACAGAATGCTGAAATACAAACGAGAATATCTAGTTGAACTGCTGCAAACCATGCATACCATGCGGCAGGAAGGTGTTTGGGAAAACATTGGGGGAATAGAGAAATCTCCTCATGAATTTGTGATCTTAGGCATAAGGTATATTTGCTTTGACTTTCCCAAACACAGGATGCATTACCAGACCATCGAAGATATTTATCAATGGATGAAACAATTTCGGCCGGATTGTTTGCCCCTTGAAGAGGCGGAAGAAGAGGAAAACACTCCCAAGAAACCAGCAAAAGCCGCTCAAAGAAAACGCACCGATGCCACAAAACAAGCTCAACCAGAGGTTTCCTCTGCTCAATCTTCGGTCTCTCCTGCTCAAACCTACGAGAGACAAGCCTGGATACGGCTGCTTGTCTCTGCACACCGCTATAGCAGCTATTTTCAAGATAATTTGGGCGAATTCGGCGTGTTCGTGTATGATCAAGACAAGGACACGCCGCAGGCTATGCTTCATCTTTGGGCAAGCATGACAAAACAAAAATTTTCTGTCCTGCAAGGCGCAATCAACCAGCAAGAAATGTTAAGCGATTCGATGCGCTCATGGCTTGCTCTGGCTTGGGAGGCTGCAACAGGAAGGGCTGGAAAAAGAGAAGGGCTTGAGGACGATGCGCACAAGAGAACAAAACTTGACACAGATACATGAAATGGGCAAGTAGGCCGAGCAGTGCCTGAGACAATAGGATGGAATGGGTACTTGTTCCTCATCATGGCTAGCAGCCTATCCGACAGGAGGCATACCGAGTTTTAACTCATCTGTAATCTGGCTTGACAGCATAATTCTAGATTCCCTTGCTTCCAGCACGCGGGGATATCCCTGATTCTTCAACAGGAAAAAGTGCGAGCATTGAACGACATTCTGAAGCTCCTTGAGCCAAGGATGCATCTCATTGTCCATCCTGTGGGTTCCATTACCGATTTGTAGAGGTTCAAAAAGAGTGATTAAAAGGGAGAGCATAGATCCTATTGTCTGTTCAATCGAGAACGACTCAAACACGCATGGTGTGGGGATTCATTATCCTGAGCATGCCTGTGGATTCTCTTGCTGCTACTAAGGTAGAGCGATCGTTCTTTTTTGAACGTCAGTAGAGCGGCGGTTGCAAGCTGAGAGCGAGGTACGGTGGCGACTCTGGTTAGCCAATAAGAGAAGAGATACAAGCGCTCATCGAGGCTCAGAGTCGCGCTATTTACCCTGGTATCTCTTGCCAGGTCTGTCTCAGTCTTTCGGCTTTTTGAGCGAACATGTCTGTTCAACTGGCTGTTCCGTACTAAGCTTACAACAAATGGCACATTTGGGCCTCTTTCCTGAAAGCGAAGAGGCTTTCCCAGCTACTATCAAGGCCTGAGAGCGATCTTGCACAGCAAACGCTATCACCCCTCTCCTAATCTGAAATGACAGTATGCAAAACCATGAGATGTGTGCCATAGTGGGCACACAGGAGGAGATCATCAGAATGTCTGACTACGTTGACTATTATGACCGCACCATTCAAAATCACAGCGCTGGTTTCAAATTGGTCGGTGGAGGGACAGGCCTTGGCAAGACGAGCGCCATCAGAAGACTCATTACCTTGCCGGCGTACCAGGATCGTAAGTTCATCTACTGCGCAAACCGAAAACAACTGCTCGAAGAGATGGCTCAGGAGCTGAAGTCCGCGCAGCCCCTTGGTAGCCCTGCATGTTATGTGATGCTACGCCGTGATCTGGAGGTGGTGCTCGATACACTCAAGAACTATCAGAACGCTTTCTACGACTTGCTCGGCCAGCGCATCTTTCTGGACAACCTGAGCCGCTGGAACGACAAGTATCGACTCAGGCGGGTTGACTTGCCAGCGGTGAAACGCGCTTGCAAGGCACTCGAGGAATTGCTGTCTCTGGAGATCTCGCAACTGCCACAGTTGCTGCAAGACCAGACCAATGAGCAAGCCGCCCTCGTCCTCGCAGCGTTCAAGGCGGTCTTGCTTGCCGCGAATAACAGGAGCGGGAGCAGCCCGTCCTACCAGCAATTGGCCGATCATCCAGTGGTGCAATCGCTGTTCCCCTATATCGCCTTCCAGCGGCGACCCCACGTCCGGCTATTGCTCGTGACCTTGCAGAAAGCCTTTTATGGCTTCTTCGATGGCCGGCAGACGCTCAACCTCACTCGCTTTCAGGATGAAGACGGGGGGCACACCATCTTTCTAGATGAGTTTGATTTCCTCGAAAACGACTTGGTCGGTTTGATCTGCCGCGCGCCCCAGATCAGCAACCCCTTCCACTTCGTGGAGTTGTTTTATCGCGCCATGACCCGCCACAAACTCCCCCTGGAAACGTATCCCCTTTCGCAGAGCGTCCGCGATCGGATTCAATGGATCATTGGCATCGTCGACGCGCTCCATGATAAACAAAGAAAAGGGAACGCGATCGACTTCCCGAACGTCAACCAGTTCACCAGCTCGCTCCCCCAAAAATTCCTGCACGCCCGTCCTGGGAACGAGGGTATCAAGATGTCGCCCACCATCTTTCGCACCCGGCACACGATCAGCACGGAATCCCTGTATCTGCATCACACAAAGCGCTCCTTCGACCTGACATCGGAAAAGGTCGATCCTTCAGGAAAGAGCCTTCCTTCAGCGCTCCAGCTGTTTGACACGGTGAGTCGTGCCAGCACGTACATCCTACAGCTCTTCAAGGAACTCGAGCGAGGAAAAGATGAGATCACCTACCGCGAAATGATACGCCATTGTTTTCAAGACACCGTGTTCCCCGAGCAGATGGCCCTCATCTCGCAGTTCTCGCGATCCGAGCATGAGCAGCGCACCCAGCTGGGTGCCTTGCTCGACTCGGGCTACAGCCTGTACGACATCGAGGACCTGCAGCAGCGAACAGACCGCGCAGAAGTCGAGGTCCGCCACTACGGTATGTACCTCACCCCTGAGATGATCCTGCGTGCCCTCTCAGAACACAATCTTGTCTTTGGTCTGTCCGCGACCGCTGATATCGTGCGGCATGTGCATAACTTCAATCTCGACTGGCTGGCCCAGCAAGTGGAGGTCATTCCCCAGGATGAGACCGACAAAGACATTATCCGCGAGCGCAACCGACTGAAAGCGGCTGCGCGGAAGAACAAAGTCAACATGGTGATTCTGAACGACCTCGACGCCAGCGATGAGTATCAGCGCGACCTCGATGCATTCCTCACAGCGGTGGCAACCGACGAAGACTTCGGCGAGGACACCAGGTCGGGCCATCTCAAGCGACGCGTGCAGCGGTTTTTCGCCGCGCTCCTCTGGATGTGTCACCACGCCGACGAGAGCAGCACCCACCTGCTCTTCCTCAACACCTTCCGGCAAATCAAACTCATCTTCGAACGCAAACAGTATCATACCCAGGATGAGGGCCTGTTCGAGGTGGCGAAACGCGCGAGCAACCGCTGGTTTGACGCCTATGAGATCACCCTGCTGGGGAGGGTGTTCATCGTCGTCTTCTATAACGCGCAAGTGGCAACGATGGTTCGCCAAAACCCAGAAGCGCAACACACCTTCGACCATCTCTTCTGGCAAGGCAAGCCCGTCGTGGTCGTCACCCAGTACCTCTCCGCTGGCAACGGCGTCAACCTCCAATACAAGCCGCATTGGGGGAGTAAGGAAGAAAAGGACTTCACCCACATCAGCCTGTTGGAGACCCCCTACTTCTACTTCAGCAAGCCAGACCCGGAACTCCCCTGGGATGAACGAATCGCTGCGCTCAAGGAGAACATCTGGTATCAAGCCAAGCTCTTCGCCGGAAAAGCCATCAACGAACGTCGCTTCCGCCAGGCGCTCAGCACGCTCAACGCGTCAAGTGAATGGAATGTGCGCTACCAGACCGACCTGAGCACAGCGACGGATGCCCTGTTTAACCACATGGCGACCTTCATGCAGGCCCTCGGGCGTGTGGAACGTATCTGGACGGAGATGCCGGACCAGACCGTCCTGCTCAGTCAGGATGTATATGAGCGCTTCCAGGCGTTCTGGTCCCCGAAGTACGCGCAACTGCGGGCCGAACGTGAACCCCTGATCTCCAATAACCTGCGGCAACTCCTCGAGCTAGTCTCCGAGAGTCTTTCTCAGCGGGAGGACGCTGTGCAGCACAGACTCAGAGAATATAAGTGCACCGTGGAGTCCCCCTACGCCGTTAATGGGGTAGTCTCCCTCACGCCGCAACATGAGATCATTCCCGCGCACCTGGCCCAGCCCGACTCTCGTCGCTGGCGCCTGGATGCCATCTACGATGTCCTCGTCGAGAACCGCGTCATCTGCGACTACTTCCTGGGGCATGGGTATGAACTGGCCTTCAACCGTCTCAGCCGGCAGTTCTTCACGCCCTACTGCTACCAGGCCATCCTGGCCGGCGCTGTCGGTGAAGAGGCGATCGCGGCCTTGCTCCACGATGAGGAGACCAAACTGGAAGAAACGCCGGACGCGCTCTTCGAGGTAGCCGACACAAAAATTTTCGGTCGCCCCTACTATATCGACTGCAAGTACTACAGCGAACTCACGCTGGAACAGCTTTCCGCCGACGCTGGCGATGATCTCTGGCACCCCAAGCTGAATGAGGAATACTTCAGGCAGAATGCGCGCGCCAAACTCGAGAAAATCGCTTCCTATCACGGCGAGCCGGGAAAACTCATCTACCTCAATCTGGCGAGCAGCCAGGAACGCCCCCTGGACTATTATGACGCCGATTTTGGCCCGGTCAGCCACTTCGCCGACGCAGCCATCGTCATCATCCAGGGAGTTTTACAACGCTATGCCCCCAATGCCTACCACCAGGCATTCGAGTACTTCCTCCAAGACCTTACTACCGATCTCGAAGAAGGAGAACGCTGATGCAACGAACTGTCAAAACCACCACACTTATTGTCGAGAAGCCGACAGGCTTCGAGGGCCTGGATGCCACATTCAAACTGATCCGATACGAGTTACCAGCAGAGCTGCGCTGGCGCCAGAACAGGAACGACTATGGACAGATGCATAACAGCCTGCGGGACCAACTCGACTACCCCTATAAGGCCTTCAAGTACGACCGATTGGATGGCGGCGTCCCCAAATGGGTCGTCTATGTGCTCTACCCACGTGATGCTAATATTCAGGAGATCGCCATCCCATTTCTCAAGCCCGGACACCTCTCCTGGCGCGCGATCGCGTTCAGCGATCTCGGCCTGCACCTCCTGCTCAAACTGCTGCACATCGACTACTTCCGCGGGGTGAACAGCCAGCGGGTCGGGCGTTTCATTGGCCAGGATCTCTGTTATGTGTACGCCCGCTACGACCGCGTCAAGAAAATCCACGTCTGCCTGCAGATCGAACTCAAAGGAGATATCCGAAACGAGCCAGAGGATGCCAGGCAGGAGTTCAAAGTCCTCGGCCATGCCCGTCCGTTCCGGCGGGTTGACAACGCCGACCGGCCGTCCTATGCCTACTTTGAGACAAACATCAAAGACGGTAGGAGATATTTTCTCCATCTGAAACGGGCAGAGGTGACGAAGGCCCTTCAATCCAAAGAACCCGTCTACGCCATCTTCACGCAAAAGGGGCAGCGCACCACCCTTGCATATCACGACCTGCTCCGAATCGAGGCGAGTGTCGGAAAAATCCTGTACGACTTCGTCCGTGGTTTTAGCGCGTATCTTGATCAGTATGGCATCTCTAGCACTGCAAAGGAGCGAACGTTCACGGAGTTTTTGGCGCCCGATAGCGAGATGCAGCTTCCATTGGCGAAACTCAATGCTGTCCGTGTGTATGACAACCGCCTGGCGCGGAATCACCCTCTGCAGGACTACCTGGACCTCTTCACGCGCCTGTGGCCGGATCTCTCCTTCACCACGATCATGGACCTTTCAGTGGCGCAGGATGGAGCCGTGCTCGTCGTCCAGGATCACAACAAAGAGGATTTTCTCGAAGGGGGTGTACTCGAAGCCCAGGTAGACATAGACCCCTATACCGATCTGTATACTCGCTTCCCACACCTGCCCAAACAATCTATCGATGTCAATTCCAATCAGGGCGAGGGGATGACAGTACAGGAATACCTTGAGTATCCCCTTCCCAGGATGGACGACGAGGATTTCCAACAGAAGGTCGAGATGGCGCTCTCGCAATTATACCTGAAGAGTGTCATCCTCTGCGAAAAAAGCGTCCGCCACTCCCTCCCGCTTGCGCCCGTAGAACATGTCTTCATCCGGAGAGGCCGCTCAAACGCAGAAACCTTTGAGACACTCCTGTGGTTCGATGGAGATCGGCTCCGCTTTCTCGACCTGCGTGACCCGGCTGCTCGACAGCAACGTGACCAGCGCCTGAGGCAACTGGGAGTAAACTGGTATGAAATGCACGGCAAAATGCTGCGCAAGTACCGAAAAGCTGGGGAAGAGGAAGAGGCAAAAGAGTTGCCCAGCTACAATGTCATCGTCGGCCAGGGGCTCTTCATCGAGCTAGAGGGCATGGATGAGCGCGTCCTGTACGACTAT
>WNGR01010620.1_pt1 | contig 10724 bp, 8 predicted proteins | sample 5407581 | NCBI WGS metagenome assembly WNGR01 (sample SAMN13153383, study PRJNA577476) | soil metagenome | isolation source: 80 cm soil or saprolite under Garry oak tree replicate 2 | place: USA:California | collected 2016-06-15 | reverse complement strand
CCCGGCGGGCCGCGCGGCTACCAGGTGCTCGCCACCGCGGCCCGCGCCGACCCGGGCAGCCAGCTGGAGCTGGCCCAGCATCTCGGGGTCGACCGCACGGTGATGACCTACCTGCTGGACGACCTGGAGGGCGCCGGGCTGATCGAGCGGCGGCCCGACCCGGCCGACCGCCGCGCCCGCCGCATCGTGGCCACCGCGTCCGGCCGCGAGCAGCTCGCCGACCTCGACCGGCGGCTGCGGGCGGCCGAGCGGCACGTGCTGGCCGGCCTGGACTCCGACGCGGACCGCCGGGCCTTCCGCGCGCTGCTGCGGCAGCTCGCCACGCATGTCGACGCGCTCGACCCCACCCGCAGCAGCTGCGACATCGCGGCGGAGGTGAGCCCGGCTTGCGGGGCAGGCGCCCCGGCGCCGGCGGCCGGGGGCCCGGCGCGAGCCAGCCGGCGCGCGCACTACCGGTGACCGCCCCGCGTCAGCGGCCGCTGCACGGCAACAGCCGTTTATCCCCTGGCCTCGCTTGTCTGTCTAGTACGGCGTCGGGATGTACCGCAACGGCAGGTCCGGCTCCACGTAGCCGTCGGCCCGCTGCCGCTTGGGCAGCGTGATGTCCGGGGGGGCGAGCGGCTTGTAGGGGACCTGGCTGAGCAGGTGGCTGATGATGTTGAGCCGGCCGCGTTTCTTGTCGTCGGTGTGTGCGATGTACCAAGGCGCCCACGCGGTGTCCGTCGCGGCGAACATCGCGTCCCTGGCCCTGGAGTAGTCGTACCAGCGCCTGTAGGACTTGAGGTCCATGTCCGACAGCTTCCAGATCTTCCGCGGGTCGTGGATGCGGCTTTCCAGCCGACGGGTCTGCTCGCCGGCGCTGACCTCGAGCCAGTACTTCAGCAGCACGATCCCCGAATCGGCCATCGCCTTCTCCACCCCCGGCACCAGCTCGAGGAACCGCTCGGTCTCCTCGGGCGTGCAAAAACCCATCACCGGCTCGACGCCCGCCCGGTTATACCAGCTGCGGTCGAAGATCACGACCTCGCCGGCGGCCGGGAAGTGCGTGATGTACCGCTGGATGTACATCTGCGACTTCTCGCGCTCGGTCGGGGCGGGCAGGGCAGCGACCCGGAATACCCGCGGGCTCACCCGCTCGGTGATTCGCTTGATCGTGCCTCCCTTCCCGGCGGTGTCCCGGCCCTCGAACACGACGCAGATCTTGGCTCCCGACGCCTTGACCCACTTCTGCATGGCCACCAGCTCACCGTGCAGGACTCTCATCTCCCGCTCATACTCCTTGCGCTTCATCTTCGCGGGCGGGCCGGCTTCGGCCTCTTGCCGGGCCGCGGGCGGCGGCGCCTGGACCTTCGCGTCGTGCTGCCTCTGCTTGTCCTTCTTCTTCTTGCCCATGTCGCTTACCTCCGATGGGTGTGGTGACGCGAGGGGGCGATCGTGAAGCCCAGGGCCGACGCGGTGGTGATGTCGGCAAGTGTGTCAAGGACGGGTGTTTCGGAGGTCAAGGATCCTCCCTCGGGTAACCGCGGAACGCGCGGCTGCTGGCCTCGCTGGATATACCAGTAGTCCACCGCCACTCCTGACCGGGGGCATCACCCCGGATGGGGTGAGCTACACCGCCCTGCTCAGAACCGGCGGCGCAGGTACCAGGAGAAGTAGTCCCCGTACCGCTGCCGCAGCTCCGGCCGCTGCCAGTCCCGGCCGCTGATCACCCCTCGGCACGAAGCCGTGCCGCACCGGCACGCCATCTCACCGTCGTAATCGTCGAAGAGCGCATAGTCGGTGGTCAGCTCCTCGCCCGCGGCGATGTCGCGCATGGCGACGAGGACGATGTTGCCCGCGAAGCCCACGTTCGGCTCGCACGAATGGTTGAGGAACAGCATCACCGGCTCGTATTCGGCCTCCTCCAGGGCCACCAGGTGGAAGCCGTCAGCGATCTGGACGTCGGAGTTCTGCAGCCGCTCTGGCAGCGCGTGCAACGTGTCGGTGTCCACGATGTGGCCGCCCTTGATCGCCACGATCTCGCCGGCGGCGATCGGCGCCACCGCGGCCAGCCCGCGCCCCTCGATCGCGCTCGACTGGCCCTTGACGGCCTTCGGCGAGATAAAGCTGGAGACGGCCAAAGCCGTGGCTACGCCTGGTCCGGGAGCGCGGGCAGGTCCCCCGTCGCCTCATAGTCCGAGATCATCGCCAGCCGCCTGACGTGCCGCGGCTCGCCGGAGAACGCCGTCTCCACGAACACCCGCGTGAAGGTCACGGCCTCCTCCACCGCGTACATCCGGGCGCCGAGGCTGAGCACGTTCGCGTTGTTGTGCAGCCGGGCAAGCTGCGCGGTCTCCTCGCTCCAGGCGACCGCGGCCCGCACCCCCGGAATCTTGTTCGAGGCGATCTGCTCCCCGTTCCCCGAGCCGCCGATAACGATCCCCAGGCTGCTCGGATCATGAACGGCGGAGTGCGCCGCGAGCATGACATAGGGCGGGTAGTCATCATCGTCATGTTCGGCGGATGGGCCGCAGTCCACAGGCTCATGGCCGGCCTTCGCCAGCCACTCGATGAGGTGTCCCTTCAGCGCGAAGCCAGCGTGATCTGATCCAAGGTAGACGCGCACGGTCGCCAGTCTGTCAGAACTGGAGGGCCTTCATCTCCGGGTACTCCACCTGGCCGGCGCACAGCCTGCCCCCCGGGCCAGCATCGGCGAAGCCGTGTCAGCCGCGACGGCCGGCCTTGGCCGGCCGTGGAGGGGACAGTCAAGGGGAATGGGGAGGCGGGCGGGGGGTGGGGGCACGCGGGGGTCTGAGGGGTCGTCCCCCCCGAGGCCAGCATTAGTCGAAAACCGGGTCCCTGGTGCGGCTGCGCTTCAGCTCGAAGAAGCCGTCCGTGCCCGAGACGAGCAGCACGCCGTCCCATAGCCTGCCGGCCGCGTCGCCGCGCGGGATCGGCGAGACCACGGGCCCGAAGAAGGAGGCGCCCTGCACCGAGATCACCGGCGTGCCCACGTCGTAGCCGACCCGGTCCATGCCGTCCTTGTGCGACGCGCGGAGCGCCTCGTCATAGCTCGGGTCGTCCATCGCGTCGGCGAGGTCGGTCGGCAGCCCGGCGTCGGTCAGCGCGCCCTCGATGGTGGCCCGGTCATCCCTCGGCTCCTTCTTGTGATGGAACCTCTCGCCGATCGCGGTGTAGAGGGGCAGCAGCACGTCGGGGCCGAACTTCTGCTCCGCGGCCATACAGACCCGCGCGGGTCCCCAGGCCTACGCCATCGCCTCCCGATACCGCTCCGGCAGTCCCTCCTTGTCCTCGTTGAGCACCGCGAGGCTCATCACGTGCCAGCGGGTCTTCACCGGGCGGACCTTCTCCACCTCGAGCATCCACCGCGAGGTGATCCACGCCCACGGGCAGAGCGGGTCAAACCAGAAATCGACGGGGGTTGATTCCTGCTGGGCCATGCACACTCCTCAAGTTGGCTCCGCTGCTGACAACCGGGGGGCAGGCCGGGGCATTCCGCCGGCCGGCGTGCGATTATGCACCGGACAGCAAACGGGGAAAAGGACGAACGCAGTCCGGGAAGGGATCAGCACCATGGCCAGCAACCTCACGCGCGACGAGGCGCGGGAACGCGCGCGCCTGCTCGATGTCGAGTCCTACCGGGTGGAGCTCGACCTGACCGCCGGCGACGCCACGTTCGGCTCGGTGACCACGGTCAGCTTCCGCTGCACCAGCCCCGGCGCCTCGACCTTCATCGACCTGTCCGCGCCGGCGGTCCGCGAGATCACGCTGAACGGGGCCCGGGTCGGCCTGGAGAACTTCGACGGGAACCGGGTCACCCTGGACGGCCTCGCGGCTGGCAATGAGCTGGTGGTGGCCGCCGACTGCGCCTACTCACGCAGCGGCGAGGGCCTGCACCGGTTCACCGACCCGGCCGACGGCGGCGTCTACATGTACTCCGACCTGGAGGCGTTCGACGCGCACCGGGTCTTCGCCTGCTTCGACCAGCCCGACCTGAAGGCCACGTTCCAGTTCGAGGTCACCGCGGAGCCGGGGTGGCAGGTGATCTCGAACATGGCGCCGACCGTCACCGCGCAGGCGCCCCAGACCCAGAAGGCCCGCTGGGTGTTCCCGCCCACCCCGCTGCTGCCGACCTACATCACCGCGGTCGCGGCCGGCCCCTACCACGTCGTGCGCGATGAGCATGACGGCATCCCGCTCGGCATCTTCTGCCGCCAGTCGCTGGCCAGCTACCTGGACCCGGACGAGATCTTCGAGGTGACCAGGCAGGGCTTCGACTACTTCCACAGCGCGTTCGGCGTGCGCTACCCGTTCGGCAAGTACGACCAGCTGTTCGTGCCCGAGTTCAAGGCCGGGGCGATGGAGAACGCGGGCGCGGTCACGTTCCTCGAGGCTTACGTGTTCCGGTCGCGGGTGACCGACACCTACCGGGAGTCCCGCGCCGAGACCATCCTGCACGAGATGGCGCACATGTGGTTCGGCGACCTGGTCACCATGCGCTGGTGGGACGACCTGTGGCTGAACGAGTCGTTCGCCACCTGGGCCGGCACCGTCGCGCAGGCCGAGGCCACCCGGTGGACCACCGCGTGGACGACATTCGCCCAGGCCTGGAAGGCCTGGGCGTACCGGCAGGACCAGCTGCCCTCCACCCACCCGATCGCCGCGGACATCCCCGACATCGCCGCCGTCGAGGTGAACTTCGACGGGATCACCTACGCCAAGGGCGCCGCCGTGCTCAAGCAGCTGGTCGCCCATGTGGGCCGGGAGAACTTCCTCGCCGGGGTGCGCCATTACTTCGGGGAGCACGCGTGGGGCAACGCGACGCTCGGCGACCTGCTCGCGGCCCTGGAGCAGACCTCGGGACGGGAGCTGTCGGGCTGGTCCAAGAAGTGGCTGGAGGCGGCCGGGGTGAACACGCTCCGGCCCGAGTTCGAGTGCGACAGCGGCGGCGCCTTCACCGCGTTCGCGGTCACCCAGGACGCGGCGCCGAGCACGCCGGTGCTCCGGCCGCACCGCATCGCGATCGGCCTGTATGACCGCGGCGAGGCCGGACTGACCAGGCGGCACCGGGTCGAGATCGACATCGACGGCGAGCGCACCGAGGTTCCGGAGCTGGTCGGGCTGCAGCGTCCCGACCTGGTGCTGGTCAACGACGACGACCTGACCTACGCCAAGATCCGGCTGGACGGCCTGTCGCTGCGGACGGCGGCCAGCAGCATCGGCGAGTTCACCGAGTCGCTCCCGGCCGCGCTGTGCCTGGCCGCGGTGTGGGACATGTGCCGGGACGCCGAGATGCCCGCCCGGGACTACGTTCGCCTGGTGCTGTCCGGCGTGGACGCGATCGAGGACATCTCCGTGGTGCAGTCGGTGCTGCGGTACACCGCGACAGCGGCGCGCCGGTACGCCGACCCGGCCTGGCGCTGGTCCGGCCTGGAGCTGATCGCCGACGTGCTGCATGACCTGCTGCAGCGTGCCGAGCCCGGCTCTGACCACCAGCTGGCCTACGCTCAGGCGTTCACCGGGGTGGCCACCTCCGCCGATGACCTGGCGCTGCTGGCCGGGCTGCTCGACGGCTCCAGGTCGGTCGACGGCCTGGTCATCGACACCGAGCTGCGCTGGCAGCTGCTGCACCGGCTGAGCAGCCGCGGCGTGGCCGGCCCGGCTGAGATCGACGCGGAGCTGGCCAGGGACGCCACGGACGCCGGCGCCCGGCACGCCGCGACCTGCCGCGCCGCGATCCCAGAACCGGCGGCCAAGGAGGAAGCCTGGGCTCTGGTGACCGGCGGAACGCTGCCGAACGCCACGTTCCGGGCCACGCTGGGCGGCTTCATCGACGTGGACTCCGACGAGCTGCTCGACCCGTACGCGCAGCGCTACTTCGAGGTCGTGGGCGGCATCTGGCGGGACTGGAGCCCGGACATGGCCCAGCACTTCGCCGAGAACGCCTACCCGTCGTGGAAGATCACGCCGGAGACGATCGCCGCCACCGAGGACTACATCGAGCGGACCGATCCCCCGGCGGCGCTGCGGCGGCTGCTGACCGAGGGCTGCGACGACGTGGCGCGCGCGCTGCGCTGCCGCGAGCGCGACGCCCAGGCGGGCTAGCCCCGGCCCGCGGACGCCGCCGCGACCGCCTGGAGCAGCGGCAGGTTGGGGAGGTCTTCGAGCAGCACCGCGTGGCCGTCGGCGTCGCACAGCGGGATCCGCCAGTTCGGGTACTCGTCGCTGGTGCCCGGGATGTTCTGCGGGCGGCGGTCGCCGACGGCGTCCGCCAGCGAGACGCCGACGAGCCGGGCGGCGGTCCGGGCCAGGTAGGCATAGAGCGCCACGGTGAACTCGTCGGGCCCGGGCAGCGGCCCGGCCGGGATCAGGCCCTCCCCCGCCAGGGCATTACGCCATTGCGACAGCATCTGCCCGGCGTAATTGCGTTCTGCCTCTTCGGATTGTTTCAGCAGCCCCAGCTGGGCTCGCACGGTCACCTGATCGCCGGTGCGGAACGCGGCCACCGGGGGCACGTCGTGGGTGCCGACCGTCGCCATGCAGTCGCGGCGCCAGTGCTGCGGTGCCAGCGGCGTGCCGTCGGGCTCGCGGGCGAACCAGAGCATGGACGTGCCCATGATCCTGCTGGCCGTCAGGTAGCGGCGGATCCACCGGTCGACGGTGCCGAGATCCTCGCCGATGGCCAGCGCCCCGGCCCGGGCTGCCTGCCCGGCCAGGGCGGCCACCGTGGACCGGTGGTCGTAGCGGATGTAGGCGCCGCGGTCGGGCGGCCAGCCCATGGGCATGCACCACAGCCGCATCAGCCCCATCACATGATCAACCCTCAGCCCGCCGCCGTGCCGCAGCGCGGCGGCAAACAGGTCATTCAGCGGGCGGTAGCCGACCGCGGCCAGCCGCCGGGGATGCCACGGCGGCTGCGACCAGTCCTGCCCGCGCTGGTTGAACTCGTCCGGCGGCGCGCCCACGGACAGGCCGCGGACCAGCAGGTCCTGGTGCGCCCAGGCGTCCGCCCCGCCGGGGTGCGCGCCGACCGCGAGGTCCCCGATGATCCCGGTGTCCATGCCCGCGGCCAGTGCCGCCCGCTGCGCGGCGGCCAGCTGCTCGTCGGCGAGCCATTGCAGCCAGGCGTGGAATTCGGTGACCGGGCCTGGCCCGCCCGGCCCCGGGCCCGCTGTCGCGGCGGCGCGGCGGGGATCGCGGGCCGGCTCGGGCCAGGTCCGCCAGTCGGGCCCGTGCCGCTCCGCGAGCGCGCACCAGGCGGCCCAGTCCTCAAGCTCGCGGCCCTCGCGCTTGCGGAACCGCTGGTATTCGTCGCGCCGCCCGGCGCTGAGCGGCACCCGGTGGATGATCTCCAGGGCCTCCCGCTTGGCGGCCCAGACCGCATCACGGTCGATGAGGCCGGGGCTGGCGTTCCGGGCCCGGAGCGGGGCGGCGAGCGTGTCGATCCGCTCCCGCTGCGCGGCGTCCAGCAGCCGGTACTCGGCGATGTCCTCGATCCGCAGGTAGAGCGGGCTAACGTACCTCCTGGTCATCGGCAGGTACGGGGAGGCGCTGACCGGCGGCAGCGGCTCGGCGGCGTGCAGCGGGTTGATCAGCACGAAGCCCGCGCCCAGGTCCAGGGCGCTCCAGCCGGCCAGGTCGGCCAGGTCGCGCAAGTCGCCGTGGCCCCACGAGCGCCGGGAGCGGACCGAGTAGAGCTGGACAGTGAACCCCCAGGACCGGCGCTCAGGGACGCGGGGCCGGGCGAATTCGCCCGAGCCGCCGGGCTCCCCGGCCCGCGCCTGCCCGGCGACGTCGGGGACGCTGTCGAGGGCATCCAGGATTGCGGTGAGCGTCTCCCCGCCCACCTCGACCTCTTGCTCGCGCCAGTCCCGGTAACGGGGTGCGATCCCGGCGGCCTCGGCGCGCCGGATCAGCTCGGGGTCGGTCATGCTCCATGATCGGGCCAGCTCTGGGTGCTCCGCGACCGGATACCCGCAGGTCGCCCGTATCCCCGCGAGGCCAATCCCGTATCCCCCCGCGAGGCCAATCCCGTATCCCCCCGCGAGGCCAATAGGGTGAACGGCACTTGACTGCTGCTGTTTCAGCAGCTCCGGCACTTTCACATTAATGGGCGGGCTCACGTCCCAAGGTGCGACCGGCGCCGGCGGGCAACCCGGCCGGTTTCAGGCCAGCGCGACGTCCCCTGCAGGGCTAGAGGGACTTGTGGCCCCGGCCGGCCGGGCCGGGGGAAGCGGCGCTATCGACCGGGCCGGTTGAGCCGGGGCGCGGCGCCCACGAAGGATGCCTCGGATGCGGCCGCCGCGACTTCGCTGCCTTCCAGGTGCAGCTGCGGCAGCACGGGGTCCAGCCAGCGCGGCATCCACCAGGCGTGCGCGCCGAGCAGCGCCATGATCGCGGGCACCAGGATCATCCGGACCAGCGACGCGTCGATGAGCACGGCCACCGCCATGCCGAGGGCCAGCATCTTCACCGCGGACTGGTCGTTCAGGAGGAAGCTCGAGAACACGGTCACCATGATGGCGGCGGCGGTGGTGATCACCCGCGCGGTGCCGCCGATGCCGATCGCGACACTGCGGTGCGCGTCGCGGGTCGAGATCCAGGCCTCGTGCACCCGGGAGAGCAGGAACACCTCGTAGTCCATGGACAGGCCGAAGACGATCGCGAACACCATCATCGGCACGTAGGCCGGGATCGGCGACGTGGTGTGCACGCCGATCAGGCTGGCGCCCCAGCCCCACTGGAAGACCGCGACGATCACGCCGTAGGCGGCCCCGATCGACAGCAGGTTCATGATCGCCGCCTTGGTGGCGATGACCACAGACCGGAACGCGGTCGTCAGCAGCAGGAAGGCGATCGCCACGACGGCGAGGATCAGCCAGATCATCCGGCTGCTGATCTGCTCGGTGAAGTCGACGTTGCCCGGGGTGGTCCCTGTGACGTAGGACGTCTCCTTGTACTGCGGCAGGACGTCGTCGCGCAGCTTGTGCACCAGCGTGGTGGTGGCGTTCGCCTGCGGCCGCGTGGTGGGGATCGCGTTGAACACCGCGACCGTCTTCGCGCTGTTCAGCGACGCGGGCGACACCGACGCGACCCCGTGCGTATCGGCCACGCTCTTGCTCATCTTGTTCAGCAGCGACTGGTCCGCCGAGCCTGACTGCTTGGGCAGCTTCACCACGACGGTCAGCGGGCCGTTGGCGCCCACACCGAACCCGTCGGTGATGAGGTCGTAGGCGCGGCGGCTGCTGTCACTCGTGGGATTGGTCCCGTTGTCCGGCTGGTTCAGGTTGATCGACAGCAGCGGGATCGCCAGCACCAGGAGCACCAGCACGCTGGCGATCCCCCACGGCCAGGGCTGCCTGGCGACCCTGCGCCCCCAGCGGGCGAAGCCGCTCTGCTCGTGGTGCTCCTCGGTGGCCACGAGCGCCGCGGCCATGGTGATGACGACGACGATGGCCGCGGCCGCGCCCATCGCCCCGACGAACGGCACGCCGGAGAGGTAGAGCCCGAGGATCGCGACCACGACCGTGCTGCCGGCGATGACGATCGCCGCGCCTGACGTGCTCTCGGCGCTGGACGCGGACTTGACGACATCCATGCCGCGGTCAAGCTGGTCCCGGTGCCTGGCCGTGAGGAACAGGCCGTAGTCGACCGCGACGCCGAGGCCGAGCAGGGTGGCGACGGTCGGCGCCACGCTCGGGAACGTGGTGACCGAGGCGAGCAGCCCGACCGCCGACAGGCCCGCGCCGACGCTGAAGATCGCGGACACCAGCGGGACCATCGCCGTGATGAACGAGCCGAACATGAACAGCAGCAGCAGCAGGGCGCAGGCCAGGCCGATGAGCTCCGACGTGGTGTCGCTGGTCTGCTGGCCGATCTGGCCGGCACCGCCGCCGTATGCCACCTCGAGGCCGGCCTTGCGCGCCGGCGCGACAGCGTTGTTGAGCTTGTCCAGGTACGAGCTGGTCAGGCCGGCCGGGTTATCGCTCCAGGTCACATTGGAGTAAGCGATCGTGCCGTTCTTGGACACGGCACCCGAGTGCGGCGAGGAGAACGGGCTGACCGCCTTGGTCACGCCGGACAGCTTGGCCACGTTGCTCGTGGCCTGGTTCACCGCGGTCTGCTGCTGCGCGACGGTCCCGTGCCTGGCGTGGAACACGATCTGGCCGCCGTAGCCACCCTGCGACGGATAGTCGGCGTTGAGCACATTGAGGCCGTTCGAGGAGTCGCTGCCGGGAACGGTGTAGTTGTTCACGTACTTCCCGCCGAACGCGCCGTTGGCCCACAGCAGCCCGCCCAGGATGATCACCCAGCCGATGATGACGATCCAGTGCTTCCGGGCAGCGAAACTGCCCAGGCGTTCAAGCAAGTGATTCACGGCGTCCCCCCAACGCGTCAGAATCAGCCCCCGTAGCCGGTCGTCAGCGCTGCAGGTCCAGGCCGGGGTCAGGCTCAGACCGTCGCAGTCCGCGCCCGCCGCGTCATCACCCGATCCGGGTGATCATCGCGGCGGGCGCGGCGGATGCGGGCCGGTCTGCCCGGTTTCGGGCGGGCTGATGGCTGCCCCGGGCTGAAGGGGCCGCCAGGGCAGCACGGCGAAGCCGGTGCCAGCCGCGACGGCCCGCCGGAGGCTGGCCATGAAGGGGGAAGGGGAGGTGGGCGGGGGCACGCGGGGGGTCTGGGGGTCGTCCCCCCGGGCCAGCACGGCTCACCAGATCGGCGGG
>WNGR01019976.1_pt1 | contig 10725 bp, 9 predicted proteins | sample 5407581 | NCBI WGS metagenome assembly WNGR01 (sample SAMN13153383, study PRJNA577476) | soil metagenome | isolation source: 80 cm soil or saprolite under Garry oak tree replicate 2 | place: USA:California | collected 2016-06-15 | reverse complement strand
TGACGATCGCGCGATTTCCGCTGCTGATGCTGGTGACGATGCGCGGCGAATGGGCCGAGTTCAATCCCTGGCAGGTGCCGATGGGCCGCGCCGCTGAGCCGGCGTTGAACGCGATTGGGGTGCGCACGGAGCGCGTGGGGACGGCCGAGGACCTCGTCGAGACCGCCGGCTCGGCGGCGGCGCTCGCCTATGAGGCGGAGCAGCAGATCGCGGTGCTGATTTCGCAGCGCATGCTGGGCAGGAAAATCTGGTGAGGGGCGGCATGGCTCTCGATCGGCGCGCGGCAGTGGCAGCGCTGTTGAAAGATCGCGGCGAGCTTTTGGTCGTCTCCGGGCTCGGATCCCCGACCTACGACGTTCACGCGGCGGGCGACAGCGACGCCAATTATTATCTCTGGGGCGCCATGGGCAGCGCGGCCCTGATCGGCCTCGGGCTCGCCCAGGCCCGGCCGGATCGAAATATTCTGGCGATCACCGGGGACGGCGAGCAGCTGATGGGCTTGGGCGGGCTTGCGACGATCGCCGTGGCGCGCCCGAAGAATCTGTCGATCGTGGTGATCCACAATGGACATTTTGGCGAAACCGGGATGCAGAGGAGCCACACCGGCTGTGGGCTCGATCTCGCCGCGGTGGCTTCGGCCTGCGGCTTCACGGACATCGGCGTGGCGGCCGACATGCCCGCGGTCAGGAACCTGCGAGAGAAGCTGCACCGCCCGGGCGAGGGGCCGCGCCTGTTCGTGATGAAGGTAAAGGCGGAAAATCCGCCGCGCTCGCTGCCGCCGCGCGATGCCGTGTTCCTGAAGAACCGCTTCCGCGCCCATCTCGGCCTGCCGGTCACGTGAGGAACATCCAGCCTCATCGGGCCATGGGCACGAGGGGGCGTTCCCTGGGATCGAGCGCGAGTATATATTGGGTGCAGGAAACGCCGATGGCGGCTCGAGAGAATTGCCGCCGATGCAAGGAGAGCGAACGATGGAACTGTCGTCGCGCCAGTTGAAGGAATTCGACGAGCAAGGCTATCTGTTTCTGCCGGACTGTTTTTCCGACGAGGAAATGGCGGTCCTGCGTGCCGAAGCCGAGAAAATCTACAAGACCGAGCGCAAGGAGGTGTGGCGCGAGAGTTCCGGCGCGCCGCGCACCGCGTTCGCCGCCCACACCTACAACGAGGCTTTCCGCATTCTGGGCGCGCATCCGCGCCTGGTGAAGCCGGTCGAGCAGCTGTTCGGCGAACAGCTCTACATGCACCAGTTCAAGATCAACGCCAAGGCGGCGTTCGAGGGCGAGGTGTGGCAATGGCACCAGGACTACGGCACCTGGGCGCGTGATGACGGCATGCCGCAGGCTCGCGCCATGAACATCGCGGTGTTCCTCGACGAGGTCATGGCTATCAACGGCCCGCTGATGTTCATCCCGAAAAGCCACAAGCACGGCACGCTTCAGGCCGGGCACGACAAGCAGACGACTTCCTACCCGCTATGGACGCTCGACAAGGAGACGGTGTCGCGACTCGCGCAGGAGGGCGGCATCGTCGCGCCGACCGGCAAGCCCGGCTCGGTGCTGATGTTCCACGGTAACCTGGTGCACGCCTCGCCGCCGAACATCACGCCTTATCCGCGCAAGATCGTGTATTTGACGCTGTGCGCGGTCTCCAACCACATCACCAAGTTCACCCGCCCGGAATGGATCGCGCATCGGGATTTCACGCCGATCGAGCCGGTCGAGGACGACGCGCTGCTGCGCTACGCGCGCGCCTACCGGGTGGCGGCGGAGTAGGAAAACGCGCGGCATCGGCATCATTCCGGAAGACCGGTTTCAAATCGTCCGCCCGCCGTCGACCTCCAGCACCACGCCGGTGATAAGACTGGCCTCGTCGGAGGCGAGATAGAGGCAGGCGCTGGCGACGTCGTCGGGCCGCGACAGCCTTCCCAACGGAATCGTGGCAATGAATTTTGCCCGCATCTCCGGCGTGTCCTCCCCGCCCATGAAGGCCGCGAGCAGCCCGGTCTCGCCGGCCACCGGCGCCACGCAGTTGACGCGAATCTTGTCGGGCGCGAGCTCAACCGCCATCGAGCGCGACATCAAGTTCACGGCGCCCTTGGTGGCATTGTACCAGGTAAGCCCCGGCCGCGGACGGATGCCGGCGGTTGAGCCGATGTTGATGATGGTGCCGCCGCCCTGACGTCGCATCACCGGGATGGCGGCGTGCGCCATGTGGAAGATCGATTTGACGTTGACGGCAAACACGCGATCGAACTCGGCTTCGGAGACGTCGAGCATCGGCTGGTTGCGATGCGTCCAGCCGGCGTTGTTGACCACGATATCGAGCCGCTGATACGCCGTGACCGTGTTCTCGACCGCCGTAGCGACGTCGCGCGCGGCCGTAACGTCGCCCGCAATCGCCATCGCATTCGGCCCGATCGAGGATGCAACCTCCTTGGCGCCCGGACCGTTGAGATCGAGGATCGCGACCTTGGCGCCCTCGCGCGCAAAGGTGCGCGCGATCCCGGTCCCGAAACCGGAGGCGCCCCCGGTCACCAGCGCGACTTTCCCCGCAAGACGCATGGCACGATCCTTTCTGATGCAGAGCTCAGCCCGCCAGCTTGATACCGATGCGGCGATGTCGCAAGCTGCGCCGCTGTTTCGCGCGGGAGCCGCTCTTCGCCTCCCCGGAGGGGAGGCCGGCGCGCGTCGCAAGACGCGAGCCGGGTGGGGCGAAAGGGAGTCACCCCACCCCGCCGCCTTCGGCGGCGACCCTCCCTTTAGGGGAGGGAAAGCACGCGAGCCGCCCTGCAGAGATCAACAGGACGTGGAGGCGACATGAAATTCGCGGTCGGCCAGCCGTTGCGGCGGTTCGAAGATCTTCGGCTCATCACCGGCAGGGGCCGCTATACCGACGATATCGTTTTGCCGGGCATGGTGCATGCCCATGTGCTTCGCTCTCCGGCGGCGCACGCGAGGATCGCACGCCTGGACGCAACACGGGCCCGCGGCATGCCGGGCGTGCTGCTCCTGCTCACCGGCGAGGATGTGACGGCCGACGGTCTTGGCGACGTGCCCTGCGTCTCGCCGCTGACGAACCGTGACGGCACCCCGCGCCACGACACGCCGCGGCCGGTGCTCGCGATCGGCAAGGTTCGCCATGCGGGACAGCCGGTGGCGCTCGTGGTGGCCGAGAAGCTGCATCAGGCCCGCGACGCCGCCGAGGCGATCGAGGTCGAATATGAGGCGCTGCCGGCCGTGGTCAACGCGCGCGCGGCGATCGAGCCCGGCGCGCCGCAGCTGTTCGACCACATCCCCCGGAACATCGTGTTCGACTGGGACAACGACCGCTGCGATTTCGCGGCGACCGAAGCCGCCTTTGCCGGCGCTGCGCGCGTCACCACGATCGAAGTCGTCAACAACCGCGTGGTGGCGAACTCGATGGAGCCGCGCAACGCCATCGGCGACTACGACCCCGAGACCGATCGCGCGACCCTCTACACCGGCTCGCAGGGCGCGTCCTTCGTCCGCGACACGCTCGCCGACGCCGTCCTGAAGGTGCCGCAAGCTAAATTGCGCACGATCACGCCCCACGTCGGCGGCGGCTTCGGCATGAAGGCCTTCGTCTATCCCGAGCACGCGCTCGTGGTCTGGGCTGCGCGCAAGCTGCGACGTCCGGTGAAATGGCAGCCGGACCGCTCGGAGGGTTTCGTCAGCGACAACCAGGGCCGCGACCATTTTTCGCGCGCCGAGCTCGCCATGGATCGGCGCGGGCATTTTCTCGGCCTGCGCGTCTCCGTCATCGCCAATCTCGGCGCGTATCTCTCGCCGCTCGGCGCGTTCATTCCGACGCGCTCGACCGACCTCGTTGCCGGTCTCTACAAGACGCCTGCGATCGCCGTGAACGTGAAGGGCGTTTGCACCAACACGGTGCCGGTGTGCGCCTATCGCGGCGCCGGACGTCCCGCCATCGGTGATGCCGTACACTTCGGCGACGCAGATCACGTTCGATTCCGGCGAGTTCGAACAGGTCATGGATCTGTGCATGGAAAAAGCCGACTGGACGGGCTTCAAGGCGAGACGCGCCGAAGCCAAGAAACGCGGGAAACTGCGCGGCATCGGCATGGCGACCTATACCGAGCGCTGCGGCGGCGGCTTTCCGGAGACGGCCTCGATCGAGTTCAGGGACCACCGCATCGAGCTCGTCATGGGCAACGTCGAATATGGCACAGGCCTTATCACGTCGTACAAGCAGCTCGTTGCCGACCGTCTGGGCGTCCACCCCGACAAGATCGATGTGATCATGGGCGATACCGACCGCACGCCGCGCGGGCTCACCGGCGGCTCGCGCGCGCTTCCCGTCGCCGGCACCGCACTCCACGAGGCCTCGAAACAGGTGATCGAGAAGGGCCGGCAGCTGGCCGGGAATCTGCTGGAGGCTTCGCCTGCCGACATTGAGTTTGGCGAAGGCGAGTTCCGTATCGTCGGCACCGACCGGCGCGTCGACCTGTTCACGGCTGCGGCTGCGGCGCGCGACAAATCGAAGCTGCCGCCCGGCATGGAGCCGGGGCTCGACGCCACCCACACCAGGACCCCGACAGCTGAGACTTTCCCCAACGGCTGCCACATCGCCGAGGTGGAGATCGATCCGGATACCGGCGAAGTGAAGATCGAGCGCTACACCGTGGTCGACGATTTCGGCGCGGTGATCAACCCGATGATGCTCGAAGGCCAGGTTCACGGCGGGGTGGTGCAGGGGATCGGCCAGGCGTTGCTGGAGCACACGGTCTATGACGAGGACAGCGGGCAATTGCTGTCGGGCTCGTTCCAGGATTACGCGATGCCGCGCGCCGACAATCTGCCGTTCTTCTCGTTCTCGACCCACAACGTGCCGTGTGCGGCGAACCCGCTCGGCATCAAGGGCGCAGGCGAAGCCGGCGCGGTCGGCGCGCCGCCGGCGGTGATCAATGCCGTGGTGGACGCGTTGAACGCGAAAGGAAACGCGCGCAGCATCGATATGCCGGCGATCCCGCGCCGGGTATGGGAGGCGCTGCACGGGAACGGAGGCGCATAACGCGCTTGCGTGAGGTTGTCTTGTGGGCACAGAATCGCGCCTGTGCGGCATCGCGGCGACTTTCCGCAGCATGGGAATCTCGGGGAACTCCATGGTAACCTGCAATCGACGCCGGGTCGTCCGCGGCTTGGGCAGCATCGGCCTCGGCACGATCTTCTTCGGATCTTTGAGCATGGCGCGCGCGGCGGAGAAAATCACGATCGACGAGGCGAGCGTGTTGATCGTCGTCGATGTGCAGAACTGCTTCCTTCCGGGCGGCAGCCTCGCCGTGAAAGAAGGCGATCAGGTGATTCCGGTCATCAATCGCATGGCCAAGGATTTTACCAATGTGGTGATGACCCAGGATTGGCACACGCCCGGCCACATTTCCTTCGCCTCGACCCACCCGGGCAAGAAGCCATTCGAGGTCATCAAGCTGGGCTATGGCGACCAGATCCTGTGGCCCGACCATTGCGTGCAAGGGACGTCCGGCGCGGACATTTCGAAGGACATTTCCGTTCCCCACGCCGAGCTCGTCATCCGCAAGGGCTATCACAAGGACATGGACAGCTATTCCGGGTTCTTCGAGGCCGACCACAAGACCCCGACCGGACTCGGCGGCTATCTCACTCAGCGCGGCATCAAAAAAGTGTTCGTGGCCGGCCTTGCCACCGACTTCTGCGTCGCCTGGACGGCGATCGACGCGCGCAACAGCGGCTTTGAGACCTATGTGGTCGAGGACGCCTGCCGCGGCATCGACACCCAGGGCTCGCTGGAGAAGGCGTGGGCGGACATGCTGCAGGCCGGGGTGAAGCGCATCAAGTCGGCGGACCTTGCCGCCTGAGCGTTCTACGGTCTTCGTTACATAAGTTTCCCAGGCTTTGCGCCGAGCGGGAAAGCCGTTAGCATCCCTGCAAACTCGAAGGAGCCGGGGCCAGTGAAGCCCGCGCCGTTCGTCTATCACGCGCCGAAAACCCTGGAGCAAGCGGTCGCGATCCTTGCCGAAGTCGCGCCCGAGGACGGCCGCGTTCTCGCAGGCGGCCAAAGTCTGGTGCCGACCATGGCGTTTCGTCTGGCCCGCCCGGCGCATCTCGTCGACATCAACCCGGTCGCCGGGCTCGACCGGCTCGCGGTCGAGAACGACACGCTCTTGATCGGCGCGTGCGTGCGTCACGCGGCGTTTCATCGGCCGGTCACGGCCGGGCCGCTCGGCGATCTGCTCGCCTACGTCGTGCGGCACATCGCGCATTATCCGATTCGGACCCGCGGCACGTTTTGCGGCAGCCTCGCCCATGCCGATCCCGCCTCCGAGTGGTGCCTGGTTGCGGCGACGCTCGGCGGTGAGATCGCCGCCCGGAGTGCGCGTGGCACGCGAAGGATCGCGGCGATCGATTTTTTCCAAGGCCTGATGGCAACCACGCTCGAGGAGGACGAGCTGTTGGAGCAGGCGCGGCTGCCGGTCCTCGCGCCCGAGCTGCGCTGGGGATTCTACGAGTTCAGCCGGCGCGCCGGCGATTACGCCCTTGCCATGGCGCTCACCACGTTTCGGCTGGAGGACGGCCTCATCGCCGGCCCGCGCCTCGGGCTCGGCGGCGTCGAGGCGTCGCCGCGGCGCATTCCGGAAGCCGAAGCCGTGCTCGCCGGAAAACCGCCGGAGATCGGCATCTTTCGCGAGGCGGCGGAGGCTGCCGCCGAAGCGATCGATCCGCTCGAGGATATCCAGGCGGGCGCCGAGTACCGGCGCGACCTCGTCCGCGCGGTTGCGCGTCGCGCCCTGGAGCGCGCCGCGGCATGAACCGCATGGAGCGGCGCGAGACCTGGGTCGGCCGCTCAATCCGCCGGGTCGAGGATCCCGCGCTCGTGACCGGCCGAGGCCGTTTCACGGCAGATCTGAGCGCGGCGCATTGGGTGCGGTTCGTGCGCTCCCCGGTCGCTGCCGGAACGATCGAGCGCATCACGGCGCCGCAGGGCGCGAGCCTGATCACGGCCGCGGATCTCGCCGCAGTGAAACCGATCCGGCCGATGCTCCACAAGTTCGGCTATGTGCCGGTCGAGCAGCCGATCCTGGCATCCGAGGTCGTTCGCTTCGTCGGCGAGCCGATCGGGGCGGTAATCGCCGCGAGCGAGGAGGAGGCGGAGGATCTGGCGGATTGCGTCGAAGTCGCGATCGCCGAGAGCGCGGCTTTGGTCCGCATCGATGACGCGCTTGCCGCAGGCGCTGTGCTGGTTCACAAAAACGTTCGCGGCAACGTCATTATCGAGGCTCGGCACAGCACGCCGGATTTCCACGCCGCGCGAAAGGCCGCGTACCGCCGGCTCTCGGTCGAGGTCCGCTCGCGGCGACAGAACGCCATGCCGCTCGAAGCGCGTGGTGGCCATGCGACGTACGACCCCGCATCTGGCCGGATTTTCTTCACCTGCTCGACCCAGACGCCGCATCTGATGCGCACGGTGATCGCCGATCTGATCGGCATGCCGGAATCCGAACTGCGCGTTATCGCGCCGGACGTCGGCGGCGGGTTCGGGCAAAAGATGTCGCTGCCGCCCGAGTACGTTGTTCTGGTGTGGCTCGCGCGCAAGCTCAAAAGCTCGGTCGCGTGGCGGGAGGACCGGCGCGAGAATTTGATCGCGTCGTTCCACAGCCGCGACCAGCAAATCCGGCTCGAGGGCAGCTTCGATCGAGCCGGCAAGTTCGTTGCGCTCGCGGCCGATGTCACTGCCAACGTCGGGGCCTATTCGTGTTTTCCGACGACGTGCGCAGTCGAGCCGCTCATGGGGCTAGTCGAGCTGCCAGGGCCCTACGACATTCGCGCCTATTCCTGCGTGGCGCGCGGCGTGCTCACCCACACCTGTCCGATGGCACCCTATCGCGGTGTAACGCGTCCTGTGATCACGCTCGCGCTGGAGCGGCTGATGGATCGCGCCGCGGCCAAGCTCGATCTCGATCCGCTGGAAATCCGCCGCCGCAACTTGGTCGACCGCTTTCCCTACGTGTCGGCAACGGGCTTGGTGCTCGACGAAGCGAGCTACCGAGAGACGATGGAGCTCGCCGCTGCCACGCTCGATGTTGCCGCCTTTCGTGCGCGCCAGCATGAAGGGAGGTCCCAGGGCCGGTTTCTCGGACTGGGCTTTGCGACGTTCTCGGAGCGCACCGGCTACGGCACGCCGGCCTTTGCGGCGCGCGGGATGGAGCTCACGCCCGGCTGGGAGAAAGTCGAGCTGACGATGGATCCGTCGGGCTTCGTCGAGGCGCGCATCGGCGCGAGCCCGCACGGGCAGGGGCTTCGCACCACGCTCGCCCAGATCATCGCCGACGAGCTCGCGATCGAGCCGGCGCAGATTGCCGTCGTTCACGGCGATACCGATCGGACGCCGTACGGCTTCGGCACGTTCGCGAGCCGCTCGCTGGTGATCGCCGGCGGCGCGGCGCTGATCGCTGCCCGCAAGGTTAGGCTCAAGCTGATCAAGCTCGCGAGCCACCTGTTGGAAGCGGCACCGGAAGACGTCGTTCTGGAAGCCGGGAACGCAAAGGTAGCCGGCACCGATCGCCTGCTGCCGATCGCCGCGCTGGCGCGGGCCGCGTACCACCAGGCCCATCGGTTCGACGGCGAGATCGAGCCGGGCATCATGGAGGCCGCGACCTACGATCCGCCGGGCACATTTTCGAACGCCTGCCATGCGGCGATCGTCGAAGTCGATATCGAGACCGGACAGGTCGGAATCGAGAAATTTGTGGTCGCAGAGGACGCCGGCCGGCTGATCAATCCGATGGTGGTCGACGGCCAGATTCATGGTGGTGTCGCACAGGGCATCGGCAACGCGCTGCTGGAGGAGATCATCTACGACGAAACCGAGAATATCCTCACCACGACGCTCGCCGATTACCTGCCGCCCACGGTTCGGGAAATCCCGCCGATCGAGGTTCATCATCGCGAAACCCTGAGCGAAGCGACGATCACCGGCGCCAAGGGGCTCGGCGAGGGCGGCGCGATCGGCGCGCCGGCCGCGATCATCAATGCGATCAATGACGCGCTCGCTCCGTTCAAAATCTCGATCGACGAAATTCCCGCAACGCCGCAGCGCATTCGCGCCGCACTGCGCGCTGCCCAGGCGAACGCATGACGGAAAAGATCGAGATCACGCTGGATATCAATGGGCGCAGGCATGTCGTTCGCGTCGAGCCGCGGCGCACTTTGGTCGACGCCATCCGCGACGATTGCGGCCTGACCGGGACGCACATCGGCTGCGAGCACGGGGTATGCGGCGCCTGCACGGTGCTCATCGGCGGCGAGCCGGTGCGATCGTGCCTGATGTTCGCCGTTCAGGCCGACCGCAAGGAGATCCGCACGGTCGAGGGACTCGCCCAAGGCGATGCGCTGCATCCGCTGCAGCGGGCGTTCATGGAGCACCACGGCCTGCAGTGCGGCTTTTGCACTCCGGGATTTCTGATGCTCGCCGCTGGCGTGCTCGAGCGCGAGCCCGAAATCGGCGATGCGGACCTGATCGAAGTCTTGTCCTCGAACCTGTGTCGCTGCACCGGGTACCAGAATATCGTCAAGGCGGTGCGCGCGGCGGCAGCCGAAATGCGGGCGAAGTGATGGACGGGATCTCGTTCCCCGGACGCGGCGCAATGCGAAGGGATTCGCCGCGGCGCTGCTCCGCGGGAATCCCGGAGCAGTGCGCCGCAGATCCGGGGTCCACAATTGCGGTTCTGGGTCCCGGGTCTGCGGTGCAGCACGACGTACTGCACCGCGCCCGGGACACGAATCGCGAGTTGCCGTCCCGATGAAACCAACCTTTGTCGGCCGTTCGGTCAAGCGACTCGAGGATTTGCCGCTTGTTACCGGCCGAGGCACGTTCGCAGCGGATGTATCATTTCCGGATCAGCTGCACATGCGGGTGGTACGCTCGGCTTATGCCCACGCCAAGCTTCGATCGATCGGTATCGCTGGCGCGCGTGCGGTCCCCGGCGTGCATGCGGTCTGGACCGCCGCAGACGTGCAACAAATTCCGCCAATTGATTTTCGCCTGACGCGCGTCGAGGGGCTGGAATCGTATCGGCAGAGTGTGCTGGCGGTGGAGCTCGTGCGCTATGTCGGTGAGCCCATCGCCGCGGTATTTGCCGAGGATGCTTATCTCGCCGAGGACGCCGCCGAACTCGTGTCGGTTGAAGCCGAGGAGCTGCCCGTGCGGCTAGGCGCGGAGGAGGAGCCGCGCGAGGTCGCGCCGGGCCATTCGACCGAGGCGGCAGTCATCCGCAAGGGTTACGGCGATGTCGATACGGCGTTTCGCACCGCGCATGCGATCGTCGCGCTCGACCTGAGGATCGGCCGCCATTCCGGCGTGCCGATGGAGACCCGCGGCGCCATCGCGCGCTACGATGCGGTACGCGACGTGCTGGAGCTCCATGGCGCCGCCAAGGTGCCGCACTGGAACCGCGACCAGATCGCCCGCATGCTCGGCCGCGCGCCCGCTTCGGTGCAGCTCTATGAGGGCCATGTCGGTGGCGGCTTCGGCGTCCGCGGCGAGCTTTACCCCGAGGACGTGGTGGCGTGCGCGGCGGCGCTGAAATTCCGCCGGCCGGTGAAATGGATCGAGGACCGCCGCGAGCATCTGATCGCGACGAACCATTCGCGCCAGCAACAGCATCGAGTCCGAGCGGCGATCGACGCGGAGGGACGCATCCTGGCGATC
>WNGR01014933.1_pt1 | contig 10725 bp, 13 predicted proteins | sample 5407581 | NCBI WGS metagenome assembly WNGR01 (sample SAMN13153383, study PRJNA577476) | soil metagenome | isolation source: 80 cm soil or saprolite under Garry oak tree replicate 2 | place: USA:California | collected 2016-06-15 | reverse complement strand
AAATAATAAGAACTAATCATTTTAAGAAATAAATTAAAAACAAAAAAACCAAGTAGCTCTGGTGAACTTGCATTACTTGTGACACTTTCCTACTGGTCACCAGGAAAAAGTCTGGCAGTAACATGTGTTCTTGCTGATGGAAGAGAAGACAAGTGGTGATTTAAGAAGTCCAAGCTGGAGAACTTGGTCTTCAATGACTACAGCTTATATACAGTTGTCAAAGAGCTTTGAAGCTCCTCCCAAATCTGAAACCCTACTACTGCTATCCTAGGGTTGAGTCATACTATCATACATGTGATACTTGTGCTGACTGATGATAAGTCCATAACTAAGTACCGCTTGTTATAATGTAAGCTATAGATGGCCCTTGAGTCACAGAGGACACAAGGGGACTGCAGAGGAGGATATAAGACTAAGGGTCATTTTTCCATCCTCTGCTGGATGTACCAACCTGACTAAGCTATCCAAATAAGGTAAGATGACTTGGAGTGTTGTACAGACACACAAATAAGCAATAGAACAAAATCTAGCTACAAATAACACCACTTACCCATGTAATCATAACCATTAGGTATGTGTCTTTCAGGACATACTATGAGAGAATGTAACAGCAATTAAGATGCCATCCATATAAATGATAACTTCATTTGTGAGGATTAGATCTTGGAATATTGTGTCCATCATTGTTTGGAATGTACTTGGCAAGTTCATCAGTCCAAAGAACATGACTCTTGGTTTGTATAGTCCTTGATTCATTTTGAAAGAGGCCTTCCATTCATCTCCTTCTTTGATGCGTATGTTATTATATCCCCATTGGACATCTAGTTTGGTGAATAGTCTAGCATCTTGTACTTTGTCAATAATTTCTGGAATGAGTGGAAGGGGATATCAGTTTTTGATGGTTAATGCATTTAGTTCCAATAGTCTTGTACTGGTCAAAGTTTTTCATCCTTTTTGTTGATGAAGAAGAATGGCAAGGTGTATGGGGATTTTGAAGGGTGGATATACCCTTTGTCCAATTGTTTGTTGAGGAACTGATAAGCACATCCCCTTTGGTCAAGGCCAGTGGGTAAACCTTGCAGTCTAATGTTTTTGGAGCATTAGGTAATAAATTGATGGCATGGTCCCATGGTCAATTAGGTGGGAATCAATGTGACACCTTTTCACTAAAAACCTTTTAATGGTGATGATATTGTTGTGGTACCATTTGTTTGAAGGTTTTCTCAGTCTTGTCCATGGCCTTTTGAGCCAGTTCTGATGCTGTTGTTGTCTTTTGCAATGATATATGCAGTTTGTTTTCATTGTCCATCAGTTGTTCCCATGTTTCTTCATCCAATTTGTATGTTTTGAGAGCCTAAATTGCTGACTCCATCATTATTTCGTGAGTATTGATTGTGGTTATTACCACCAGTTGATACTCTTCTTCTAGTGTTGCTTCTCTCCATTGTATTTTGGGTTTGAATGCTGTGAACCAAGGGTATCCCAGGATGACTTCATCATGTTCTAAGTTTGTGATTAGGAATTGTAGGACTTTAGTTTCCTTCCCTGTATGGACTTGGAGGTCAGTATAGTGGGTGATAGCGCCATCTTGGTTGTGAGTTCCATTGACGTTCCATATTTTGATAGGGTTTTGGACAGGGATATAGGATATTTGGAGTCATTTGAGCAGTTGTTGGCAAATGAAGTTGTCAGTTGCTCCAGAGTCAGCTAACACTTCTTGTTTGGCTGTAGTGTGTGCAGATTTGAATAGAACTGGGATTCTCATTGATCAATATTTGCTACTGTACATGCTAATCTTTAGTGCCCTAGCCCCAGCTGCAGGCTTCAGGCATGAGGAAAATCCTCCTTCTTGTCAAACATGATGTTTGTGAATCTTGCACAGACCTTGTCACTTTCATTATAAAGTTGTGTGAGGTAGATTTCCACTTTCTGGTCTGCTGATAGGGCTTTATTGGAAGTGATGGTGGCTGCTGCCACTGATGTAGATGCTCCAGCAATTTGATTGGACTTTTGGGGACAGTTGCAGGAGATATGTCCCTTTTGATCACATTGGAAGCATTTTCCTTCTTTTATTCTCCTTGTCTTTTCATCTTCAGTCATAGTGGTGTTAGCTCTAGTGTTACGATCGTGCAGAGACACTTACCTCATGGTTATGACTACAGGGGTAAGCGGTAATTAGTCATGGACAGGAGCATCAGTCAGCCCAAGTATCACATGTAAGATAGTATGACTCGACCCTAGGATAACTCTACTAGGGTTCAGGATTCATGAGGCGCTTTAAAGTCCTCTTCTTGTAGTATTAAAGATGTAGTAGTCGAAGACCAAGCACCCCAGCTTGGTCTTCTTGAATCACCACTTGTCTCCTCTTTTACTCTGCGAGATCTAAGGGCTCTCTCCCTTTCTCTACTTGTACCCATCAACGACTGTCTCATGTCCAAGTGTCATCAGACCTTGTGACTAACTGAAGCACGTGACTATCCGAGTCTGTGTCTATCATAGCTAAGTCATATCGCGTGCATCGAAGCCTACATCCAGGCTCACATTCAGTGGGAACGTAACATTAAGACCAAGCTGCAACTGTGGCGCGCCTTACAACTCGAGAATGCTGGGCCTTCACGCCATACACATTAGAAGATAGGAGAGAGCGAGACGTCCCTTTGATATACCTTAAAACAGCCAGGTGGAGAACGGTCTGCAGAAGCACCGGATACTTTGTCAACATCCCCACAAGACTGAGTCAATACTACCCAGTTGAGTTTAATCACGAGTTCGTGTGTTGGTGCGAGATCACTTGGAACGCACCTGAAGCAGTGTGGAACGTAGTTCAACCAGCAGGACCCGACTATTGTTGCGACATATTCGAGGATGAAGTACAAACAGCCGGAAACGTAGGAGCAATAGACAGACACCCTCCACTGGCACCAAGAACCCCTGCCCCATCTACAGATAGCCAAGAGGAGCAGGAAAGCGAGCAATCCGATAACACAATCAAATCAGGACAACCCAGGAATACTACCGAAGAAGAAGGACTCACCAACCTAGCTGAGTCTATCCATATAAATCCACCAGACATGGCTACAATGACTGAAGCCCCAAGGACAGAAGAAATCATCGACGAACATACCGGGCACAGAATTAGGCGAATCGCCAACATCGTAGATGATGAAGCAGCAATACAAAGAGCCCATGGACCTGACAGAGCAGACCCACCAAGCGGGGGACCAGAACAAATGCTGGAACTACCACCTATTAGACTCCCACAAGATGATCAACCGAGAAGAAGGTTCCCGGGAGGAGGAGGATTCCCAGGAGGAGGAGGATTCCCTGGAGGGGGAGGATTCCCTGGAGGAGGGGGATACCCGGGCGGAGGAGGAGTACCACCCGGAGGACCACCAGGAGGTGGTTGGGGACCACCACCACTACCTATGCCACAAGCCCCTCAAGGGAAGCTAGTAGGAGAGCCTCCTACAATTTACAACGGCAATAGGAAGAAGACGACCCTGTTCATCAATGAATGGGAATTATACTGGGCAGTCAACAACGACAATGCCCTTATGATAAACCCATATTGACAAGCTATGTTTTTCCTCACATATATAAAAGGAGCTCGAGTTAATGAATGGGTAATGGCAGTCAACTGATGGCTAGCCCAACAAATACAAGGAGGAATCAATACTGCCGACAAATGACTCTGGAACGAAGTAGCCGCCTCCTTCACACGACGCTTCACTGATAGTCTAGCTAAAGAAAACGCACAATCCATACTTCGAGCAGGAGTAAAAATGAAGGGAGAAGACATCGACGCTTATATCGTCGAAATAGAAGAGCTCATCCAACTAGCTGAGTACCGATTCAACATACCACAGACTATCAAGACATTCACGGACGGATTGCCCACAGGGCTGTATCAAAAGGTTCTGGAACTCGACAGGCCCGTCACCTACGATCAATGGAAACAAGCAGCTATCAACCACCAACAAGACTACATCCACATGAAGGTCAGATTGAAGGCGCATTGCAGAGGAGTAACCACCTCATGACCAAGGGGGTGGATGCCACAACGAATGTTGACCGACCCAAATGCCATGGACACATCAGCTGGAAGAACCAGAGGCCGCATTGCAGGAAGCGAAGAAATGAACCCTGCAACCATGCCTCGAGGAGGGTACGTACCCAGAGGAGGATATATGCAGAGAGGACGCAGAGGAGGAAGGGCAAGAGACCTACGTGAAGTTGAGTGTTACACATGCCATAAAAAGGGACACCTGAGTCGCAATTGTCCCTAGCACACGTGGAATAAACCAAGCAACAGCGGTCAACATAGCTGGACCTCGCGCCCTAGTCAAGGACAAGAAGCCATAGTCGATGACAGGAGCATATACGAAGAAGAACAACCAACGATAGTGCAGTCGGACACCCAGACTCCCCAACAACAAGCCGACTCATGGCTCCAAGGAATAGCCATGGCAAAGGAAGAGGTACAAGAGCTAGTAATGAGAGACCTCGTTGGAAGAGAGGGTTTTCAAAATGCCTGAACCCATCGGCCTGGGTGAGGGCAGTCCATAAGTTCAATTCTGTAATAGTGACTATGCGATTTCGATCCATGCACATCCCCGTCTCTATCAGAACTAGCAACGCAATGGCCAACACAAAAGCACTTGTAGACTCTGGAGCTACCAATTGCTTTATGAGCAAAAGATTCATACAACGAATGAAGCTGGGAAAAAGACCCCTGCAAAGACCACGAAGAATATGGAATATAGACAATACAGCAAACCAAGCCAGAGAAATCATGCACTACATCACCCTTGACATACAAACTGGAGGGATCAAGAAAATAATACAGTTCCTTATCACGAACATAGGGAACAAAGACATTATACTGGGATATCCCTGGATGTCCACATTCGAACCTCAATTCACATGGAAAAATGGAGTGATCAGTGAAAAAGAACTACTGATCATTCTTCAGTCAGTCAACCCCTTTATCCCAGGAAAAGACCCAGTGATCGCACGAATTGAAGGATCAGACAACAAACACATACAAGTGACAACCTCCACAGAACTCGCCATAAAAGCACAACAATATACAAAAAAGGTGGAAGTTCCCACGGAATACCGCCAATTCGCCAAGGTGTTCAGCGAAGAAGAATCGAAACGATACCCACCAAAACAAGCCTGGGATCACGCTATAGAATTTAAGAAGGAGGCACCGGAAGCAATAGATTGCAAGGTGTACCCAATGAATCGAGTCGAAGACGAAGCAGTACAAAAGTTCCTTCATGACAAGCTTGAGAAAGGATACATTTGTGAGTCAAAATCACCTTATGCATCTTCCTTCTTCTTTGTTTGCAAAAAAGATGGAAAGATGCGACCAGTACAAGACTACCGAAGGATCAATGCCATCATGATCCGCAATCAATATCCTCTCCCCTTGATCGCAGACCTCATTTGAGACCTCAGTAACGCACACATATACACGAAGCTTGACGTCCGATGGGGTTATAACAACGTATGAATCTGCGAAGGAGACGAAAAGAAAGTGGTGTTTAAAACCAGATATGGACTTTTCAAACCCACAGTTATGTATTTCAGACTCACCAACTCGCCAGCAACGTTCCAAACCATGATGAACTATATTTACCGTGACGTCATCCTCAAACATGAACCCCTCGGAACAACAATCCGCGTCTATATGGATGACATCGGAATCACCACCTGTACCAACCTCGACGACCATTGACACGCAGTCCATGACATTCTCAAAGTCGCCCAACTCCATGATCTATACTTCAAACTGGAGAAATATCTCTTCCACTCTTCATCCATGGATTACCTGGGGGTAATCCTTGAAAAGGGGGTGACACGAATGGACCCTGCCAAAATCACAGGTGTCGACACATGGCCAGTACCAAAGAACGCGACGGAAGTACGAAAGGCGCTCGGATTTTTCAACTTTTATCGTCCTTTTATCAAGGACTTTGCATTCATCGCAAGACCACTGCACAAACTCACATGAAAAGATCAAGAATGGCAATGGGGACCAGAAGAACAAAATGCCTTCGACACACTAAAGAAACGTGTTACAATGGAACCCATACTGGCACATGCCAAACTAGACGATCAATTCGAACTGGAAGTAGACGCCTCGGGATACGCGGTAGGAGCGGTACTTCTGCAATGAAAGGAGGACAGTAAAAAGCACCCCATAGGATACTATTCGGCCACACTCAACGAGGTGCAACGAAATTACGACATTTACGATCTAGAGCTTCTAGCCATTGTAATGGCTCTCAAAAACTGGAGACCTTTATTGGCGGGATCACCCCACAAAATCATCATATACTCTGATCACCTCAACTTACAGTATTGGAGACTACCACAAAGAATATCATGAAGGGTGGCAAGGGAAGTATTGGAACTGTCAGAATACGACTTTGAGATACGTCACCTCCCAGGACAACTGAACGGATGAGCTGACGCATTATCAAGGTGACCAGGGTATGACCAAGGGGAGGACAACAACAAAGATGTAGTTGTGCTACCCGATCATGTCTTCGTAAGGGCAGGAAGAATGGAACGCGCCCCACCGATGCGAAGGATCATGGCCCAAGAAGAGATGGAAGCCACCGACCCAGTGTATACACAAGACGAAGGGATATTAAAGTCCTGGATAGACACACATCAATTGAAGAAAATCGAGGGAACGTGGTACAAAGATGGACGACGTGTGGTAATGGGCAAAATGGAACACAAATGAGCCTTCATAAAAGTTCACCACAATGCACCCATGTATGGACATCCAGGAATTACCAAAACACACCAACTCGTAAGCCGAAGATACTGGTGGCCAAACATGCGACAAGATGTGAGGGAATATGTTCAAGGATGCGCCAAATGCCAACAGAACAAGATCAACACGCGACCAACAAGAGCATCGCTGTCACCCATATTCCCCACACCCGAAGCTATGCCTTTCAAAACTGTCGCATTAGACTTCATCACTAAGTTGCCAGTCTCACAGGAATACGACTCAATCCTCACCGTTACAGATCATGACTGTACAAAAGCCACGGTATTCATCCCCTGCTGAGAAAGTATGATGGCAGAGGAAATGGCAGGATTAATCATTCAGCATATATTCCCATGATTCAGACTCCCACTAAAGTTCATCAGCGACAGGGATCCAAAGTTTGCCTTGCGATTCATAAGAGGACTGTGCAAGGCAACAGGAACGACACAGAATATTTCCACAGCCTATCACCCGCAAACAGATGGGCAATCGGAACGCACCAATCAATGGCTAGAACAGTATCTACGGTTCTGGGTCAACGAGCAGCAAGATAACTGGCACGCCTATCTACCTTTAGCAGAGTTTGTGCATAACAACTGGCCAAATGAGACTATCGGAGAGTCCCCTTTCTTTGTGCTATACGGGTTTAACCCACGCACTGATTGGACGGATAAGCCGTCACCAATACCACAAGTAGCGCTGCGAGTGGACCAATTCAAGAGGGCAAGACAACATGCCCAGGAACTGATGATCAAGGCACAGCAGTCATGGGTCAAGCACAGAGATATGCCCAAGTACCGCGAAGGAGACTACGTGTGGCTAGAAGGACACCACCTTCACACCAATCAGCCAACCGCCAAGCTTGCGCCCAAGAGACACAGCCCCTTTCCGATTGTCCAGGTGATGTCCCCTGTCAATTATCAATTAAAACTTCCCACACAGTGGAGCATTCATGACGTATTTCACATCGATCTTCTCACACCATACCGAGAAACCGACCTCCACGGATCAAACTATTCGAGACCAGCTCCAGACCTCGTCGATAACGAAGAAGAATACAAGGTCGAGAAGATTCTAGACTCCTGGCAATTCAGCAGAGGACAAAAGAAGCAATACCTCATCAAATGGAAGGGGTACCCTGACTCGGACAACGAGTGGGTGGACAAACGAGACATCCACGCCCCTGAGGCGATAAGGGAGTTTGAAAATCAAAGCCCCGCAACAAAAACGCATATAAGGCGGAGCGATACAAGCGAGTCCCTCATCCCCTCTTCACTCCACTCTACCGAACCACTCACTAAACTCATCTCCTTCATGTCCAATGTCAACCAATACTACCTCAGCTCACCGGAATGCATCTTCGGAGCCGAGCTTGAAGAAGGGCTCATCACCATCCACGAGGCACGAGAACTCTGTGCCAAGAAGTACATCCGACCACACATCACCGACAAGAACCTCCTTGCCGCTCCCCTCACCGAACAAGAGCTGGCATCAGTCCTACTTGTCTTTCCAGGACTCGACACGAAGCCAATGCCCCCATGTGCACTATCACCCATGGTGCAAAGACTGTTAGACCCTGACAACATGGGAGCAACCCCTACCCACCAAACAGACACCCAAGACACCGATACCAACATTTGGGGACCTAAAGACAGTCGTCCAGGTGAGATCCCGCTACTGGTTCCCTTCAGGGAACCTAAGCGCATCACAGGCAGCAATACGGAAGGTTTGCTCAATGTGGAGGGACAAGCAATTCGCAAGAGCTGTCACAAAGAGAAGCACAAGGATGGCAGCTCGGGAAGCACTGCGCTGGTCAGTACACCAACAATGCGCGGTCCATGGAGCCGCACTGCCAGCTACATGAGCAAGGAGGACCTCTACCCAGCTGAGCACCAATTCATATGCACGCTGAAAGACACTGACCGCCCGGACGAAATCCCCTATGCCGCCACAACAACCGGCTTCCCTTTGTATAAGGGAAGTTACCAGGTTCAACATAACAAGGTCCCACTGGGGTTCAAACCGAACTTGGGGGATCATTTCATCTCATTCCCCATCACAGAACCAGATGGCACCATCCAGCAAGCGGAGTATGTGCAAGTCATACTCCATCCAAACCCTATCATCATCGGGCTGCGCAACGACAGCAGCAAGATATTTACCAAGCCGTTGTATGCCACGCCTGTCTTCCACTATGACGGGAAGCCAGTGTACCAAGCTGAACAGCTCGAGAAGCTCAAGCTGGGGGTGGAAGGTCAAGACCAGATGGACTGGATGATCCATCACCTCAACGACCCCTCGCTCACAGCTGAGGTCCATTGATTCCATGTCATGGCCCAGGAGCTGGAGCGACTTGAAGAAGCCATCGCGGAGTCTGAGGATAGGTGGGGAGAGCTTGCTGGTATGCACTGCAAGACCATCCGATGGTTGGAGATGGCAGATGCGCTGCTAAGGATCCAGGATCAAGATGAAGGATTGGTGGACGACGTGCTGAGGGGGGGCGAGCAACGTGGGCGTCATGCCTGAAAAGGGGGTGATGTTACGATCGCGCAGAGACACTTACCTCATGGTTATGACTACAGGGGTAAGCGGTAATTAGTCATGGACAGGAGCATCAGTCAGCCCAAGTATCACATGTAAGATAGTATGACTTGACCCTAGGATATATACTAGGGTTCAGGATTCATGAGGCGCTTTAAAGCCCTCTTCTTGTAGTATTAAAGATGTAGTAGTCGAAGACCAAGCACCCCAGCTTGGTCTTCTTGAATCACCACTTGTCTCCTCTTTTACTCTGCGAGATCTAAGGGCTCTCTCCCTTTCTCTACTTGTACCCATCAATGACTGTCTTGTGTCCAAGTGTCATCGGACCTTGTGACTAACTGAAGCATGTGACTATCTGAGTCCGTGTCTATCATAGCTAAGTTGTATCGCGCACATTGAAGCCTACATCCAGGCTCACGTTCAGTGGGAACGTAACATCTAGCTCTGGTTCTTCCAATGTCCATTGCATTCAGATCATGTCATCAGGTTAGAGTCCCCCCCATCACTTGTTTGTCCCCCCCATCACTTGTTTGCCCAATTTGAGTCTGTTGCTCAATTGGATATACTCTTCATGCTGTTGATGGGCAGAGTTGGCCCATGTGGCCCAGTTGTGGGGATGGTTGAATTTAATGCAATTCCATACCAAGTTGTTGAGTAGTCTGTTTTGGAACAGATCTAGGGTGACCCATTGGTCAAGGTTGTATCCCACTTTGTGGGTGAGATTCTGGAACTTGGATATGAAGTTGTCTAAGTTGTCTTTGACCATATGAAGAGTTTTGAGCTTGTGTTGGACTTTAGCACTCTCAGCAGTGTCTGTATAGGCTTGCTGGAACCTTGTTTTGATTGTGTTCCACAGGTTTTCTTCAGTTTGGAGTACTCCATTTGTTATTTGATTGACCAACTATTCCACCTGTTCTTGGACCCAATCATCAACAAGGGGTCCTCGAATATAGGAGAGTAGAGTCATTGTTCATTGGTATGGGTTGGTCATAACATCAGAGTTGGGGTTCATTCCTTGATAGATTTTGAATGCCAATATGAAGGCTTTGCTTTGTTCTCTATCTCCTGTGAATTTGAAAGGAGAGTTTCCTTTAAGTCTTCCAGTTGTGGGTGGTGGTCCTCTGGTGGTGCATCCTCTGCCTCCACCTCCACCTGGTGGTGGGGCTGGTATTCCACCACCCCTACCACCACCTCCACCTCTGCCACTGCCACTGCCTCTGCCACTGCCTCTGCCTCCACCACCACTTCCACTGCTTCTGCCTCCATGTTACGAATCGGACACGTTTCACTTCCTTTCTTCTCGTGACTCATTTACCTTACACGTGCCGTCCCCCATGACTCATTCCTGACTCAAGTATCATGACTCATTACTTACTGGAACGTTCCATATG
>WNGR01008676.1_pt1 | contig 10726 bp, 9 predicted proteins | sample 5407581 | NCBI WGS metagenome assembly WNGR01 (sample SAMN13153383, study PRJNA577476) | soil metagenome | isolation source: 80 cm soil or saprolite under Garry oak tree replicate 2 | place: USA:California | collected 2016-06-15 | reverse complement strand
GCCAGGACCTGACCGCCGACCTGATGGGCAAGGTCAGCTTCGGCGAGCTCGCCTTCTGGCTGGTCACGCTGCGGCGGCCGACCCCGTCCGAGACCCGGGTATTCGAGGCCGTGCTGGTGGCGCTGGCCGACCACGGGTTCACCCCGACCGCGATCGCCGCGCGGGTCACGTACCTGTCCGCGCCGGACTCGCTGCAGGGGGCGCTGGCCGCCGGGCTGCTCGGCGGCGGGTCGCGGTTCCTCGGGGTCACCGAGGACTGCGGCCGCTACCTGCACGACGTGCTTGAGACGATGGGGGGTGAGCTGCCCGCGAACGACGCCCAGTGGGATGCGCTCGCCCTGACCGCCGTGACCAAGACCAAGCTGGACGGCAAGTTCGTGCCCGGGCTGGGACACCCGGTGCACAAGGTGACCGATCCGCGCACGCCGGTGCTGATCGGGATCGCCTCAGAGGAAGGCCTCCGCGGCCCGCATTTGCGGCTGTTCGAGGCCATCGGCCGGGTGCACGAGCAGGTACTGGGGCGCCGGCTGCCCTTGAACGGCGCCGGCGTCTGCGGCGCCGCGCTCGCCGACCTCGGCCTGCCGGTCGAACTGCTCCGCGGCTTCGCGCTGCTGGCCCGCGCGGCCGGCCTGCTCGGGCAGATCGCCGAGGAGCGCCGCCGCCCGATCGGCATGGACATGTACATGACCATCGACCGCAACGCCGTCTACGTCGACCCCACGGACGACGCCGACTAAAGAAGGCCGGCCAAAGAAGGGAGTGCCGCATGGCTACCGTCGCCGCGGTCATCGCCTCCACCCACCACCCGTTCTACTACCGGGCCAGCACCTCGGCCGGCGCCGACCGGCCGCCCTTCGCCGACGAGTGGGTGGCCAAGATCGAGGCGTTCCGCCAGACGCTCACCCGGGCCGAGCCCGACGTCCTGGTCATGGTGGGCAGCGACCACTTCCACCAGCTATGGCTGGACAACATGCCGCAGTTCCTGGTGGGCAAGGCGCCGTTCTTCGACGCGAACTGGTACAACGAGGAACGCGAGTTCGGCCTGCCGCGGATGCGGCTGGCCGGCGACGAGGACCTGGCCGGGTTCTTGTTGCGGGAAGGCCTGGATTCCGGGTTCGACCTGGCCTTCAGCAACGAGCTGCGGATCGACCACAGCGTGACCTGCCCGATCATCACCCTGCGGCCGCAGGCGGACCTGCCCATCGTGCCGGTCTACACCAACATCTTCGCGCCGCCGATGCCGCGGCCCTCGCGGTTCGTCGAGCTGGGCCGGGCGCTGCGGAAGATGGTCGAGGCGTGGCCGTCGGACAAGCGGGTGGCCATCATCGGCACCGGGCACCTGTCGCTGGAGCTCGGCGGTCCGCGCCAGTTCGGCCCGCACGGACCGGACCCGGAGTTCGACCGCAAGGCGGTGGCCTGGATCGCCAACGGCGACGTCGACGGCTGCCTGGGCGAGGTCACCCTGGACAGCCTGCATGCCCCCGGCAACGCCACCCACGGGTTCATGGACTTCATGCTGATGATGGGCGCGGCCGGCGACGGCGTGAAGGCCGACTACACCGACAGCCTGGACCTGTTCCACACCATGGAGGCCTACTTCACCTGGTACCCGGAAGGAGCGCCGTCGTGAGCAAGTACCTGCTGGACAAGTTCCTGTACACGGTGGATCGCGACCCTGAGCTGGTCGAGCGCTACCGGTCCGATCCAGCCGGGACCGTGGAATGGTGGGAGCGGGAGATCGCGAACACCCTGCTCAACTGCGTGGCCGCGGAGAAGTCGACCTGGCTGGCGTTCGGGGAGGAGGAGCGCCGTGCCCTGCGCGAGCACGACCACGTGGCGCTGTTCCGGATGGGCGCCCACCCGTTCCTGACCCTGACCCTGTTCATCGCCATGTTCGAGCGCGACCACGGCCCGCTGGAGTACCAGATCGCCTACGCCCGCGCCATGGACCACATCACCCTCCCCTACCCCGACATCGCCACCTGAGGAAGCGAAACGGGGCGACACGCCCGGATCTGTGATTGCCCTCCCGCCGCTTCCCCGGAGCCCTAGAATCCTGCACGCGGGGCCGCGAACAAGCCGGGAGAACTATGGCTGCGGTCCTGCTGGAACCGGGTACCCGCCTGCTGCACATCGGCCCGCACAAGACCGGCACCACCGCCATCCAGGGCGCGCTGCACCTGGCCAGGGAGCGACTGGCCGCCGAGGGCGTGGTCTACCCCGGCCGGGGCCGGCAGCCGCTGTGGCCCATCCTCGCCGTTACCGGCCAGCCCGCCCTGCTGGGCGGGCCGCGCCCCGAGATCTCCTACTGGGACAATCTGGTCCGCGAGATCCGCGCGGCCGGCGATCAGCGCGTGGTACTGAGCAGCGAGTTCTTCGCCGAGGCGGACGACGCCACGGCTCGCCGCGTGATCGCGGACCTGGGCGGGGCCCGGGTCCACGTCGTGGTGACGCTGCGCTCCCTCACCCGGATCCTGCCGTCGCAATGGCAGCAATATCTGCAAAATGGCTTTCATTTCCGGTATCTGGAATGGCTCGAAGGAATACTCAACGATCCGCCGCGCACCCCGACGCCGGGTTTCTGGCGGCGCCATAGGCATGACGCGCTGGTAACCCGCTGGGCTGCGGAAAATGGTCCGGAAAACCTCACCGTCATCGTGCTCGACGAATCAGACCGGCTGATGCTGCTGCGCGTCTTCGAGTCGATGCTCGGCCTGCCTGGCGGCTTCCTCGTGCCCGAGGAAACAGCGGCGAACCGGTCCCTGACCGCGGCGGAGACCGAACTCGTCCGGCTGCTGAACGAGGAATTCAGCCGCCGCGACTGGCCGCACCGCAACTACGCCAGGTTCATGCGCTACGGCGCGGTCGAGCACATGAAGACCGCCCGCCCGCCGTCGCCGCACGAGCCCAGGATCGTGACCCCGGCCTGGGCCGTGGCCCGCGCGGGACAGATCAGTGCCGAGATGGCCGCCCGCATCGAGGCGCTCGGCGTGAACATCGTCGGCGATCTCTCCTCGCTGGGCACATTGCCTGGCGACGGGGCGGATCCGGCCGGGGACGGCGGGTCCGCGCCGCTGATGCTGCCCGTCGAGGCCGCCGCCCGCGCCACGCTCGGCGCCTTCATCGCCGGCGGGGCGGCCGGCCAGACCGCCGAGGAGATCGTCCGCGACCTGGACGCCAGGAGCCTGGTCGCGGTGCTGGCCAGGCGCTGCCGCCAGCGGGTGCGCCGGACCCTGCCCGATTGATCCTTATCTGGCCGGTAATCCACCGATAATTCGCTATACGATATTTTTCGAGCCAACCCAGCGAAATGCGGGCAAATCTGGGCGTGAATTTTCGTATCTTCATTTTCCGCCGACGCGTCTATTAAAATCCTTGAGGTAAGCATCCCGAAGGGCGGCGGGCATGCCTGCCGCTTTCCAGTTCCGTCAGCAAGGAGAACATTGGCATGCCCGAATCTCCGAGACGATTCGTCATTTCCTGCGGCGTGATGGCGGTGGCGGCGGCCGTCCTCGCGCCGGCGGGCGTGGCCAACGCCGCCCCGCCCGCCGTCTTCTGGGTGTCCGCCAGCGGCAGCGCGACGCACGCGAACGCGAACTGCCAGACCGCCGGTTACAGCAGCGTCCAGTCGGCGGTGAACGCCGCCGAGAGCTACGAGAGCTCGCATTCCGGCGCGGTGCCGGCCGTCGAGGTCTGCCCGGGCACGTACTCCGAGCAGGTGACGATCGACAAGAGCCTGGCCCTGTCCCGGGCGCCCGTTCCGGTCTCCCAGGGGGCGGCCGTGATCCAGCTTCCCTTCAGCGTGGGCAGCGACCAGTCCAAGGGCCTGTCCACCACCGCCTGCCAGGCCAACGACGCCGCCAAGGGCGTTCAGGCGCCGCAGTCTGTGATCGAGATCTGCGGGGCAGTGAAGGTCGCGGTCAGCGACCTCACCGTTGAGGGCAACTGGCCGGGCAGCGTCTGCTACGACAGCCTGTACGGCATCCTCGTCGGCGGCGGCGCCTCGCTCACCCTGACCGGCTCCACCGTCGAGAAGGCAGGCGCGGTCAGCCCGCTGAGCGGCTGCCAGGGCGGCATCGGAGTCCAGGCCGGGAACCAGACGACGGGCCAGGTCGGTCACGTCGACCTCAGCCGCGACACCATCGAGACGTACCAGAAGAACGGAATCGCGATCAAGGGAGCCGGCTCCACGGGCGACATCGACCACACCGTGGTGACCGGAGCGGGACCCACGTCGGCCATCGCCCAGAACGGGATCGAGTACCTCGACGGCGCCACTGGCAAGGTGACGGACAGTTCGGTTTCCGGTAACAACTACACCGGGACGGGCAACGCGTCCTCGGGCGGCATCCTGGTCTTCGGCGGCTGCGGCTCGTCCCTGGTTCGCGACGCCCACTTCACCAAGAACACGCTGACCGGCAACGACGTCGGCATCTACCTGTTCAACGGCGACCCGGCGTGCACCAAGTCACCCACGACGCGTACCGACATCGAGGCCTGCTTCAACGTGATCGAGAACAGCCACGGCTACCCCGGCGGGCATCCCTCGGCCGACGCGAACCGTGACGGCTGGAGCACTAGTCCGGCCGTCGGCTTCCAGGCTGGGGTCTCCGACCTCGGCAACCACGACGAGATCTGCGAGAACGCCATCAGCGGCGCTGGCTACGCCTCGCTGGGCGCGACGCATTCGCTGCCGCACCCGCCGGCCCCGGCGTTCGTCCGTCCGGTCGACATCGTGACCGGGCCGGCCCTCGACCCGCTGACCTTCGGCAACACCTTCGACGGACGGCCGTACCACCCGGCCTGACCCCTGCCATCGGCCTGACGCAGCGCCGGGCAGGCGTGTTCAGCGCCTGCCCGGCGTGCCAGGATGGCGGCATGACAGACCCGCGCGCCGGGCAGCCTGCTGCCGCTGAAGACCTGGTAGACGTCGCGAAGCTGGTCACCGCCTACTACGCGGTGCACCCCGATCCCGGCGATCCGGTGCAGCGGGTGTCGTTCGGCACGTCGGGGCATCGCGGATCGGCCTTCACGGCAACGTTCAACGAGGATCACATCCTGGCCACGACCCAGGCGATCTGCGAGTACCGGGCCAGCCAGGGAATCGGCGGCCCGCTGTACCTGGGCGCCGACACACACGCGCTGTCGGAGCCGGCCCAGGTCAGCGCGCTGGAGGTGCTCGCGGCTAACGAGGTCCGCGTGATGGTCGACGCGCGCGGCGGGTACACGCCGACGCCGGCCGTGTCCCGCGCGATCCTGGCCCACAACGCAACCGGGACGGGCCCGCGGGCCGACGGGATCGTGGTCACGCCGTCGCACAACCCGCCGCCGGACGGCGGATTCAAGTACAACCCGCCCGACGGCGGCCCGGCCGGAACCGACATCACCCGGCAGATCCAGGACCGTGCGAACGAGCTGCTGGCCGAAGGGCTGAAGGGGGTGCGCCGGGTTCCCTACGCCCGGGCGGCCTCGGCCGCCGGGAAGTTCGACTTCCTCGACAGTTACGTGACCGCCCTCGGGCAGGTGGTGGACATGGCCGCGATCAAGGCGGCCGGGGTCCGCATCGGCGCCGACCCGCTCGGCGGGGCGAGCGTGGCCTACTGGGGCGAGATCGGCGAGCGTTACGGCCTCGACCTGACCGTCGTCAACCCCGTCGTGGACGCCACCTTCCGGTTCATGACGCTCGACTGGGACGGCAAGATCCGGATGGACTGCTCCTCCCCGTCCGCCATGGCCGCCCTGATCGGCCGCCAGCACGAGTTCGCCGTCGCAACCGGGAACGACACCGACGCGGACCGGCACGGCATCGTCACGCCGGACGCCGGGCTGCTCAACCCCAACCACTACCTCGCGGTCGCCATCGACTACCTGTACCGGCACCGGGACGGCTGGCCGGCCGCGGCCGCCGTGGGCAAGACTCTGGTCAGCTCCTCGATGATCGACCGGGTGACGGAGGGCCTAGGCCGGGGGCTGCTGGAGGTCCCGGTCGGGTTCAAGTGGTTCGTGCCCGGGCTGCTAGACGGTTCGGTGGCCTTCGGCGGCGAGGAGAGCGCCGGGGCATCGTTCCTGCAGCGCGACGGCTCGGTCTGGACCACGGACAAGGATGGGATCATCCTGGCCCTGCTTGCCTCCGAGATCACCGCGGTGACCGGGCACTCGCCTTCCGAGCTCTACCAGGACCTGACGTCCCGGTACGGCGACCCGGCCTACGCGCGCATCGACACCGCCGCCAGCCGGGCGCAGAAGGAGGCGCTGGCCAGGCTCTCCCCCGAGCAGGTCACCGCGATCGAGCTCGCGGGCGAGCCGATCACCGCGGCGCTGACGACCGCGCCGGGGAACGGCGCGCCGATCGGCGGGCTCAAGGTGGTCGCCGGGTCCGGCTGGTTCGCCGCCCGCCCGTCGGGCACCGAGGACGTCTACAAGCTGTACGCCGAATCCTTCCGCGGCCCCGGGCACCTCGCCGCTATCCAGGATCAGGCCCGCGAGATCATCGCCGCCGCGATCGGCGCCTCCTGACCGGCCCAGCCGCACGGATGCTGCCTCACGGATGCTGCCTCACGCGTGCTGCGTGCCGCGTGCTGCGTACTGGGTGCTGCCTCACCGAACTCGCTCTCCACACGAACTACATATGGTCTTCACCCGGGTGCCACCCCCGTTAGCTGAGCTAGTCTCGTGGATCTTGCCGGGCGGAAGAGGCTCATGAGGCGGCGCGCCGGGGCGGGGCAGGCATGCGGACCTGCACCGGATACTCCCCAGGCCGCAGCCCCGGGCGGACGGTCACCCTGCCCGACGAGCTTGCCGCGGTACGAGCGATGAGGACGTTCCGCCCCGGGGTGTCCTCCGCGCTTCCTTCCCGCACGCGGCCGAGGACGGGCCGGTCAGCACCCGTCCGGTCGGCGTGGGGGTGGGCGGGAAGGTGCGCTGTCCTTCGCAGTACCGCGGCACCGCCCGGCAATTAACCACAAGCACGTGACGGGCCGGGCTGTTCTGCCTCGGCACGGGAGTCCCATCAGCTGCTCACGGCGCAGGAGCATGGCCCGGCCCGTCCCGGCAACCGCAACGATGTAACATCGTGGCGGTTATAACCGCATCAATGTAACATTGTTGCGGTTACGCTCTCGGACCAGGCGTAATGGATGAGGCCGAGGTGACGGGTGTGACGAAGACCGCCGGAGTTCCGTTTCCATCCCGGCCGAGCACGCCAGCTTCGAGGCCGAACGGACCAGACTAAGCCGAACGGACCAGACTAAGCCGAACGGACCAGACTAAGCGGCGGCTTGTGAACTTTTGCACAAAGCGCCTCCGCGGAAACGTGATGGACCTGGCCTGCTGTGATAGACAGGCCTGCATGGCGAAAATCGTGGTCTCCGCTGAGCGTGCGATCGATGCACCTGCCGACGTGATCTACCGGTATGTCGCGGACATGCGTGATCACCACCCGCGTTACCTGCCTCCGGCGTTCTCGGATTTCCGGGTGGAATCCGGCGGCGTGGGCGCCGGCACGATCACGCGGTTCACGGTGACCGCGGGCGGACGTACCCGCGAGTACCGGATGAGGGTGGACGAACCCGAGCCGGGCCGGGTCATGACCGAGTCCGATACCGGCTCCAGCCTGGTCACCACGACCACGGTCACCCCGCGAGACAGCGCCTCGCTCGTGCAGATCTCCACGACCTGGGACGGCGCCGGGGGGATCGGCGGCTTCTTCGAGAAGACGTTCGCGCCGAGGGTCATGCGGGCCATCTACGCGGACGAGCTCGAGCGGCTGAATGCGTACGCGCACGAACAGCACCCCGGATAAGCCGGGCCAGCCTGGCCATCAGGGGGCAGGGTCGGCGGCGGCCAGCAGGGCGGCGACGGCGGTCTCGGCTTCGGGGGTGGCGGGAAGGGCGATCGGGGCCGGGGGGATGGTAGGCAGGTAGCCGTCAGACTCGTAGCCGGCGATCAGGCGCGGGTCGATGTAGGAGCTGCGGGCCACGGCCGGAGTGTCGCCCAGCCAGTTCGCCACCTCGCGCACGCTGGCGGCTATGGTGCGCTGGCGGGCCTGTGGCGCCGATGAGGGCTCCGCGTTCGCCAGCGCCAGCGCCATCAGCACGGTGGCGTTCCAGGTGCGGAATTCCTTGGCGGTGAAGTGGCCGCCGGCCCGCGCGGCGATGTAGTTGCCCACCTCACGTGAGTGCAGGATGTGCCAGCGGCCGTCTTGCTCGTAGCTCCACAAGGTGTCGAGGTCGTTGTCGGTGCGGGCGAGCGCCCGGATGGTGGGCTGGACGAGCTTGTCCGTGATGACGATCGTCCGCTGCTTGCCCCACTTAGCGGTGTAGTCGAACACGATGCCGTCGCGGGTGAAGCGCACATGCTGCTTCTGCAGGGTGGTGGCGCCGTAATGGTGGTCGAGTTCGGCGTACCTTTCCCCGCCGATCCGGAACAGGCCGAGGTCGATCAGCCGGACCACGCCGGCCGCGACCCGGTCGCGAGTCAGGCCGCGGTGCCTCAGGTCGTCCGCGGCGGCCGTCCGCAGCCCGGGCAGCGCGTCGGCGAACCGGAGCATGTGCCCGAACTTCTGGGCGTCTCGCTGCTCCCGCCAGAGCCGGTGGTAGAGGTACTGGAGCCGGTCCTTGCTGTCGGTGCCCGTGGCCTGGATGTGGCCGAGCGGATCCGGCGAGATCCAGACGTCCGTCCAGGCGGGCGGGATCCGCAGCGCCCGGATCCGGTCCAGCGTGCCGGCGTCCGTCATCTGCGCGCCGGACGGGTCGAGGTAGCGGAAGCCGCCCTCGTCCCGGACCCGGGTGATGCCGGGCCCATGCGGATCGCTGCGCACCAGGCCCGGCACGGCGGCGGACGGCGGCGATGCATCCAGGCTCATGAGGACACAGGGTAAGCGGCCACGGGCCCCTCTCACTCGTTCCGGGTGACCCGCTTTCCGGGACCGGCTGCGAGTGTGGCCGGTATCAGCGAGGGTCGCCAAGGCGTGAGGAGCAGTGATGGCGAAGCCGTTTCGCGGAGTGATCAACGTCGACGTGACGCAGTCGGTGCCGGACTGGGAGCCGTACACGCAGCCGATCACACCCGAGGGCACACCCAAGGTCTTGTCGGCCTCCTTCGAGCGCGAGGGTGACAGCATGCCCGCCGAGGGCACCCTGACCCTGCGCGTAGGCGAGGAGCCGGTCGGGCAGGGCCGGATCAGGACCGAGCCCGGCAAGTTCTCCATCGCCGGGGAAGGGCTCGCCATCGGCAAGGACACCGGCGAGCCGGTGACCGCCGACTACCCAGGTCAGGCCCCTTGGCGGTTTACCGGCGGCACGATCCACCGGGCCGCGGTCGACGTCAGCGGCGAGCCGTTCGTCGACCTGGCTGCCGAGGTGCGCATGGCCTTCATGCGTGACTGAATTCGCGCGTGAAAGAGCAGGGTAACCCACCGGGCCGGCCGGGCAGCCTGGTCCGGTGGGTTCCCGTCTTGTCGTGGCTGCCCCGGTACCAGCGCGGCTGGCTGACCGGCGACGCCATCGCGGGTTCACGATCTGGGGACTGCTGATCCCCGAGATGATCGCCTACGCCAGCCTGGCCGGGCTGCCGCCGCAGGGTATTCGCCGACCTCAGGCGTCACCGCGGAATCGTGCCGGTACCCGGCGTGCTGATCGTCCGGCCCGACGCTCCCGTGTTCTACGCCAACGCCGAACTGGTGCGTGACGCCATCGAGCAGGCCGTCGTCTCCCCCGCCGAACCGGCCCGCGCCGTGGTGCTCGTCCTGGACGGCAACGATGAGATCGACATCACCACCGCCGAGCAGCTCGGGAAGCTGGCCGGCGGCCTGAGGGCCAGGAACGTCCCTCTCGGCCTGGCCCACGTGCACGGCCCGGCCCTCGAGATGGCCGAACGGTCCGGCCTGCCCGCCACGGTCGGCGCCGATCACGTCTTCCCGGCCACGCCCGCCGCCGCGGCCTGGGCCCGGTCCGTAGCCGATGCGCTAGGCAGTCCGGCCGGGCCGGGCTAGATGTCTCGCTGTTCAGCCAGGTCGCCGGGTTGCTGCGCTTCGGGGGCCAGCCTGATGCTCTCCTCGCGGTAGAGCAGCCGGTGCAGGCCGGCCGCGAGCACGCCCCCGATCAGCGGCGCCACGATGAACAGCCACACCTGGCTCAGGGCCGTGCCGCCGACGACGAGGGCCGGGCCGAGGCTGCGGGCCGGGTTCACCGAGGTGCCGGTGACCGGTATGCCGATCAGGTGAACCACGGTCAGCGTCAGCCCGATGGCGATGGCCGCGGTGGCCGCGTTGGCGGTCGCCGACGTCACCCGCAGGACGATGAAGACGAACAGCGCCGTCAGGATGATCTCGAAGACGAACGCCCCGCCCAGGCCGACGTGAATGAGGGACTGCTTGCCCCAGCCGTCGGTACCCAGGCCGGTGGTGGCCCGGTGGTAGAAGGGCGAGGTGCTGAACGAGCCCCATAGCACCAGCGCGCCGACGATCCCGCCGGCGAACTGGGCGATCCAGTAGCCGACCGCCTCGGCCAGCGGGATACGCCCGGTGAGCAGGGCGCCGATGGTGACGGCGGGGTTGACGTGGCTGCCGGATATCGGCCCGATCATGTACACCAGCGCCAGCAGCGTCAGGCCGAACGCCAGCGCGGTGGCCACCACGCCCGCCGCGACGCTGGCGCCGGCGAACCTGAAACCGAACATCAGCGTGGCCACACCGACGGCAAAGAACACCAGGATCGCCGTACCGAGG
>WNGR01008675.1_pt1 | contig 10726 bp, 11 predicted proteins | sample 5407581 | NCBI WGS metagenome assembly WNGR01 (sample SAMN13153383, study PRJNA577476) | soil metagenome | isolation source: 80 cm soil or saprolite under Garry oak tree replicate 2 | place: USA:California | collected 2016-06-15 | reverse complement strand
TCTATCCCTGCTTCCTTCAATATGTGCTTCAAATCATTGTTCACATATTCGCCACCACAATCCAAATGCAAGCATTTAATGGGCTTTCCAGTTTGGAGTTCAGCCCAAGCCTTATAGTGTAGGAAGGCTTGCTTGAATTGGTCTTTGGATTTCATGTAGACGACAACTGCTACTTTTGAGAAGTCATCTAGAAATGTGGTGAAGTACTTGTTCCCCTGCATACTATTACTTTGCATGGGGCCAACTAGGTCGCTGTGAACGATTTCCAGGTGATCCTGGGTACATTTTGAGGAAGGAGGGAATTGTAATGCCACGACTGGCATTATCGTGCAACGTGCGTTCTAGGTCAGGGTTCTTCGTAGAGTGAAGCCATATCAGGGCCTCAGTTCGGTGATGCACAAGTATCAAGTCGAGCCACGCTCAAGACTGATGTGAGAGGAAATGCCAAGTCGTCTACTACAACTAGCAGGTGTGAGACAAAAGATGAAGGTCCGCTTCTGGTTGGGTATGCGAGGCAAAAGACGAAGGCCCACGATGGTGAGAGGCTAAAGATGAAAGCCCTCCTTTGGAACAACCCAAGAGTTCCCTATCTGGTTGAGACTATGTCGTGATTGTGGAAGAAGTCAAGTCTACCATACAAGCTAGGTAGACTAGGGTTTATATACTGGTACAGGATGTTTGTGTTGAACAAACATATGACGTGGTCCTAGTCAGTATGAGTTATGATGACGTAGGTAGTGGAGTAAGCATGAGTCAGCGTGCATCATAGTGATGTCAGTGATGATGTCATATGGAACGATCAGTAAGCGATGAGTCATGAGTCTGAGTCAGAAATGAGTCATGGGGTTTCGGCACGTGTAAGGTAGTGGATCAGATGAGTAAAGGTAAAACGGAAGTGGACGTGTCCGAGAATCGTAACATTACCCCCCCTTTAGGATTGAAGTTGGCCCAACTTCAACTCTCGCCGTCTCCGTAAAGACTGGGATCTACCTGGTTATTCTCTTCCCCGTACATGAATTGATCCTGTTCTTCGGCACACCTATGGGTTCGCAGAAAGAAGAGATTGCCTCGGCGCCCGCATTTGCGGCAAAGTTCCCTTGTAGGGCAGTCCACCTCTTCATGCCCTGGATTGTTGTGCAGACACTTGCCGCACCATGTGGGTGTTGCGGGTACGTGTGCGAGTGCTTCGGTAGTGGTGCGTTGGTGTGGCAGAGGGATGGCAAGTCGCTTGAAGAGACACTGTGGGGATTGGTGACTATAACTTTGGCAGTACGTACACTGCCTAGGTGGGCGTCGGCGTTCTGGGCATTGTTTGCGACAGTGACTGGTACTTCCGCATTCCCAACAACCACGGTTGCGTGGTTTGTCGTGGAGTTGGGGCATTTCGAGTGGCCCCCTCGCTCTTAACCCTAGTGGTCGGTCAGAAGGGGAAGCAGTGGGTCTGACGACCATCCTAGCGTAAGTGTCCGCGAGCGTTTGATAGAGACACACTTGCTCCATGCAGTCTCTGATGGTGTTGATGGTCTGTTCCACGTCGAATTGCGCTCCTACCAGTCTCCTCTCCTGTCTCCGTATGTTGTCCAACTGTTTCTGGATCTTCACCTGCAGGTCCAACTTTTCTCTAAGTCTGGACACTTCGGCGTCGATATGTGGGTCTTCCAATCTTTGCAATACCTCGTCAATGGCGTATGCCCGAGGGTCTTCCCTTGTGAACTGTTGGACCTGCGTATTAGTGAGTGGTATGGGGAGTTGGATGGGGTTTGGCATGTGAAGGTAGACAGGGGCAGCATAAGGGGGTGCTCCTTGCTTTGCGCATCCTACTACCTCTTGGTAATGGTTGCGGTAGTAGATGTAAGGTGCTAACACCTTACTTGTGTCGTCGTTCTCTTGGGGGATGTATAGGGGATAGAAGCGGAGTGAGGCGGGGTTGTTAGGGAAGTAGGGGAGTCCTGGATCATCATCTTCTACAACCTCTTCTTCTCGATGGTAGTCAATGGGCTCTTCTACCATTTCGATTCGGGTTGTGGCGCTGGCGAGGCTCTCGAGCATGGTTACAAAGCTCAAGTCGGGTGCTTCTCGGATCATGTCCGCGGAGGGGATTATGACGGGGGGTGGCGTGGCTATGTGTACTGGTGAGGAGGGGATGATGGTCGTAACTCTAGGGGATGAGATAGTGTCTCTTTGGGCTTCGCTTGCCAGGACAGTGTTGTGGTAAGCGCCACGCTCTCCTACTGACTCATACTCGTCTGTGGAGAAGTTCATGATGTATAGGAAGGAATGTGTGAGGGTGTGTGGGGGAGAGTGATGTTGTCTTCTGTTTCATTGGCCCTTCTTTTATGTCTGTTTGGGCACTCCTTCTTTGTTGGGGTATCGGTGATAGAAGTCGGTGATAATTTCTGGGGCGTGTTTCAGGTGCTCCACAGGCTCCCACGTACTGTCACTCGTGGGGAATCCTTTCCACTTGACTAGGTAGTGGAGTTTGCGCCCTTGGCCTTGTCAGCGGACTTTCTGTATTTCTTCGGCTTCGTACTCCTCTTCTCCATCAATAAGGTCAGGTGAAGGTCGGGTGAAGTTGGGGCTGTGTAGCACCGTCTCTTTATAGGGTGTCAGGAGATTGGCGTGGATCACCAGGTGTATCTTCCATTGTGCCAGAAGTTCTAGTTCGTATGATATGTCTGATAGAACCCTTTTGATGGGAAAGGGTCCGTATCTCTTTGGAGCTAGCTTGGATGTAGGGTAATGGGTTCAGAGATTAACCCCTTCTAGCCAAACTAGTGTCCCTTGGGCGTAGGGTGTAAACTTGGTTTTGCCCCTTTCTGCCATGAGGCATTGCGTGTGTTTGATGCAGTCTTGTGCCTTGCTGCAGGCATGTTGTATATCTTGAAGGCAGTTGTCTACTGCCTGGACCGTCGTTCTTCTTTCCTCCCATGTCGTCCTTGGTTCGCTCCCCATAAGCAACTTGAACGGTGAGTTCTTTGTTGTCACGTTTGGCCATGAGTTGTGGGCGAACTGGGCAATGGGTAGTAGGTTGGCCCAGTTGTCCTGCTGTGCATTGCTCCAATGTCGCAGGAATTGCTCTACCCATTGATTGCTTCGTTCTGACTGTCCGTCGGTTTGTGGGTGATACGCTGACGAAATGTTTTGTTTGATCCCCAGGACTTGACAGAGGTTTCTCATGAAGATTGATATGAATTGAGCCCCTCTATCGGTGATTAATCGTTTGGGGAGACTGTAGTGAGGATATGCATATTGTAGGTATAATTTTGCGACTCCTTCACTGGTGATCGTCTCGTTGCAGGGGATAAACAACGCTGCCTTGGTGCAATCGTGGTCTGTGATGGTAAGGATCGAGTCGTATCCTCTCAATGGGGGAAGTTTGGTGATGAAGTCCATTGTAATGACTTCAAACGGTTGCGCTTCAGGGTCTGTCGTGATAGGATATAGGTGTGGTTTTTGGTGGTGTGTGTTAATTTTATTGGCTTGACACACTGCACACCCTTTGACGTATTCTTCCATGTCCTTTTTCAGGTTTGGCCACCAATAGTTCTGCTTCAGGAGTGTGGTTGTGTTACCAATTCCAGGGTGTCCGCGATATGGTGGATCGTGAAAAGCGGAAATTACCCCCCTCTTAAGATTGTTGTCGCTGGCAACAACCAGTGCGTCCTCCTTCCACCAAGTGTTATGTTCTTGGTGTAATTGGTATGTGTTGGCCCATCTCTTGATCATTTCTTCGTTTTCTAGGTTGCTCAAGTTGATCTTTGAGCAGGTGTCTATTTCTTCGATTGGTTCGTCACTGGCTAGTTTGATGAAGACGTGTGATGGCAATACCACCACATTGTCATTGTCTTCCTCTCCAGTGTCATAGTCTGGTCATCTGGAGAGGGCGTCTGCTCGTGCGTTCTTATTTCCCGTGACGTGTTTGAGTACGAAGTTATATTCTTGGAGTTCTTGAAACTCTCGGGCTATTCTTCGACTGATCTTGCAGGGTTCCTTCCAGTATAACAGGTTGGAATGATCCGTGTGTATGACAATCTGGTGTGGCGCTCCTGCAAGGTAGGTTCTCCAATGACGAAGGGATTTTACGACAGCTAGTAGCTCCTTGTCATAAATGTCATAATTTCATTCGGTTTCGGAGAGTGTGGTGGAGTAATAGGCTACTGGGTGCCAACGTCCAAGTTTGTCCTTCTGATTCAGTGTTGTGCCTATAGCATAGTTTGATGCGTCTACTTCTAGTTTGAATGGCTGTTCTAGCCTTGGCATGAGCAACACCGGTTCTTCGCATATGAGTCTTTTGAGTGTTTGGAAGGCTTTTTCCCTCTCCTCTATCCACTCCCATGGTACGTTCTTCTTTGTGAGTTCGTTGAGGACTCTTGTGATTTTTGAGAACCCTTTGATGAACCGTCGATAGAAGTTGATGAATCCCATCCACCCTCACAATTCCATGAGGGTCTTTGGACGTTGCCAGCCGTCAACTCCTTGCACTTTTACATGATCCATGCGCACTCTTCCTCCCCCTATCACCAGTCCCAAGTACTCGATTTCGGGTACTTCAAAGGTACACTTTTCTGGTTTGAGGAACAGGTCGTGTTCTTCCAATTTGTCCAGTACTTGGTGTACGATTTGTCGATGGTGGGGGGTGTTGTTGGGTGTCGCAATTAGGATGTCGTCCATATAGATCACAACTTCACCTGTTGCTGTAAGGTCTCTAAATATAGTGTCCATCATCGTTTGGAAGGTACTTGGGGAGTTTGTCAGTCCGAAGAACATGACACAAGGTTCGTAGAGTCCTAAATTTGTCTTGAAGGCTCCTTTCTCTTGATCTCCCTCTTTTATTCGAACGTTGTTGTACCCCCAGCGTATGTCGAGTTTGGTGAACAGCGTAGCGTTTCGAAGTCAATCTATTAGCTCTGGGATCAATGGGAGGGGATATTGGTTTTTGACGGTTAGGGAATTCAATTTCCGATAGTCTTGTACTGGTCGTAACTTCCCATCCTTTTTCTTGATAAAGAAGAATGGTGAGGCGTATGGGGATTTTAACAGTTGGATGTACCCTTTCTCTAGTTGTTCTTTGATAAATTCCCGTAGCGAGTCTTCTTCTCCTCTTTCCATAGGGTATATCTTGCAATCAAACGACTTGGGAGCATCTGGTAGGAGTTCTATTGCGTGATCCCATGGTCTCTCTGGTGGAAATCGATGAGATTCTTTTTCATTGAACGTTCGGGCATGTCGTCGATATTCTTCTGGGACCATTTGTTCAAAGGTCTTCTTGGTCTTGTCCATGGCTTTTTGGGCAAGTTCCGACGCCGTCGTTGTCTTTCGTAGGATTGCATATGGCCCTTCTTCTGAATTTAGGGCTTCCCACTCCTCTTCCGTCATGGTTGCTGCTGCTTGGGCTTCTTCTTCGGGTTTGACGCTTGATATTATCACTGGTTGGCACTCTTTATCCAGTGTTGCGTCCTTCCAGTGGATCACGGGTTCGAAGGGGGTTAGCCATGGGTAACCCAAGATTACTTCGTCTCTTCCCAAGTTTGTTATGAGGAAACATAGGGTTTTTGTTTCTGTTCCAGTGCGCACTTGTAGGTCGGTGAAATGACTGATGGCGCCGTCTTGGTTGTGAGTCCCGTCTACATTCCAGATCTTTATGGGGGTTTCTACCGGTAGATATCCAATTTTGAGTTGGTGGAGCAGGTTCTTGAAGATGAAGTTGTCGGTTGCTCCTGAGTCGACAAGGACTTCTCTTTCAGCCGTCGCGTGTGCAGATTCAAATAGTACTGGGATTCGCATGGATCGATATCTGCTATTGTACACGCTAATTCGTAAAGCCTTAGCCCAGGCTGCCGGGTTCAGGCATTGAGAAAATCCTTTTTGCCAAATAGTTCGTCTGTGAAGCAGTCCCAAACTTCCTCTGATTCCGCATGGAGGGTGGCAATGAGGGCTTGTGCCTTTTGTGCTGCACTGACTGGTCCTTGGGTTTGGACAGTAATGACTGGGGTATTAGATGTGGATGCTTCTGCGGCTCTTGCTCCTCGGTTTGGACAATATCTAGCAATGTGTCCCTTTTGATTGCATTGGAAGCAAAGTCCACTTTGGACCCTTTGTCATTTTTCTTCGTCCGTAAACGTTGCGCAAGCTCTGGTGCGCCCTATGTCCATAGCGTTTGGGTTGCGGTTGGTGAGTGCGTTCCTCCACTGTGGTTTTGTTGCTCCTCCTCTTCATTCTCCTCCCTTGACTCTCTCTTTTAGGTAGATGTATTCTTGCTGGTGATGCCTCGCTGCTCTGGTCCAGTCGTTCCATGTTACTGGGTGATCGAATTTTACGCAGTTCACTACCAATTTATAAGGTAGGGCTCTTTGGAATACGTTGAGGGTGGCTTCTCCATCGAGATCATATCCAGCTTTCTTCGCGGTGGTGGCGAATTGGGCTATAAACCCATCAAGGTCGTCACCCTTCATCTTGAGCTCTCATACGTTGTGTTGAGCTTTTTGCTTTTCTGCCGTATCCGTGTAGGCTTGACAGAACCTTGTTTCGACGGTTGCCCACAGATTTTCTTCGGCGTGGGGTACTCCTCCCGTGACTTGATCTATAAGCCACTGTGCTTGTTCTTCGACCCAATCGTTTATGAGGGGTCCTCAGATATAGGACAGGAATGTCATACTTCTTTGGTAGGGGATAGCAAGTTGTTCCACGTGGGGATTATTCCTCGATAGAGGAGAAAGTTGAGTAGAAAGGCTTTACTTTCTTCTTGGTCTCCGTGGAACTCTTTTGGTGGATTTCCTCCTAGTTTCTCAGTGAGTGCGGGGGGTCCTGCAGGGATTCCTCCTCCGCCACCTCCACCACCTCCTCTGCCGCCACCACCACCGCCGCCTCCACCACCGCCGCCTCCACCACTGCCATCTCCACCACTGCCGCTTCCACCACCTATGGGGATGGTTTGGATGATGAGTCCGCTTCCAGATGTGGTTGTGGGTACGGTGGTAGTGGTTTGTGCTTGTGTGCTGGCCATAGCGTAGGTTGCGAAATTTTGAGGGGTGGGTGTAGCTTGTTTCCCTTTGTTCGTGGGATCTTCAGTATCTGCGAGTTCTCCTTCTGACAAGTCAACATCTATCCCGTGTACGGGTTTGTTTCTATAGGGTCCTAGACCCCTATTCGAGTGGGGCTGGCTCTGTTGTATACCAACTTTGAGTTTTATCATTGTAGTCGATTAATGTCCAGAGTCGTCTATCTTCGAGGTAATGGATGGGGATGTATCCTTGAAGATTTTTGTCGAATACGTAGTAACCCTCCTGGTCTGCGAAACTTTTGTAGATTGCTGCTCCTTTGACATTGTCTGGGAGGTCGTCCTCAATACTTCTTTCAATGATTCTGACTGGAACGTTGCTCTGGCTCTGCTAGTCGAAGCCACGGTGTAGAGACTTGACTTAGTGTAACGCCACGACTGGCGTTATCATGCAACGTGCGTTCTAGGTCAGGGTTCTTCGTAGAGTGAAGCCATATCAGGGCCTCAGTTCGGTGATGCACAAGTATCAAGTCGAGCCATGCTCAAGACTGATGTGAGAGGAAATGCCAAGTCGTCTACTACAACTAGCGGGTGCGAGACAAAAGACAAAGGTCCGCTTCTGGTTGGGTATGCGAGGCAAAAGATGAAGGCCTGCGACGGTGAGAGGCTAAAGATGAAAGCCCTCCTTTGGAACAACCCAAGAGTTCCCTATCTGGTTGAGACTATGTCGTGATTGTGGAAGAAGTCAAGTCTACCGTACAAGCTAGGTAGACTAGGGTTTATATACTGGTACAGGATGTTTGTGTTGAATAAACATATGACGTGGTCCTAGTCAGTATGAGTCATGATGACATAGGTAGTGGAGTAAGCATGAGTCAGCATGCGTCATAGTGACATCAGTGATGATGTCATATGGAACGATCAGTAAGCGATGAGTCATGAGTCTGAGTCAGAAATGAGTCATGGGGTTTTGGCACGTGTAAGGTAGTGGATCAGATGAGTAAAGGTAAAACAGAAGTGGATGTGTCCGAGAATTGTAACAGGAATGGTAGACAAGTACTTTTGCCTAGCTCACAGCCATGGCAAGGACCATCTTCCACTGGGGATTCAGTGATGTTGAGGCCTTTTATGGCCTCATGAGCATATCTCTTTAGCACTTCTTTGGACATGTGTCCCATGCGCTGATGCCAGACATCCAGACTGGCTGATGCAGTAGATGAGGCAGCATTTAAAACTTGATGCCCCACAAGCCAATAAAGGCTTCCATTCTGGTGTCCATCTGCAATGGTTCTCTCTGAGTGCCTAATGGCAAAACCAGTGTGGTCAAAACCAACAGTAGCACCCTTCAGAGTAAGGGCACTTGTGGACAGTATATGAGAGTGTGTCTGGGGGACATGCAACACATCAGAGAGGATTAAGTTGTATCCTCTATTTGTTCTGATGGTTACACTTCCTATGCCGGTGCTCTTTATTATAGAGTTATCACCGAGAGAGATTTCCACTCCTTTGTGTTGTGTATAGGTGGTGAAATCTTCAATGTAGGGAGTGAAGTGTTGTGATGCCCCACTGTCCATCAACATGCTACTGGTTTTTGAGTGTTTCCACTCATCATGTACAGAGAGACCTAAGGTGCATCAAGCACCTCCTTGATTTTTCCGGAACCATTTATGACTGTGTACAGGTTATGGGATTGTAATGTAGATTTCCCTATAGGCGGCGCATTTGCCAGCCTAGACAGGGTCTGAGCATCCAATGTGTTATCAGCTACTTGGGCAGTGTTCTGAGCAGCTTTACGCTGTTGCCCTGCCTTCCCCTTCTTCGCATTCTCCAAGTCCTTCTTTTTCTTGTGGCAGTCAGGGCTTTTATGACCAGCCTTCCTGCAGTAGAAACAAGTTACATCTTTCGATGCAGAGCTTGACAATGCCCCTTGGGGTGTAGATGATGCGCGTGGTGGGTTAGACTGCGTGCATTGTGACTTGAAGGGAGCTGCCTTATTCAAGGCTGCTCTGGGACTGGAGATGTGTGATTCCTCATTAATGAACCTATTGATCAGGTCCTGAGGAGAGAGGGTGGAAGGTGGACCTGCTGCAAGTATGGTACCTGCGATGGTGCTGTAGGAGGGAGGAAGGGCATCTAGCAGAATGAACGACATCTGCATGTCAGAGATCACCATCCCATTCTCCCCAAGTGTATTCCTCGTGTCCAGCATATGCTGGAGTTGAGGCAAGAAGGGCAAACCTTCTTGGAGCTTGGTATTTGCCAAGCTCACCCATAAATTAAAGGTGGCCATAGAGCCAACTGCGCCATACAGGGTTTCGAGCTGAAGGTACTTGTCATGTACCATTGGGAACACATTGTCAGAGGCTATCTGCGAATAGACCTCTGTGGTGACGAATAAAAAGAGCAGGCCGATTATTACTTCTTCCTCCTTGTCCCATTGCACTTGAATATCAGCATCTGGGTTGGCAGGGTCTGGGTGGACCGGAGCACTATGGGTGAGGTGACGATGAGTCCCATTCATCCACATAAGGGCTCCCAAGGTTGCAGACCATTGCTGCCAGTTGGTTCCATCCAATTTGGGCAAATTGATGGAAGGAGGGAAAGAGAGATTGAAGACAGGTACAATTGCTTGGGTGGCCATTGAGATGTGAGAGATTTCTGGTTCCGAGGAGCAGTCAGAACCAGATCTAAGATCTTTTGGATGGGGTGGAACCCTGCCATAGGATTACTGTCCTCCATAACACATAAAATGTCACACCTCAAGTGTGCGACTTGTTTAACTATAGTCTTGTAATAATAGTAAACCTTTATATAGTTGCATCAACAAAGGCCCGAATGTTACTAAGGGCTAGTAGGCATGTATGTCACACAGAGTACATCAAACAGACAGTGATGTGCCGAAGCAGGGATCTGTCCTACGTCTCCAGCTAGTACTGTTTCTACTAAAGAGCACTATTAAGGATCCTTGTTAGAGAGGAGCCAACAGCGAATTCCAGTAGTTTGTTAAAGATGAATAAAGGAGTTCCTTTATCATACGATAATGCAGGGAAATTTCCCTTGAACTACTGTTGTCTGTGGAGTCTCTAAACCAGGCTATTAAGAGCCTTCAAGGATATGTAAGGTATGTTATAGTATCAACGCCTAGTTGTGACAGAGGGAAGGACTTCTGGGTTTGACTATTAACCAGTAGTGTTTGAAAGTCTGGTCACATGAACCGGAAAAAACCGCAACCAGACTGGACTGCAACCGACTGCAACCAGACCTGCGGTTGCGGTCCTATGATCTCTGGAGGCGGTCCAGTTGCGGTTCACTGGAATCTGATGTGCGGGTGAACTGCCACAGGACCGGTTGGGGTCGGTCTCAACCGCCTTTGGCACTTCTTTGGTGGGTACAGATCACCACTCCCCAATGCACCGCCAACCACGAGCGCCGTTACACCAATGCCAACGACAACTACAACAAGGACAACCATGACAACCTCTGTAAGGCCAGTCCGAGTGCTGCGCCCTTTTTCGCCCCTTCCAAGTTGGTATCGGAATGCCTTGGTGTGACTTAACTGCCAGCTGCCATATTGGTCCGACACTCTTGGTCCAACTTGAAGTCTCTCACTTTGCATTGGTCACTTTTCCCCATCCCTCCTCCAAGTCAGGCTCACCTCATACACACACATGCACTTCTCTTTGTCTTGCAAACGGATGGGTGTCAATGACTGCCGCTGCTAGTCCCCTC
>WNGR01008670.1_pt1 | contig 10729 bp, 12 predicted proteins | sample 5407581 | NCBI WGS metagenome assembly WNGR01 (sample SAMN13153383, study PRJNA577476) | soil metagenome | isolation source: 80 cm soil or saprolite under Garry oak tree replicate 2 | place: USA:California | collected 2016-06-15 | reverse complement strand
AGTCGAATGAGGCGACAACGTTCAGAGTGAAAGTCGTGGTTCTAACCACACCACCAGTTGATGTTCCAGTGATGGTTACGGTGACACCCGATACGACAGGCGCGGTGGCAGTAGCGGTCAGACTGAACGTGGAAGTGGCCGCTGGACTGGCAGGCGTGATAGGATTAGGAGTGAAGGCAGATGCCGTCACACCAGTCGGAAGACCACTGATACTCAGGGCAACAGGCTGAACACCCGCAACAACCGTTAGAGCCGACACAGTTGAGGCAGCACTAGTAGTAGCCTGAACAAGTGTCACAGTTGTTGGAGCAACAGACAGGCTGTACTCTATACAACTGCACAAGTTCAGAGCGAAAGTAGTAGTTCTTACAACACCACCTACGGATGTACCTGTGATCGTCACCGTTACGCCTGAAACCACGGGCGCAGTCGCAGCGGCAGTGAGCGTGAAAGTGGATGTAGCGGCTGGACTACTAGGAGTGACAGGGTTAGGGGTGAATGCAGACGCTGTTACACCGGTAGGCAGACCGGAAATCGACAACGTAACAGTCTGAACACCAGCACCTGCAGCAACAAGCGACGCAAAAACGGTCGACGCTGCACTGGTGGTGCCTTGAACCAGAGTCACACTTGTTGGAGCAACGCCGAGACCGTAATCGAAGGATCCAACGACGTTAAGTGTGAATGTTGCAGTTCGACCCAGAGGAGCACCTGTAATCGTGACAATGACACCCGATACAAGAGGTGCCATGGCCGATGCAGTCAGAGTGAAAGTGGATGTGACCGCTGGGCTAGCAGGAGTGACAGGGTTGGGAGTGAACACTGATGCGGTCACACCGGTCGGAAGACCGCTGAAGCTTAGAGTGACAAGCTGGCCACCCCCACACGCAGCAACGAGCAACGCGGCGACAGTGGATGGAGTGCTTGTAGTGCCTTGAACGAGGGTCACGCTCGTGGGGGCAACACTGAGACTGTAGTCGAAGGACCCGAGGCAGCTGTTAAGCGTGAAAGTCGTAGTTCTAACGACTCCACCCGTCGATGTGCCGGTAATCGTAACGGTCGCGCCTGACACGGGCGGAGCAGTAGCCGCAGCTGTCAAAGTGAACGTGGACGTAGCGGCTGGGCTCGCTGGGGTGACTGGGTTTGGTATGAACGTGGAAGCAGTGACACCGGTTGGCAGACCACTGATGCTTAGACTCACAGGTTGCGCGGTACCGGCAACGAGCAACGCAGAGACCGTCGAAGCCGCACTAGTCGTACCCGGGATGAGAGCCACACTAATAGGTGCAACACTGAGACTGTAATCAAAAGCACAAACGCAGTTTAAGGTGAATGTAGTGGTTCTGACAATGCCTCCCGAAGATGTGCCGGTGATTGTCACAGTAACGCCTGAAACCACAGGTGCAGTAGGTGCTGCGGTTAGAGTGAAGGTAGAGGTGGCGGCTGGACTCGCTGGGGTGACCGGGTTCGGAGTGAACGCGGAAGCTGTGACACCGGTAGGTAGACCGGATATCGACAGGGTAACTGTCTGCATACCCGCTCCGCCAGCAACCAGGAGAGCAGAGACAGTGGAGGCAGCACTAGTCGTACCCTGAACAAGAGTCACGATGGTGGGAGCAACGGAGAGGCTGTAATCTACACCACAGCTACACGAGTTCAGAGTGAAAGTCGTAGTTCTGATCAGTCCACCTATGGAAGTGCCTGTTATCGTTATAGTCACACCCGATACTACGGGGGCAGTGGCTGCAGTTGTCAGAGTGAATGTGGAGGTAGCAGCCGGACTTGCTGGACTAACTGGGTTCGGAGTAAACATGGAAGCAATAACACCAGTCGGGAGACCCGAAATCGACAGTGTAACGGGCTGGGAAGTTCCTGAAACGAGCAATGAAGAGACTGTGGAAGGAGCACTAGTGGTACCCTGGACGAGAGATATGGTCGTTGGAGCAACGCTGAGACTATAATCGAAGGGGCAAGGGCAGAGCGTAAGAGCGAAGTTTGCAGCGTGAGTTCCTGCTCCGCCGGTACAATTGACACCGATGGTGTATGTGCCAGCAGGCGTGACCGCGGTCGTTGAGATCGTTACGGCGGATGAGGCGCCGGGAGCGGCGGCGGGAGTGATGTCGAACGATGTTGGACTCGCGGCTAGACCGTTTGCAACAGGAACCGTAACAGTGCAGGCGACAGAAGTACCTGTACCGCTCGTCAACGTAGCAACAACACTAGGTGTCGTACTAGAGGGTGCTGTGATAGAAGCACTGGTCGGACTCCAAGCAACAGCATAGTCGAAAGGACACTGGACCGTTACTGTAAAAGTAACAAAACTAGTGGCAGAACCGCTTGTACCGGTCACCATGACTGTTCCGATACCGCAGAAGGAGCCAGCATCGACGGTAAGAGTAGATGTTAAGTTGCTCCCGGGGGCGAGGACCAGGCTCGACGGGTTAAGAGAGGGGGTCAAACTTGACGTCGATGCAGTTGCTGATAGGGCGACGGTGCCGGAGAATCCGCCAACGCTCGAGACGATCATTGTAGCATTTGTCGAGGAGCTGGGGCCTGTAACTGCTCTGGCAGGATTTACGCTAAGGGCGAAACCGGGGACTACGGAGCCGACCAGGGTTATCGTGTTTACGATGAGGTCGGTCCTGTAGGTTTCGAATCCTATCTGGCCCGGGGGGACGTTAGGTATTTGAAGGGTCGCTAGTTGGACGCTGTCTAGGTAGACGGTCAGGTTGCCTGCAGCATAGGTAGCACGAGCGTCGTGGGGCTGGTTCAAGGCTACCGGGGGAAGTGAGACTTGGGACAAGGTGACGTTTCCCGGGCCATTCGTAATTACGAGCTGGTTGAACCCGATCCGGTAGAGAAGCTTGAAACCGCTCTGCCCTGCGACGTACGAACAGGTCCCGTCACAGTTGGTCCCAGGCGGCGTTGAAGATGGGGTCGTAGGAGAGTGAAGGATCAATAAGAGAGCAAAATAGTCAGCATCGGTAAAATCGCGATTCGGAATACTGAAATGCATTGTCATGTCAATGCTCGAGAATTCGGGCGATGAGCGCAAGATCCATACTAGGCCGTTGTAGGTCGCGTCAGCATAGATTCCCGTACCATCCGAAGTGGGGAAAAGCCTCCCAGCAGTCCCGTCCCCGAATGGGCCCTGCCAACCACCAAAGGCATAGTTGGAAAGGGCGGCTGGAAAGACGTCCGAGTAGCTGGTGCCTCTGACTCTTGGAGGTAGAGAGAGTGCGGTCAATAGTACGAAGGCGATGAGAACGAAGCTGCGGACCCTATTACTCAATGGAGAGGACCGGACAAACGCAGACAGGCGACATGATCTTCTGGGCATTTATGATTTTCTAGTGCATCAGGGAAAACTCAATTTCGTGAAGGGCGGGGCGCGGGAAAATCGACTACCCCGGGGTCGGGAAAAACATGCTTAATTTTGATGGTAAATCTCGGAAAGATCCCGGTGATACTAGGGAGGCTTTGGCATGCAAGCGATAGTGGAAGCCAGGGGGCCCAACATCTTGGCTCTTCCTGGTCATTGGTCGTTCTGAATCTGAACTGAGCAATCCTTCTCAGCGGTTGATTACGTCGCCGTAACCGATTACGGTTTGGGACAGGGTATGGGTCGTCCGCGCGTTGACGGAGTTGTAGTCTCCTTCGATGCTGAGGTTGGTGTAGCCACTGCGAATTGTCACATTGTTATGGCTTCCGGGGACGTCGAGACGTATCTTGATGTTCGAGTTGAGGTTCAGCGTGATCGCATCGTAGTTACCAACAACGTGTATGGTCGAGTTGGTGGTGATGAATAGGGCCTCTTGCAGATTATCTCCGTTAATCATAGAACCGCTAATGTGGGAGTTGTCCGTGCGAAAAATCCAAGCATGATAGAAAGCGGCCGCTACGATTCCTCCAACCAGCACCGCTAATGTCACAACAACCAGAACAATCAGCAACGTGCGACTTGATGCCACCCGGCTGAAATCGTCCGGGAGAGTCCGACTCATTTGAAGGTCACTCTATGACTTTGCAGCTCCGCTTCAAAGCGTCTCACGACTAATCATCCAACCTCAGGCGGTCTGTCATGAATTCAAGCGAGAAGAGGAGTGAACGAGCGGAATCTCGTTGGAACTAGTTAGGGCAGGCTTTTGGACAATCTGCATATCCGTTGGCGATGAAGTCGGTCAACGGCCCTACTGTAATGTCGTAGACTATGTGCGGGGTCCCGGAGGTCGTGGTGACATTCGTCACTTCTACCCAAGCCCTCTCATTGTAGTTGTACAGAAAGTCTCCGGGCTTTATTGTTGTGACAGGGATGAAAACGATCTGGCCGTTCACCATCACGTGCAATCTAAACAGCGGGTTCGCATCCGTCCGGAAAGGCAGCCCATCCATAGTGTATATTGTGAGCTGAGTGTTCACGTTCACGACCTTGACTTGGGTTACAACCACGGCAGAGGACTGCCCTGTGTTCACGTTGAAGCCCATTACAGAGTCCCCAACCTTGATGTTCTGTACCGCTTGAGTGCTCCCGTCAGCCATAGTGATCAGGGTTCCTGAGGCAACGCTTCCACCGCCACCGCCGCCACCGCTCGGTGGAGTCAGAATCGAGATGTTGAATGTCACAGCCTTGTCGTACGCATGGTAGGAGACCCCTGTTAGGGTCACCGTGGCCGAAACGGTGCCTGCCGTGCAAGTGGATGAGGCCGTAACCGGGATGGTAATGAATGAGTATCCGGTGGTAGGGCCGAGGTTGAAGTATCCCGGGTTTGATGCGCCGAGAGTGATGCAGCTTGGGACGCTTGTCGGGACGACTGTCATGTTCGTGAGAGGTATTCCGAAGTAAGGAAAGACCTGGAGGTATTCCGCGGTGCCGCTTCCAATGTATACGCTGATTGTGGGATAAAGCCGGGTCACGTTGTAGTCGTTGATACTGATCTGGAGGGTGCTCGACCGTGAGATGTGGCCGTCATTCCCTGTCACAATGAATAGAGCGTTTTCGACTACACCTGTTCCCGAGGCGCTGACCGTGACGGGGGTTGAGGCTGAGCCTCCAGATGGAAGGTTAGTCGGGTTGTACCATCCGAAGCTCAAGCAACAGTAGTTATTTGGAAAACTCAAGCTCTCACTTATGGTAGTTGCCGGGTAATTGTTGTCACTGTAATAGGTCACGGTGTCAGTAATCGACCCTCCGTTGGCAATACCGAATGTTGTGTACTGTGGGCTTATCGAGAAGTCAGAAGTCGATAGCGTGAACGTTGGGTAGTGATATGCCTGCGTCGAGAAGGCTGACAATTCGACCAGGCTGTTTTGGGCGAGGCATGTGCTGGGGATGCTCATGTTTAGGGTGGTGGAGTTTGTTCCACCTGGCTGGAGCTGTAGTGATGCTTGGGCGATGTTCCAAGTTGCGCAGTAGGGCATGCCGGTGAAGACGTTCAGTGAGATCGTGCCGGAGAACCCGTTCAGGCTCTGGAGCTGAATCGTTACCGAGCCTGACCGAGCATCGGGAATATTGATAGTCGAAGGAGTGATGGTCACGGAAAAGTCTCTGATTATGTAGGTAACGGTTACTGAGTGCGAGAGCGAGCCATTTGTTGCCGTGACTGTCACCGTGTAGGTTCCTGGTACACCGTAGCAGTAGAGGTAGGTTGAGCCTGAACCCCCTGATATACTTGAGAGAGGATAGCAAGTCAGCCCTCCAGACGGAGATGCGGTCAAGGTTACTGTCCCGGCGAACCCGTTGACCGGAGTGACTGTCAACAACGAAGAACCGTAGACATTTGTCCCATAGACAGTAACAGGGTTTGGACTCGCTCCGAAGGTGAAATCCTGTACCTGGAAGCTGATAGATGTGGTGTGGGAGATTGAACCGCTTGATGCAGTGATCACTACATTATAGGTGCCGGGAGTTGTCGAGCTACAGGTCAATGTTGACGTACCAGAAGTCGTCGTGGAGGTCAGGGCGACGCTGGTTGGGCTGAGGGGGTTGCAGGTGAGACCGGCTGGTACGGTATCACTCAGATTCACTGTGCCTGTGAACCCGTTTGCCCCCGCCACAGTTATTGTGACGCTGGCTGACGATCCAACATTGAGGGCTATGGGTGATGTTGCGGAGACTCCAAAGTCTGAGATGACGTTAATCGTCAGCGTGCCTGTGCGGATCAGTGAACCGCTCTTCCCTGTGAATGTGGCTGTATAGGCGCCTGCAGGAACAGAAGTGGCGACGGATACAGTAGCCGTGTAGGTACTCGTAGAGCCTGAAGTTAGCGTCACGCTCGTAGTGCTCGGGGAGACGGTGATGCCGTTGGGCGCGGTGGCGTTCACGTTGAGCGTCCCGGAGAAGGAGCCTAGGCTCTTGACCGTGATCTGCGACTGACCCGTCGGATTGGATGTCCCCGACAGAGTGAGCGATCCGGGGCTACCGGAGATGCTGAAATCGCCGACGTTGAATCCCACAGTGGTTGGGTGGGTGAGGGCTCCTGCAGAACCGGTGACAGTTACAGTGTAGGATCCCGCCGTCGAGCCCGAGCAAGAGAGGGTGGAAGTTGCTGAGGACCCTAACGTGACGCTAGGTGGGCCGAGGGGTGAACATGATAGCCCGGTCGATGGGGAGACTGAAGCAGACAGGTTAACTGTTCCAGTGAAGCCGTTTATTGAGGTCACCGTTATGGTCGAGCTTCCGGTGGCACCGGCAAGAATAGTGGTTGAAGCGGGATTCGCTGCCATCCCGAAGTCTTGCACACGGACTTCCATGAACTGTCCGGCGATTATCACGTTGCTCCAGGAGCCTCCAGCATAGTAGCAGGCGGAGGGTGTGCATTCGACGAAGAGCGGACTGCCCGCTGTGCTGTTGTCCTGAACCTCTATTCCTGATGCCGCCCACATCAGATAGTTGCCAGATGGAGTGCCAGGTATTGGATGGGTGACGATGTTTGCTGTCTGGGTTGCGCCTATTCCAAGTGAGGACGTTATTGGGTTTCCATTTGTTGGACTCGAGAAGTTTGTTGTTGGGCAGCTGACATTTGTGACGCAGTTTACGGTTTGCCCCGTGGAGGTGTCAGTGTAGTTGGCGAAGCCTGCAAAGTCGGTGACGCAGCAGGTGTAATTGGGGCCTCCCTGGTTGGTGGTCGTGAATCCCGTGGATGCGCCTGCAGCAGATGTCGTGTAGAGGGTCTGTGAGCCAACTGAGGTTTTGAATGAGCAAGTGTTGTTGACAGTGAAGGGTATGACGAAGCCAGCTACCTCGTTTGTGAAGTCTGTCGTGTAGATGAGGATGGCGTCCTGGTAGGAAGTGCAGAATGGAATCCACATGATCATTGTCAGGCTAATGCTGCTTCCTGATCCTGTGAATTGTAGACAAGCGTCCGAGATGTAGGATCCCGTGTTAGGATTGATGAAGAAGTGCTTTGTGAAGCCGAAGTAACTGTAAGCTGAGAGGTACGTGCAGTAGTTAGGCGCAGGAGAGACGTATCCGCTGCTGGGAGTGACTGTTATTGTTGTCTGGACAGTCTGCTGGGCTCCATTGTTCGCGCCTCCTGATGAGCTCACAGTGAATGACGACTGGCTTGAGGAGACCGAGTAGCTGGGATCCGCGGGGGGATAGTCTGTTTCAGTGTACGATGTCTGCATCCAGGAGACGTAGTAGCACTGACCATTTGGTCCAGTGAGTCCCGAAGGGCATGACACAGGAGCAGGAGGCGTACCAGAAAGGACCTTCGCACAGTCACCATTGGCATTGTCTACGAGTTCAAAGCAGCCGCTCGACTGCGAAGATACCCCCGCGCCTTTGATCTCCGCATGCGCGGTGGTGACGAAGCTAAGGATCACGTAGTATGTTCCGGGCGAAATGTAGGCTGAATCGTGGCTGAACTGGTTCTGTCCCGAAATCTTCTGCGGAGTCACGTTGCAGAAGACGAACGCAGGCGGCCACTGGACGATCCCGGCGTTACAGCTTGGGTTGAAGGTGGTTCCTGTTGGAATCGTCGGGGACTCATCCCAGCCGGGGTTGGCGACCACGCCGTCGCTCCGAACTATCTTATCTGTAATCTGGAAGTTAGTATTTGCATAGGCATAACTAGCGGTGCCTGATGCGAAGGCACCCTGCCAGCCATACAGGTAGTATTGGCCTGTGAAGCTTAGTACAGAGTATTTTTGTCCGTTGTTGGGTATGGTTACCGTGTCGATGAATGTGACGTTGGCATTCGCGTCTGCTGTTGCCCAGTCTCCATCTACCCACGCGAACGCCCTTAAAGATCCGTAGCCATTGCAACTTGATTGCTGGGCGTCAGAATCATAGAGCCAAAGGCCAAGGTTAACAAGTCCAAACAGTTGGGTGTTGGCTCCCGAGTTATGTCCGGAACTAGTCGGGCTTCCTGAAAGGCATGTGTTGGCGCTCGTGCCCGAGTAGATGTGAGCTGGGAGAGTGGTTACTACTGGGGCCGCATGGGCGCGTGGCACCAATGGTACGCCTATTATCATCATCGCGAGGGAGATCGCGATTACAAATACGGCGCGAGACCGCAATGTCACCGCCTCCTAAGAAACCGGACGAACCACGCTAGGCCACTGATTATGAACATCAGGAGGGCGTTTCCCAAGAGCGCGAACGCGGCTCCCAGATTGTCCCTTGAAGGATTAACGAGCTGGGGAAATGCTGTGACTAACGAGGCGTTTGCGACCAGTAGCAGACCCAGTATTGCAAATACAGAGGAGACCGTCAGGCTCCGAAGCTTCTGAGACAATGCGGAGATTCCAGCGACTCCGAAGCAGACTCCCGCGTAGGCCAGAACGGTGAGGCTGAATGATACCGATGAACTCGAATATAACGTGGCAAAAATTCCGAGTGTTACGCCCAGACCCAGGAAGACTTTTGTCACAGCGTTGGCTACAAATTTGACGTGCACGATTCTACTCTTATCTGATAGAGTCAAGACAGGCGCGTATTTGCTCTGCGTTTTGCAAACTTAAACCGGGCCGAAACAAGGGTCTAGAACTGAATTCTAGAATAGATGTCTAGAATTGGATTCCGTCCTGTTTAATGAGACACGATTGAATAATCGTAATATGCTGTAGATGGACGGGATCGAGACCATTCTCAGAATTCTCGAGGATGGGTCCTGGCATTCGACGGCAGAGCTCGCATTAAGGTTAGGTTGGGCAGAGTCTAAGACGGAGAAGATTGTGAAGTTCTTGTCAGCGCATGGGCTCGTCCGATTTCAAGGGAAAACGAAGTCTGTGAGTCTGGAGCCCGAACTCCTAGCTTTGATGAAGGAGTTTTGACGAAGAGGCTGTTAAGCTCATTCTCAACTTCTCGGAGAAGCTGGAGTAGGCGTTGGCCTCTTTCCGTTAGATGATACCTGGTTAACCCTTCATCATCGGAGTCTTGCCTCAGCAATCCCTTGTTGACTAGGAAATGGATGTATTTCTCGGCCAATTGAAAGCTGAGGTTAGCTTTGAAAATGATATGAGTCTTTGACTCACCATCTCTCCCTAATGCGAGAATGTCGTAGATTACTCTCGTAGCGTCCCTTCTGAGCTGCTGCGTCATTGTCACTACAACAACCCACCGCAGAAGTGGGAACGTATCCTATCTGCAGATATAAGAGGTCCGAACACAAGAAATTACAAACGAGCACAGCTTAACGCCTGGTAAGCGTCGGCTATATTTTTGGTTGTTATGGGGACATAATGTTTCGTATTTGTATCAACGAGCTTCGGCGTAGCTTAAGGAACCGCGATCGCTATGCGCCCACCTAGATCACTTCTTATCGTGGTTGTGTCGGTAATTTTCGCTTTTGCCTTTGAGGCCAATTCCTGGACGAATGTTTGGCTCAAGTCGCAACCGTGTTTGATTGGCCAACATGCACTTGCCTCGGTTCAGGCAGGAGGCTAAATCGACATAGTTTGTCGCCTTTAGCTCTGCAGTCTATCTCCCTTCCCCTAACATCTTTGGCGATCAGCTGGGAGAATATGCCTTCAAGGTAGCTCAAGGTGAAGATACACGAAGGCTTGGTAGAACTGGCAATCGGCTCCGATTCGAAGCTGTTAGTGATTGAGACACTTGCTAGTCCAGATACTAAGTTCAACTCATCTACCTGAATCTTTCCATAGCCCATGTTCGTCTCTTCCACCGCTACTCGTACGAATTCGGGCATGGCCTGAGGCGTCTTCAATCCTAGAGCTTCGGCCTTCGACAAGAGAGCCTTACCTTCCTCGGTTCCAACGCGGCGGCCTGCTATTCTAAGGATAATGTTGGCCGAGTCGCCGCTGATCCGCATCATCTCTTTGCGCATCAGCGGGAAAGCGTCTCGTCGGAAGATGACGACCTTCTGTCCGAAATACTCGACTTCCCCTATCTCGTCTCTGAATCTGATGGAGTTTAGCGAGCCGATTAGCCGCCGAAGACTATCGGTCGAGAAACGATCGGTTGATCCGGACAAGCCTGCTCTACCTAGCTGAAACGCTCCACCTGTCTCGCCAGCTCCTGAAACTTGGCCGTCATAGAATGCCTTCGCTCGGTCAAGATGAACACTGACCTGCTGAGGGACCTTTGAACTTCTTCGGAGAATGGAAACCAGCCTACGACGTCTACGTTGAACTGGTCTCCGATGCCGTTTGCCAGCTTCGACGCTTGGGAGTTTTTCAGACCTGCCGGGATCATGTTGACAACTAGATGGTTAGATTTTCCAAGAGTACTGGCAACCTTGACCATTATGCCGGTTCCAAAGATGTC
>WNGR01008668.1_pt1 | contig 10730 bp, 8 predicted proteins | sample 5407581 | NCBI WGS metagenome assembly WNGR01 (sample SAMN13153383, study PRJNA577476) | soil metagenome | isolation source: 80 cm soil or saprolite under Garry oak tree replicate 2 | place: USA:California | collected 2016-06-15 | reverse complement strand
AAGACCAGCTCATCGGCGATGTCGCCGCAGCTACGTTGGAGCGTTTAGATGGGTCAGATGGTAGAGCTTCACGTTGAGGGGATGGACTGCGCAGCGTGTGAGCGGCGCCTGGGCACGGTGCTGAGCCGCCTGGACGGCGTCGGCCGGGTGGAGGCCGACCACCGCACCGGTGTGGTGCGGGTGCGGTTCGATGCCGCCCGCGTGGAGGCCGATGCCCTGATCAAAGCCGCGGCCGAGAAGATCACCCGGGCCGGGTTCACCGTCACCGGTCACGAGCAGCCAACCGGGGAGGTGCACCTGTGAGCGTGGCTACCGGGACCGGCACCGAGTTGTGGGCCAGCGAGCCGTCCGCGGTGGCGGGGCATGCGCGGATCCGGGCGCGCATCGCCGGGCTGCACTGCTCGCTGTGCACCGGCACCATCGAGAAGGCCCTGGGGCGGATGGACGGGGTCGGCACGGTGGCGGTGTCGTTGACGCATGAGCAGGCCCTGGTCGATTACGACCCGGACGTGGTGCGGCCGGAGACGATCCTCAGCACGCTGCGTGATCTCGGCTACGACCTGTATGACCCGCGCAAGCTGCGGCCGTTTGAGGAAGAGGAAGCAGCCCTGGTCCGCGAGGGGCTGCGGCTGCTGGGGGCGATCATGGCCAGCCTGGCCGCCATCGGGCTGATCGCCACCGTGACCGGGGTGTGGTCGGTGCTGGTGCCGTTGACCGTCGTCGTGGTGATGCTGCCGATCGCGTACCTGATCCTGCGTCCCGCTGGCACGGCGAGGGCGCTGCTCGGCGCGGCGGGCATCGTGGCCCCGGGGGTGGCGGCGCTGGTGCTGCGCGCGGCCGGCGTCCTGCACGGGGCGCTCATCGGGTGGCTGGCCGGGGCGCTGGCGGTCGCGGTGGTCGCCGGTGTGGCCTGGCACATCCTGGTGATGGCCTGGCAGTCTGCCCGGCGCGGGATTCTCAACCAGCACGTGCTGCTGGAGGTTGGCACGTTCGCCGGCATCGCTGGCGGCAGCATCGGCCTGACTGGGGTGTTTCCCGGCTACCCGACGGCGTCGTTCTTCGCCGTGAGCGTGCTCATCGTCAACTACCACGTCTTCTCCGAATGGCTGTCGCTGCTGGTCAAGACCCGCTCCAGCCAGGCGGTCAAGAAGCTGCTGGACCTGCAGCCGGATCTGGCCCGCCTGGTCGGAGACGACGGCACCGAGGCCGAGGTGCCGGTGGAGCAGATCCAGGTGCCCGACCGGCTCCGGGTCCGGCCCGGGGAGCGGATCCCGGTCGACGCGCGGGTGGTCGAGGGGTATTCGACGGTGGACCTGTCGCTGGTCACCGGCGAACCGGTGCCGCAGGAGAAGGACGCGGGCGACAGCGTGGTGTCCGGGTCGCTCAACGGCGCGGGCAGCCTCCTTGTTGCGGCCACCGCACCGGCGGCGGAGAGCTTCCTGGCCCAGGTGGTGCGTCACGTCGAGGACGCGCGTGCCCTCAAACCCGGGATCTTGCACCTGGTCGACCGCATCCTGCGCGTCTACACGCCCACGGTGCTGGTCATCTCCGGGCTGTCGCTGCTCGGGTGGCTGCTGGGGAGCTGGGCGATCACCGGAGGTGTCAACGTGCAGCGGGCGGTGTTCGCCGCGCTGACGGTGCTGGTGATGGGCTACCCGTGCGCGGTGGGGATCGCCTCGCCGCTGGCGATCGTCCGCGGCGCCGGCGAGGCCGCCGACCTGGGCATCATCATGCGCACCGGGGAGGCGTTCCAAACCTTCCGGCAGGTCACCCACGTGCTGCTGGACAAGACCGGCACCCTCACCGAAGGCCGCCCCACCGTCCAGCAGCTGCGCCCAGCGGCAGGGGTAGAACCCGAGGAGCTGCTGGGCGTGGCCGCCGCCGCCGAGGCGCACTCCGAACACCCCCTGGCCCGCGCCATCACCACCGCCGCCCGCGACAAGCCGATTTACCTGCCGGCAGTGGAGGGGTTCGCCGCCACAGCCGGGTTCGGGGTCACCGCACACGTCGGCGGCCATAAGGTCCTGGTGGGCCGGCCAGCCTTCCTGGCCGGCAACGGCATCGACCTCACCCCCCTCGGCACGGTCATCGCAAACCTCGAAGACGAGGGGCACACGGTCGTCGCCGTCGCCCGTGACAAACACCTGCTAGGGGTGGTCGCGCTGGCCGACACGCCGCGCCCCGAAGCCGCCGGCACCGTCGCCGCTCTCAAAGCGGCGGGCCTGACCCCGGTACTGGTGACCGGCGACAACCCCCGTGCCGCCCGCCATATCGCAAAGCAGCTCGGCATCGAGGAGGTGCACGCCCAGGTTTTGCCTGCTGGCAAGTCCGACCTCGTCGGCCAGCTCCAGGCGGCCGGGCACACGGTGGCGATGGCCGGCGATGGCATCAACGACGCACCCGCGCTGATGCGCGCCGATGTCGGGATCGCCATGGGCGGCGGCACCGACATCGCCACCGAAGCCGCCGACATCATCCTCGTCCGCGACCACCTGCACCTGATCCTCACCGCCCGCGACGTCAGCCGCCGCTCCTACCGCCGGGTCAAGCAGAACGTGGCGCTGGCGTTCACCTTCAACGGCATCGGCATCCCGCTAGCCACCAGCGGCCTCGTCTACCCGGTGTGGGCGATGGCCGCCATGGCCGCCTCCGTGACCAGCCTGTTCATCAACTCCCTCGGCGGCCGCCCCAGCCTGCTGCTTCAGGCGATCGGAAGCGTCGGCCGCACCCCTGCCCCGACCGCACAGGACACACCCCACAGTGCGAGGGTGCCAGCATGACGGCCCGCACGCCAGCCCAGCGCGTGGAGCAGGCACCCAGGGCGAAGACGGTGTGCTGCGCGGCGGCCGGGGCGGCCGGCGGGCTTGGCTCACTGGCCTGCGCCATCTCGATGATCCTGGCCGGGCTCGGGGCCGGCGCATCGGCAGCCTCCGCCGGGATGGCGGGGATGAATCAACCCGGGAGCACGCCGCATGGCCTGCTCGGCCTGCTCCGCCGGGCCGGGCCAGCACTGCTGATCGCCTCGATCGTCCTGGTCACGGTGGCACTCGCGCTGCGGCGCCCAGCCGCGGCAGTCCCCGCCCTGCTGGCCGGTGCCGTGCTGTACGCGGGCATGTACAGCCAATCGAATGCGGCCCTCATGTACACCGCCATCGCCCTCGGCTACACCGCCTGGGCCGGCCTGTTCCTGTGGACCCGCAAGCGCAGCCGCCATGAGGCCCGCCAGGGAAGCGGGAAATGAGCAGCACATGTGAAGCCCCAGGGCTATCGGCCGCCACCAAGAGCAATAAGGCCGAAACCGGTATAGAAGAAAGAAGGGATCAAAACGATGGCAAACACCCTGGTTCCCGAGATCAACCGAGCCTGCATCGACGCCTGCGCCGACTGCGCCGAAGCGTGCGAGGCCTGCGCCCAGGACTGCCTCGGCGACCCCGCCATGGCCGACTGCGCCCGGCTGTGCCTGGACTGCGCCGTAACCTGCCAGGCCGGCACCACGCTGCTCGCCCGCGGGTCGGCCTGGGCCAGCCGACTCTGCCAGCTGTGCGCCGACCTGTGCGACGCGTGCGCAACCGAATGCGAACGCTTCGACACCGAGAGCTGCCAGACCTGCGCTCGCTCCTGCCGGGCCTGCGCCGAGCAGTGCCGCGCGATGGCGGCCGCCTGAGGAGCCGCTGATGGGCCATGGGGCAGCCAGCGAAGAAGCATACGCCCTAACAGAGGATGCGGCGCAGAGAAACGATCCAGGCACCGCAATCTCCAGGTCACGTGCGAGCAGCATACCTCGGGGAACGGCTCGTATCTTGTCCAGGACGGGTAATTCCCGCCCTTTCCCTGGAATTGCGCTCGACGGTAACCTAAACACGTCAGCCGTGTAATTAGCTAAATCATCTGAGTGAAGAAGAAATAGGGCATTTATAGCGGCCGCGCGCAGCGCCGGAACCATATCACCCTGGAGAGGAGATGCCATAAAGATTGGACAGCGGACAACGCTCAAACACTGGCCATAACGACGGCACCCACCGCCTGTACAAGGCCCACGCCACCAGCACCCCGGACCTGCCCGCCTACGTGCTCACCGAAGCCGGAACCCTCGCCATCCACCGGCCCCGCTGACCGCCCCCGCCAGCGGCCCGACCACCAAGACCGGAGGAAGGAGACTCACCCATGACCGGCATGATCACAGTGTCGATCTGGCACAACGTGACCTGCGACCAGAATCGCCGTGCGCGGAGTGGTTCCGGGCTTGCGGGATTGCCGGCGCCCGTCTCGCGCGGCCCGCCGCGCCGCTTTTGGCGAGGGCTTTTCAGTTTTTCAGTTACCGGGCATTGATAATTGGTGTGACTGTTTACCTGGGCTGGCGTGCTGCCCGGGCGGGGCTAATAGAGGTGATCCCGCGGGCTTCTTCTAGGTCGCTGCGGAGCCGGGCGTTGTCGATTGCCAGCCGCCGCAGGTGGCCGAGGGCGGCCTCCAGCTGGCCGGCCAGCCGGTCGCGTTCGCGGCGGAGCCTGATGATCTCGGCAGTCAGCTCCGCGCCCGGTTTGCGGTATGGATTCTCGCCGTCAGCTGGTGTTGTGTCTGCGCGCGCCGCGTGCCGGATCTCGATAGCGATGTCGCGGTTGTGCCGCCAGAAGGTGGTGTTGCTGAGCCGGAGGCACCGCGCCAGCGCGAGCACGCTGGGCGTGGGACCGCCTGCGGCCGCCTCGGCGTGCATCTGCGCCAGTGCCTCGCGGACGTGCTGCTCGACGGGCAGTTCGGCGCGGCGGCTCACGGCGTTTCCTGCTGCTGACTGGCCAGGAAGGCGGTGATGGCGTCCCGGCGGGCGGTGAGGATGTGCTGCAGGTAGGGCGGCAGGGCGGAGGTGCTGGTGAGGCTGGCGTTGATGCGGTCGAGTTCGCCGCCGAGGGCGTCGCGGTTGGCGGTGGTGGAGGCGGCGTTGCGGCATTCCAGCGGGCGGCAGGTGCCGCGGTCGGGTCCGGTGCTGCGGACGCAGAGCGCTTTGGCGTGGTTGTAGATACAGGTGACGTAGGTGCCAGGGTAGATGGCCGGGTCGTGGCGGTTCATCAGCCGCTGCACCCGGCGCCGGTCGGCGGTGACCTGCCCGGTGAACCGGCCGCGCTCGGCGAAGACGGCGAGCCGGGCGGCGGCCTCGGGGGCGCCCGGCCCGGTCAGGTGATTGTGCTCGTGCTGGTCGATCATGGCCAGCAGGTCCTCGCCGCGGGCCATGGCCTGCTCGCTTTCCACCTCGGCGCGGAAGCCGCTGTCACTGGTCCCGGCGTAGCCTTCGAACATCTGGATGGCCTGGTGACGGTACTGCAAGGCGCCGGCGACCGCGCCGCCGGGCGATGAACCAGGCCAGGGTATGCCTTTTGCCCGCACTCGCCGTGTGCGGTGGGGATCGTGTCGCGTTTCGTCGGGAGCGGCGGACTCCGGAGCGGCACCCCGCGGTGGTCGTGTGCCGTTCTGATGCCCGCAGTCGGTTACGGACGTTCGAACGAGCTGAAGGCCTGTCTGGGGTGCGCTGAGGAGCGGCAACGAGGAGAAGGCAGGCCGACGGCACCGCTCCGTAGGTCCGCTCACGGCCCCGTTGAAGTGCAACACGACAACTAAGCGGAAAGAATGCGGCGGAACTGCCGGGTGGTCAGCGGCCCTGCGGCCTGGCCGGGGTCGGGGATGACGTCGGCGCGGCCGTGCCGGGCGCAGTGGGCCGCGACCCATTGTGTGAAGTCGGCCAGGGCCTGCTGGGTGGCCGCGGTAGTCAGCACCGTGCTGGCCGAGGCGGGCCGGGTGCCCTCCCGGTAGGGCAGGCGGGCGAACAGCAGCGGCTGGGAAGGGGGCTGGAGCTGTTCGAGGACCGCCAACGCCCGTGCCGCCGGGTGCCCGGCGACCCAGGTGGCCGGGACGCCGCGCGGGTCGTTTTGGTCCTTGAACGCCAGCCCGGTGATCTTCCACCTGTAGGCGGTGCCGGTGCTGTCGCGCTGCCAGGTGACGCAGCCGCGGGTCAGGTGCTTGATTACTGGTGGAAGGGGCGTTATTCCGACCGTGCGCAATTCCCCGCTGGGTGTTCACGCTCCTGTAATGGTGTAGATGGCTTCGGCGATGCATCAAGCCTGGGAGCACCGCTGATGATGCTGCGTCCGGGAGGCCGTAAGTCCCCCATGCCGAATCGAGGGCGATGCGGGCACGCATGCTTCAGCCTGTCGCATAAAGGCTTCGACGTCTCATATTGCGAGATTCGAGCGGTGGGCAGTGTTGGGCTGCTGCTCCGCACCGCCGCAGCCCTGGGATGCGACAGGCTCGCAGAACGCTCCATCTCGCGATGCGAGACACATTTTGGGATTGTGCGACAGGCTGTCTTATGCGTTTACCCGCATGTCCACCCGCAGCTCCGAGGCGGTCGCAGCACCGCGGAGATTAGAGGCAAGCCGTTGTTGTCGACCGCCACGGCACGACAGACTGCCCACTCTGGTATTACAGTCTCGGTTTCTCGGTGCGTGGTCGCGTTGCCGCTCAGCGTGATGTCGCGGGTGGCTGAGGGTGTTACATTCGGTCACCTCCTTCCGGTCGGCGCTGGTTACCCCGTCCCGGCGGGTAGCCGGGTGCTGTAGTGATGCCAGCGGGCGGTGGCCTGGTGCAGCCGTCGCCGCATTGACCAGCGCAGCGCGAAGGCCAGGCGGGCGCGGCTGATCAGCCTTGCGGTGTGCTGGCTGGCGAGGCCGGCGAGCCGGGTGGTCTCGGCAATGGACAGCTTGATGGGGGCGATGCCGGGCGGGCGGGGCTGCCCGCCGCGGGCCGGGACGGGCGCGTCGCCGACGGGTATCTGCAGGTCAGCGTCGCTGACGTCGCCGTCGCCGGCCGGGGCGCTGCCGGCATCGTCGTCGCCGGGGCCGGCGGCGGGGAGGGTGATGCGGCCGGTCAGCGTGTTGCGGATGGCGGCGGCCCGGAGCTGGGCGAGGGCCGACAGGGCGGTGTGCCGGCAGACGCCGTCCCAGGTGCGGGCCTGGGACTGGTCCCACCCGAGTGTGTCCTTGCCCGTTCTGAACGTTTCTTCCACCGGCCAGCGCCGCCCGGCGATGGTGATGAAGTAGGTCATGGTGGCCGGGCGGCCCGGCGGCGCCCAGGTCAGGTAGAAGGTGTAGCTGTCCGGGCGGGAGATCAGCCGCCGGATCAGCAGGCACTGCCCGCCGATGGCGGTGGCGGTCATCGCCCAGTCGCTGTAGCGGGGTCCTTTGGACCCGTTCCCGCAGGAACGGCGCTCGAAGACCGCGTCCGCCACGGCCTGGTCAGCCCGGATCGCCGTGCCGGACGGCAGGGTGATGAGGTAGTCGCGCGGGATGATCGCCACATATGAAAGCCCGGCCTTCGCGGCCTTCTTGCGGAGCTTCTCGCTGCGGCCGTAGACCTCGTCGAACGCGGCCCAGCGGGCCGGCAGCCCGGCCGCGGTCAGCCGGTCCAGCTGGTTCATCGCCAGCTGCGGCTTGGTGGCGAACTCCAGGTCATCGGGGATCCCGGCGGCACGCCTGCGTGGCAGGTCACGGGCCCAGCGCCCGGGCAGGTACACGCCGAAGTCCGCCCACGCCTGCCCGTTCGCGGTGACGTAGGCAGAAAACACCGTGGTCACGCAGTTTTCCACGTGGCCGGTGCACCCGGCGTGCTGCGGCGCCACGCACGCGGTGGCATCGCCGTGCTTGAGCTGCGCGGTCTCGTCGATCGCGATGCCCGGGCCGATCAGGTCCCCCTCGGCGTCAGGGATCCACGCGGCCGCCAGCGCGGGCAGCTCCGCCCGCAGGCCCGTCCACTCCCACCGGTACGAGCCGAGCAGGGCCTGCATCCGGCCCCACCCCTCATGACCAGCCGATTCCGCCAGCGCCCAGCAGTTCGCCTTCACCCCCGGCGACAGCGCCGCCACGTAACCCGAGGCCACCGCCGCGCTGCGCCGCTGCGCCATCACCCGCCCCAGGACAGCCCTGACCTGCGCATCTGCTCTCGCCGCGCAATCGGCCACGTCCTCTATGCTGGCCACCGCGGCCGTGTTCTCGTTGTCTTGTTTCACAAACCGCCAACGCGGCACGGCCGCCCAAGATCACACCCCTGTCATTCACACGCAGGCCATCCCCGTGGGCATCACTCCGCGTAACCACGAACCGGGCACTGGCAACTACTCACCCGACATGAACGGGCACCCACCGCGAAACCGCGACTGTAATACTGGGCGGCTCTGCGCACTCGGGCGCCAGCAATGCGTCGAGCACAGATCACCCAGTTCAGCGCGCCTGGTGCTACCACGGTTGGGGCGCGTCGTCGGTCAGCGACTGGCGCTTCGTGGATGCCAGGCCAGCTGGCACTGCCCAGCCAGCTCGCGGGCCATGCTGGGCAGCTTCACCACGATATCGGCGGCCCGGTGCCGGTCGGCAGCGTGCACGCCCAGGGCGACGGCCCTGGCCCGCGACGCACCGGTAAACACCGGCGCTAGCTCCGCCGGGCGTCCTTCAGGCCGGCCGGCCGTCGGCGAACCGGCGGTGCCGCTTGCGGGCCGTGTCCTTGCACACCCCGAACTCGCCGGCGATCCCCGGGTTGGTTGGCCTTGCCGACGGCGGCTGCGAGCACAATCTGCGCACGCAGACGGTCACGGTAGGCGCTGCGCCGGCCGGGCCCTGGGCCAGGCGGGCGGCTGATCTGGAGTGGCGGTGATCGCTTGGCTCCCGCGCCGGCCGGGGGGCGGTTCTTATCAGCGCGGCATCCTCGCCGCTGGCGAATGTAGCGCTTCTGCCGGGGGGGTAACGGCCTGTCCTGGATCGGAGGCCGAGTCCGCGGCGTCGCTGAGCGAACCGGTGACCGCTGTGACGGTTCCCTTCGCCTCTGCTGGCCCGGATCGGCGGCACCGAGGTTCCGCCGGGACTGGCCGGGGAAAGCTCGGCGCGCTGTGAACCACCTCGGGGCTTGCGCTCGTGGTAGTTACGGGGGTTTCTTGGCCGAGAAGGTGCCTGGTGGTCCGTAACATCGCGGCGGCGGGTGGCAGCATCGCCAACCTCGGCGGCACAGTGGCGCTGAAACCACCCTGGTGGCGCGGCACGTGCCCGTCAACTGTAAGCTGCCCGGCGCCATCGACGGGTGCGTGGGTGAGCGATCGCTGTCGCCGCGTACAGCCCGGAAGCGCGGCTGCCAGTATCAAAACTGTGCTGGGCTTCACGGCGAGGAGGTAGCGGATGTGCGGTGCACTCGCCGATCACGCAGCGGACGGCGGTTTGGTGCTAGTGCGGCCGCGGGCGGCGGTGCTGGCCTTCGGCGGGCGAGGCAGGCCTGGCCCGCTTCAGCGCCGGGTTGTTCCTGCAGCGGTGACGGCCGCCCAGGCCGGCCGGGCGGAGCCGGCACGCGCCCGCCGGGTTCAAGCGCTGGCACGCGCACGCCCGCGGTAGCCCTCACGGCACGTGCGGCTTCTCAATAACCCTCTTCAGTAATTGGACCCGGGAAACACATCCCATGAAAGGAGGGGAGGACACGATGATGCAGCACCGCACCATTTCTCCGACCCTAGAGGACAACCAGGGCGCTGGTGGCGCGCCAACGTCCCGCAGACAAGTGAACCGGCTGCTGCTGGCTGTGGGTCTGGCGCTGCTTTCGGGCCTGGGGCTGAGCATGCGGCCCCTGCCCGCCGCTGCGGCCACGCTGACGTTTCAGGTGACCACCACAACCGACGCCCCGGACGCATCGCCCGGCGATGGCATTTGCGCTGACGCGGCCGGGCAGTGCACGCTACGTGCCGCGGTGCAGGAGGCCGATGCCCAGCCCAGCGGCAGCGTGATCACCATCGTGGTGCCGGCGGGCACCTTCCCGCTGAAGCTGGGCGTGCTGTCGCTGACAGCCAACACCATCACCATCGAGGGAGCCGGCGCCGCCGCGACCACCGTCAATGGCAGGAACGCCAGCCAGGTCTTCAACGTCTCCGCGGCCGCCAGCGGGACCCTCGGCCAGCTGGCGATCATCCACGGCATCGCCAACCTTGGCGGCGGCATCCAAAACGCTGGCACGCTCACGGTCACCAATAGCACGGTTACCACCAGCGTCGCCACCAATGGCGGCGGGATCTACAACAACCAAGGCGGGACCCTCACCCTCACGGGCACCACCGTCTCCCAGAACGTGGCCGGCCGCGATGGCGGCGGTCTCGCCAACAACGGGGGGACCCTCCAGCTGAGCCTGAGCACCGTGTCCGGCAACAAGGCCAGCGTGGCCGGCGGCGGCATCGTCAGTTTCTTCGGCACCGTCTCGATCAGCCAGAGCACCATCGCCGGCAACACCGCATCCGGGCGGAACAGTGAAGGCGGGGGCGGCATCGCTAACGGCGATGGGTCGCTGACCGTGGACAAAACCACCATCAGCGGCAACAGCACCAATTCCGGCACCGGCGGCAGCGCGATCTTCAACATCCTCACCACCTCGGTGTCCAACAGCACCATCAGCGGCAACACCTCACCCCAAACCAGCGGATCGGTGCTCAACTCCGACACCCTGACGCTGTCCTACGACACCATCGCGGCCAACACCTCCGGCATCGTCAACACCGCCAGCGTGACGGCAACCGGCACCATCATCGCCGGCAGCACCCAGGGACCAAACTGCTTCGGGAACCGGTTCCAGGAGCCGTTCGGGTTCAACCTGGACAGCGGCACCTCGTGCCGGCTCTCCCAGGCCACCGATCTCACCGGCACCGACCCGCTGCTCGCCCCGCTGGC
>WNGR01008662.1_pt1 | contig 10734 bp, 6 predicted proteins | sample 5407581 | NCBI WGS metagenome assembly WNGR01 (sample SAMN13153383, study PRJNA577476) | soil metagenome | isolation source: 80 cm soil or saprolite under Garry oak tree replicate 2 | place: USA:California | collected 2016-06-15 | reverse complement strand
GATTTATCGGAGAGACCTCTTCCGTCGCTTTGGGGTGGCGCTGACGAGCTCGGCGGTTCTTCCCGTGCTGGGAGAATTTTCGAAATTGCCGTTGCAGCCTTTACCAGGCGCTCCAAGCCCGATCAAGCCTATCCGGCTTAACCGCAACGAGAGTCCGTACGGCCCTTGCGAGAAGGCGAACGAGGCGCTGCGCAATGCGATTGCCGACGCCAATCGCTACCCAGGCCAAGAGCTGGACGATCTAAGTGCTGCCATCGCCGCCCTGAACGGTGTGAAGATTGATCAACTCACACTCGGTTGCGGCTCGCGTGATCTTCTGCGCATTGCAGCCGAAACTTTCCTTGGCCCCGGAAAGTCGCTAGTGATGGCGACACCCACGTTCGACGTAATCGCCAAATATGCGCGCGCGAGCGGCACCGAAATTCGAACCGTTCCGTTAACTAAGCGGTACGCCCACGATCTCGACGCCATGATCCGGCGAATTGATGGCTCGACGCGTTTGATCTACCTTTGCAATCCAAATAACCCGACGGGCAGCCTCACGTTGAAATCAGACATCGAATCATTCCTCGCCAAGGTTCCCGGAGGCGTGAACGTACTAATCGATGAGGCCTATCACGACTTCGTTCCCCCGACATCGACCTACATGTCGTGGGTGGGGCACTCAGTTACCGATCAACGCCTCATCGTTACGCGAACCCTCTCGAAAGTATATGGCATGGCAGGACTCCGCATTGGCTACGCTGTGGCTTCCCCTCAAATATCGAAGCGCCTCGCGCAACGGACGCTTGACGTCAGTGTCAATATTATCGCCGCTCGGGCCGCGAATGCCGCACTCGAGGATCAAGCGTATGTCAAGAAGATCGTCGCGCGCGTCGCAGATGATCGCCAGGAGTTCTACAACCAAGCCAATGCTCGGATGTTGCGTTCTCTCGATTCGATGACCAACTTCGTGATGTTGAAAACCTCGCGCCTCGGGGCACAAGTCGCCGAGCAACTCCGGGAGAAGGGCATCCTTGTGGCGAGTGGATACCCGGGTTTTGAGTATTACATCCGGGTCTCGTTAGGGCTGCCCCAGGATATGACGGAGTTCTGGCGCGCATGGGACGCGTTCATGTCGCACGGAATGTAGGCACTCGAGGACATGCGACGCGGCTTAGGCGAGATTGTGTTCTGGTTCTTCAATCGCCGCATTCGGCCGAGTGTATCAGCGGTCCGGCTTGACCCAAATATCCCGATCATGCATCAGCTTAATCTGCCGCTTGATCACCTTCTCGCGGTACTCGGCATGTTTCATCGGGACGCGGTCGAGGTAGAGGTTCTTGGGGTAGATGGGGTCTTCGTACAAGATCTGATAGAGCTCCGTGCGGAGGTCCTTCATCCAGTTGTCCCACTGGGCCCGCGCGCGGTGATCGCGGAGCGCTTCGATGTCAATCACGCCGGCCACATAGGTGGAGCCCGCGCCGTAATCCTGACGGCCAACAATCCGCCCTTTGTAATCAATGACGAAGGAACGCCCTCCGAACGTATCAATCGGCGTGGTCTCTTCCGGGAACAAATAATACGTCCCCATATTGGGGGCAACGATATAGAGGTTGTTATCCAGGGCGCGCGCCCGGCTTTGAATCTCGAAGAACTCATTGCCTGTCGCCGGGTGCGGATAGGAAGCGCGGTAGACGACCTCAGCGCCATTCATGGCCAACGCCCGGGCATTTTCGGGGTAGGACCCCTCGTTGGCCATCATGATTCCCAGACGCCCGATTTCCGTGTCGGCCACCGGCCAGAACGCATCGAGATTTCGCCCGTATTTCTTGATCCACCAGTCATAAATGTCGTGAGGGCAAACGGAGTGCTCGACGGGAAACAGCGGGGAGACTTTGTAGTGCCTCAGGATCACCTCGCCCTTGGGGCTGAGGATAAAGCCCACATTGAAGAATCTGTCTTTCAAATCTGGGTGACGCGCTTTGGCCTGGGCCATAACGAACGCGTCATATTCGCGCGCGATCTTGCCAAGCGCTTCGGTTTCGTCCCCGGGAATGTCAATCGCACATTCCCGCGCAAACTTGACGTGGTCTGCATCCAATACCTCGTCGTTGAACCCTTGCAGGGCGCCCTCGGGAAACGCGATGAGACGCACGGGGAGGTCCAGAGAGGAAAGCCAACTGGCGGCTTTCACCAGGTGCTTGAGGTGCTCCAGATTCGTCTGGATGTCTTTGCGCTTCCGGATGCCGCGAACCGTGGGAATCAGCCCGACTGCAGTGTACGGCTTGATCATCGTTTTGCCCCAATACCAGTGTGACGCTGCCGGGTGTGGGAGAGGCCGGCAACTGCGGCCCGGGGTCTTTCGCCTCCGGGCCACCAAATCCCCGGCCCCTGGATTGCTGCGATCCTTAGAAAGAGACCCGAAACGATAGCTGAATCTGCCGCGCCGGCCCCACGAACTTCGGCGTGCCGAAGCTCGGGTTTCCAGGCGACGTGATCCCGTCACCGAAGTGCTGGGGCACAGGCCCGGCAAACTCGGCCAGCCCGTAGACGTGGTCCACGTCTTCCACGTTCACCTTGTTCAGGAGGTTGAAGAATTCGACGCTGCCCTCGCCCTTGACCTTCTCATTGAAGTGGAAGCCGCGCTGAATGCGCAGAGACACGTCGGCGAAATTGTCGCCGACATAGGTGTTGCGTCCGATGAACCCCACACGGTCAGGGAACGGGAAGTTGTCGCCGTTGGTGTCAAACCCGGCGTTGATCGTCGAACGGCGCGGGCTCTGCACGGTGGTGATGATCGAGGCATTGAAATGCCGCAGTACGGGATTCACAGTGTCGGGCATTTCACCGAGGAGAGCGACCGTAAGCCGGTGGGGGATGTGGTTGTCGCCCACGGCGCGGTCCCGATTGATATGCGTGAAATCCTCCGGGGAGTTCGGGAGATTGACGGTCGTCTCGATGTCGATCGATTTTGACCAGGTGTAGTTGGCTAAAACCGAGTAGTGATTGGCAAACGATTTCCGAACGCTGAGTATGCCGGCGTGGTAGATCGAATAGCCCTGCGGGGTCGCCAGCAGCGCAAAGCCAAATCCCGGGCTGAAATTATTCGGGCAGAAGAATGTCTTTCCCGCAGGATATCCGGGCGGCAGGGGGCAGCTGATAGGCACGCCGTTTACCGTTTGTCCGTTGGGCTCGCCATTGATGCTCAAGTAGATGGGCAGGCGTATGCCATGAACGTACTGGTAGCCGGCGGAGATGACCCAATCCTTCACCAGTTGATGCTCCACCTCGAGACTGGCCTGCTGAGCCGATGGCCGTTGGAAATCCCGGTTGGCATAGCCCAGGGGGAACTGTGCCAGACATGGAGGGCCTGGTGAGGGCGAAAATGGTGGGGGGTAGGCCCCTGTTTGCGTGAACTGTGCAAAGGCCTGGTTCGGCGTCGGGCAAGTGCCAAACGGCCCCGGCCCCAGAGGCGGAGCCGGGATCACACCTACAGCCCCGGAAGCTCCCAAACCAATCAAGCGGTTCTGCGGGTCCGAGAACTGCGGAAGCAAAGGCTGCTGCATGTAAGTGAACTCGGAGGCCCCGATCCAGCTCACCAGAAGATCGCTGAAGACAAAAGGAGCGGTGAAAATCCCGTATCCTCCGCGGACAACGCCCTTTCTGTGATTGAAGGCGTAGGCGAAGCTCGCCCGGGGCTGGACATCCTTGTAATCGGTGAAGTGATTGCCGCCCGGCGCCTGGAGCTTTGCCTGCTGAGCGGAGGGCATGGTTTCGAATTCGTAGCGCAGCCCGATGTTGAAAGTGAAGCTAGGCGTCACCTTGATGGAATCCTGCGCATACATCCCCAGGATGTGATGGTTGTAATCCAGACTTACGCCGTCCGTGAATGCCTGCTGAGACGGGCCGGCGAAAAGTCCGGAGGAAAAAGGCAGCGTTCGCGGCGGAATTTGCTGGCCGAAGAACTGCTTCGGCTCCATAAAAAGAAACAACAAGGCCGTCGGCGCGGGGAAAGGCGGTGCGCCGAAGAAGCTTTGTGGCGAGAAAATGGCAAAGCCGGGACTGAAGAGAGGATCCTGCGTCTGAGACCAGATCTGATGGAATTCACCGCCGAACTTGAAGGAATGCATCCCGTGATGGTAGCTCACGTTTTCGATCAACTGGACTCGTTTCTCCTGATAATACTTGAAGCTGCCGACGAAACCGCCCCCGAAAAAGAGGTCGGGGATGTTTATGGCCGGTTCAAGTCCCGCCCCAACCGGAGTCAGATGGAAGGTGCGCACACCGAATTGCGCGGAGGAATCAAAGATCAAGTTCGGAGAAGCGACGTGGAGCAGGCTGCCGTAGAGGGTTTGGTCCCGGACGGGGTTATCCCGGTACGATGACGGAAGACCTTCGCCGGGAGCCGCGCCTCTGGCGTTCTTCTTACGGACATCGTTGAAGACGTAGGTCACGCCCAGATAATTCATGCTGTTGAGGTTGGCGGACAGCTTGCCGATCGCTTTGTCGTAATTGTCGGTCTGCAGAATCGAAGAGAGGCTTTCCGGCTGCAAATGGAAGGCCTGTTTCACGGCATTGATGCCATTGATGGAATTCAGAATGAAAGAAGAATAGACCGGTGACTCCCCCCTGCGCTGGCCTTCATAGCCGGTGAAATAGAACAGCTTATCCCGGACAATCGGAGCGCCGAGATTCCCGCCGAACTGGTTGAACCGGAAGGTAGTGAAGCCCGGAGCGGAGAGCGTGTTCTTTGCATTGAGAGCATCGTTGCGGAAGAATTCATAGAGGCTGCCGTGCAGGTCGTTGGTTCCGGATTTGATGACCGTGTTGACGATCGCACCGAGGCTGCGGCCGGTATCGGCCGTGTAAGGGCTGGTCACCACGCGGAACTCCTGCACCCAGTCCTGAGAAGGGGTTACGCGCTGCACTCCGGAGATGCTGGTCGTGTAGTCGATGCCGTCCTGCGTGATCAGCGTGGTGTGGCTCTCGCGAACTCCGGCGAAGCTCAATTTCAGAACCGTCTCGGTAAAGGGCGACTGAGCGCCCACCGCGGTGCTGCGTCCGACGCTGACGGAAGGAGTCAGCAGGGCGAAATCGATGAACTCGCGCCCCTGGATTGGCAGGTCGGCGATCTTTTTGGTTTCAATCACCTGGCTCAGCTCGGCCTTCTCCACTTCGACGGACTGCACTGCTTCCCTCACTTCGACTTTTTCTTCGTGGCCTGCGACCGCAAGGGAAACGTCGAACGAGGCCACCTGGCCGACCAGAAGCTGAACCTTGAGCGTGCGGGGAACAAAGGAAGCATGTTCGGTGGCCAGATTATAATTGCCGGGAGGGACGTCGGAAATCACGGCCAGGCCGTTCTCGCCGGTGGAGGCCGTGCGCTTGACGCCGGTATCCGCGTTGCTCAGCGTAACGCTGGCCCCGGCGACAAACCCGCCACTCGAGTCCGTAACGGTCACCCGTGCCGTGGCCAGTTGCTGCGCGTACCCATGTGCCGAAAAGAAGACAAGCAGAAACAATGCTCCCGTGGTGAGCCGGAAAAGTTTGTTTCGCATTTCTCCCCTTCCCCTAATCGAGCAATGTCGCGCGGAGACTAGCATTTTCGATAAGCGAAATCAATCCGCGGCATGGAACAGGAAAGCTCGTTCTCGCGCCATAAGAGTACGGGGGATTCGCAAGAAAGGCTGAATGATCGCGTCGGCTATCCCGGAAGGTCGGGATGGTGCGTAACAATGTGGTAGCGGCCGGAATGGAAGACCAGGGGTTTTCCGTCCGTCCGGCTGTATTCCTCCACCTTGCCCAGAAAGATATCGTGATCCCCGCCGTCGAGGCGCCGAAGCTTCCGGCAAATCAGCCGGGCAGTCACTCCCTTCAGTAAGGGAACTCCTGCTTTTCCTTCTTCGTATTCAACCCCTTCGAACTTGTCGCGAGCCCCGGAAGCAAACTTGCGGGAAAGGGCGTGCTGGTCTGCGGCGAGAATATTGACCGCGAAGTGGCTGGCTTTCCGGAAGACGGAAAGGTTCTGCGACTGTCGCGTCAGGCACCACAGCACGAGCGGCGGCTTCAGAGAAACGGAGGTAAACGAATTGACGGTGACGCCGGCGGGGCGGCCGTCTTTGCCGCGGGTGGTAACGATCGTGACGCCCGTGGCAAATTGTCCCAGGACTCGCCGAAACTCTTTCTCGTCAAACCTTGCCATGCGCGTGGCTATTCCGCCAGTTTTGGAATGGCCTCCTCCGTTCGTTCCGGCCCCATGGCCGTGTAGCCGCCATCTACGGCGACGTCCGTTCCGGTGATGAAAGAGGAATCAGCGGAACACAAGAACAGCACGGCCTGCGCGATTTCCTCGGGGCTGCCGACCCGTCCCAGCAAATGGAAGGGCGCGCCAACGGAATCTGCTTTGGCGCGGTTGTTGCGGGTGAGCTCCGCGATCACCTTGGACCACGTCCAGCCCGGCGAGACCGAGTTGACGCGGATGTTGTCGCCCGCGAGATCCATGGCTTCGTTGCGGGTGACCTGCAGGATCGCCGCTTTGCTCACCGGATAGAGCCAGCGTCCGCGCTGCGCAACCTTCGCGCTGATACTCCCGAAGTTCACCACCGCGCCGCCGCCTCGCCGGATCATCTGCGGGCGAACGGCCTTCAACATCATCACCCCGCCGACCACGTTGATGTTGTAACTATCGAGCCAGTCCCGGCGCGACGCGCCGATGCCGCCATCCACATAATTACACGCCACATTCACCAGAAAATCGACGCCGCCAAACGTGGCCACAGTCCGCTCGACGCATGCCGCAATCTGCTGGTCGTCGCCCAGGTCGGTTTTTACAAAGAGGACGCTGCCGGCAAATTCATCCGCGACGGCTTGCCCGCCGTGCGCATCAATGTCAGCGATGACAACTCTCGTCCCCTCCTTGTGAAAGGCGCGGACCACGTGCGCGCCGATCATCGTTGCGCCGCCGGTGACAATGGCCACCTTTCCTTTCAGGCCCTCCATGGTTACCTCCCTCACGAATTGGCGGGCAAACAGGAAACTTGTATTTTTCGCAGCAGATACTATCATACGGCCCCGTTGGGAAGTACGTGCGGCGGCGGTCGTGTGAATCAGCGTGTTTTGCAGCGCACGGACGATGTGCGGAACAGCAGGAGGAGCAAGCCATGAGGAGAATCGCTATCGTGGGCGCCGGGCAATCAGGCCTGCAATTGGCGCTGGGGTTGCAAAAGCAACGCTACGAAGTCACCGTCGTATCGAGCCGCACGGCGCAACAAATCCGCAACGGACGAGTGAGCTCCAGCCAATTCATGTTTCACAATTCGCTTCAGATCGAACGAGACCTGGGCATCAACTTCTGGGAAAAAGAATCCCCCATCACCGAAGGAATGTCATTTTCCGTTCCCGGGCCGGACGGAGGCCGGGCGCTTTTTTGGGAAGCGAAGCTGGATCATTACGGCCAGTCTGTGGACCAGCGGCTGAAGTTTGCCGGCTGGCTCGAGGAGTTTGCCAAGCGGGGCGGTAAAGTTGTCCACAAAGAAGCGGCCGCCCAGGACCTGGAAGATTGCGCGAAAAGCAATGATTTGGTCCTGGTGGCGGCGGGGAAGGCGGAGATCAGCCAGTTGTTTCCGCGCGATGCGGGCAGGTCGCCATTCGACAAGCCCATGCGGGCTCTGGCGCTGACGTACATTACGAAGATCGTTCCGCGCAAGCCGTTCACTGCGGTTTCGTTCAACTTGATCCCGGGAGTCGGGGAATACTTCGTGTTCCCTGCATTGACGGTCAACGGGCCGTGCGAAATCATGGTCTTTGAGGGCGTTCCTGGCGGGCCGATGGATTGCTGGCAGGACGTGAAGACGCCGCAGCAGCACCTCCGGCGAAGCAAGGAGATATTGCAGAAATTCATGCCTTGGGAAGCGGAGCGTTGCCCCAACATCGAATTGACGGATGACAATGGAGTTCTGACCGGCAGGTTTCCGCCGTGTGTCCGCAAACCCATTTGTAAACTTCCTTCGGGGCGCCTGGCCATGGGCATGGGTGACGTTGTTGTTCTGAATGATCCCATCACCGGACAGGGATCGAACACCGCATGCAAGTGCGCGAAAATCTATCTCGATCGCATTCTGGAGCAAGGCAAGAAACCCTTTGATGCCGACTGGATGCAGAAGACCTTCCACGAGTTCATCCGGTACGCGGACTGGGTGGTGAAGTGGACGAATTCCCTGCTGACCCCTCCCCCGCCTCATGTTCTGGGGCTCATGGGAGCCGCGAGCCAGATTCCTAAATTGGCCGGCAGGATCGCCAATGGTTTTGATCATCCGCCCGATTACAATCCGTGGTGGTTTTCTGCCGAAGAAGCGGACGCCTTGATTAAGAAACTGCAACCGGGTCAATAAATCGGCTCGAAAAGAGGTCCGGCTACTTCAGATAAGTCGCCAGCCAATCCAGAAACGTCTTGTGCCAGAGCCGGCTGTTCTGCGGCTTCAGGATCCAGTGCCCTTCATCCGGATAGACAACCAGTTTTGAAGGCACTTCCTGGCGCTGCAGGGCGGTGAAGAATTCCAGGCTTTGCGTGTCCGGCACGCGGAAGTCCCGCTCGCCGCAAATCACCAGCGTCGGCGTTTTGTATTTCCCGAGCTCTGATGCATACGTCAGCGGCGACCATTTCGAGTAGCTCGCCGGATTCGTCCAGGGTGTTCCCGCCATGTCATGCTCCTCGAACCAGAGTTCCTCGGTCGAGCCGTACATGGCCATCTTGTCGAAGATGCCCGCGTGGCTGATGAAAGCTTTGAAACGGCCGGTGTGCACCGCCATCCAGTTGACCATGTAGCCGCCGAACGACCCGCCCGCCGCGGCGATGCGCAAGCCGTCCACGTACGGATATTGCCCCACCACATAGTCCACGCCTTTCATCAAATCCTGATACGCCCTGCCTCCCCAATCATCGCGTATCTCGTCGGTGAACCTCTGGCCGTACCCCGTTGAGCCGCGCGGGTTGATCATCACCGCGACGTATCCCGGCGCGGCAAACACTTCCGGATTCCAGCGGTAGCTCCACGCGTTGGCCCACATATTCTGCGGCCCGCCATGAATCAGCAGAAGCATCGGATACTTCTTGGCTGGATCGAAGTGCGGAGGGCGTACCAGCATCCCCTGAACCTTCGCTCCGTCGGCCCCATCGAACCAGAACGGCTCGGGGGGATTCAAGTCGAGTGCGGCCAGCCGCCCATCGTTGTGATGCGTGAGCTGGCGCGCGCCGCTGCCATCGCTCGCCGCCGCAAAGATTTCCGCGGGCATGGTCATGGTTGCGCGCGTGAACACCATCGTCCGCCCATCGCCGCTGAACGTTACGCTTCCGTTGCTTCCCTCGCCGACGATGGCCTTGGGCTCGGCGCCGGTTTTCGCTGCCATCGAATAGATGGGCACTTGCGCGCGGTCCTCGGCGGAGAAATACAGCGTCTTGCTGTCCGCCGACCACGCCAGGTTCGTCGCGCTGCGGTCGAAGCGCTCGGTGAGGTTCTCGTGGTTGTGTCTCTGCCGGTCGTACACCATCACGCGCCAGCGGTCCGATTCATACTCGGGCGTAAACTGCGCGTGGTAGGCGATGAAGCGCCCATCTGGAGAATAAACCGGGTTCCCGTCGAACCCCGGATTCGTCGTGATGCGCTTTGGCTCGCCCCCGGCTGCGGCCACAAGAAACAAATCGCCGTTCGTGCTGATGGCTTCCATTTTGTCGGTCACCGCCGTGAAGCACAGTTCCTTGCTGTCCGGCGAGAAGGCGATGTCTTCCGGGCCGCCGCGCTCGTCGGGAGGCACGTCGTAATCGGCGCCGGCAGTCAAATCGCGCGGCGCAGCGCCGCCGTCGGCCGCCACCACGAACAAATGGCTGCGTTTGCCCTCGTTCCAGTGCGTCCAGTGGCGAAACAGCAGGTGATCGTAGATTCGGGCCTGCACCTTGCTCTTCCCCCGTTCGGCGTCGCGCGCGCTGTTGCACGCATCGTCCTGGCAATCCGGATAGACCCACGAAGTGAACGCCAGCAGTTTCCCGTCGGGCGACCATTTCACCAGGTCCGCGCCGGTTGAAAGACGCGTCAGCGGAGCCGGTTCGCCTCCTTCGGTCGAAAGCAGGTAAATCTGCGAGCCGCCATCGCGCGACGAAAGGAACGCGATGGTTTTTCCGTCCGGCGACCACTGCGGCGAAGAATCATGTCCGCCGCGCGTCAGTTGCAGGGGAGCCCCGCCGGCCGTCGGAACCATCCAAATATTGCTTTCATTCCGGTTGGCCTCCATATTGGGGACCGCCAGGGTGTACGCCACCCACTTTCCATCGCGCGACACCTGGGCTCCCCTCACTCGCTGCATGTGAATCAGGTCGTCGAATGTAATGGCGCGCTTTTCGGTCTGCTGCGCGATCAAAGCCGGCGCCAGACCCGTTGCAAAAACAGCGATGCCTAGAAACCGCGTAAAACCCTTTGCTCGATGCATCGTCTCCCCCCAGAACTCCTTGGCCGGGCACAACTAGTGCGCGACGCCCCGCTCGTAAACAAGACTGCCGCCCACAAACGTCTTCAACACTTGTATGTCCTTGAGCTGCTCGTGCGGCACGCTCAAAATGTCGCGGTCAATCACGATAAAGTCCGCGAGTTTGCCCTGCTCGAGTGAGCCTTTACTCTGTTCTCCAAAACCAATATAGGCGCCGTTCCTCGTAGCCATTTCGAGAGCCTGCAACACGGAAATGCGTTCCTCAGGAGCCAACAC
>WNGR01013395.1_pt1 | contig 10735 bp, 16 predicted proteins | sample 5407581 | NCBI WGS metagenome assembly WNGR01 (sample SAMN13153383, study PRJNA577476) | soil metagenome | isolation source: 80 cm soil or saprolite under Garry oak tree replicate 2 | place: USA:California | collected 2016-06-15 | reverse complement strand
TGTATCTGGTCTCTCGGGACATCCGGCCCGGATTATCTAATTCCCACGCGCTGAGCAAAAGCTCGCCTCAGGCGCTTAGAGCACTCGTGCGTACTAGCAATCGCTCGATCATGTCAGTGAACATTTTCAACGAAGAGGCATTTGCACATTTATTGGCTATCCCCATTCTATGCTGATGTCGGTATCCTTCAGGCAACTGAGGAGAAGGCGGAGAACGCGCGTCTTTCTTCGTTCGTCGGCGCGCTTGCGCTCGGCGACCTCGTCAAAAGTACGCTGGGTCCCAAAGGGATGAACAAGATCCTGCAGTCGATGTCGTCGGGCGATATAAACGTGACGAACGACGGTGCGACGATCCTCAAGGCGATCCAGCTCGACAACGCCGCGGCCAAGATCCTTGTGAACATCTCCAAGGTGCAGGACGACGAAGTTGGGGACGGGACGACGAGCGTGACCGTGCTTGCGGCGGAGCTACTGAGAGAGGCGGAGAAGCTCATCGGGATGAAGATCCACCCGCAGACGATCGTGGAGGGGTATCGGATAGCGAGCGCCGCGGCGCTCAAGGCGCTGGAGGACGCCGCCGTGGATCACGGGTGCGTCGTCGTCTTTGTGTTGTGTGATCGTGTCGCGTCTTGTTGACCCGATGGCCTGGTACCGTATGTTTATCAGGTCGGATGCTTCGACGTTCCGGCAAGACCTTGTCAACATCGCACGGACGACACTTTCGTCTAAGGTGTTGTCGCAGGATAAAGATTACTTCGCAAATCTCGCCGTCGACGCAGTCCTCCGGTTAAAGGTGAGGACGCCGTTGAAGTGAATATACTCTGTTACTCACTGCCCACACCATCGGATGCGTAGGGATCGACAGACTTGGACCATATCCAGGTCATTAAAAAAGTCGGTGGAAAGCTGACCGATTCGTATCTTGACGAGGGCAAGTGGCTAATCTCTCGTTTGGCGAAAACCCGACCTAAGCTGAAATCGCGCACAGGTTTCATTCTGGATAAGTCTCTCGGAACTAACTGCCCCAAACGCGTTGAGGATGCCAGGATCTTGATTGCCAACACATGTGCGTTGTCCTGCTTCATTACATAACTACATGAGTCTAGAGCACACAACCCCTAGCAATGGATACTGACAAGATCAAGATTTTCGGCGCGCGCATGAAGGTCGACAGCACAGGAAAGCTTGCGGAGCTGGAACGTGCTGAGCGAGTGCGTATATGCTACCTGCACGGACGTTCAGGTCATTGACTTGTGGTAACAGGAAAAAATGAAGGCCAAGGTGGAGGCCATCTCATCACACGGGATCAACGTCTTTGTCAACCGACAACTGATTTACAACTACCCTGAAAGTATCCTCGCAGAGAAGGGCATCATGTCGATCGAACACGCCGATTTCGAAGGTGTTGAACGTTTGTCACTGGTCACCGGTGGGGAGATCACGAGCACGTTTGACCGGCCAGAACTCGTCAAGCTCGGTCGATGCGACTTGAGGCTGAGCGCTCCTTGCACGACGCGCTGTCAGTGCTGTCGCAAACGGTGAAGGAGACGCGTGTCGTGCTTGGCGGAGGATGCTCTGAGATGCTGATGAGCGTGGAGGTAGAAGAAAGAGCAAAGAAGGTCCGCGGAAAGAAAGCGATCGCGGCCGAGGCGTTTGCGCGCGCACTGCGCCAAATCCCGACTATACTGGCAGACAACGCCGGGTACGATTCGTCTGATCTGGTTGCAAGATTACGGGCAGCACATCATGACGGGCAAACTGATGCAGGCCTGAGTGAGTGCCTTTTTTCCTTACTGCTAACTTTAGAACATGTTAGCTGAGAGGTAATCGTCGCGGCTAGACATGGATGAGGGTTCCATCGGCTCCATGAAAGAGCTTGGGGTCACAGAGAGTTACAAGCTTAAGCGGCAGGTCGTCCTTAGTGCCACTGAAGCGGCGGAGATGATCATCAGGTAAGACTTGGATTGTTTTTAATAAGACGTGCACGATTTTTAATTTGTGCCGTTATTCCCACAGAGTGGACGATATTTTACGCGCGGCGCCACGAAAGCGGGAGGCAGCATAGAAAGAGCAGTCTAGTACACCGTAGTCTATTCAGCAGTACTGTAAAAAACGAGAACTATGGTGTAATTGTGTCGGAACTGGCGGCCCGTTTGTATGCCGGCTATTGCACCGCTTTGCTGGCCGGCGGTGACCGACATTACTATCATACCACACTTTCGTTTCCCACTTCTGACCTCTTCTCAGACTCCCCTATTTTGACTACTTGTAGGCTGGTCCCCTCATTCGTCTAGATTAAAATATGCCTTCTGGGGCAGTGCGCGCAAGGCGTCCGCCTTCGCCTCCTCCAAGTCATCATCAAACCGTGCCACGGTTCCCACCCAAAGAGGGTCATCTGGATGCTGACGAGCGTCGAGCTGCAGCATCCCTGGGATACGGTCCTACCCGCAAGTCAGCCCATGCTCCCGGCGGATACAACATTACCCCTGGCGAATGGAAGTTACTTGTCGTCCTCGTCGTCATCGCGTCAGCGGTGCGCTTGTTCCGTATCTCCAAACCCAATAGTGTAGTGTGCGCGGTGTCCTTTTATGTTATGTTTAGGGGACGCTGATGATTCGTGCTTAACTCACCAGATTCGACGAAGTGCATTTCGGCAAGTTCGCCTCGCGATATATCAAGACGCGATATTTCGTGGACGTCCACCCCCCGCTGGCCAAACTCCTGATCACCCTCGCGGCTTTCGTGTCTGGTTACCACGGCCACTTTGATTTCGCGGAGATCGGAAAGTATGTGTCCTCGTTTCCCAGAGCATCGGAAAGGGATCTAACCGTTTGGTTCACTACACCAGGCCGTACGAAAATGCACCATATGTAGCTATGCGCATGGTCCCCGCGACTCTTGGGATTGCCACTGTCCCTCTCGCCTATCTGACTCTCCGTGGTCTCGACTGCCGCGCTACCACTGCTCTCCTCGCCTCACTGTTCCTCATCTTCGAGAACGCCCTCCTTACCCAATCGAGACACATCCTTCTCGATTCCCCACTTGTCTTCTTCACCGCGCTCACCGTCTTCCTTTGGACCGGGTTTTGTAACGAAGACAGGCACGCGCCGTTCACGAATCGTTGGTGGAGTTGGCTCGCCCTTACAGGTCTGTCTCTCGGTGCGGTCGTCAGTAGCAAGTGGGTGGGCCTGTTCACCATCGCTACCGTCGGCTTTGAGACTATCCGGCAGCTGTGGACACTGCTTGGCAACCTGCGTGTTCCACCGAAGCTCTGGATCAAACATTTTTATGCCCGCGCCCTCTGCCTCATCGTCATTCCGATCGTCTTCTACATGGCCATGTTCCAGATACATTTCATGATCCTTGAAAACTCGGGTGAGGGGGATGGCTTCATGAGTGCGGAGTTTCAGCATACATTGGGCGGTCGCAGCATGGCAGATACAAACGCAGGTACGCTAGAGAAATGCGCGAGCAAAGCGAATATTTATAACCTGGCTTCCGCAGACGTCGCACTCGGCTCAAAAGTGACTATACGCCATGTCAACACTCAGGGTGGTTATTTGCATTCGCATTCCCACAATTACCCTGGTGGCAGTCAACGTACGTTTCTTCCATGTTGTCACCACTGTTACCTGATCGGTCTTTGCAGAGCAGCAAGTTACGCTGTACCCGCACCTTGACGCAAACAATGATTGGCGCATAATCAACGCGACGCAAGACAACCATCCTGAGACGGACTGGCTGGATCTCCCAGAACTGGCTTACATTGAAGCTGGTTCGCGCATCAAGCTCAGGCATATGGCCACCGAGAAGAACGTACATTCTCACGACTATCGCCCACCGGTCTCTGAGGTGGACTTTCAGAACGAGGTGTCCGCATATGGCATGGCAGGCTTTGCTGGCGACCTGAACGACGACTGGATTGTGGAAATAGAGAGAGGTAGCAAAAGCGACCCAGTGTCCAGCCGCCGTGTGCGCACACTAAGAACGAAGTTCAGATTGAGACACGCCCTCACTGGATGCTATCTGTTCTCGCACAAAATTAAGCTACCATCGTGGGGGTACGAACAACAGGAGGTCACATGCAACAAGAATGCTGTGAGGCCAAACTCGTTGTGGATGATCGAGTCAAGTGATCATCCTAAATGTAAGGACGCGCATAGACGTGACCAGTAACCCAGGCTGACGCTACTTGTAGTGCCTCCGAATGCACCGAAGGTCAACTACCCCAAATTGGGCTTCTTCGATAAGTTTTTTGAGCTCCAGCAAGTAATGTGGCAGACAAACGCGGGACTTACGGATCGGCATACATTTGATTCCCGTCCTTCCTCGTGGCCTCAGCTGCTTCGCGGAATTGTGAGGGCTCTTGCCCATGACTTTCATGAGGATTACTGATGAAAACTGCACAGAATTTTTGGGTTAAAGATCATCGCCAAATCTATCTCATCGGCAACCCTATGATCTGGTGGTTGAGTACAGCCGCAATAGCTGGTTACGTTGCAGTTCGGGGACTTCTCATCCTTCGCGCGCAGCGTGGCTATAGAGATTTCGAAAATAGTGAGCAATTCCTCTTGTATGCATGACCACTAACTGATCAAATCACCCTTTCTAGCCAAGGTCGTCAAGTACGACACGTTATGCGGCTTCCTTTTCATGGGATGGGGTCTTCATTACCTCCCGTTCTTCCTCATGGGCCGCCAGCTATTCTTGCATCATTATCTTCCTGCACTTTACTTCGCGATTTTGCTGCTTTGTGCCGTATTTGACTTTTTGACCTCCACGCTTCGCCCACGTTGGCGTCTCCAAATTGCGGCTGTTCTCGCTATTCTCGCAATCTGGAACTTCTCCATATTCAGCCCGCTGGCGTATGGGAGCCCATGGACGAAGGCACAGTGCTACAACGCTCAGTGGTTGAGGACTTGGGACTTCAGCTGGTAGGAGATTGCCAAAGTATCCCCCATGCCGTCACCACTAACAGGCTTCGTTATCCAGCAATGATTTCCTAGATGACGTACGCTTCGGCTTTCCTTCCCTTTTCAGCTAGCTGACGCGTATTCCAGTACTCACAATATCAGGGTTCCATCCTTGCCACGCCGCAGAAATCCAGCGCCGCCGCCGCGCCCCTTGCCACTATTGGTGGCGAGCCAGACGGGCGCGGGGCGATCGTTGTCGAGGATAACCTTGGTCAGGCCCCCAACGTACCAGAAGCACAGGCTGAGGGAACCAACGTGAACCCCGGGAAAGCCGAGCCTGGTCGCGATATTTTTGCCCCGCATCCGCAAGCCGAAATTAAGAGCGAAGACATGGTCATTCCGCCACCTGTCGCAGATGACGAACCAAAGGCTATCAGTTCGGTCGGCGCCGCCTCGTCCTCTAGCGAGGATCTTCAAAAGGACGACGAGAAGATCGCAGAGACGCCGGGAGACGAGCCGTCCTTGGCGGCCACTGGAGAGAATACTCCCTCTTCTTCCTCTTCTTCTGATGACTCTTTATCGTCAAAAGCCGCAGATAGCGCAGCACCGAGCCCGGAGGTGGCGAAGGCGAAGGTACAGGGGCCATTGGACGCAGAACAGGCAGAGGCGGACGAAGTGCGCCAAGCACTGTTCCCTGATGCACACGAGTGATAGACGCGGGAAATGGCAAATGGATGTTTTTTCCCCCAAAATATCTAGAGTTGCCGGGTCGTCCGTCGTCGTTGGCTTTGTATTTTTTTTTGATTTGCTTTAGCGTATCAGACTGCATTTCGTTTTATATCAGATTAATTTATTCCCCCACTCTCGCGATTGCGATTTGTAGTGGCACCAAGCTTGAATACTGCTTGAATCAAACACTCTTATGTAAACGGGCGCTGGACATGAACCAGGATATTTATTGGATGACACCCTGTGTATCCTTCGAACCACGGCTCAGGTTAATACTATGGCAGCTGCGTCGAGGGACAGACCACAAAACCCAGTTTTTGATCAGGTCCTCCGGAAACATCTCGAATCTCTGCGGACAGAGGACAGGGAGGCATTCGAACACTGCACCGCAGGAGACGTGATTGCCGCCATACAACAGCTCAACAGCTCCCACGCAGCGCAGAGCCCCACGCGCCGGTTTCTTGAGAGCTTCGCGGCCGTCGTTAGGCCACTTGAATCATACTTTGATTTAGTGAGCAACGTTGTCGGTTCTATTCCAGGGGCGCAACTTGGGGCGATCGTGTTCGGCGCGCTCAGGTTCGTGGTCAAGGTATGATGGTGCTGCCACACTTTCCTTTGTGCGACTTGTTCCTTATGCGCACTACGCCGTACGCTATGACTACGTTAGGCTGTCAATGGACTATCGGACTACTTCGAGCGAATCGTGGGGGTCTTGGAGGAGATATCTCAGTCACTCCTTTATTACCAAGATTATGCCATTGAGATTTATCGCGATTCAGCTCCCGTGCAGCAAGTAGGTGCACCCTTCTAGTCGCTTTGTTGGGCGCGTCAAAACTGACTCCACACCCTCTCCGTAGGCCTTGGCGGACGTGTATCACGATATTATTTTGGTCTGCTCCGCGGTGCGAGACGTATTTTTGAAGAGAGGAGGTGCTGCACGTTGTGAGTGTGTGGTCGCTTCAAGTTGATTCCCGACCTTGGTCTGATTACGATGGACACGTACGTGTGCCAGCTGGGGTGTCCGTTTGGTTGAGGGGGATAAACCCCTGGAACAAAACCATCGAGGACATCACGCAGGGTCTGCAGCGTCGTCGAGAGGTTCTCGAGCGCGAAGTCGTGCATGCAGATCGTGTCGGTCTCCATCGGCAAGCTATCGAGAGAGAGTGGAGTCGGTGCACCATCATCTTTTTTCACTTGCGTGGCGCATTGACTGGCACTCTTGATCACAGATGATAGGCGCCGAGATTTTCTCGCTTTGCTTCCCTATGAGGATTGTCAATCCAAGCATAGGCATTGTCTCCGTGTTCTTCCTCCGGACCACATCACAGGGGAATGGCTAGTTAATCGAGAAGAACTCTTGGACTGGGCACACAACCCACCCGGGAGGCTACTATGGGTCCACGGCAAACGTGAGTTTTGCTCTTGGTTTATGTACTATACTCATGTGGCCAACCGTTTAAGCGGGGGTCGGGAAGACCGTCCTGGCGTGCGTGGTTCGACGTTTCCACATAGACTTACCCGTAACGAATTTCGACTGTTAGGTCTATTGTGATCGAATGGGTAAGGAATCCACCGATATCAGGAAAACGAACTGCCGTGGCCTTCTTTTATTGCGAACACGACAATCCCAAAAAGCATGATCCTCGATCCCTTCTCGCTACTCTTCTCCACCAAGTTCTGAGGCAACTTCCCGCCGGTCCCTGGGATGGCCTTGAGGTAGATCCATTCTCCACAACGCACTCTTTAGAAAGCCTATGCAGTTCTCTGAAGACAGCTTGCAACCATCTGGAAAGGACTAAGCCAGTATTTCTGGTTATTGACGCACTGGACGAGTGCGATCCCGCCACACGCGAGGAGCTGTTACCCTTACTCATATCTCTGGGCCATGACTCGAGATTACTTCTCACTAGCCGGAACGAAGAAGATATTTGGAACGCTCTCAAGAGCTTCCCATTAATCGCGATCACGGATCAAGATGTGAAAAATGATATCCGTCAGTATGTCAGTCGCAAGGTGAGACTGTTGGGTAACGGGGACTCTTCTGCAAGGCACGTCGAAGTCGGGGATCCCGTCTTACTGGAGGGGGTACTGAGAACTCTAAGAGAAGGCGCAGATGGAACGTGAGATATTTCTCTTGTCCCCCCTTTTTTCTGTTTCGTTACCGAAAGAAACCTTCAGGTTTCTGTGGGTGCAGTTACAAATCGCCCATCTCCAAGAACAAAGGACCGACTATGACATCCGCAACGCTCTACAATCACTTACCAGGGGTCTTCACCCCACTTTCACTCGCTCCTTGCAATCCATCGACTGCCTACCTGCCCCTAGACTCGCTCGAGCGAAGAGGGTTTTGCGCTGGGTGGTCTGCGCAGAGCATCCTATGAGTCTTCATGAACTCTCCGAGGCAGTTGCGGTCCACGACATGCAACAATCATGGGACAAGTCGCGATGCGTAAACAAGCCTATTAGTCTGATCGAAGACTGTTTCCATCTTGTCCACTGCACAGACATCTCCGGGAAGTCCCGGGACGCTAAAGTTCAACTCATCCACTCTTCTGTCAAAGAGTTTCTCTTGCAGAATCCTACAGTACTGGGCTCGTCGCTGACGGGCTATCATATCTATCCCCTTCCCGATGCTCAAGTCACCATCGCCGAGGATTGTCTCAAATACCTTCAACTAATCGCGCAAAGCGGACATCGCAGCGACAGGTTCCAATTTATAGAAGATCGACACCCGTTTTTAACCTACGCAAGTGAATTTTGGCCACAACATCTCAGAGCTTCTGGGTCTTCTGGAGAGAAAAGTGTCTCCATGTTCTGTGAGTTCATGCAATCGACGCTTTCCCGACAATTTTGGTCGGAGCGTTACAACAGAAAACGGTACGCAAGCCCCTAACCTTATCCATTAATATCATCTCATCTTGGATGGTAGCGATGACACTATTCACACGACTATGTCCGTATGTCACTTGGCCGCTCGCCTCTCCCTCCCACACATCGTTAAAGCCATTTTGGAAAATGGTCTCGACACTGCCAACACTGAGGGCTTCGAGTCCCGCGGCCTGACGGCACTGCACTGGGCCGCGAAATTCGCGGACGAGTCAACTCTGCGAGTGCTTGTTGAATCTGGTGCCGACATTAACGCCAGGAATGCGGAAGGAGAAACCCCTCTTCACCTAGCAGCACGTAATTGGGATGGAGAACATGTCGTACGGGCTCTTCTCGACCTCAGGGCAGATGTCACGCTCACGGATGGCGGTGGGAGAACTCCCCTTCACATCGCAGCCCAAAATGGGTATGGCCAAAATAGTGTGTTGCTACTACTGCAACGCGGTGCGAGTATTCAGGCGTCTTGCAATCGCGGGCAGCTACCCCTTCATAATGCCGCAGCTAATCCTTACGGGATTACAAGCGTCCAACATTTACTTTCCTACGGGGCCGACGTCAACGCGCCGAATGGCCAGCTCCGCACGCCGCTTCACGCCGCCGCCGGTGTCTGGCACCGAGGGATTGACTCCGTCGAAGTGCTTGTTGGATATGGAGCAAATATCGATGCTACTGATCTGGATAGCCTTACCCCTCTGCACATGGCTGCGCAGAGTGTGGGCGGTGGAGAAAGTGTTAAATTCCTATTGGAGTGCGGGGCGAGTGTGGACGTAGTCTCTGAAGCTGAGAGGAAGACTCCTCTACACATGGCGGCGAGATCGCAACTTGGCCACGACGCAGTCCGGTATCTTCTTGAGAAAGGTGCAAACGTAGAGGCAACGGACTGGCGTATGCAGACTCCCCTTCACATCGCCGCGACGGACCAGCAAGATTCCAAAGTGGTGCAAATTCTGCTTGCGTATCGAGCGAACGTCCATGCACTCGATAGCTCAGGGCTCACCCCGCTACAAAGGAGTGCACAAGAGGGGTCATCCGACAAAAGCATGTCAATCTTGTTGGAACACGGCGCAAGCCCTCATTGTGTGGACAGCAGAAACCTCACCCCTCTGCACTGGGCCGCAGGACAGCCGTCGAGCGAGGACCCACGATTCGTGCGCGTGTTGCTCCAGAATGGTGCGAACGTGGATGCCCGGGACGATTCGGGCATGACTCCTTTACATCACGCGGCGGCATACGGATTCCACGAAGCTGTCATGAAGGTGCTATTAGAGCATAAGGCCAGACCGCGCTGCACCTCGCGGTGCTGGCGCGGAAGTATTCTTGGAGAACAGTTGTCGGGACGCTGTTGCGGTATGGTGCAGATCCAACTATAGTCGACGCCGAGGGGCGAACGGTGTTTGATTGCTCACCAAAACCGGAGGAACTTCGCAGGCTGGTCGATGATCAGTCTGGGAATGGCTACTGGTAGCATAGGCTACTATCTGGGACGGATTTATTTCCTTCTTCCTTCCTGGGGCTCCTAGTGCGCTCGGGGATGAAGAACACCATGTATCACATCACGATCATGTACTATATACTCGGGGCTTTGCCTTAGGCTGAGCCTTTCCGCTTCGGGGACTTGTCATGCGCAGCAGCGTTTCATAAGTTTATCGGAAACGAACTCTTTGCCACCCTGGCTCACTTATGTTGCAGGTCACCGCTACGCGCCATGTCGGTCAGCGGGTCTGGTACTCTTACAGCCTCTCTGTTCCGGGTGCATGTTTAAGTGATTTAAGGCATGAGGATTACGGCTGCAGCCGGAATGTTTGGAGATGTTGGAAAGAAAACGCCTTACTTTACTTTGAAGCGTAAACCGTGGCGTTAGAACGATTGACGATGTTCGTTCTAACTTACAGTATTTCAAGTCGTACGTGTTCATCATGAGGTACTTCTTTATTTTCTATACACCACTAGGCAGAAAGGACTACGTATGCATGCGTAAGGAAACGTCAACGGAGCGTAACGAAATACGTAAGCCAAATATACTCCAAAGTGCACGCGCATGTTTACTTGCCTAGAAGCACTCTATGGGAACGTCAGAAATCCGAGCTCAAGACGTAGAAGGTGCAAGGTAGATACGTACTGCGGTGTACAATGCCGGGGCCAGATTCGTCGTACTCCTGCTTCGAGCACCAGAGATTTTGGAACGTGCTGAGCGACGCAAGAATGGA
>WNGR01025017.1_pt1 | contig 10736 bp, 4 predicted proteins | sample 5407581 | NCBI WGS metagenome assembly WNGR01 (sample SAMN13153383, study PRJNA577476) | soil metagenome | isolation source: 80 cm soil or saprolite under Garry oak tree replicate 2 | place: USA:California | collected 2016-06-15 | reverse complement strand
ATGGCTACCATCTATATCGGAAAGACGCCCATTGTCCTGCTCTTCCGGCCCGAGCATATTCGCTATATCTTGACGGAAAACCCACGCAATTTCACGAACCGCGAGGTCGCCGGAGGGCTTATCTTCGGCAACCTGCTCGTCCTCTCATTGCTGGCGCGCAGCTTCACCGACAAGGTGACCCAGGGTCTGCACGATCTCGTTGGCGATGGCCTGTTGACCACGGACGGTGATTTTCATCATCGACACCGTCGTCTCCTGCAGCCAGCTTTCTCTAAGCGCCGCGTAGAGAGCTATGCGGACATGATCGTGCAATACACACAAGAGACCGTGGCGCAGTGGCAAGCCGGAGCAGAGATTGATATTTCACGTGATCTGCAAGCATTGATTCTGCGTATGACTATGAAAATGCTCGTCGATATCGATATGGCCAAGCAGAGCATTGCGTCCCGCCAGATTATCGACAATATGATTGGCAATCCCGTAGGGATTCTCGAAGGGCTGTTGAACCTGCAGATTGATCTACCGATTACTCCATATGGCCAGCGCATGGCTGCCAAACGTAAGGCAGACGCTTTCATCTACAACCTGATTGATCAGCGACTTGCCGATAATTGTGACGCAGGGGATATACTCTCGATACTCCTCCAGGTTCAGGATAAGCATGATGACGATATGTTGACCAGAGAACAAGTGCGTGACGAACTGGTATCACTGATCGCAGCCGGTCACGAGACCACCACCAACACCATTACCTGGACCTTCTACCTGCTCTCGGAGCATCCAAACATCCTCGAGAAGGTGCTGGCCGAGCTTCAGGATGTGCTGGCCGGACGCGACCCGCAGGCGGGTGATCTCTCACAGCTGGCATACCTCGATTGGATCGTGAAGGAGTCGATGCGGCTGTACCCCTCAGCCTGGACGCAGGGCCGACGGGCAGTTGGGGCGTTCGATCTCGACGACTACCACTTTCCTGCCGGGACGTTGATCATGTTCAGCCAGTGGGTACTCCACCGCCTCCCCGATATCTGGGGCGATCCAAAGGTGTTCCGTCCAGAGCGCTGGGACCCGGTGAACGGACAGAAGGTGCCGCAGTGGGCTTACTTCCCATTTGGTGGCGGTTCACGTATTTGTATAGGTATGCCGTTGGCCCAACTACAGGTACGGCTGGTGCTGGCTACTATTCTCCATCGCTATATACCCTGCGTCGTACCGGGCCACCCGGTGGTGCCACTTCCGCTGATCACGCTGCGCTCAAAGCATGGCCTCCGCGTAAGATTGGAGCCCGCCGCGAATGTAGGGACGCGGTTTATCGCGTCCACCCCCCGGCAGTGAGGAGCATTCTATGCAGCGACGAGTGGTTATCACCGGACTCGGGGTTGTGGCCCCTAATGGTATAGGAAAAGAGGACTTCTGGAGCGCGTGTATCTCTGGCATCTCTGGCATCCGGCGCGTCACCCACTTCGACGCCAGTCCACTGCCGACACGCATCGCCGGGGAGGTAGCAAACTTCGAGCCGCAGGCATATGGCATCACGCGAGACGAAGTCCTCTCTACCGATCGCAATACCCGATTTGCTCTTGCGGCAGCCAATCTTGCCTTACAAGACGCCGGACTCCCATCCGAGCTGAGCGAGGAAGAACGCGATCAGATGGGGGTGTATATGGGTTCGGCTATGGCCTCTATTACGGCTGGAGAGCAGCTGTGGCGCCAGGTGACCGATCTCGGCGCACATTACCCACGGGCTACTGGAGACGGTCCAGTCCCTGTCTCGCTGCTTTCGACTCACGCACCTGCGGCTGCGATTGCCGCCCACCACCAGTTGCACGGGCCTTGCATGGTCATTTCAACCGGGTGTTCTGCCGGTGCCGATGCGATTGGTGAGGCTTTCTGGGCCATTCAGGACGGGCAGGTCGACTGCATGCTGGCGGGTGGGTCAGAATCAGCCATTACTTATGGCGGGTTCGCGGCCTTTTGCGTACTTGGGGCTATGAGCACGCGCAATGAAGAGCTGGAACAGGCATCCTGCCCATATGACAGCAGGCGAGACGGTTTTGTCATGGCCGAGGGTGCGGGGGTACTCGTCCTGGAGGAACGCGAGCGCGCGCTGGCGCGCGGGGCGCACATTTATGCGGAGATGATCACTTTCGTCTCCAACAGCAACTCGCATCATATGACCGCCCTTCCTCCGGGGGGGGCGCCACTCCAACAACTCATCAGGCAGGCGCTAGACGAAGCAGAGATCACACCCGCGCAGCTCGGCTACATCAATTCGCATGGTAGTTCAACACCCACCAACGACAGTACAGAGACGGCGGCCTACAAGGCCGTCTTTGGCGAACAAGCCTATCGCATTCCGATCAGCGCGACCAAGTCGATGATCGGGCACGCGCAGGGGGCGGCCAGCGCTATTGAAACCGTCGTGACTGCTCTGGTGCTGGAGCGCCAGGTGATTCCGCCGACAATTAACCAGGAATATCCCGACCCACTGTGCGATCTCGATTACGTGCCAAATATCGCGCGCCAGGCTGCTGTGAATGTGGCACTCACGCATTCCAGCGGTTTTGGCGGTGTGAATAATCTACTCGTTCTCTCGCGAACTGATTGGCGTAAGAGACAATCGTAAGCTGCGTCATCAATGTAAGGAAAACAAGCATGGGGCATACAACAGAGAGGCGTGTGGTGATTACAGGGTTGGGCGTGGTGGCTGCAAATGGCATTGGAAAAGAGGCCTTCTGGCATGCGACAAGCAGAGGTATCTCTGGTATCAAACCAATTTCACGCTATCCTGCCTCTGAATTGTTGATTCGCGTGGCAGGAGAGGTCAGCAATTTTGTGGTGTACGACTACATTGAGCGAAAGCTGGTAAACCGCACCGACCGCATGACCCATTTCGCCCTCGCTGCTGTCCAGGAGGCGCTGCAGGACGCAAAACTAGCTCTGGAGCAGGAGAATCCCCAACGAGTGGGAGCGGTGATCGCCAACACGCTGGGCGGCGTCGAGTACCTCCTGGAGCAAGCGCGCACGCTGTACGCGCGTGGGCCGCGCTTTATGAGCGTCTATTCAGCCATAGCGTGGCTTCAGGTTGCGAACGTGGGCCAGGTATCTATCCGCTACGGCATAGAGGGATACTGCAAGACGCCGGTCAACGATACGGCCAGCGGCCTGGATGCCCTGGGTATGGCCTATAGGGCTATTCGGAGAAAAGCCGCGGACGTCATCATTGCAGGCGGGTGCGAGGCGTTCTTATACCCCTTCATGCTCTTTGCGCTGGCTCACAGCGGCTACGCTGCCGTAGGCGATGATCCCAACGCATATCGCCCGTTCGATCGGCGCGCTGCCGGCTTGCTCATGGCGGAGGGAGCGGGAATATGCATTCTGGAGGAGTACGAACACGCGCTGCAGCGCCGCGCTATACAGATCGCCATGCGGGAAGGGCAGTTACAACCGCGGGATATCGGCTACTTCAGCCTTGACGGACGCGCCATCCCCTCTTCCGATCAGGGTGAGGCAGAGGCACTGCATAGAGTCTTTGGCAGTGAACTCGCGCATCTGCCCGTGAGCGTCCCGCGTACTATGCTTGGTCACAGCTACGCCGCTGCGGGTACGCTCGATGCGATTACCGCCCTGTTGGCGCTGCAACACGGCATCATACCTCCGACCATCAATTGCGAGAAGCTAGACCCGCGCTATGGCTTGAATCTGGTGCAGAGAGAGGCGCGCCCGCTGTCTGCATCCGCAGCGTTGCTTGGTGGGCGGGCCGTCGGCGGTGCAAACGTTGTGCTTGCGCTTCAAAAAAGCTAGAAGGGAGTGAACAACCATGGCAAATCAGCAAGAAATCGAAGAAACCTACAACTATATGGACGAGGTTATCCGTGCCAGCTTCGGTGAAAATGCTGACATTACTTGTGCTCTCTATAACGGGAATTTCTCTAAAACCCTCAGACAGGCGCAACAGGATAAACATGACTACATTCTCAACGGGATCGCTTTCAAGCCGGGTGCGAGAGTGCTTGACATAGGCTGTGGGTGGGGGCCTATGCTAAAAGCGGTCAAAGAAAGAGGGGGGCATGCTATTGGCCTGACTTTATCTACCAAACAAGTGGAGGCATGTGTATCTGACGGGTTTGAAGCATATCTGATGGATTGGAAAGATATGCGTGTTGATACCTTTGGAAGGTTCGATGGCATTGTCAGCGTTGGCGCGTTCGAGCACTTTTGTTCGGTTGAGGAATATTTAGCGGGGCAACAGGACCAGGTCTATGATCGTTTCTTTCGTTTGTGCCACCAGCTTCTCCCAGAAGCTGGGAAGCTATATTTACAAACCACCGGCTCGTGGCTCCCCTTTGGCGAAGAGCATATTCTTCGGGTTGCTGAACCGTACTTTGAACTCATTTCAGACAATAACGGGCGACTGGATTACATTGAAACGATGGAACAATGGGGCAGGCTCTGGAATTTCACCCTCTCAAATTTCACCTATCCGAATTTTAGTCTCCCAAAGGTACTTGCAGTGGCCAAACTCGTGCCGCGCTTTCTCACAGACGAAAATTTCCGTGCTAGAATGGAGCTACTTCGTAAAGGCTACGACAAAGAATGTTTCAAGCGGGAGCTACTCGATCATCAAAGGATGATCTTTCAGAAAAAGCAGTAGGGGCCGATTACTACCTTGCAGCTTGCTTGACCGCAGGTACTTCCTTCTAGCTTGCCTGACCGCAGGTAGAGACCACCCTCTCCGGGGGAGAGGTAATCGTCTCGTTGGCAAGCTGCATGACAAACCAATCGCGCCCGTCTACACCTGGCACGTCGGGTGCTGCTCTCATCTACCCCGATTCAAATGCCCCACGCGCCTTCGCAAACGAATATGTGGAGTTGAAGCAACTTATTAAACAGAAGGGGTTGTTAGACCAGCAACCGGCTTACTACACCTACAAAATTCTATTTACGGTGAGCCTGCTCGCTGGAAGCGTGATCTTCCTGCTGGTCGTCGACAACTTCTGGTTACAACTCCTGAACGCTGTGTTTATGGCCTTTGCCTTCGCTCAAATGGGCTTCCTGGGCCACGATCTGGGGCACCGGCAGGTTTTCCGCACCAGCTGGAACACCGAGATGAGTAGCTTTGTGGTCGGCAATTTACTGCTCGGACAGAGTTGGAGCTGGTGGGTCGATAAGCACAATCAGCATCACGGGCATCCCAATCAACTCGACTCCGATCCTGATATTGCCATCCCACTGCTCGCCTTTACTGAAGAAGAGGCTCGTAATAAGCGGGGGTTTCTGCGGTTTATGGTGAAATACCAGGCATACTTTGTTTTGCCATTAGAACTCCTCGGCTGGCTGACTTTCCTGATCTTTAGCATCCGCTTCCTGCTCGAGAGGAAAGCAAAACACCCCTTGGCCGAGATGTCGATAATGGCCCTCCACTACTTGCTCTACTTTGGCCTATTGTTCTCCCGCCTGGGCATCTGGCAGGCGATAGGATTCTTTATCGTCCAGCGAGCGCTTTTTGGTCTGTATCTCGGTTCGGTCGCAGCACCCAACCACAAAGGCATGCCGGTTTGGGAGAAGGATAGCCCGGTGGACTTCTTGCGCCAGCAGGTGCTTACTTCCCGCAATGTCAGAGCCAATCCTTTGATCGACTTCTGGTATGGTGCGCTGAACTACCAGATCGAGCACCATCTGTTCCCGACCATGCCCAGGAACAGATTGCGAGAAGCGCAACAGGTCGTCAGGGCCTACTGCGAGCAGCACTCCATTGCCTATCACGAAACGGGTATGCTTCAATCCTACCGGGAGATTCTGGGTTACCTGCACGCGGTGAGTGCCCCGTTGCGTGAGAACAAGGCCTGACCCCTGCAAGGTGCTTTTGGAGCAGAACCGACTCAAACGCAAGTTTGGGGCTACCTTACCCGTGAGGCTGAGCTTTCCAGCAGGACAAGCAGTTTGGTCGAAAGATCGCTGAGGTTGGGGTCCTGCATCAGGCTCTCCATTGGTAGCTCTATACCCAGACCGTTTTCGAGGCGTTGCCGCAATTCTAGAAGCATGAGAGAGTCAAGGCCCAGGTTGTTGAGAGACACCTGCGGGTCGACCTCGTCCGGCTCAAGGCCAAGTACGATTGCCAGCTCATTTCGCAGGAGCGATTGAAGCCGCGCCTGCCGCTGACCCGGTTCCATAGCGGACAGCGCTGCCACGCTGAGGTCGTCCTCCTCTCGCCGGGCGCTCTGGCCCGCCCTAGGAGCCGCCTGTCCCTGAACCACTAGAGTGAGCAATGCTGGCGCCTGCCCGCCCGGGAAAGAGGAGAGCATCTGCTGCCAGTTGGCGGGAACGATCACCATTTGCGAGGCATGCTGTCGGAGCAGTTGCTCCAACGCCTCGAGTCCCTGTTGAGGCGCGATGGCGTCTATCCCGCGATAGGCAAAGCGTCGATTATGGTTCGATGGGGCCGCCATGCCCTGCGCTGCCCACGGTCCCCAGTTAATGGTGAGTGCAGGCAGCCCTAGCGCCCGACGATGGTGAGCCAGGGCATCTAAGAAAGAGTTGGCGGCAGCATAGGGTCCCTGGCCCGGAGACCCGAGCACCGAAGCGAGCGAGGAAAAGAGCACAAAGAAGTCCAGCGGCGCGCTCAACGTCAATTTATGCAGATTCCAGGCTCCCTGTACCTTGGGAGCCATGACCGCGGCGAGGCGCTCTTGATCCTGATTGAGCAGCAGGCCATCATCGAGGACGCCGGCGGCATGGATGATGCCTCGTAGCGGCGGCATCGAGTCGTGAATTTTGACAAGAGCGCCCGCCACTTGCTCTTCCTGGGCCACGTCCGCCCTGGCTACTACAACTCTAGCCCCGGCCTCCTCCAGGGCCGAAATTGCTTCGCGAGTTGGGCCGGTGGCATCCCCTCGCCCCAGCAGAACCAGGTGTCGCGCGCCCTGCTGGACCATCCACTGAGCAACAAGCAGACCCAGGCCGCCGAGACCGCCTGTGATAAGGTACGTTCCGTCTGAACGGAGCTTGACTGGTGCCTCGAACGCAGTCAGGGAATCCGCGCCTTGCAGGGAAACTACGACTTTACCGATGTTCTTTCTTTGGGTTAAGTACCGGAAGGCGCCCACTGCATCCTGTATGGGGAAGATGTTGCGCGGAAGTGGCCGGAGCGTACCATCCCTGAAGGATTCCATCAATTCGAGGAAGAGGGAATGGATCAGGGTGGGGCGCTCCCTGCATAGTCGATCCAGATCGATGGCAAAGTAGGATAAATTGTTGGAGAAAGGGTACAGGTCTAAAGGCCTGTTCATATAGATATCCATTTTGCCGATTTCCAGGAAGCGGCCGTAGGGCGCGAGAGTCGAGAGGCTCTTTGGAATATATTCTCCCGGCAATGAGTTCAGGACGATATCCACACCCCTGCCTCCGGTACGCTGTATTACTTCGTCGGCAAAGGCCAGCGAGCGGGAATCCATGACGTGCTTCACGCCGATGTACTGCAAGAACGCCCGTTTCTCGGGACTGCCTGCCGTGGCGAAGATCTCGGCCCCCGCCCGTTGGGCAAGTTGTACCGCCGAAAGGCCCACGCCTCCTGCCGCCGCGTGTATCAAAACGCGCTCGCCCTCACCCATTCTGGCCAGGTGGTTCAGGGCGTAATGGGCCGTCAGGAAAGTGACAGGCATCGTCGCCGCCTCCTCGAAGCTGAGGTTTCCCGGCATTGGTACCACCAGAGATGCGTAGGTCGTTGCGAACCTGGCGAAACTGGATGGAGCGATGGCCAGAACTTCGTCACCCACCTGAAATCCCTCGACGCCCTCTCCGACCCTGGCGATTCTTCCACTGCACTCCGCCCCCAATGGTATCGGCTCGCCTGGATACACCCCCATCGCGTTCAGAACGTCCCTATAGTTGAGTCCAGCCGCGTACACCTCGATTTCGACCTGCCCTGGTCCCGGTTCGCTGCGTGGAGTGGGCTGCAACCTCAACGCATCCAACTGGCCCGACTTCGCAATATCCAGGTGAAACGAGGGCGTCGCAGGAATGCTGAGCGCGCCCTCGCTCTCGCCCGTCTTCCCGACCGAAGCGTCGCCCGGTACGGGTGCGGCGCTTACCAGCCTGGGAACATAGCGCACGGCGCGGCGGAAAGCGATCTGGTCCTCGTTATCCCCGGACCAGAGTTCTTTAAAGAGCGATTGAAGGTCGGCCATCCCGCCAATCGGTTCAAGATCAATGCGCGTACACCGAAGCTCCGGGTGTTCAAGGGCAATAACTCTTCCAAGTCCCCACAAGGGCGCCTGAGCAACCGATACCGGTTCCTCTCCCACTGCCTGCGCGCCACCGGTTACCAACCAGAGGCGCGGCCGATGCGGCAAATCTGCCTTCGCCAGCGCCTGCACCAGGAGCAGGACATTGCTGCTGCCCAATATCTGTGCTTCCTCTAAGGAAGCCAGTGTGATATCCTGGGTGTCCCCCACGGCTTCGAGGCTCCATAAGTGGAGTATGCCGCGACAGGGTGGGTTGTTCGGACTCAGAGTCTCCTGCAATAGCCGTGGTAGATCTGTAGGACTGGTCGGGTCTATCCAGAAATGTTCACATACTGCTTCTGAAGTTTTCAACGCTCCCTTTGGGAAGACCAGAAAACAAGTTTCCCCGCGCGCCTGAAGATGCTCCGCCAGGGCCTGGCCAACACCTCCGCTGTTGGCGAAGATCAGCCAGCTACCTGGCCGACTCGGCTGATGGCCGCTCAGGGTCTCCTCTATCTGCGGTAGGGCTTGCGGTTGCCACTCGAGCTTGTAGAGCCAATCGTTCGGATTGACCTGGGAAGTGCGCCTCGTATCGCTTCCCAGCCGCGTGAGCCGCAGGCCCAGTATCTCCGCCACTACCTGCCCGGCTTCATTGTAGATGCGAATATCGCCTTCGGGTGTATTCGCATGCAACGCTGCATCTGGCCGGAGAGTGGCATGGCTCCACAGACGTGTTCCCGAAAGATCGAAAACCCGCACGGCTGCTACCGCTGACGGGAGATAGGTATCTCCCGCCACGGCGTACCCGCTTTGACCGGGCAAGGTAGCCGCCATGACCTGCAGGCAAGCATCCAGGAATGCAGGGTGAAAGCGGTAGGCGCTCGCTTCTGACCCGGAGACCTGAGAAAAGTTCTCGATCTGCCCCAATGCCTCCCCAATGCCCCGCCACAGCCTCTGTATGCCTTGAAAAGCGGGGCCGTACTGCAAGCCGCTATCGCGCAGGCGCTGGTACAATGCTGGAGCCAGAATCTCTTCCTGGCAGCGGGACTTAATCGTCTCGAGGCGGACTTGGTCCTTCATCAACGGAGACCTATTCACCTGGCCGGGTCGAATCTTCCCCGAGGCGTGGAGCGTCCATTCTCCCTTGCCACTTTCTTCATCTCCTGGCTGGCTGAAAACCTGGAAGGAAGTTACCCCAGAAGTGGCCGGGTAAAGAATCAACTGCACCGCCCGGCTACCGTTTTCAGGTAAAAATAGCGCCTGCTGAAAGACCAACTCTACCTCGATAGCTGCCCCAGCCTTCTCAAGCGCCTGCTCTGCGGCCGTCAGAGCCATGTCGATATAGGCTGTGGCTGGGAACACCACCGAGCCATGTACGCGGTGATCGGCTAGATAGGGGAGCGCAGACGTACTAAGTGTAGACTCAAACTGGAGCATCGAAAGCGCTGAGCGCACCCGTCGCCCAAGCAAAGGGTGCAGTGAAGGACTCTGGGTGCTCTCTAGAGAATGCCTGCTACCGGACAGGTCCAACCAGTACCGTTTTCGCTCGAACGGAGACGTGGGCAGGGGCAGTCTGCGGCGTTGATAGTCCCGGTCGAAGCCGACCCAGTCCAACTCCACGCCAAGTGTGTACAGGGTGCCTGAGCTATCCAGCAGGCACTCCCAGTCGGCCTTTCCTTTCCTCAAGGAGGGTAGCCACTTGCCAGTTCCTTTTGGCAGGCACGCTTTTCCCATTCCCAGCAGGGTTGGGGTCGGACCCAACTCCAGGAATACTTCGTAGCCCATCTCAGCAAGCGTGCGCATGCCGTCCGCAAATTTCACCGCTTCTCGGATATGCTGGCGCCAGTAGCGTGCATCGGGGATTTCCCCCTGCGCCAGCGGCTTTCCCGTCAGGTTGGAGATCAAGGGGATGCGAGGGGCTGCAAAATGCACCCGGCTGGCTCTCCGCTCAAAAGCATCGAGGATAGGCTCCATAAGCGGCGAGTGGAAAGCGTGGGAAACGTTCAACAGCCGGGTGTGGATGCCCTCCGACTCTAAAGTCTTTAGCATGGCATGTACGGCCTGCCGTTCTCCCGCTATCACCGTGTTTTCTGGACCGTTGACCCCGGCGATAGAAATCTGCTCGAGAAAAGGAGCGAGAAACCTGCTCACCCTGGCTTCGTCTGCGAATACCGCTGCCATTTCTCCGTTCCGAGGCAGAGCCTGCATGAGTTGGCCGCGTCCGGCAATGAGCGTAAGCGCGTCTTCCGGGCTGAACACTCCCGCAACACAGGCTGCTACATACTCACCCACACTGTGGCCCATTACCACATCAGGCTCAATCCCCCATGAACGCCACAACTCGGCCAGGGCATACTCGAGTGCAAACAGCGCGGGCTGGGCGTAAGCAGTTTCGTCCAGGGGCGATGGCGCTCCGGGCTGCGGAAAAAGTACCGACAGCAGTGGCAGCTCCAGGTAAGGGCGAAGAATTTCAGTGCATTGGTCCAGAATCTTGCGGAAGGTCGGCGAGGTGTGGTA
>WNGR01010431.1_pt1 | contig 10736 bp, 9 predicted proteins | sample 5407581 | NCBI WGS metagenome assembly WNGR01 (sample SAMN13153383, study PRJNA577476) | soil metagenome | isolation source: 80 cm soil or saprolite under Garry oak tree replicate 2 | place: USA:California | collected 2016-06-15 | reverse complement strand
GCCGCATCGTTCTTTCGCGATTGGGTCTCGGGGCCGTTCAAGGCCAGCTATGTTGCGTCAGCCCTCGGTGGCAACACGATGGACGGAATGCTGGCAGAGTATGTCGTGCTGCCGGCAACTGCGCTCGTCTCCGTGCCGGCGCACCTGTCCTCGGTCGAAGCCGCGACCTTGCCCTGTGCCGGCGTCACGGCCTGGCACGGCCTCATCGCACGCGGGGGGATGGGCAAAGGCGACACGCTGCTGGTCCAGGGAACGGGTGGCGTCGCGCTGTTCGGCCTTCAGTTCGCAGCCGCGCTGGGGGCGCGTGCGATTGTGATATCCTCCTCGGATGAGAAACTCGCCCGTGCCAAGGCGCTGGGCGGCTCGATCCTCATCAACTACCGCGACACGCCTGACTGGGATGTCGCCCTGATGAAGGCGACGGATAGCGAAGGCGCGAGCCACATCCTCGAACTCGGCGGTCCCGGCACCTATGACCGATCGCTACGATCAGTCGCTTCGGGCGGCAAAATCGTCCAGATCGGTGTTTTGACAGGGTTCGGCCCGAAGCCGGATCTCGCGCGCCTTCAGTGGGAGAACGCCGACATCATCGGCGTCACCGTCGGATCGAGCGAACATTTCGCCGCCATGAATCGTTTCTTGACCGCCAACGCGATCCACCCGATCGTCGATCGGGTCTACGGCTTCGACGAGGCCCCCGAAGCCTTCGCCTATCTCCGGACCGGCTCACACTTCGGCAAGATCGTTGTGAAGTTTTAGGCCTTACAGGCCGGCCGCCACACCAAGGCGGCCGATGCCTGGGAGTTTTATGGCAGGGCGCCGGAGGTCGAGGCCAAGCACGGCGCCGAAGAAGTTGATCTCAAGACCTTCCACCCAGCCGAACGTCAGCCCGAGATAACCCGAGAGCGAGGCATAGAAGCCGGTTCCCGAGGCGGTCAGCCCGAACCATCGCCCGGAATAGGGATAGTCCTTGCCGATCGCGGTCGGTGGCAGCACCGCGCGAAGTTCGGGCACGGCATCCAAAGCGGCTTGGACAAACGAATAAGGGCGTCGGCGCGTGGACCATCGACGGCCACGACGGTTTCCGGCGCGGCTCCGAACCACTGGCCGTCGGGCGCAAAGCCGTTGCTCCGGATCGGTTCGCCCCATGCGGTGTAGTCGTAACGGCTGTAGCTGGTGGCATCCTTTTCCTTGACGACGATCCATGTGTGGACAGCAAATATGCTGCGCCATCGCACGGTACGCGCAGCGTAAATTCGGATCAGGGCGTCGGGATTGGAGGTGGCCGGTGGCAACAGGCCCGCGCTCGACCGGTCCGCCGTCTGCCAGTTACTGCGACCGTCTCCGACCCAGTAATACCGCGCCGCCGACACGCCGATCGGCACGAATACGAGCAGAAGGAACGTGAGCACGGCTTTTCTCAAGGGAAGGTCGGAGTGTGGGAGGGCGAGCTATTAGGATATAGGTCTCGTAAGCTTTTGCACAACCATGTCCAGGCGCGCAGCTCACCTAGCTTGCGATCAGGCCTGCCGCGGTCACGATCACGTTTCAGCGAAACACATGCAGGTGGCGAGCGTGGCCGTGCAGTCGGTCGAGGCGCAGCCGGCATCACAGGTGTTGATGGATCGCCCGCGCGACGACAGGACTTGAGAGATATTGGACGACTGAATGCCGGTCAGAATCCTCGCCGGTGATCTCGGTACTGTCCTCGACGCCTCCGAATCCGATCGATTGTTCGAGGATTGCGCGCCCGAGCGTGACGAAATCATCCTTATGACGGGCATTGAACCAGTGCCCGATTGGCGGCTTTGGCATCGTGCCTCGTGGCGGTAGAATGGACTTGAACATCTTCACGCCAAGCGGCGAACCCAGCGTCACAAAGAGCGGTACGTCCCGTTTCTTCGCGCCGGCGAGAACCCGATAGGAGACGACAGATCCCAGCGAATGCGCGACCACGATGACCGGATCGCTATGATTACCAAAAATCGCTGATGTGACATGCTTGTCGATCTGTGCCGCCAGCACCTTATCGTTGATATAGGTGACGGCCTGCCGGAGGAACAGGCTCGCGACCAGCTTGCCTTTGGTCGGAAGGACACGTTCGAGTATTGCGGCGAAGTTGATGATCCAACCCTCGTGCGGCACGCCTTGTGCGACCGCCTCTGGAGGCAGGTTCATCTCTGCGGCGACTGCGGCAAGCTCTGCGTCCGTGACGCCGGCAGCATCCGCGTATTCCTGGAGCAGGCCGACCGCAAGTCCGGTCGAAACCGCCGATGGTCCCATTTCCACTGCGTTGCTCTGGGTCAGGCCGGCGAGAAGATCAGCATAGTAGGCGACCGCGATGTCGGGCTTGGGCTTGGGTGCGAGGCGAGCCGCCGCCCATCCGCGCTCCAGCGCATTCCACCACGATAGCTCGATTGATGCGGCCGTGTTGTGCTCGTTGTTGATGCCGTGAACGAATGCGATGCGCATGGATCAGAGCTCGCGTAAAATCTGCAGCAGGCGTTGGCCGGTTTGATCACCTTGAAACGTCGAGATCGGTGACTGGGTTAAATGGGTCGTCAATTCCCAGCATTTTCGGTGTACGTCATGCCGGCTCTTCTCGATATGCTGCCAGCCAGTTCTGAGCAACGGAGTTACGCCGGCAACATCGAGCGTCGTCGCGGGCGTTTTCTCCCAGACGAAGCTCGCTGAACGAGGCCGCCGCTTAGTTTGGGGCGTTTCTGCGACCTCAGGGACTTCGATACGGAAGCCGCCATCGCGACGACGCTTAAGTTCGACTTGGGCTAGCATGGCAATGTCAAACGGTACGTCCTGATTATGATATTGATAATAGTAGCACATTCGGCGGATGTTCTCGACGTCACCAACGGCATTGTAGAGATACGCCGCGACGATCCCATACAATGGATCCGCGTGCTTTGAGTAGCGAATGCCTTCAGCCAGAACAGACATGTCTTCGGCTGTAAGGGTCCCGGCTGAAAGACCCTTGAGCGCTTCTGCGGCCGTGAGTGGCCCACCGGGAGATGGGCTCTCTCCTCCCCACGCGAGAAGTTCGACGCCGTCAGCGGCGTGCCCCTTGTCGATAAGGACTGCACACCACAGTCGGCGATGCAAGGGAAGGGCAACGAACAGATCTGCCATTTGCAGAAGGGTGATGCCGCTCCGCTCAGTAGCAGCGTAGGGTTTGTCGAACAGCGCAAATGTGTTCCACTTCGCGCGAGACGCTTGGCGTTCGAGAAGGTCGTTGCTCCTCGGTACCTTGGTATTGAACTCGGGCGCGTGAAGATGCGGTACACCTGTTCTGCTGGAAAGCAGAAGGGGAGCTTGATGATAGTCCCGAAGCAGCGGCTCGATCAGGGGCTCCAAGTCTGTAACATAGGGACCGCGCCATTCCGAACGGGACTTTTCGAACCGTTCGGATCGGGCAGCGTCGCGCACCCTAATGGTGGCGGCTTGCCTTTGCTCCGCCTGAGCCTTTGTAAAGGCGCCCGTTGCCGGGCCAAACACCACATAATCGTTGATCTCGGGGCGAAAGCCCGGGTCGCATTGCGGGAGCTGCAATCTCTGGACGTTCAGAGCAGCGTCGGGAATTTTGCGCTCAAGATAGCGAGCGAGACTCTGGCTGGACACGATCTTGCGGCCCGTCTTCAAATAGAGTCCGTCCAGCGCCTCGGGATCCTCCGGCTGGGACAGGGCGCGCATCAGCACGCTGGTGAAGATGCAATAGGCGGCCTTTCCGTTCTTCGACGGGACTGCAAAGGATTGCTCGCCAGCCTGGGAGGAGAAGAAATTGTCCTTTTCGATGACCGTGGGTTGCCCTTCATAGAGGTCCACCACCGAACTCGCGAGCCCTTGTACGACCTGAGCGCTTCGGCAAGCGTCGCTGATCATCGCGATCTGAGTTGGACCGTAGGTCGCGAGCATCTCGCGGAACCCGATCGCGCTGATGCGCTCGTTGGGTTGCTTTGGACCTGCTGAAAGAATCCAATACTGATCCTGGGGAGCGTGAATCCCGTGGCCGCAAAAATAGACGATGATGCGAGGGCGATCGAGCAGACGCTTGGGATCAGGTTCGCCGGTGGCCGCGTTGATCGGTGTGAGTTCGCGTTTGATCCGCGCGACGGTGACGCGTTCGTTGGTGTCGTCGATTTTGGCAAGGTCGTAACCTTGGTTCCTCGCCCAGGTCGAGAATCTGTCGATCGAGGTGAGAACGCCATCGAGCTGCGGCATGGTCGCCGCTTTGTGCACGCCAATGGCTACAAATAGGGGGCTTGGCATCTCAACCTCGCACACGCACTTATGGTATCGGCAGGGATCAGCACCCTCCGCTTGTCCGCATTTGTAGCGCGACACGAGTTGCGGGTACAACGAGTTTACTGAAGTTGGCTTGCCCTGCTGTCCTAGCTTCCGACCCTGAAGGGGTAGGATGCCTGGGGAATTTCAATGAAATAATCCAGCAAGTTCAATTTGTTATTAGTGCTACCTGGGCGTGAGCTGAAATTGTACTCAGTTCGACAATCCCGACTTGATCGCAAGCTCCTGGACCTGACTCGTCACCTGCATCAGCCGCGGCAGCGCCTCATCGCGAAAGGTGGGCATGTCCATGCGCATGGCGTCCACGGTGACGCTCAATCCCGCGATCACAAAACCCTGGGCGTCGAGGATCGGCGTTGCCAGCGTACGCAGGCCATAGGCGTTCTCGCCGTCGGAGACGGCATGGCCTTTCCGCTTCACGAGATCGAGCCGGCCGAGCAGGGCGTCGAGATCGGTCAGCGTTCGCTCTGACAATTTGACGCGGGGCCGCGCGTCCAGCCGCCGGATCTGCTCGTCGCGGGCGAGATGCGCCAGCATGGCATGGCCGAGGGCCGCACTGTAGGCGGGAATGCGTGAGCCCGGCCGGCGATCCATCTTGTGGCGATCGAGGCCCGCGCCGACGCGCGCGAGATAGATCACGTCGCCGCCGTCGAGGATGCCGAGCGAGGCCGCATCGCCCACCGCCGGCACGAGGTCGCGCAGCAGCGGCTCGACGATTGTGCGCAACGATCCGTGCGACAGCACGGTGTAGCCGAGGTCGAGACAGGCGACGCCGAGGCGGAACCGGCGGCTTTGCGGAACGGCCTGGAGATAGCCGAGTTCGATCAGGGTCTGGATCAGCCGGAAAGCCGTGCCACGATCGAGATCGGCCCGGGCGGCAACTTCACTTAAGGTGAGCTCGAAATGCTCGCTGGTGAAACTCTTGAGCACGGTGAAGGCCTTGCCGACGGACGCGACATAGTTCTTTGGATTAGTCTTGGGATTTTTCGGGGTCGTTTCAACTGCGCGCTTTGCGGCCTTCTTTTCGACCTTGGCCATGCCTGAATGCCCTGCCATGACAGCTGTCACCCTTGACGCGGCGGCAGCCTGATCTTACCAACGTGTCAGATCATAACAAATGTTCGCATTCCGAACAATATCGATTTGACGATCGGAGGAAGTTTGTCGACATCATCGCTGCACCCTCATGGCGTGTTCTCCGCCGCGTTGACGCCGCTCGACGCCGAGCTCGCCCCCGATCATGCGCGTTTCGTCGCGCATTGCCGTTACCTATTGGATGAAGGCTGCGACGGCATCGCGCTGCTCGGCACCACCGGCGAGGCGAACTCCTTCTCGGCTGCCGAGCGCACCGCACTGCTCGAGGCGGTGGTGGCTGCCGGCATCGCGCCGCAGCGGCTTCTCCCCGGCACCGGTGTCGCTGCGCTCACCGAGACCATCGCCCTGACGCGCCACGCGCTTTCGGTCGGCGTCGACACTGTGGTGATGCTGCCCCCGTTCTACTACAAGGGCGTCACCGATGATGGCGTCTATGCGTCCTACAGCGAAGTCGTGCAGCGCATCGGCGACGCGCGGCTCAAGATCGTGCTCTATCACATCCCGCAAATGTCGGCGCAGCCGATCTCGCACGCGCTGATCGAGCGGCTGCGCGCGGCTTATCCGGCCACCTTCGTCGGCATCAAGGACTCATCCGGCGACTTCGCCAACATGACCGCGATGGTCGAACGCTTCCCGGGCTTTGCCGTGCTGGTCGGCGCAGATCCGCTGCTGTTGCCGCTGCTGCGCAAGGGCGGGGCGGGCTGCATCACCGCGACCTCCAATCTCATCGCGCGCGACCTCGCCTATGTCTACAAGCACTTTCGCGATAGCGACGACGACGCGGCGCTCAAGGCGGCACAGGCGCGCATCGTGAGCGCGCGCGAGCTGGTCTCGCGCTTCCCGCAGATGGCGTCCCTGAAGGCGCTGGCGGCCGAGCGCACCGGCCATGCCGGATGGCAGCGCCTGCGGCCGCCGCTGGAGTCCCTGCCGTCAGCTCAGGTGAAAGAACTGCTCGCGAGTGCTGCTGCATTCGCGGCCGCTGTCTAGGCTGGGTGCGGACGACGAGGCGATCCAATGTCCGATTCTTTCCAGGATGCATTGGCCGGGCTCGCCGCTATCGTCGGCGACAAGCACGTCATTGCATCCGGGCCCGATCAGGAACCCTATGTGGTGGACTGGCGCGGGCGCTATCGCGGCCATGCGGTTGCGGTGGTGAGGCCCGGCTCGACCGCCGAGGTCGCAGCGATTGTCAAATACTGCGGAGAGAGGCGGCTCGCGATCGTGCCGCAGGGCGGCAACACCGGCATGTGCGGCGCCGCGACGCCGGACGATCGCGCCGACAATGTCGTGATCCGGCTCGACCGCATGCGGGCCGTGCGTGACGTCAGCCCACTCGCCAACACGATCACGGTGGAGGCCGGTTGCATCCTCGCCGAGGTGCAGAATGCGGCCCGGGACATCGATCGCTTTTTCCCCTTGAGCCTCGGTGCCGAGGGCTCCTGCCAGATCGGCGGCAACATCTCGACCAACGCCGGCGGCACGGCCGTGCTGCGCTACGGACCGACGCGCGATCTCGTGCTCGGGCTGGAGGTGGTGCTGCCCGATGGTCGCGTCTTCAACGGCCTGCGCGCGCTGCGCAAGGACAACACGGGCTACGCGCTGAAGCAGCTTTTCATCGGCGCGGAAGGAACGCTCGGCATCGTCACCGCAGCGGTGCTGAAGCTGTTCGCGCCGCCGCGCAGCTCGGCGCTGGCGTTATTGAAATTGCAGGGCGTCGAGCAGGCGCTCGATATCATGCAGCGCCTGCGCGGCGCGGTCGGCGATAGGCTCGGCAGCCTCGAGATCATGTCGCGGTCGCAGATCGAAGCGATTGCCGCGACCGTGCCGCATGTGGCCATTCCCTTCGCGTTGACCACGCCGTGGTATCTGATCGTCGAGCTGACCGATACGCTCGTCGGCGTCGACCTCAACGAGCCGCTGGCCACGGTGCTTGCAGATGCGATGGAGGCAGGGCTCGCCGAAGATGCGATCCTTGCCTCTAACCTTTCGCAGGCGAAAGCGATCTGGGCGGTCCGGCACAGCGTGTCCGAGGGCAACAAGCGTAGCGGTTATGTGGTGTCGCATGACAGCGTGGTCCCGCTGGAGCGCCAGGCGGCTTTCGTCAACAATGTCGAAGCCCGGATCAAGGCCGCGGTGCCGCATGCCAACGTCGTGATGCACGGCCATATCGGCGACGGCAACATCCACGTCGTAGCCCTGATCGATCGCGCGCGTTGCCGGGACCCGGACGCGACCGCCAAGCTGGTGGCCGAGATCAACGAGATCGTCGATGACGAGACCGCGGCGCAGTGCGGGGCGATCAGTGCGGAGCATGGCATCGGGATCACCAATCGCGGCCGGCTCGCCCGCGTCGCCGATCCTCTCGACATCGAGCTGATGCGCGGCATCAAGCAATTGCTGGATCCGAACGGCCTGATGAATCCTGGTAAGATCTTTGGCAAAGGAGCGGCATGACAATGACGAGCGTCCGCCTGCTGGCCGACGATCTCACCGGTGCGCTCGACACCGCGGCGGAGTTCGTCGGCCTGTGTGGGCCGTTCGATGTCACTTGGCCGGATGCGCCTGAGGCGCCGGGCTCCCGAAGCCTCGCGATCGACAGCGGCACCCGCGAGCGGTCGAAGGCCGAGAGCGTTGAGATCGTTGGACGGCTGGCGCCGCTGCTTCGCGGGGGCACGATCGCTTACAAAAAGGTCGATAGCCTGCTTCGTGGTGCGTGGGCGGCCGAGCTCGGTGCCTGCCTCCGTGGCGGGGACTGGGCGTCCTGCGTGGTCGCGCCTGCCTTCGACTATCAGGGACGCCGCACCGTTGAGGGCCAGCAATATGCGCGCACCGTGCGAGGCGATTGGCATCGGGTCGGCGACAATCTGCTGGATCAATTGAGACAGGACGGCATCGAGGCACGGCAGGGCCGGGCCGACACGCTGTCGCAAGGCGGCGTTCAGGTGTTCGATGCCGAGAGTGACCTCGATCTCGATCGCGTCGTCGAGATGGCGCAGCGCATGCCCGGGCCCGTGCTGTGGTGCGGCAGCGGCGGGCTGGCCGGTGCGCTCGCCCGCGGTCGCCGCGCCAATGCACCGCTGCAACTGAAGCGCCCCGTGCTGGGACTGTTCGGCTCCGACCAGGCCGCCACCGCGTCTCAATTGGCGGCCTGCGCCGATGCGACGGTCACACTGGCCGAGGGGGAGGGCGGGGCGCGCGTTCGGCGCAAGTTGGGTGACGACGGCGTGGCGCTGGTGAAATTCTCTCTCGCCGATGGCCTGTCGCGCGCCGAAGCCGCGCAGCGTATCGCACGCGAACTGACAGCGCTGATCACCGTACTCGACCCGCCGGGCACGCTGATCGTCGCCGGTGGTGAAACCCTGAAGGCCGCATGCCTTGCGCTTGGCGCGCATGCGCTCCAGGTGACAGGACGTATCGTGCCGGGACTGCCGCGTTCGGTGCTACAAGGCGGCCGCTGGGCCGGCGTTGACGTCATCTCGAAGTCCGGCGCATTCGGGCCCAGCGAGCTGTGGCGCGATCTGCTCCGTGACAATCATTTGCTCAACTTGGAGAGTCCGACATGACCTCTCGTCATCTTGCCATCACCATGGGCGATCCCGCCGGGATCGGGCCGGAGATCATCGTCAAGGCCTGTGTCGGATTGAAGGACCGGATCGCGACCGGCGATCTGCGTTTGCTGATCATCGGCAGCGGCGCCGCGCTCAATGGTGCGAAGGCCGCACTCGGCGCCGGCATTGCGATCCCGGAGGTGAGCGCTGAGGATCGCGACTGGCCGAACCTCTGCTTCCTCCAGGCCGACGCTGAGGGCACACCGATCAGGCCCGGCGTGCTAAGCGCCGATGGCGGCCGCTTTGCCTACAAGGCGATCGAGCAGGGCGTGCGTCTGACGCAGGCGGGACGGACCTCAGCCATCGTCACGGCGCCGCTCAACAAGGAAGCGCTGAACAAGGCCGGCTATCACTTTCCCGGCCACACCGAGATGCTCGCGCATCTCACCGGCGTGCGCGGCTCGGTGATGCTGCTCGCCCACGGCAACATGCGCGTCAGCCATGTCTCGACCCACGTCGCGCTGGAAGACGTGCCGAAGCGTCTGACGCCGGAACGATTGCGGCTGGTGATCGATCTCACCAACGATGCGCTGCTGCGGCTCGGCATCGCCAAGCCGAAGATCGCAATTGCGGCGCTTAATCCGCATGCCGGCGAGGGCGGCTTGTTCGGCCGCCAGGATATCGACGTCTCCGCGCCGACGATTGCCAAGGCGGTCGCCGACGGCCTCGACGTCGTCGGCCCGGTGCCCGGCGACACCATCTTCGTCAAGCTGCGCGCCGGCCAGTTCGACGCGGCGGTCGCGATGTATCACGACCAGGGGCATATCCCCGTAAAGCTGCTCGGCTTCCAGGTCGATCCCGAGACCGGCCGCTGGCAGGAGCTCTCCGGCGTCAACATCACGCTGGGCCTGCCGATCATCCGCACCTCCGTCGATCACGGCACCGCCTTCGATATTGCCGGCAAGGGCATCGCCAACGAGCACAGCCTGATCGAGGCCATCGACTATGCGGAGCGGCTGTCCGCTGGCGCCGCCGCATCCAAATCATGAAACCGGACGCACCGATGACCAACGCCTTCACGCCCATCGAAATCCTCCGTCCCACCGTTCTCGAGTTCGGCTGCGGCACGATCACTGCCGCTGCGCGGTTCGCCGAGCGGATCGGCGCCAAGCGGCCGCTGGTGATTTCCGATCCCTTCAACGCGCGCCGCGTCGACACGCTGGGGCTGCCAGGTGCGGTGAAGGTGTTCGGCGAGGTCAAGCCCGAGCCGGACCTGCCCAATCTCGAGAAGGCGGTGGCGATGGCGCGCGAGGTTGCGCCCGATCTCGTCGTCGGCTTCGGCGGCGGCAGTGCGATGGATCTCGCCAAGCTGGTCGCGGTGCTCTGCACCAGCGACGTGGCCTTTGCGGACATCGTCGGGCCAGAGAAAGTCGCCGGCCGCACTGTGGCGCTGATGCAGATTCCGACCACGTCAGGCACCGGCAGCGAAGCCGGCACCCGCGCGCTGGTCACCGATCCCGTCAGCCAGAACAAGCAGGCAGTGCAGAGCCGCTTCATGCTCGCCGATATCGCGATCGTCGATCCCGATCTCACCATGACCATGCCGAAGGAGGTTACTGCGGCCACCGGCGTCGATGCGCTGGCGCATTGCGTCGAGGCCTATACCAGCCGCAAGGCGCATCCGACGATCGATCTCTATGCGCTTGAGGGCGCACGGCTGGTCGGGCGTTATCTCAAACGCGCGGTGGCTGACGGCGGCGATCGCGAGGCGCGCGC
>WNGR01008661.1_pt1 | contig 10736 bp, 7 predicted proteins | sample 5407581 | NCBI WGS metagenome assembly WNGR01 (sample SAMN13153383, study PRJNA577476) | soil metagenome | isolation source: 80 cm soil or saprolite under Garry oak tree replicate 2 | place: USA:California | collected 2016-06-15 | reverse complement strand
AACTCTCTAGAAATTTACACATGAGCGATAAATTTTGTTCCGAATTTTGTTGACACGTGGGCGCTCTGCGCTAAACTCAATCCGTCAAAGCAGCGAAACCTTCCCAGGTCGCTGTCCCAATTAGCCGATTGATTGGCCGTGTGTAGTTCGAACCGCACACGGGGAATATCCGAAGAGAGTGTTGCCCATCTTTCGACGGATGTTCCAAGACATTCCATAGAGTCTTTGTGCTCAGACACAGACCAGGAATGTTGTTGACCAGCAGAGGTGCTCGGCTCTCGTTCCACCAAATTTAATGCAGTGCCAGACCGTTTTGCTCGATAAACGGCGGCAACAGCTTTCCCTTTTGACGAAGATTTGGAGGATGCCCTCCGTCGTTCGCCGGGAAAGAGTCGCCGCTTAGAGCGAAACCACAGTAGATGTTGTTCTTCGATGGCTTTATCCGGGGTGGATTTTTCTTCAGGAAGAATCCACTCAGCGATTGCGGCTTCGGGAGACGTTTACTGTGGTTTCGCTATAGTGGCCGGAGTTTCGTCCGGCGATGACGCAGAGAGGATGGATCCATGGCTACGTTCACCTATCCGGGAGTTTATGTAGAGGAGCTTTCCAGCGGTCTTCATACAATCGCCGGTGTTGCTACTTCGATTGCCGCATTCATAGGATGGGCCCCACAAGGACCCGTCACCGGGGCCACGATGGTCGAGAGCTGGCCTGAGTATGAGAGGCTGTTTGGCGGACTGGACTCGCGCAGCCTGCTGGGCTACGCGGTCAACCAATTCTTCGGCAATGGCGGCCAACAAACATACATTGTGCGCCTTGCGGCGAATGCCACGGATACTCCAGCGCTCACGGCAGCCACCACCGCAACGAACACAATCAGCACACTGACGCTGTATGCGACGAGTCCGGGAGCGTGGGGAAATGAAATCTCCGTCACGATCACGGTGCAACCAGGCAGCCGCTTTAGCCTGCTGGTGCAGCGTGTGGCCGGCACACAGACGACGACACTGGAGAACTTCGTCAACCTGTCGGTCTCTCCGACCGATCCGAATTACGTTTACAACGTGATTGACAGCGACTCCGCTTACATCACGTTTATCAATCCGGCGACGAGTCCGCCAGCGCCGCCGGCGACAGCTCCCACGATGCCGATCGCAGCGACCGCATTGCTTGGCTCGGGCACCCCCGGCGTGGATGGCGACGTTCTCGACCCGAATGATGGCACCGGAAACTTCGACCTGGCGCTCCTTTCCACTACCGGCGGAATTGGAGTGAACCTTCTCGACCGAGTGAATATCTTCAACTTGCTTTGCGTGCCTGGTGAGGCGACTGGCGCCACGATCTCGACGCTCCAGCACTACTGCAATACCAAGCGGGCATTTTATATTGTGGATGCTCCGCGACTGAGTACTCCTTCGGGCCTGAGCGCCAGCGGTCCGGACGCCGGCATCATTGGCACATACGCCAGCAACTCGGCGTATTACTTCCCCTGGGTGCTTGCGCCGGATGCGCTCTTTGGGAATCGCCCGGCGCTTTTCCCTCCCTGTGGCTTTGTCGCCGGCATCTACGCCGCGACAGATGCGGGCCGCGGAGTCTGGAAGGCGCCGGCTGGAATCACCGCCGGACTTACGGGAAACTCCGGACTGCAGTACAACCTCACCGACAAGGAGAACGGCGATCTGAACACGCAGGCTATAAACTGCCTGCGCCAGTTCAAGGTCTACGGAGATGTGGTGTGGGGTGCGCGGACGCTGGCCGGAAACGATCTGGCAGGGTCGCAGTGGAAGTACGTTCCCATCCGGCGGCTGGCTCTTTACCTTGAGTCGAGCCTGTTCGATGGCACGCAGTGGGTGGTCTTCGAACCCAATGACGAAACATTGTGGGGGCAGGTGAGGATGAACGTCGGCGCGTTCATGCAAAACCTGTTTCTCGAGGGCGCGTTCGCGGGGACAACGCCACAACAGGCCTACTTCGTCAAGTGCGATGCGGAGAACAATCCGGCTTCCAGCGTTGCGTTGGGCATCGTGAATATCCTGGTTGGTTTCGCACCTCTCTATCCTGCTGAATTCGTCGTGATCCAGATCCAGCAAATGATCGGGCAGTAAAAGCAAGCCGTAAGGAGACAAACACCATGGCGATATTTCCTGCAAACCCCAAGCGTCTGGACCCCTACAAGAACTTCAAGTTCCGCCTTAAGTGGGACGGTCAGTATGTGGCTGGCATCAGCAAGATCAGCAGCCTGAAGCGTTCCACCGAAGTGGTGGAGCACCGTAGCGGCGGCGATCCCTCGACGTCGCACAAGTCGCCTGGCCGCCAGAAGTATGAGGCGATCACGCTGGAACGCGGTCTCACCCAGGATAAGAATTTCCACGACTGGGCCGGTCTGGTTTGGAATTTCGGCGCGGGCAAAGGCGCGGAGACATCGCTCGCCAACCTGCGCAAGAACATGTATCTCGAGTTCTACAACGAGGCAGGACAACTGGTGCTCGCCTACAAGATCTATCGCTGCTGGGTGTCGGAGTACCAGGCATTGCCAGATCTGGATGCAAATGCGAATGCAGTTGCGATCGAGCACATCAAACTCGAGAACGAGGGCTGGGAGCGCGACACCGGCGTAACTGAACCAGAGGAACCGACTCTAAGCACTGTGGCCACCTAAAATGCGTGTCTTAACCAATGCCGATTTTCTTGCCTTATGGGAGAGCGGCCGGGGCCTTCATCCGCTTGATCGCGGATTGTTGGCAGTCCATACCGCATTTCCAGAGACAAGGTCCGATAGCGTGGCAGACTGGCCGCTTGGCCGTCGCAATCGCGCGCTTGCGGAGTTGCGCCGCGCCCACTTCGGACCACGGTTGCAAGGATGGACTTCGTGTCCCGAATGCGGAGAGAAGCTTGAGTTTGACGTGGATGGCGACACGCTGGCGGCGCACTCCGATTCGGGTGAGATAGGCGGAGAGGTCGACGTCAATGGGCAAGTGTTTCGGCTACCGACGAGCCGGGACCTGGCTCGCATCGCGGGAGAGCAAGATGTAACGGCGGCTGCGATGCGGCTTCTTGAACATTGCAGGAAAAACAGCCCGGAGCAGGAGAAACCTTCCCTGGTGGCCTGGACTGAGGAGGAACTGGAAGCAATCGGCGAGCGCATGGCGCAGGCCGATCCTTTAGCGGAGATACTGCTGAGCTTCGAATGCCCATCGTGCGGTGGACTATGCGAGGAAGATCTTGATCTACCTATGTTCCTGTGGACAGAGATGGAGGGCCGGGCGAAGCGGATGTTGCTCGACGTCCATGCGCTCGCCTCGGCCTACGGGTGGAGCGAGGCAGAGATTCTGGCGCTCAGCGAACCCCGTCGCGAATTCTATCTCGGGATGGTGCACGCATGAAGAACTTCCTGCAACGCCTCTCAGCGACCGCTGTCACGCCCCGGGAGAATGTGCACCCATTCGTCGGCTCCATCTTTCCGGCCACAAGGCAAGGGCCACTAGCCGAAGTCACGCCACATCATGAAGACTTCGATTTGCATGAGTTCAGGCAACGGCCCGCGACGAGCGAGACACTCAACTTAGCGGATGCGGCTTCAGCGCAGCAGATCTCACCGCCAGCGAGAAACCGCATGCGGTCTTTGACGGCGCCGATCGAAGAGAGCGAATCGTTTCGGCCGCTACTGTCACGAGAAGAGGCCGTGCCCTCCGCCATTTCTACTCACGCGGGATTCAGCACGAGAGAGCGGCGGTTCGATGACTCGCAAACGGGACAGGGAGTAAACGAGCCACCCGAAAAAGATGCCGTTGAGCGGCTCGTGTTTGAAGGCCTGTCTTTACCGGAGATGCGCAGCGAGTTGGCTCGTTCACTGCAAGCACGAAATGACAATGCACGGCCGTTTACTGGTAACCAGGAGCGGCGAACGTTGGCGACTGTCGCACCGCGGGCCGGCGCGACTGTACGCGAGCCGGATGAGATTCAGATTCACATCGGACGCATTGAAGTAACAGCGGTACCACAAGCAACACGTCCTGCGCCGCCGCCCGTGCGCAAGGCGCTGAGTCTCGATGACTATTTGAAGCGGCGAGATGGGCGGGCAGGGTGAGCAATGAACTTGCGATCTCCGGCGTCACCTCTGTACTGCAGTTTTATCTCGGCAATGTGTACAGCAATCTGACTACGTTTTTTGGAGGCACGGTGAGCGTCACCTCACAAGCGCCGGACCTGGTGCAGAGCAGTCTTGGAGGCGGCGCTACGCCTGAGAATCAGGTCAATCTGTTTATGCACCAGGTGACTCACAACACCGGCTGGCGAAATGCCGACCTGCCATCGCTCGGTGCTGACGGCCAGAAGCGCTTGAAGAGTCCGCCGCTTGCACTTGATTTGCACTATCTGCTGACGGCGTATGGCTCCGCGGACTGGCAGGCAGAGGCTCTCCTGGGCTACGCGCTGATGATGCTGCATGAGAATCCGGTGATGACGCGAGATGACATCCGCCACGCGTTCACTGCGCTGCCTGCGCAGTACCCCACGAATCCGCTCTCTACTGCAATTGGCACCTCGGAGCTAGCGGATCAGATCGAGATGATCAAGATACTTCCGTCACCGCTGGGGCGGGAAGAGATGGCCTGGCTGTGGACAGCGTTGAAGGCAGATTACCGGCCGACGTATCCCTTTCAGGTGTCTGTCGTTCTGATGATGCCGAAGCGTGAGACTTCGCTGGGGTGGCCGGTTTTGCTGCGTCAATTGCAGGTACAACCGCAGACGCCCATGAGCATTCTCGCGGTGCAGCCACCGAATTCGCAGACTGGCGCCGCGCCAGGCGATTCGGTCGTCGTGACCGGGATTTTCCTGAACGGAGCAAACCTGGTATTGCTGAGCAATCAGAAACTCGGAATTCACTGGCCCGTGGTTCCGGCGACGGTCACAAACAACTCGCTTACGTTTGTTGTGCCGAACAATGTGGTAAATTTTCCGGCTGGCCTCTATGACCTGACCGTGCAGTTCAAAGATACGACGTCGGGCCTGATCATCCAGAACAGCAACACGCTGCTCCTCGCAGTTGCTCCTGTGATTCCGACGCAGACGGCGACAGTTGTGAGTAACACTGACGGCCTTCTGGTCACGGTGAACTTCAGTCCCGATGCACGCCAAGGTCAAAGCGTCACACTCGCACTGAGCAGCGCGACTGCACTGAGCAGCACGATGGCTCCGGCGCAACCTTTTACTGGCAGCCAATCGAGTCTGGGCTTCCAATTTCCTGCGACTCTTCCAACTGGGGCGCAACTCGCGCGTCTGGTGGTGGACGGAGTCACGAGCCAGGTGCAAGTCAATTGGGCTGTGCATCCTCCTGCATTTACCGGCCCGACGGTGACGATATGATGGCGAACGATTCCATGTCGTGGGCACAGAGCAACCAGGCACGCCTGGTGGAGGAGTTCACCGCGCTCCGCGAATTGCTGGGAGAGCGGCCCGAGCCCAGGCGGAGAATTGCGAACAATCGAAATGGCGCGTCAATGCAGCCCGCTTCGGCAATCGACACGCTTGCCGAAATCTTTGAGCTAACGACATTCGAGCGCGAGCTTCTGCTGTTATGCGCGGGAGTTGAGATGGACTCGTCGTTGGCTACGCTGTGTGGTGAAGCGCAAGGCCGCCCGCAACGGAGCGCTGTTACCTTCTCGCTGGCACTGGGGACGTTGAGTGATCCGCATTGGAGCGCACTCGCTCCGAGCGCTCCGCTCCGCCGTTTTCGATTGATTGAGATGGAGGCTGGCAAGGGGTTGACCTCCGCTCCACTTCGCATCGATGAGCGTGTTCTGCATTATCTGGCGGGTGTGAACCGGCTTGACACGCGGCTGGAGCCGCTGCTTTACGCCAGGACGGAACCCGAGTGGATCGCCGAAGAACATTGGAAGCTCGCGACGGAGAGAATCCGGCAGATCGAGGGGGCAGTGCCGCCGGCTACAGTACTGCATCTCTGCGGAGATGATGCCGCGGGTCAGGAAGGTGTTGCGGCTGTGATCGCTCATCGTTCGGGCCGTCAACTCTTCGTGTTGCGTCTCGAAGACACGCCGGCGGCAGGGCCGGAGCTGGATATGTTTCTGCGGACGTGGGTGCGGGAGGCGCTGCTGCTGCCTGCTTTCCTGCTGCTGCAATGGGAGAGCGGGGCACCGACTGCGGCGGCTCGTCAGCTTGTCGAGCGTATACCCGGACCCTTGATCATCTGCAGTCGCGATCCGTTGCGTCTGCACCGTCCTGTCGAGCGGCATGAGGTAAGTAAGCCTGGCCCGTCGGGCCAGAAGCAACTATGGGAGGGCGCGCTTGGCCCTGTTGCGGAAAGCTTGACAGAGTTGATCGACGACCTGTCCGAACAGTTTCGGCTGAGCGCGGAGACGATCGTCACGATCGGCAATTCGGCGGTTTCGGCCGATGGCACGACGGATCGTTCGACTCTCTGGAATGTCTGCCGTACCTGGTCGCGGCCACGGCTGGAAGACCTGGCGGAACGTATCGTTCCTGCCGCGAGATGGGATGACCTGATTCTGCCGGAGTTGCAGAAGCAGACGCTGTTGCAACTTGCCTCGCAGTCGCGGCACAGAATGACGGTGCACGAGCGGTGGGGATTTTCCGCGAGGGGTCGCAGGGGGCTCGGGCTCAGCGCGTTGTTTTCCGGGCCGAGCGGTACGGGCAAAACGCTCGCGGCTGAAGTGCTCGCCGGCGAACTTGAACTCGATCTCTACCGGATCGATCTCTCGGCTGTAGTGAGTAAGTACATCGGTGAGACCGAGAAGAATTTGAAGCAGGTGTTCGATACAGCCGAAGCAGGTGGAATCCTTCTGCTGTTCGACGAGGCGGACGCCCTCTTCGGCAAGCGAGCCGAGGTGAAGGACAGTCACGACCGGTACGCGAACATCGAGGTCGGATACCTGTTACAGCGGATGGAGAGCTTCCAAGGGCTTGCGATTCTCACAACCAATCTCAAGGCAGCGCTGGATAAGTCATTTCAGCGCCGGCTGCGCTTCTCTGTGGATTTTCCTTTTCCTGACGCTGCACAGCGAGAGGCGATCTGGTCGCGTGTATTTCCGGCTCAGACACCGACGCAACAGTTGATGCCAGCACGTCTGGCTAACCTGAACATGGCCGGCGGAAATATTCGCAACATTGCACTCAATGCGGCCTTCCTCGCAGCTGAAGCAGGCGGGCCGGTAGAAATGACACACCTTCTCCATGCTGCGCGGCTGGAGGCCGTGAAGACCGAACGCCCGCTTTCCGAAGTAGAGATTCGGGGGTGGGTATGAGCCGCATCGATATAACCATCGATCGCCTGGTGCTGAGAGGATTCGATCCCGCCAATCAACATACGTTTGTAAAGGGGCTCCGCGCTGAGCTGTCGCACATTCTGGCGGACCCCGCTGTGCGCGTTGCACTCGCTCGTTCACGCCGTGTGCCGGTGTTGCGGCTTGGCAGAGTGTCGATGGAGTCGGGTCTCGGCGGTGCGCGAAAACTTGGCAACGGAGTCGCACAAGCGATTGGAAAGGGGATGAAGCCATGAGCTTCGCCGCACTGGCGCGCGATACCGACTCCATCCAGAGCTCGAAGGCGAAGACTGCATCAAGTGGCCTGCGCATCAATCAGCCGGGCGACTCTTTTGAGCTGGAGGCCGATCGCGTTGCCGAGACGGTGTCGAATGGCGGCCATATCGCGGGGTGGTCACTTTCCACGTGCGTCGCAGGCGGTATCCAGCGGCAGAGCGTTCCCGCGGGCACACAACCTCCGCCGCCCGTACCGCAATCGACGTGTCCGGGGGACATCTTGCAGAAGCTGGCTGAGGCCTTCATGGCGACGAAGGCGGGCAAGGATCTTCTGGAACTTATCAAGAGTGACAAAGTGGTGAAGGGTGCGACCGATTTCGCCACAACGCCGGGAGGCATCGTGATCGCGGGCTCTGCGGCGGTTGGGACTGTGTCAGCGCTCGCCGTCGCGCATAAGCCTCTGCCTTTGCAGATCCCGAAGATCCCGCTCGATTTTGTCACCCCGGGACTCGGCGTAAAGATCAACTACGAGGGTCCCGTCAATCATCCGACCGCGGCGTCGCTGACGGTGAGCTACGAAGGCAAGGCCCCGAAGAAAAAGTCGAAAGAGAGCGACACAGATCGCTACCGCGCCGAGACCGCGCAGATCGCCGCCGATCAGGAGAAGTTCAAAGCGGGCATGCAGCCTCAGTCCGCTCCCGGTCCTGGTCCTCGCGTTGGAGCGCTGCAGACCGACGAACAGCAGATGATCGAAGAGTGGAACATGCGCCGGTTCAGGAGCCTGGGCGGAGGTGGCGATTTCAAATCACCGACCCCTGCATCGTCACCACCCACAACGACCGGTCTGCGGCCGCCCACGTTCGAGCCGCCATACAAACCCAAAACTCCTACGCTTCTAGACAAGAAGCTGGAGCTGAAGCCGATAACGCTGGATACTCCGAAGGCAGCCGGCGACGAGAAGAAGAAAGAAGAGCTTCCGCTTCAGCGCAAGGCCGACTCCGCGGGGAGGATCTTCGGCAACACAACTGACGTGGAATCCGTGATTCACTCGTCAGGCCGGCCACTCGATCCTGAGACGCGCCGCTACATGGAGTCCCGCATCGGTTTCAATTTCAGCAACGTTCGGCTGCACACCGATGAGCGCGCCGCCAGCAGCGCCCGCTCGGTGGGAGCGAGGGCATACACCGTCGGAAATAACATTGTCTTCGCCTCTGGCCACTATGCGCCGCAGACCGCCCGTGGCCGTCGCCTGCTGGCGCATGAACTAACCCACGTCGTGCAACAAAACAGCTCTGCGCAGCGTGTGCACCCAGTGATTCGTCCCGCTCCACGACAGGTCCAGCGGCTCTGGGGCATCAATCTTCCAGACGCCAAGGCGTGGCTGCTTGGGAAACTGCGCAATCTGAAGGGCTATCCACTGTTTTGTGTTGTCATCGGCAAGGACCTCATCACGGGAGAAGTGGTTCCGCAAAATCCTACAACGCTGACGCAAGGTGTACTTGGACTCTTTGAAGGCGGCCCCGCGCTCTTTGAAAAGCTGAAGAAAGCCGCGGACGCATTGCAGACCGCTTACGACTGGCTGGTTGGCGAGATCAAGAAGCGCGACCTCACTGAGGAATACTTTTCCGGTCTTCTGGATAAGGCGCTAGCCAGTGTCGAGCTCCTGCATCCTGAAGCTTCATGGGACCGCATCAAGGCGTTGCTGCAGGAGCCTCTCGACAAGCTGATCGATCTGGCATCCGTCGTCGGCAAGAAGGTGCTTGACTTCATCCTCGAAGCGCTTCTTGCAGTCTTCGGCGACACGGGCCGGAAAGTCTATGCCTTCTTCAAGAAGACCGGCAACGTCATCTCCCGCATCGCGGCCGACCCACTCTCGTTTGCCAAGAATCTCTTCAAGGCGGTGCAGGAGGGTTTCACGAATTTTGGCACCAACATCCTCGCCCACCTTGGGGAAGGAGTAAAGACATGGATATTTGAGGAGCTCGCAATCAAGGGAGTAACGATCCCCACCGAGTTCACCTTCGGCAGCATCCTCAACCTGATCCTGCAGGTCCTGGGCCTTACATACGCACAGCAGCGGCCGCAGCTTGTAGCGCTGCTCAGCGAACCGGAAGTGTACTTCATTGAAACCGCTGCCGAAACCACGACGAAGGTAATCACCCGCATTCGGAAAGAGGGCTTCTCCGCAATCTGGGAGATGCTGAAGGAGCAGGCCAGTAAGATCTTCGATTCCTTGCTCGACAGCATCAAGAGCTGGATCGTCGAACAGATCGTCACGCGCGGCCTGCTCATGGTTGCCAAGCTCGCGAATCCTGTCGGGGAGCTTGTCCAGGCGATCGAAAGCATCTACGAGACGGTCAATTTCATCATCGACAAGGCTTCCAAGCTCGCCGACCTTATCGACACGGTGGTGAATGCCCTTTCCGATATCGTCGAGGCCAATACCGGTCCCGCGGCGAAGAAGGTGGAGGATTCCCTCTCAAGGACCATCCCTCTGTTGTTGCGGTTCCTCGCCGGCCAGCTCCACCTCACCGGCCTCGGCAAATCCATCCGCGAAATTATCGAGAAGATCCGTGCGCCGATCGACAAGGCCATTGGAGCGGTTCTGAAGATCATCGTCGATAAGGCAAAACCCCTCTGGGAAGCGGGCAAGGCAGCGTTCACCTCCCGTCTCGAGAGTTTGAAGGAATGGTGGTCTAAGCCCAAGAAGTTCCAATACGGCGAAGAGGACCACAAAATAACAATCGAAGGAGATGGCAACCATCCTGATGTGATGGTTCACAGCGCCAAGACTCCGCTGGAACATTTCCTCAAGGATGTCCACGCGACTCCGAAGCAGACCAAAGACATCCTCAAGCTCGCTGGCCAGTTGAAGTGGCGTCAGGGCGAGGCTCAGAAGCCCGCCGACGATGAGAAGGGCGCAAAGGACTTCGACAAGCTTCGCGAAATGATGGATGGGCTCAAAGCAAAGGAGCCGGCCAAGGCTCGGATCAAGTATCCGCAGGCGCCACATTCGCTTGGCGGTGGTGTGGAGGCCGACGCTTACCTCAGCTCAAACCATGAAGTTGGCACCGAACCCAGTGGCACCGATCCAGTGATCTGGAACGACCTCGGCTACCTGCGCGACCAGAAAGAAAAGTATTACGTCCGCGGACATCTCCTGAGCATGAGGCTTGGCGGCGAGGGCATCTGGAAAAACATGATGCCGATTACCAACACGGT